>OFDN01001311.1_pt1 | contig 16910 bp, 17 predicted proteins | sample 1520971 | NCBI WGS metagenome assembly OFDN01 (sample SAMEA94257418, study PRJEB24077) | hot springs metagenome | biome: Aquatic biome; feature: Geographical feature; material: Water | place: India | collected 2012-06-12 | depth 5 m
GCCAGCACACCAATCCCTTCGTCCGTCCCGTGTCGTAATCGACCAGGAACGTCAGCCGGGACCAGCGGGCGGCGAGGAGGCGGAGGAAGGTCAGCGGTGGGGTGGCGGTGGTGAACTGCCAGGAGTGTCGTGTCGCCGACAGTTCCAGCGGTTCGACCTCCGTAAACGCTGCCGGCCATTCCTCCTGCTCACGGAACACCTTCAGGTCCTTGGCGCTGCCCACGACGAGCAGCCGGCACTGGCAGGGGTTCATTGTGGGTCAGGACCAGCGCCGGCATTCGTTGAAGAACTCACAGCAGGCACAGGCCATCGGGCTCGGTGAAGGAACCCAGTCCTGGCGCTGCACGCCTTCGAGGTAGGAATCCACCGACTTGCGCAGCCGGGTTTCCTGCTTCGGAGTCATGGCCGGCAATGCCGTGATGACCAGCTTCGGCGTCTTGAGCTTCACCAGGTGATGCAGCTCGACCGCCGATTCCGTTCGTCCCGTGGCTTCCCGATACATGACGGAGTAGCAGGAGCACTGCAGTTCGTGGATGTGTCCGGCCTTCTCCGGGTTGGGAGTCTGGCCGGTGGTCTTGAACTCGACGATGCGGCCGCCGGAGCGGACGAGGTCGATGACGCCGATGAGCTTGGTGGACCCGAGGTCGGCTTCCACCGACACCTCGACGCCTTCAGCTGCTTCGTTGGCAGGAATGGGTGATTGTTGGAAGTAGGTATCGAGCAAGGCCCAGGCTTTCGCCTTGGATTCGTCCTGTTCACCGTCCTCCCACGCAATCGCGCCTTCCTGATCTTCGATCCAGAACAGGTCGAACTGCTCACGCAGCCAACCGTCCGGGATGCTCTGCTTTCGCCAGCGCGCCAGATTCCAGAGCTTGAGGGTGAAGTGCACGGTGGACCCGATGTGTTGGGCACCACTCTTGGCCCGGGCCAACCCGAGCACGTAGTTGAAGTAGAACTTCAGCCGGCACGAATGGAACGTGTTCAGCCGCGAGGCGGACACGGTGGCCAGCAGCTCCTCGATGCTCTTGGGCTGGTTGACCCGAGGGGGAGGAGCCGCTGGTGTCGTCGGTGCTGCCGGTGGAACCGTCGGAGTGAGGGTAGTGCGGTTCATGCGGTCCTCGCTTTCTGGCTGTTCTGGTAGCGGTGGCCGTGGGCACGGCCGTTGCCTTGGTTGCCGCCGTGGGTTTCCAGCAGCTCCTCGATGAGACCGGAAGCCTCCATGCGGTTGAGCTGGCGGACCCCCTTTCCGAACCGTTCCTGGGCCAAGGCGTCGATGTCCTGCTTATCGAGGTGGTGATCCTCGACGATCTTCAGGATCAGTGAGCGTTGCTTGTCCGAGCACGCCCACGCATCGCCCTGCCCGTTGGGACGACCATTGCCGTTGCCGTTCGTGCCGTGGTGGCCGTTGGAGTGTCCATTGGCGTGACCGTTGGAATGTCCGTTGCTGCCGTTCTGGTGGCTGCCATTGCCGTTGGACGATCCATTGATCGGGAGAAACCCGGTTTGCTGGATGTCCCGGTCGACGCAGCCCTGGAGGAGCTGGTAGAGCCTGGTGGACTCGACTTCGACCTGCTTCAGATCACCGAGTTCCGTGCGGATGGTGACGCTGAATTGGTGGGAAGAATACCCGGGGAGACCGAGCTTCTTGCTGTAGTTGGCTTCGAGCTGAATGGCCATGGTGATGCCTTTCCTTGGATGATGGGTGGAGACGAAAAAGCCCCGGACACCACACGGTGCCGGGGCGGTCGCTCATTGCTCCCCCGGGGAGGGGGAGGCACCGAGCTGTTCGATGTTCAGGCTGTTATCCCACGATCAGGCAGGCTTCAGCAGGGAGGGGGCCTTGCGGAAGGTCATCTGCGCCATACCACCCCTCTAGCGATGGCCAGCTGACGCTCGCCGACTGGGAGCTGCGCGCATGGCCTCTGGACTCGGCGTTCTCTCAGCATGCGAGATCAACCTCACCTCCTGTGATCGGCACCAAATCGTCACGACAGATCACCACGGGGTTGGCGATTCAATGCTCCGTCACCTTGTAACAATGGAAACCGTCCGGTGCCAATTGATTGCTCCGGCTCGGCCTCGCACCGCTGCCAAGGGCACCGCTCTGTAGTTGCTGCCAGTCGGTCAAATCGACCGACCGGTTGCCGTCACGCACCCAGATGATGCCGTCCTGAACTGTGACCTGCAGCTGCATCGACCGGTGGGTCAACACCGCGAATGCTCGACTCTCAATCGCTGTGATTCGCCGCCGGTAAGGTTGTGGAAATGGTTAAGCCGGTGTTTGCGATGCTGCACTACGTGGCAGCCTTTGGTCAGAGCTTTACTTTTATTACAGTCGTCGTTTACGGTGCTCGCAATCAATGGAACCGGTCGTCCGCGAAATCCTGCTTGCGCTCTGGAAGATCCACATCCTGCACCACGCGGTGGAGGTGCCGGTTTACGGCCAGTGGATGCTCACCGAGCTGCGGGAGCACGGCTACGACGTGAGCCCGGGGACGTTGTATCCCCTGCTGCGACGGATGGAGCGCTTCGGCTGGCTGAAGGTGGTGACCAAGCCGGGCAAGAACCCCCGGGCCCGCCGGAGCTACCGCATCACGCCTGCTGGTCGCCGGACCCTGGAACTGGTCCGGCGGCAGTTGGCCGAGTTGGGCACCGAACTCAAACCGCTGGATTCCTGATTTCATGTCGCCCCTGAACGTCTCCCTTCGCCGGCCGGTCACCGTGGTGGTGCTGGTGTTGGCCGTGTGCCTGGGCGGATTGCTCGGGCTCAGCCGAATGGCGCGGGACGTGTTCCCGCCGCTGGGCATTCCGACCATCTACGTGGCGCAGCCGTATGGCGGCATGGACCCCGCGCAGATGGAGGGTTCGCTGACCTACTACTACGAATACCATTTCCTCTACATCACGGGCATCGAGCACGTCGAATCGAAGAACATCCAGGGCGCCGCCATCATGAAGCTCCAGTTCCATCCGGGAACGGACATGTCGGCGGCGATGGCGGAGACGGTGGCCTACGTGAACCGCGCGCGCGCATTCATGCCGCCGGGCACTCCGGGTCCGTTTGTGACGCGCTTTGACGCGGGCAGCGTGCCGGTCGGGCAACTGGTCTTCTCCACGGAGAATCCCAACCGCACGGTTGGCCAGATGCAGGACGCGGCGCTCAACCAGGTTCGCCCGCTCTTCGCGACCTTGCCGGGCGTGTCCGCGCCACCGCCGTTCGGGGGCAGCGCCCGCACGATTACTGTGAACGTGAAGCCGGAGCGGATGCGCGCCTACGGGCTCTCGCCGGACGAAATCGTCCAGGCCATCGCGCAGGCGAACACGATCAGTCCCTCCGGGAACATGAATCTCGGCGACAAGTATCCGCTCGTGCCCGCCAACGCCCAGGTCCGCAACATCCGCGACCTCGAGGGCGTGCCGCTGCGGGTCCAGGGCAATGCCGGGGTGTTTGTCCGCGACGTGGCGACCGTGGCCGACGCCGCGGACCTCGTGACCAGCTATGCCCTCGTGAACGGCCGGCGCACGGTCTATATGCCGGTCACCAAACGGGCCGATGCCTCGACGCTGGCCGTGGTGGACCTCGTGAAGCGCAACCTGCCGAAGTTTCAGGCCGCGGTCGCCGAGGACATCCGGGTGAGTTACGAACTCGACCAGTCGCCGGTCGTTACCCGCGCCATCGGCGACCTCGTGAAGGAAGGCGTGCTGGGCGCGCTGCTCACCGGGCTGATGGTGCTGGTGTTCCTGCGCGACTGGCGCAGCGCGCTGGTGGTGGTGCTGAACATTCCCCTCGCCCTGCTGGCCGCCGCCTTCGCGCTGTGGCTTACGGGACAGACCATCAACCTGATGACGCTGGGCGGGCTCGCGCTGGCGGTCGGCATCCTCGTGGACGAAGCCACCGTGGCCGTCGAGAACCTCCATGTGCATCTCGCGCACGGCGATTCCCTGGCGCAGGCCGCGCTCAAGGCCACCCGCGAAACCGCGCTGCCCCGCCTCTTGGCCATGCTGTGCATCCTGGCGGTGTTTCTCCCGGCGTTCTTCATGCAGGGCGCGGCCCAGGCGCTGTTCACGCCGCTGGCGCTGGCGGTCGGGTGCTCGATGGCCGCGTCGTTCGTGCTGTCGAGCACGCTGGTGCCGATCCTCAGCGTGTGGCTGCTGAAGTCCTCCGGGCATGTCCAGGAACCCGGCTGGCTGCTGGCCCTGCAGCGCGGTTATGCCGCGGCGCTGAAACCCCTGCTGCGGGCCCGCTGGCTGGTGGTGGGCGTCTATCTGGCGGTGACGGTGGGCACGGTCTTCCTGCTCGGGCGGCGGCTCGGGCTGGAGATTTTTCCGTCGGTCGAAGCCGGCCAGTTCGCCCTGCGGCTGCGGGCGTCGCCGGGCACCCGGCTGGAGAACACGGAGCAGATTGCGCTCAAGGCGCTGGACCTGATCCACCGCGAGGCCGGCGGCACCAATGTCAGCCTCACCATCGGACTCGTGGGGGTTCACGCGCCCAACTACCCGGTGAACCTGATTCACCTTTGGAACAGCGGCCCCGATGAGGCGCACCTGTCGGTCCAGTTGCGGGCGCACAGCGGCGTGGCGATCCCGGCGTTGAAGGAACGGTTGCGCGCCGTCTTCGCCGCGGAGCTGCCGGACGTGCGAGTGTCGTTCGAGCCGAGCGACATCGTCAGCCGCGTGATGAGCTTCGGCTCCGCGACGCCCATCGAAGTGGCGGTGAGCGGTCCGAACCTGGCCGCCAGCCGCGAATACGCCGAACGCCTCCTGACCAAGCTTTCTGCGCTGCCCGGCCTGTGTGATGTGCAGATCGCGCAGGCGCTGGATTTCCCCAGCGTGGACGTGACCGTGAACCGTGAGCGCGCCGGCCTGATGGGCGTGAAGGTGGGCGACGTGACGCGTTCGCTGGTGGCCGCCACCACGTCGAGCCGGTTCACGGTGCCGAATTTCTGGGCCGATCCCGGCTCGGGCGTCAGCTACAGCGTGCAGGTGCAGGTGCCGCAGGCGGAGACGAAGTCGCTCGAAGACGTGCGAAACCTGCCCGTGTCCGCCGGTGGCAACCGCAGCGTGCTGCTGCGGAACGTGGCCTCCGTGACGACGGGCACGACGGTGGGCCAATACGAGCGTTACAACATGGCCCGCGTGGTCAGCCTCACGGCCAACCTGCGGGGCTGGGACCTGGGGCGCGCGATGCGGGAGCTGGAGGCTCTCCCGGAGATCAGCGACGCCAAGCTGTGGCCGGCGCGCACCCGCGTGGATGTGCGGGGGCAGACCGTGCCACTGCGCCAACTGGTGGGCGGCTTCCAGGCCGGCCTGGGAGTCGCCGTCGCGGTCGTGTTCCTGATGCTGCTGGCCAACTTCCAGAGCGTGCGCCTGGCGCTGACGGTGATCTCGACCTTGCCGGCCGTGCTCACTGGCGTCGTGGCGATGCTCTGGCTGACCGGCACGACGCTGAACCTCCAGTCCGCCATCGGCGCAATCATGGCCGTGGGCGTGGCCGTGGCGAATGCGATCCTGCTGGTAACCTTCGCGGAGAAGGCGCGGCAGGGCGGCGCGACGCCCTTGGACGCCGCGCTCGCGGGGGCGACCTCGCGGTTACGGCCGATCCTGATGACCAGTGCGGCGATGATTGCCGGCATGGTGCCGATGGCGCTTGGCCTGGGCGAAGGAGGTCCCCAGACCGCACCGCTGGGCCGGGCCGTGGCGGGCGGCCTGCTCGTGGTAACCGTCGCCACGCTGGGCGTGCTGCCGGCGGTGTTCGCCCTGCTGGCCCCGAAGACGTTCCGCTCCGCTTCGCTCGACCCGGAAGATCCCGAGAGCGCCCATTTCCAGAAGGAAGTTGCTGCATGACCTTGTTCCAGCCCAAACCCGCGATGAACAGTTTCCGACACTTCCCAGCCGTCTTGGCCGCCACGCTGGGCTGGCTGACAGCAGCCTTTGCCAACGCCGCCGAGCCGGTGCCGGTGGCCACGGTCCGGCCCACGCGCGGGGACATCACCCGCTACGTCGCGCTGCCCGGCACGCTGCGCGCCAACCAGCAGGTCACCGTGCAGGCGCGCGTCGCCGGTTTTGTGAAGACGATCGCCGTGGACCGCGGGGACCGGGTGAAGGCGGGGCAGGTGCTGGCGGAGATCGAAGTGCCGGAGTTGCTCGCCGAACGGACGAAGCAGTTGGCCGAAGTGAAGGTGGCGGAAGTCGAGGCGCGGCGACTGGAAGCCGGACGGCAGAAATCCCCGGACCTCGTGACACCCCAGGCGCTCGACGCGGCCGTGGGCCGACTCGAAGTGGCCCGCGCGGAACTGGAGAAGACCGAGACCCTCCTGCGCTACGCCAATCTGACGGCGCCCTTCGCCGGCGTGGTGACGGCGCGGTTCGTTGATGCGGGCGCGTTCGTGCCGGCGGGAGCGGCCGGCGGGGCTTCAGCCGTGGTGACGCTGGCCGACACCGGCGTGCTGCGGGCACAGGTGCCCGTGCCGGAAGCGGACGCGGTTTTCGTGAGGACCGGCCAACCGGTGCGCGTGACCGTGGAGGGCATGACCAACGTGTTTCCGGCCACCGTCAGCCGGCATGCCGGCGCGGTGGACGAAGCCACGCGTTCGCTGCTGGTCGAGGCCGACCTGCCCAATGCGGCCGACCTTCTGCGGCCCGGCATGTTCGCCACCGTGCGGCTCGGCGTTGAACGGCATGCCGGAGCGCTGCTGGTTCGGACCGAGGCCATTGCGGTGGAGAAGACGGCGAACTTCGTGTTCCGCGTGGACAACGGGGTCAGCCGCAAGACCGCGGTGAAGCTGGGGTTCCAGGACGGTGCCCTGACCGAAGTCGTGTCCGGGATCACGGAGGAAGCCGTGATCATTGTCCCGGCGAAATCCGCGCCGGCCGACGGAGCGGCGGTGCGAGTGGGGGAAGCCAAATGAAGCGACGCCTGTTCCTGGGCCTCGTTGCTCTGACCCTGAGTTTCAGCTCCGGTTGGGCTGAGCCGCAGGCGATCAATCTTGAAACCGCGCTGCGCCTGGCCGGGGCCAAGAACCTCGCGCTGGAGGTCGCGCGCGAGCGGGTGCGCGAGGCCCGCAGCCTGTTGGATCAGGAGAAGCGGCAGCTTTTCCCCTGGGTCGCGCCGGGCCTCGGCTACAGGCGACACGACGGAAACCTCCAGGACATCGTGGGCGATGTCTTCAACGCCTCGAAGCAGTCCGGCACCGCGGCGCTGACCCTGCAGGCCCAGTTGGACCTCGGCGATTCGCTCTACCGCGTGCTCGCTGCCAAGCAGGCCGTGGCGGCCAGCGAGGCCGGAGCGGAGGCGCGGCGACGCGAAATGCAATTGGCCGTGGCGGCCACCTACACGGAACTGAGCCGGGCGGTGGCGAACGTGGTCACGGCGGAGGAAGCGCAGCAGATTTCCCGCAAGACATTGGAGCAGGTCCGCGCGGCGGTGACTGCCGGCTTGGCCTTCGCGGGGGATGCCCAGCGGGTCGAGGTCCAGTTGGGACGCAACGAAGCACAGCTGCTGGAGGCGCGCCAGGCGGCGCGTGCGGCTTCGGCGCGGTTGGCGCAGTTGCTCCGGTTGCCGCCGGCGGACGAACTGCAGCCGGACCTCGGGGAGTTCGTGCCGGTGGTGCTGGTGGCCACGAACCGCGCGCTGGAGTCGCTTGTGGCCTCCGCTCTCAGCCTGCGGCCGGAACTGCGCCGGGCCGACGCCACCGTGAACCTTGCTCAGACCCGCCGCGACGGCGCGACGAAAGGCGTGTGGCTGCCGACCGTCGGCGCCTTGGCGGCCTTCGGTGGGCTGGCCGGCGGGCGCAACGGCGACTGGAGCAATGGCGACGACTTTCAGGACTACGCCATCGGCCTGTCGTGGCGGATTGGTCCCGGGGGCATCGGCGACCGCAGCCGTATCCGCACCACGGACGCACGGCTGCGGATTACGGAACTCGAACGCGAACAACTCCGCGACGAGGTGGTGCGCGAAGTGGTGGAACTGCGCTCCCGCGCCGAATTGGCCGCCGAGCAAGTGATGGTGGTCACGCGCACGGTGGCCGCGGCGCGCCGGCTCGTGGAGCTGACGCAGGCCCGCCGCGAGTTTGGCGTCGGCGTCGTGCTGGAGGCCATCGAAGCCGAGCGGGAACTCTCTCGGGCGCAGGCGGAGCAGTTGCAGGCCGTGGCGAGTCACAATCGCGCCCAGTGGGAGCTGTGGCACGCGTCCGGCCAGGACGAGACGACGGTTCGCCCGGAGACCAAGCCATGAAGCGCTTTAACGTCCTCCTCCTTGCCACATTGGTGTCCGCTGGAACCGTCTTGCCCCAGGCACCGGACGACACCCGCCTGCTGGCCGAGGCCAAAGCACAGTTCGGCGTGCTGGAACCGGTTTCTCCGTCGGCTATCGGCCCCGCCGCGGAACTGGGCCGCGCCCTGTTTTGGGACACACGCCTGTCGGCCGATGGCCAGACGGCCTGCGCGAGCTGCCATCACGCGGCCGACTGGGGCGCGGATCGCCGGCCGTTCTCGCCTGATGCCCGCGGCCAGCTGACGGCGCGGAATTCGCAGACCGTCTTCAACGCCATGTTGCAACCCGCCCTGCGCTGGACTGGCGACCGGAAATCCGGCGCGCACCAGGCGGAGCGTTCGCTCACGGGTTCGATGGGCTTCACCAACGCGGCTGCAGTCTTGCCATTGCTCCAACAGCACGGCTACGAACCGCGATTCCGCCAGGTCTGGCCGGACGATCCGGCACCACTGACGGTTACCAACTATGCGAAGGCATTGGAGACTTATCAGTCCACGTTGATCACCCCTGCACCGATCGACCGGTTCCTGGCCGGAGACACGACGGCGCTCACCGATTGGCAGAAGGAGGGCTTGCGCGTGTTCCTGAACCTAGGGTGTGCCGACTGTCACTCCGGGACCCTGCTCGGCGGCGCCGGCTTGCGGCGGTTCGGGGTGAAAAAACCCTACGGGGAAGCGACAAAGTCCGCGAAGCGCGACACCGGCCTGCACGAGACGACGAAACTGGAGGGAGACCGCGACAAGTTCAGGGTTTCGATGCTTCGTAACGTCGCCCAGACCGCGCCCTACTTCCATGACGGTTCGGTCGTGGATCTGAAGGAGGCGGTGCAGGTGATGGCCGACGTGCAGTTGGGCCGGCGGCTAGGTGAATCCGACGCGGCGGCCATCACTGGGTTTCTCCAATCACTCACCGGGGAAGTGCCGGCAAACTTTGGCCCGCGGTAGCTCCCGTAACGGCGCCGAAGGTCAGAATAGCATCGGACGGTCAAATCCGGCCAGGGGGGAATATGAAACCCGTCCACGGTGAAGGTGGTATCCCTGCGGGTGGCGGCATTGGTTGCCGTGCGCACGAAGCTGCCTGAAATCACGTCAGGCCCATGCCGAGGCCCACGTTGCCGTGGTTAGCACGTTCCAGCGCACACGTGTTTCCGCCTGTTGCCCCACGAATCCGCCCGCGGCCCCCGCTGACGTCGCGAACGTCGGAGGAAGTCCAAACATAGCGTTCGGACTCCAGCCAGATGTGCCGGCGCACGACCGACAGTTTGAGATGATTTCGGCGGCACTGTCAGCATCCAGTCGGGTGAACACAGGTTCGAGCGTGCCACGTGACCGTATATGCCCGTGGTCGCGAACTCGAAGCGGCGGGTGCCGACAAGACCACAGGCATGGACAAGAAGTAGGCCTGGAAGGCGGACAGGTTTTCGGTGAGCACCCCGCGAACCAGCTCGGAGGTTCCGGTAGTGGGAGAATGGTCAGCATGCATGGTCATTTCACAGGAGCTAACGGAACCACCGGCCAGAAGTTACACCGCTCCGGTCCAATTCGGTCCAGCGATCCTCTCTCCCATGGCGGCGTGTCGCCCGGCCCTGGGGAACTCCAGGCAAACTACCGGCCGGACCCCGCCGATGGCGAGATGTTCAGCCCGTCACCCGGTCGCAGCCTCAAAAAGGGCGTGGAAAGTTTGCGGGGTAACCCGCGGCTCCGGGGTAAGCCCGGCAGGAAGCGAGCTGCCTCGCCACCCGCAAGACACAACAACGTCCGCAACCTCCAAAGCATCATGAAGACCACGTTCAACCTCCTCCGCCACCTGGGCCTCGCCGCTGCCGTGACCGCAGCGCTGGGGTTCGGCCTCACCCTTAACGCTGCCGACACGCACCTTCAGATGAAGGGGGCGCAGCACCTGCAGCATCTCACCAGCCCGAAGCAGGCAGAGGCCCTAAAGTCGGGTGACACCGTCGCGATGGTCTGTGCGAAGTGCAAGAACGTCGCCGTCACGCGCGTCGAGAAGGAGCGCGGCCGTGAGTTTCTCAGGGTCGGCGCCAAGCATGCCTGCGCCGGCTGCAGTTCCGAAATCGAAGTGGTCGGCATGGCGGACCGTGGCCCCGACAAGCAGCATCTCACCAGCGTGAAGCACGTCTGCAAGTCGTGCGGCGACGATTCGGCGTTCTGCTGCGCCACCAAGCCGGGCGCCGACAAGGCCAAAGGCATGGAAAAGAAGTAGGCCGCGGAAAGTGACCGGGTGCGGACCGCGCTCCGCGCCCGGCAACGACAACCATGACCGCCAAGCCGGGAGGAGACCTGCATGAACCAGTTCGATGCCAGCGATGGCAACTGTGACCATGTCCAGTGTGCGGTCTGTGAAAAGGTCATCACGGGGGGCAAATGGTTCGCCCGCCTCAAGCACGGTGAGTGGATGCTCGCACTCTGCTGCCCCCTCTGCACGGAAGCCTTTGAATCCAAGCCCGATGCCTACGTCCGCCGCATTGAGTCACTGGCTTACATGCAGTCATGCCGCGGTTCGGCGCTGGATCTGCCCTTGCCGTAACGCCATCTGACCGCCGGTCCCTGTCCGCAGACCCCGGACTCCATCCGTCCGGGAGTGCGGATTCGACCGCGATGCCGCCGAAAATCTGGGCAACCCCACGAAGCAATCAACGCGAACCCCACAGTTCAGACTCGCCGCTCCTTCCTGGCGCAGGCAACCGCCGCCGTCGGTTTGGTCGGCAACGCGATCTGGGGCGGGCCGTTGCTCGCTCCGGTTTCCGGCCAATCCATCGCCGCCCGGAATACCACCCGCCGGGCCAGTGTGACCGGAGCCAACCCGCTGCGCCTTCCCCCCGGTTACACCGGCGGTATTCTGCGGGCGGAGGCCCGCAAGCTGGAATTGTGGCCTGGCAGCCTGACTGACGTGCTCGCGCTGAACGGTTCCATGCCTGGTCCCACCGTCCGCGTCAGCACGGGCGGGCTCTTCTCCACCCTGATCGAAAACCAGCTCGGTGAGGCGCTGGTGCTGCATTGGCACGGCCTGTTGGCGCCCGCCGCGCAGGACGGTCATCCACGCGACGCCATTGCCGCCGGGCAGTCCGCGATGATCCGGTTTCCGGTCAACCAGCGGGCCGGCACGTATTGGTATCACGCCCACACGGACGGGCTGACCGGCAAGCAGGCTTACCAAGGCCTGGCCGGGCTGTTCCTGGTCGAAGACCCGGCGGAAGCCGCGTTGGGGTTGCCGCTGGGAGATCATGATGTCCCCTTGCTGCTCGCCGACAAACGTCCCACCGCGAGCCGGCAACTGCCCTACGCCCCGACGATGATGGATGTCGCCGGTGGCTGGCTGGGCACGGAGGTGTTGGCCAACGGAGCGCCCAACGCCAGCCTTGCGGTGGACACCGGCCTTTATCGGCTGCGGCTGGTCAACGCCAGCAACGCCCGGGTCTTCAAGGTGGGCTTGGACGATCTTGCACCGTTCCAACTCATCGCCAATGACGCGGGCTTGCTGCCTGCGCCTGTGACGGTTTCCACAGTGAGGTTGCCGCCGGGTGGCCGGGTGGAAATTCTGGTGAGCTTCGCCGGCCGCAGCTTGGGCAGCTTCGTGAAGCTGGTCAGTCATGCCTACGTCGCGCCGGCCGGACATGGCGGCATGGCTGGCGGGTTGCCTCAGGGCGCCAGGCTCGAACTGCTGACGTTCAGCGTGGAACGCCCCGCTTCCGGCACCCCGACGCTTCCCACCACGTTGGTCCCCTTGGTGGCGCACGAGGCGAAGAACGCGCGGCGAACGCGGCGATTCAGTCTCGGCATGGGCATGGGCATGGCGGGCGGACACCAGATCAACGGCACCGCTTACAGCCTCCAACGGGTGGACTTCACCGTCCCGAAGGGGGAACTCGAACTCTGGGAATTCACGGACACCCTCGGCGATTTTCACCCGATGCACCTGCACGGTGCGCACTTTCAGGTGCTGTCGCGCAGCGGCACGGCAGCCTTGCCGCCGGAAGACACCGGCTGGAAAGACACCGTGCTGGTGGGACCGCTGGAGACGGTCCGGGTGCTTGTCCGGTTCGACGCCCATCCGGGCGTCTTTGTGCTGCATTGCCACAACCTGGAGCATGAAGATGACGGGATGATGCAGAATTTTGAGGTCACTACCGACACGGTTGTGGGACCGGCCGGCCCAACACTCCTTATCGAACGCGAGGGCGACCGGGTGCGACTGTCCTGGCCGGTCACCGATGCCAGCTACCAATTGCAATCGCGGGATGGCGTCGAGCGGTCCGCGGAATGGCAACCCGTCAGCCAGGCATCGGAGCCGACCAACGGCCGTTGGAGCGTGAGCCTGGGGGCGACTGGTCTGGCCCGCCTTTTCCGCCTGCACAAACTTTGAAATCTTTCGCGGGGTTTGCGCGCCGGCGGTGTAGGCGGAGGTGAAGGGCGGTGGTAACCGCCGCCGGAACAGAAACGAAACATCCCACCGAACACTCACCATGAAATCCCTCAAACTTGGCCTCACCACGCTGCTCCTCGCCACCGCCACGGTCTCGCTGACCACCGCCGGCACGCCGAACATCCTCGTCGGCAGCCCGCGCGCCCTCCTGGCCCGGCCGGCAGTCAGCTCCAGCGTCAACACCGCCCAGGACCTCGCCCATGCGGTTCCCACGCCCGGATCACCCAGGGCCAACGCACTGGCGGCGGATTTCCGGCAGACCTCCGGCTCCATGATGGACTGCTGCTCGGCCGTGCTCGCCAAAACCGCCACCGTTTCTCCGCGGGCTGCCTCGACGCTGCCCGGACAGGGTGTCTCGCCGTTGGGTGCGAAGTGTTCGATGGGACAGCAGGCGGCGGCTACGTCCGGCTGCTGCGCACCGACGCCAGCCCGCAAGGCCACTTGCTGCGGCTGAACCGATCCGCATAACTGGCGGCGGGATGTCCCGCCGCCTTACCGCTTCCCACCATGAACACGTCACCCGATCCCACTCCAGATGCCGAACTGCGGACATTGCTCAGGACCGCACACCCGACCCCGGCGCTGCCGCCCCGGTTCCAGGAAGGTGTCTGGCGACGACTGGAGCGGAGTGAACGGCCGCGCCCTACACCCGGGTGGTTGCAGTCCCTCCTCGCGGCGCTGTTGCGTCCGGCCTACGCGAGCATCGGCCTGGCCGCAGTCATGATCGCCGGCGTCGGGCTGGGCCTGCATGATTCCGAGGTCAGCAGCCTCCGGACTGAACAGGCCCGCTATCTTGCCGCGGTAAGCCCGCTCCGTCAGGCGCCATGAGCCGGCTCTCCCCCAGTCGGACGCTGTTCCTCGGCCTGCTGGCCGCCGGAGCAGTCTTTTGCGGCAGCTATTGGACGACGGCTTGGGTCCGGGCAAACCGCAATCATCCGGCCGACGATCTGGCCTGGCTGCGCCATGAGTTTCAGCTTACGGACGCCGAACTCACCCGCATCCGTTTGCTGCACGAGGGTTACAAGCCCCAGTGCGAGGCGATGTGCGCCCGCATCGCCGAGCAGAACCGGCAGCTCAGCGCGCTGGTGGATGGAGCCACCAACGTCAGTTCGGGGATCGAACAGAAGCTGGCCGAAGTCGCCGCCCTCCGGGCCGAATGCCAGGCCCAGATGCTCCGCCACTTTCAGGAGGTCGCCCGGTCCATGCCGGCTACGCAGGGGGCACGCTATCTTGCCGAAATGCAGCGGCTGGCCCTGGGGCTACAGGGTCACATGGAAGACGGAATGGTGGATCGCACCCATGAGCACCGCTGAACCGGACGCCCTTGACCAGGCGGACATGGCCCGGCTCGTCGCCGGGCACGACGCGGCGCTCACTGCCCTCATGGAACGCCACAGTGGCCCGCTGTTTGGCTTCCTGTGCCGTTTCCTCCGGGACGAAGACGCCGCCAGCGATCTCGCGCAGGAGACGTTCGTCCGCGTCTATCAGCACCGCATGGACTTCAAGCCAGGGCACAGGTTTTCCACCTGGCTTTTCACCATCGGCGGCAACCTGGCGCGCAACCATCTCCGGGCCCGCTCCCGCCGCCCCGAGGTGTCGTTGGAAGGCGACGGGGAAGACCAACCCGGGCTGGCAAACACCTTGCCTGCCAGCGACGGCTCACCCGCGGACCAGACCGCACGCACGGAACAGCAGGCCGCCGTCCGCGCCGCCGTGGCCGGCCTGCCGGACGACCTCCGCGAGGCGATTGTCCTGTGCGAACTGGAAGACCGTTCCGTCGCCGAGGCCGCGACGATTCTTGGCGCAACGGCCAAGGCCGTGGAATCCCGCCTCTATCGCGCCCGCGGACAACTGCGCCAGCAGCTCGCCCGCTGGCTGGCGGCAAGCTGATTCGACCGCCTCATTTTCGCCGATTCACCTCAAACCACGCATCCATGAAATCACTGCAACCGCTGTTCATCGCCGCCCTCCTGGCCGGCTTCGCCACCACCCCGCTCCGCGCCGCGGAGAAACACCACCACGACGAAGCGCCGGCCGTGGCGAAGGACAAAAAGGCCAAGCCTTACCCGCTCGATTTCTGCCTCGTCTCGGACGAGAAGTTCGAGGGCAGCGGCATGACGCCGTTCTCACTGGTGCAGGACGGCCAGTCCATCAAGTTCTGCTGCAAGAGCTGCGTGAAGGACTTCAACAAGGAGCCGAAGAAGTATCTCGCCAAGCTCGCCGACGAGGTGAAGAAACAGGAGGCCGCCAAGGCGAAGAAATAAACGCCGCCGACGAGGCACAGCACTCGCCGTCTCCGGCGGGTGCGGCGTCTCATTGTTCTGCTCCCTCGGCCAATTCACCCAAGCCGAACTCCAACACCACGCATGATGCCATCTAACTGTCCGCCAACCCATGTCCGCCTGCGGATTGTGCCACTCCTGTTCCACCTAGTCTCCGCCAGCCTGTTGCTGGCCGCGACGATTGCCGCGCACGCGGACGAAGCGGCAAGCCGGGTGACTGCGATGCGGGTTCCTGGGGTCACGAACGCGGTGAAGGCGCAGTGTAGCGCGGATGACACGATCCATCTGCTGTTCGACGCCGAAGACGGCCCGCGATATGCCCGTTCGGGCGACGGTGGCATTACCTTCAGCCCACCCATGACGGTGGTGGATGCGGCGGCGCGCAAGCCTGGCCTGAAGTTTTCCGGCGAAGACCTGGCAGTCGGCCCAGACGGAAGCGTGCATGTGGCGATGTCGAACAATGCGTGGAAGCTGAAGCTGCCCGAGGAGGAATGGGGATTCTATTACGCCCGCCTGACGCCGAGCGCGAAGAACTTCACGCCCGTCCGGAACATCAACCGCAAACCGAGTGAGGGTTTTTCACTCGCAGCCGGCAAGGACGGCGTGGTGACCGCCGGTTTTCTTTCCGGAAAACTCTTCACGATGGTTTCGCGTGACGGCGGTGAAACCTTTTCCGCGGTTGCGGAACTCAACCCGGCCTGGAACCCATGCGACTGCTGCACCACGAGCGTCGCCTTGGGGCAGGACGGCCGCTCGGCACTGCTCTATCGCGAGGAGACCGACAACGAGCGCGACGTCTACGTCGTCCTCTGGAACCCGACCCATAGCGCCGCCCCGTCGCGCTCCCGCGTCAGCCACACGCCCTGGAAGATTGCCGGCTGCCCGATGACTTACTTCGCCATCACTCCGACGCCCACTGGCTACGTGACCGCGTGGCCCACGAAGGGGCAGGTCTATTTCGCGCGTCTGGACAAGGACGGCGCGGTCCTGTCGCCCGGAGAAATCCTCACCCCGGGAACGAGCGGAATGCGCATGGGTCTGCTGGCTTTGGCCGCGACCGATGGCATCACACTCGTCGCCTGGAAGAACCGGAACGTATTGGGCTGGCAGCTTTACGATGCAAAGGGTCAGCCGCAGGGCCCGCCGGGCGCCGCCTCCAGCCCCGGCAATGGGGCCGCAGGCGTCGTGCTGCCCACCGGTAGATTCGTCCTGTTCCCGTAATCGCCACTTTCTCTTGCGATCAGTTTAGAAACGGCGGCCGAGAAGAAGCACCGCAGCGTGGGGACAATTCTTATACTGCTCGAACGCAGGAGTTCACCGGGGAGCAAACTGAACCAAACTGCATGAGCAGGGACAGAGCCGCGCCAAACGCCGTTCCAAGTCCAAGGCGTATTTGGGCGAGTTCTCGCGTTCCTTCTGATGCGGACCGATGAAGCACGCGTCACCGCAGTCGTTCCCCCAAAACGTGCGGCTTCAATTGGTGGCAGGCTGGTGGATTCAGGGTGAAGGGGCCAAGAAAGTTGCTGTCACCGCGCTGGGGGTCTGTTCGGCTTCCAGGAACATTCCCCCGGTGAGGTAGGGGTCACGCGGAATACTGAACACGTTGGACCAGCGATGGACCTTTCCAGGCGGGATGGCCTCCGCCTTCAATTCACGGTCGTGGCGCTTCCCCTTGGCGACCACGCCCACGTTGACCCGGACACCGCTCAGGGTGAATGCGGAATCGTTACGCACCGCGACGTCGTCCAGCAGAACCCCAAACTCAATGGTCCACGCCGCCTTCACCGCCAGCAGTTCGGCAAACTCCTTGGGGTAGGCTTTGCGGATTCCCCGGTAGTCCGCATCCGTCCACCAGCCCTTGGTGACCGGTGCACCGGCGGCGACGGCCTTGGTCAGGAACTTCAACCCGGATT
>OFDN01001312.1_pt1 | contig 16906 bp, 8 predicted proteins | sample 1520971 | NCBI WGS metagenome assembly OFDN01 (sample SAMEA94257418, study PRJEB24077) | hot springs metagenome | biome: Aquatic biome; feature: Geographical feature; material: Water | place: India | collected 2012-06-12 | depth 5 m
CGCCATCGCCGAGCAGCGCGCCGGCCGGCTGGAGGCGGCGCGCGCCGCCTACGCCCGCGCCTACGCCGAGGGCGGCGACGGCGCCATGAAGCTGCGCGAGGCGCTCACCCTGCCCGTCATCACCCGCGACCGGGCGGAGATCGCCGGCATCCGCCGCCGCTTCCAAACGATCATGGAGGAGCTGGAGCGCGACCGCCCGCCGCTCGCCGACCCGCTGGGGCAGGTCGGGACGACGCCCTTCCTGCTGGCCTACCACGCCGAGGACGACCGGCCGCTGCAGGCGTCCATGGCGCGCGCCTGCGCCGCCCTGTGCCCGTCGCTGCTGGAAGTGGCGCCGCATTGCCGGCCGGGTGCCGCGCGGGTGCCGCACCCCGACGGGCGCGTCCATGTGGGGTTCCTGTCCGAGCATTTCTTCGGGCACACCATCGGGCAGCTCAACGTCGGGCTGATCGAGCGGCTGCCGCGCGAGCGCTTCCACGTCACGCTGCTGGTGCGCCCGGCCCGCATGGACGGGTACCGCGCCCGGCTGCTGGCGGCGGCCGACCGGGTGGTGGAGCTGCCGGGCGATCTGGCCGGAGCGCGCACGGCGGTGGCGGCGGAGCGGCTCGACCTGCTCTACTACACCGACATCGGCATGGCGCCCTTCAGCTATTTCCTGGCCTTCGCCCGGCTGGCACCGGTGCAGTGCCTGACCTGGGGGCATCCCGACACCACCGGCATCGCCAATCTGGATGTCTTCCTCACCTGCGACGCCATGGAGCCGGAGGGGGCGGAGGCGCACTACACGGAGCGGCTGGTCCGGCTGCCCGGCCCCACGGTGCATTACCGCCCGCCGCCGCCGCGCGATGCGGAGCCGGGGCGCGCCGCCTTCGGCCTGCCGGAGGACGCGACGCTCTACATCTGCCCGCAGAGCCTGTTCAAGTTCCACCCCGACTTCGACCCGGTGCTGGCCGCCATCCTGCGCGGCGACCCGCGGGGGCTGTTGCTGCTGATCGACCCGCGCGGGCAGGCGCCGGCCCTGCTGGAGCGCCTCGGCGGCCACGCCCCCGACATCGTGGACCGCGTGCGCGTGCTGCCCGGGCAGGGCACCGCCGACTTCGTGACGCTGATGGGACTGTCGGACGTGATGCTTGACCCGCTGCACTACAGCGGCGGCAACACCTCGCTGGAGGCGCTGTCGCGCGGCACGCCGATCGTCACCTGGCCCGGCGCCTTCATGCGCGGGCGCCACACCCACGGATTCTACCGGCTGATGGGGATGCCGGATCTGGTGGCCCGCGACCACGCTCACTACGTGGAGCTGGCGCTGCGGCTCGGCACCGACCGGGAGTTCCGGACGGCCATGCGCGCCCGCATCCTGGAGCGCTGCGGCGTGCTCTACGAGAACGACGCCACCGTCGCCGCCATCGCGGACTTCCTGGAGGGTGCGGTGCGGGCCATGGGGCGGGCCATGGGGTAGACTGGACCGCCGGCACCCTGGGGTGTTAGGAAGCGGCGGCGATGGACGAGAAGCGAGACCCGGCGTGAGCGAGCAATCCACCCTGCATCCGGCCCCCCCGTTCCCGTTGCGCGGGAAGCGCGTCTGGGTGGCCGGACACCGCGGCATGGCCGGGTCGGCGATCGTCCGCCGGCTGGAGCGCGAGAACTGCGAGATCCTGACCGTGGGCCGCGACCGGGTGGATCTGCGCCGGCAGGCCGAGGTCGAGGCGTGGATGGACGACGTGCGCCCCGACGCCGTCTTCCTGGCTGCCGCCACGGTGGGCGGCATCCACGCCAACAACGCCCGCCCGGCGGAATTCCTCTACGACAACCTCGCCATCCAGAACCACGTGATCCACGGCGCCTGGAAGGCGGGGGTGGGCAAGCTGGTCTTCCTGGGCTCCTCCTGCATCTACCCGCGCATGGCGCCGCAGCCGATGAGCGAGGACCAGCTGCTGACCGGCCCGCTGGAACCGACCAACCAGTGGTACGCGGTCGCCAAGATCGCCGGCATCAAGCTGTGCCAAGCCTACCGCCGGCAGTATGGCTGCGACTTCATTTCGGCCATGCCCACCAACCTCTACGGCGCCGGCGACAATTTCGATCTGCAGCAGGGGCATGTGGCGGCGGCGCTGCTGGCCAAGATCCACCGCGCCAAGGCGACCGGCGCCGACACGGTGGAGCTGTGGGGGACGGGGGCGCCGCTGCGCGAGTTCCTGTTCGTGGACGATCTGGCCGACGCGCTGGTGTTCCTGGCCGAACGCTATTCGGGGGAGGAGCACGTCAACGTCGGCACCGGTCGGGAGATCAGCATCCGCGGCCTGGCCGAGCTGCTGGCTGAGGTGATCGGCTGGCGAGGGGAATTCCGCTTCGACACGTCCAAGCCCGACGGGACGCCGCGCAAGCTGATGGACGTGTCCCGCCTGACCGCCATGGGCTGGACGGCCCCCACCAGCCTGCGCGACGGCTTCGCCCAGGCCTACCGCTGGTATGCGGACAAGCTCGGCACCGGGGAGTTGCGCGGGGTGGCGTGATCGCCACGCCTCTCATCACGACATGATTTCATGAAATCATGTCGTGGCCGTTTCCGGCGCCGCACCCTGACGCGCGCGACGGCCGGCGGTTGCCCATGGTGCGCGACGGCCAGCTCGGTTAGGGTTGCGCCCCGTCCGACACCACAGCTTTCCGTTCCACCCCACTTGGAGAATGCACGATGAGCGACGACACCACGCGCGGCGACACCACCCCCGCGCAGCCCCTGCGCATGGGAGCGCATGTTCCGGAGATCTATGTCGACGGCTACCAGGGCGCCACCTACAAGGACGGCATTGTCAAGCTGAACTTCTTCAGCCTCGCGCTCGACCCCGCCACCAACGCCAGCCACCGCGAGGTGGTGATGCGCATGGCCCTGTCGGTCGGCACCGTCATGCAGGTGCACCAGGCGCTCGGCAGCCTGATCAACGACCTGGAGGCCAAGGGCGTCCTGCGCCGGGGCCGCTGACGGCCCGGCTCCGGTGCCGGGGCCTCCCCGGGCGTCCGGGCTACGCGCGCAGGCGCCCGGGACGACAGCCCCGCGGGTCCGGACCCCGGCCGGCCCCTTGGGGCCAAAGTGCGGGCAGGTGGGAAATTATTGCGCGGGTCTTGCAAAACTGTACAGTCCCCCTCGCCTTGCTTCCGCCACCTTGCCACCCGCCATGACGATCACTGTTCCGACCGACGCTCCCATCCTCGTAACCGGTGCCGGAGGCTTCATCGGAGGCTGGCTCGTCGGGCGGCTGTTGGACCAGGGCTGCGCCCGGGTGCGCGCCGTCGATATCAAGCCGCTGGAGGAGTGGGAGCAACGTTTCCCCGACGCCGACAGCCGCGCCCTCGATCTGCGCCGGCTCGAGGATTGTCGGGCGGCGGCCGATGGCTGCGCCTGGGTGTTCAACCTTGCCGCCGACATGGGGGGGATGGGCTTCATCGAGCTGAACAAGGCCGCCTGCATGCTGTCGGTGCTGATCAACACCCACATGCTGATGGCCGCCCGCGACGCGGGTGCCCAGCGTTTCTTTTTCGCCTCGTCCGCCTGCGTCTACGCCGCCGACAAGCAGACCAGCGCCGACGTGACGGCGCTCAAGGAGGCGGACGCCTACCCCGCCATGCCGGAGGATGGCTATGGCTGGGAAAAGCTGTTCTCCGAACGGATGTGCCGCCACTTCACCGAGGATTACGGCCTCGCCACCCGGGTGGCCCGCTATCACAACGTGTATGGGCCGCACGGCACCTACGACGGCGGGCGCGAGAAGGCGCCGGCCGCCATCTGCCGCAAGGTGATCCAGGCCAAGCTGTCCGGCCGTCACGAGATCGAGATCTGGGGCGATGGGGAGCAGACCCGCAGCTTCATGTACATCGACGACTGCCTCTTCGGCACGCTGGCGCTGATGGGGAGCGACCTCGCCGAGCCGCGGAATGTCGGCTCGGCGCAGCTCGTCACCATCAACCGGCTGGTCGATATCGTGGAAGCGATCGCCGGCATCCGGCTGGAGCGCCGCTACCGGCTGGACGCGCCCAAAGGCGTCCGCGGGCGCAACAGCGACAACACCCTGATCCGCCGCGATCTGGGATGGGAGCCGTCGATCCGCCTGGAGGACGGGATGGAGCGCACCTACCGGTGGATTTACGACCGCATGGCCGGGCCGCATTCCCCCGATCCCGCCCATCGGCGCCGGCCGACGGGCTGACGGCGCCCGGCTCCGGCCAATCCATACCCGCTCGACCGTGAGGAGAACAGCATGCGTGTCTGTGTCGTCGGCCTGGGCAAGCTCGGCGCCCCACTCGCCGCGGTCCTGGCCGATTGCGGGCACGAGGTGGCCGGCATCGACCTGGACCCGCATTTCGTCGCCGCCATCGCCCGCGGCGACGCTCCGGTCGAGGAGCCGGGTTTGCAGGCGCTGATCCACGCCAACCGGCACCGGCTGACGGCGACCACCGACTGGGCGGCCGCGCTGGACGGAGCCGAGGCGAGCCTCGTCATCGTGCCGACGCCGAGCGGTCCGGACGGCGCCTTCGTCAACACCCACCTGCTGGCCGCCATGGAGAGCATCGGCCGCCAGCTCGCCGGACACCGCCGGGAGCATCTGGTGGTGGTCAACAGCACGACCATGCCGGGTTCCATGGACGGCCCGATCCGCGAGCGTCTGGAGGCGGCCTCGGGGCGCCGCCTGGGGGATGGGCTGGGGCTCTGCTACAATCCGGAATTCATCGCGCTGGGCAGCGTGATCCACAATCTGCGCCACCCCGACTTCGTGCTGATCGGTCAGTCCGACGAGGAGGCCGGGGCGAGGCTGGAGGCGCTTCAGCGCACGCTGTGCGGTCCGACGACGCCGGTTGCCCGCATGAACTTCATCAATGCCGAATTGACGAAGATCGCGGTGAACAGCTACGTCACCATGAAGATCTCCTTTGCCAACACGCTGGCGGAACTGTGCGACCGGCTGCCGGACGCGGACGCCGACACGGTGGCGGCCGGGGTCGGCCGGGACAGCCGCATCGGCGGCAAATACCTGCGCCCGGCGCTCGGCTTCGCCGGGCCCTGCTTCCCGCGCGACACGATGGCCTTCGCCGCGCTGGCCCGCCGGATCGGCGTCCATCCCGATCTGGCGGTGGCGTCCGACGCGGTCAACCAACGGCAGATCGACCGGCTGTTCGCGCTGACGGCGGCCGGCGCCGGCCCCGGTGGGCGGGTCGCCGTGCTTGGCCTGTCCTACAAGCCGGACACCCCGGTCATCGAGCAGTCGCAGAGCGTGGCGCTGGTGCAGCGCCTGCTGCCCGCCGGTTACCGGGTGGTCGTCCACGATCCCGCCGCCATGCCGGCGGTGCGCGCGCTGGTCGGCGACGCGGTGGAGTACGCGGCCGAGCCGGCCGAGGCGGTCGCCATGGCCGATGTCGTGGTGATCGCGACGGCCTGGGACGTGTACCGCCGGCTCGTCCCCGCGGCCGTCGCGGCGCCCGGGCGGCGCCCGCTGATCATCGATTGCTGGCGGATGCTCGACCGTGCGGCCTTTGAAGCGGTGGCCGATATCGTGCATATCGGCCGCCACGCCGATCAGCCCGCCGGCCGGGTCCCGACCCGCCGCGATCCGCTCGCCCTCGTGGCGGCGGGGGATTGATACCAACGGCACGAGACCTTGACTCGTGCCGTTGGAGGGCCGCGGTCGCGGCGGCCGGCGAGCGCTTGTTGCGGTCAGATCAAGCGCTCGCCGGTATCAGGAGAGGTCGCCGACGATCTCGGCCGCCGTCCCCCAATCCGGCCCGTTCGTCACCACGGCGACCGGGGCCGGATTGGCGATCGTGGCGACGCCGTCCATCCAGCGCAACGCGCCCGGGTCGAGCAGCCGCGACGCCAGCGTGTAGGCGTGATCATCGGTCAAGTGCGTGCGGGCGGACAGCCGCACCGTCAGCAGCCGTTCGCCCTCGTCCTGCTCCTCGCCGATGGCCAGGCCGATGTCGGGCATCGGCACGTGGGGGCCGGCGGTGAGCGCCAGCACCGGGTGCTCCGCCCCGGCGAAGCGCAGCTCAAGCCCCACGGCCAGAGCCAGCACGGCCAGGATGGTGCCGAAATTGCCCTGCAACAGTGGCCATTCCGGAAAGCCCCGCAACCGCCACCAATCCTCCCGGTCCATGAGCAGGAAGGAGTCGCAGGGCAGGACCGGCAGCACGTCGCCTTGCGCGCGCCGCCAGGTGATCCGCTGGTCGATGAGCCGGCGGGTCCACCCCACCAGCTCCCACATGAGCTGGTGGGGTGGCGCACCGGGGTTGATGCGGACGGGATGGGTGCCGAACGGGGTCTGGACATGGTGCAGCCCTCCGACCAGGGCGGCGAGCCGTTCGCGCGGCGGCAACCCGCCGGTGCTCCGGGACGCATCGCAGAACCAGCTGTTCGTCCAGTAGATTCCCCCCGGCTTCGGCCCGCCGTGTCCGATCCATCGCAGGAGCTGGGCGCTGGGCAACCGGTCGGCGTCGAGCGCGGCGATCAGGCGGCCGGCGGCGACGCGGATCCCGGCGTTCTGGCGCAGCCGCCGCCCGGCCGCCGCCGACGGCTCGTCGCGCAGCGCCGGTGGGAGCCGGACCCGGAGGCCGCGAACCGCGAAGGCTCCGGCGCCAGCCCCGCCGCAGCCGGCGGATGGAACGTCCTCCGGCTCCACCACGACGAGTTCGGCGGGCAGGTCGAGCGCGTGGCATTGCCAGGCCAGCAGCCCGGCCAGCTCCGGCACGTGCGGGCGTGAGGCGTCGTCGGGGGACAGCACGAAGCTGACGAGCGGAAGCGCGCCCATGCGTCAGATCCGGGTTTCGGGAAGATCGAGGTCGTGCAAGCCCCAGCCGCTGCGGTTGAACACCACGCGCCCGCGCCCGGCGAAGACCTTGTGGAGTTGCAGGAGCCGCTCGAAGGTGAGAAAGGGCATGTGCACGCTCTCGGCCGTCACCCGCAGCGCACCGCCCTCCTCGGCGACCGACACCGCGGCCCCCTCGGTAAAGACCTGCCCCCAGCCGGGATCGTGCTCGATGTGGTAGATCGGCAGGTCCCAGTCGAAGGACCGGTTGATGATTCCCGCCTCCATGAGCTGGAGCAGGAACAGGGAGTCCAGATGCCAGCTGTGGATCGGCCACTCCGGGTAGGCGCGCAGCGCGAACCAGTCCTCCCGCGCCATCAGCGCGAAGTCGCCGGAGGCGTTGCAGTGCAGCCGTTGGATCGCCTCCATCACCGGCCAGCGTTCCCCCAGCAGCGGGCGCAGCCCCTCGTGCAGGCGCTGCATGCGGTCCATCTCGCGCGCCATCAGGGCGGCGATGGCGGGCAGGTCGCCGCGCAGATCCTCCGGCACCTCCAGCGCGCCGTAATGATAGAGGACGCGGCGGACGTGACGGCGGTAGATGGCCTGCCGGCGGTCGTGGTCCTCGTCGAAGGGCAGATCCCGCGCCACGTCCCAGCGCGCGGTGCGGTAGGTGACGCCGGCCTCCAGGTCGCGGGCGGCCAGCCGGGCGAACAGCGCGTCGTCCAGGATCACATCGACGTTGGTGACCAGGATGAAGCGCCCTTCCGCCCGGCGGATGCCGGCGTTCTTCGACAGGTACTGGTAGAAGGGCACCTGGGCGGCGGTCGGATAGCGCCGGTGGATCTCCGGCGGAACGGTGACGATGCGGAACCGGAACAGATCGTCGCCACCGGGCCAGGCCTGCGACTCCGCGAGCGGCGGGCGGTCCTCCGGCGGGTTCCACTCCACCAGCACCAGCTCGGTTGGCAGCTCGAAGCGGCGGGCCTGGGCGGCGAGGTTCACCGCGAAATGGCGCATGCGCCGCGCCATCCCGCCGCCATGGTCGTCGTTGCGCGATCCCGCGACGACGCTGAGATAGGGGGCCTCCACGCGCCGCTCCCGGCCTTCAGGAGAAGACGGCAGCGGGGGCCACCTCCGCCAGCCGGTCGCGCCACAGCGTCCGGTAGACCGCCTCCAGGGAGCGGGCAAAGCCGGTCTGGTCGGCGAGCGGCGAGGCGGCGAGGCGCGCCCGCATGCCGCGGCGGAGATCCGCCAGCCGGTGCGGATCAAGCGCCAGCGCCGCGGCCATGTCGACATAGCCGGCCTCGTCCGTGGCCACCAGGTCGGGCAGGCCGCAGCGGGACAGCAGGCTGGCCCCGACGCGCTGGCCGGGTCCGGTCCCGGCCAGGGTCACCACCGGCACCCCCATCCACAGCGCCTCGGCCGTGGCGAGGGTGCCGTTGCAGGGGAACGGGTCCAGCGCGATGTCGACGCGGTTGTGGGTCTGCAACCGTTCCAGCGTCCGTGCGGGCAGGCCGCGCATCTCCAGCCGCTCGCGGCCTATCCCGTGCTTGGCGAACAGGGCGGCCAGACGGTCCACGGTCAGGCGTTCGCCGAACTGCCAGGATTGCAGCAGCAGACGCGAATCCGGCACCCGTTGCAGGATGGCCGCCCACGCCCGCACCACCTCCCCCGTCACCCTTGCGGCATCGTCGAGGCAACCGAAGGTGATACGGCCGGTGGCCAGGAGGGATGGCGGCCCTGCCGCCGCCGCGTCGAACGCCAGCCGGAAGGCGAACAGCCCCAGCGGCAGCCGGACCAGCCGCTCGGTGTACCAGCGGTCGTGGGCGCCGGGCGGGTCGGCGACGTCGTCGGTCAGGCGGACATCCACCGCCCGCATGCCGGTGCTGTTGGGATAGCCGAGCCAAGCCGCCTGCACCGCTGCCGGCCGGCGCGCCAGCACCAGCGGACGGCCGTCCCCGTGGCCGGCGATATCGACCAGGATGTCGATGCGGTCGCGCGCGATCAGCGCCGCCGCCTCCGCGTCGTCCAGTCCAACCAGTGAGCGCCACTGGTCGGCCGCGCTCTGGAACCGCGCCGCGCGGTCGTCCCCCCGCGCCGAGGTGTGGTAGCAGAACACCTCCACCGCCGCGCGGTCATGGGCGCGTATCAGCGGCTCGACGATCTCAGCCATGCATTCCGGCCCCAGATAGCCGAGGCGCAGCCGGCGGCCGGGATCGGGGCTGGCGATCCCGCGCGGCGCGGCCGGCAGCAGCGGGTCGGCGTGCTGCTCGCCCCAATGGCGGTGGACGCGGGCCACCAGCTCCGCCGGCAGTTTCGCATGGTTGATGGCAAGCAGCAGGCTGGAGTGCATGGCCGCATCGGCGGGGTGGCGCCCCAGCCCCTTCTGCAGGATGGCGACCGCATCCTCCGGCCGTCCCTGCTCCCGCAGGGCATCGCCCAGGCTGCGGTAGAGGAACGCCAGATCGGGCCGCAGCTTCAGCGCCGCCACGAAACTCTCGATGGCGGCACCCGTCTGGCCCATGCCCCGGTACAGCTCGCCCTGGTCGATCATCGCATCCACCAGGGTCGGCTGCAGCACCAGCGCGCGCGCGCAGATGGCCAGGGCGCTCATGGTGTCGCCGCGCGAGCGTTGGTAGCGGCCGAGGTTGAGGACCCCTTCCGCGTGGTTCGGTTGCAGCGCCAGCGACCGGCGCAGGAACGCGGCTCCGGCGGTCGGGCGCCCGGTCTCCACCAGCAGGCAGCCAAGGTTGCAGTGGATGTGCGCCTCCTGCGGGGCGGCGGCGAGCGCCCCGCGGTAGAGCGCCTCCGCCTCGTCGTGGCGCTGCCGGGTCTTCAGCAGGATGGCGAGGTTGTTGAGCGCGTGGGGATGGCCGGGGACGGCGCGCAGGATGTCGCGGTAGCCGGCCTCCGCCGCCTCGAGCCGGTCTTCCCGATGCGCATCGAGCGCCGCCTTGAAGGCGGCCTCGACGTCCACCCGGACGACCGGCGCGGCCGGCGCCTGGACTGGCTTTGCCGGAGGCGCCGGCAGCACGAACCACGCGGCTTGCCGCGTCTTGGCATCCGGCTCCCACGGCCGGATGGCGAGCCAGACGCGCAGCTCCCCGACCGTGAGATGGGCGGGCCACTGCCGGTTCTCCGCCGCGCCCTGCTCCAGGTAATGGTGGGCCGGGCTGGCGACGAGCCCGCGGTCGACGGCCTCCGCCACATCCGGGTAGATCCCCATGTAGCGCGCGCCGGCCAACTCCACCGCATGCGACATGGCGGTCAGCGCCACCTCGAAGCGTCCGGCCAGGCGCGCGGCGCGGGACAGCGCGAACCACGCCTCGCCGTGGCCGGGCGCGGCCCGGGTGACGGCCTGGAGCATCGCCATCGCCGGCTCGCCCGCCCCATCCCGCCGCAGGACCGAATCGGCGATGGCGAAGACGGCCTCAATCTGGTCGTGGTCGAGCGGCGCCCGCAGGAGGGGCCGCGGGTCGGCGCCCACCCAGCCGCTGCCGGCCAGGACCGTCTGGCGGAGGATCAGCAGCCGGTTGGCGGGAATCTGGCGGTCGTCGGGGCCGAGGTCATCGAAGAGCCGGCCAGCGGTGCCGAGGTCGCCCTGGTCGATGAGCGGCAGCAACGTCCGCCAAGCCTCCGCCGGGGTGACGGAGCCGATCACGAGCCGGCTGCACGCGACGTCGGACGGCGGCCCGATCCGCCGGTCCCCGGCCTGGGCGGTGACGATGCCCAGCGCGATGTTGCCGTTCGAGGTGTCGATGTAGCCGCGGGGGAAGAAGAAATCGATGACCGCGTGGTCGCCCTCCGGCCGGATGCGCTGGATCGGGGCTTCGTTGCCGTTGATCCGCACACGGCAGGCGGCGACGCCGCCGGGCCCGGCGTGCAGGTGCAGCGCCCCGCGGTACAGGACGCGGCCGGGTTGCAGGCGGATGAGGATGTCCGACGTTCCGCTCGGCCCGACCCGGCGCGGGCCACCGGGAACGTCCACCGGTGCCCAGCGCGTGCCGGCGAAGCCGCGACCGAGGTCGATGTCCATCTCCGTACAGTAGGGAACTCCAGAATTGTAGAAATGTTCGTAATAGACTTGGTCGATGCGGTCCAGCCAGCCGGCGGCCTCCGCGTCGGACGGGGTGTCGCCGAGTGGCTGGGCGGCCAGCAGCTCGCGCCAGCTCTCATTGAAATAAATCTGGGGAAAGGCGTACAGGTCGAAGTCGATCCCCTTCGCGCGCAGCGTCCGGCTGTGCCGCGAACGCGGCAGGCTGGTGGCGTATGGCCTGCCCATCGCCAGGATGGTGCCCTCCCAGTAGGGGTGGCTGTTGTGCCAGCGCGGCTCCGGGAACAGGCCGGCGTAGAGCGTGTCCATGAAGCGGTCGGTCGTGGCCTGGATCGCGGCCATGTCGTAGGCGCGGTCGCCGGCGCGGAACAGGGTGAGCACGCGCGAGTTGGCGCGGTGCTCCGCGGTTGACCATTCCGAGACGTAGGCCTGGTAGTCGCCGGGGTCGAGCGAGTCGGCCGGGGGGCCGACCCGCGAATGCTCGAACTCCTTGTTGGGGTCCTGGAGTTCGATCAGCAGCATGTCGTCGGAATCGACGACCGTGTGGATGTCGCCGGACGGCACCATCTCCGGGATGAAGCCGTAGTCGCAGTAGGTGGCGATCTCCCGGCAGATCCGTTCCGGCCGGATGCACAGCATGAACAGCAGGAAGTTGCGGGCGACCAGCAGGTCGTCGTCGATCTTCCAGTAGAACTGGTTGCCGAGCCGGGTGACGTAGCGTGTGTAGTGGTTGACCATCTTGGCCTGCACCGTCGGGTGCAGGTTGTCGAGCGCCATGCGGGTCATGCGGCGCGGGGGAATGGCGATGATAGCACCGTCGGCGTCGCGGTACGACGGCATCTCCGCCACGAAGGAGTATTCGTCCACCCGAAGGCTGGGCGCCAGGATGCCCCGGTGCCCCTCACCGATCAGTTGGGCGAGGTGCCGGAAGGAACCGTCGGACACGCAGAAATCGGCGTTCCAGAACACGAAATGGGTGTCGAGCTGGGCCTCTCCCATGGACATGATGCCCTTGTGGAAGGCCATGGTCAGCACGATGCCATAGGCGTTGGTGCGCGGATTCCACCACTCGGCGAGCACATCGTCGATCGGCAGCAGCTCGACGCGGAAGCGGCTGCGGAGGGCATGGTACTCCGCGCACGCCTCGAAATGCACCCGGTCGCCGCTGCCGGTCAGGAAGACGAGGTCGAAATCGTGCAGCGCCGCCAGCGCCGGAAGATTTCCCGGCGCCAGCAGGGTCGGCAGGCAGTGGCGGGAGAACAGCCGGATGTAGCTCTCGCCCCACAGGGCGACAAGCATGCGGACGCGCCGCCGCTTCATGACGCGGGCGGGATTGAACTGGGCGCCGATGGGGATCCCGGGTGTCGCCGGCCGGCTGCCCGCCGCCGGGATGGCCGGGAGCGCCTCCTGCACCGTCGCCCGCATCCGCAGCGCCAGGCGGGTGAAGGAGAAGCCGGAGCGGCGCGGCGGGTCGGCCGGAAGCTGTGCGTCCGGGGCAGCGCCACCGATGAGCAGCGCCACGCGGCCGCCGGCCTGCTCCACCACGGCGCGCGGCAACACGGCCTTCAGGCGGTAGCGGTCGGTGATCCAGGCGACCTCCGTTTCGGGCAGCGGATGGCCGTCCACCTCGACGCGCACCGTCTGGATCTGGTTGTCCGGGGCGCTGTAGACGAACAGCTCCAGATCGTAATCGCCCGGCCTCAGGCACAGCATCACCGTGCCGGTGTTGTCGGGGCCGAGGCGCCGCAGGCTCTGCCCGAACAGGAACTCCTCGTCGCCCCAGCCGATGCCCAGGAAGGTGCCGCCGAGATCGATGTCGGCCGTCTCCACCGCCGGCAGGCTGATCGTCCGGAAGGCTTCCATGTAAAGCCGGTCCAACTCGTCCAGCCAGGCCCGGGCGTCATTTCCGGCAAGCCGGTGGGCGGCGGCGGCGAGGCAGCGGTCGTAGGCGGGACCCAGCCGCCCCTGTGCCGCGATGTACAGGTTGAAGGACCGCCGGAAGCGCGCGCGCAACACGGTTCCGACCAACTCACGCAGGCGCGGCGGCAGCGCCCCCGCCCTGGCCGGCGCCACCAGGGCCGCGACCCGCATCAGGGCGGCGCAACGCAGGCGCTCGTCCCAGAGCTTCGCCGGGACCTGCGGCGCCGGCGTCATCACCGCGCGGTACCAGGCATCCACCCGTCGACGCACCAATCTCCAGTCGGGCCCGTCCGTCCGTCCAGTGTTGAAGGTGATGACATGCCGCAGCACATCGCGGTGCCGTTTCGAGCAGCAATGCGTGTTCAGGAAGAAGTCGTCGCGGAACTGCTCGACGTCCCGGCGCGCGTACCACGGCTTCACATAGTAATCGGGATCGCTCATTTCCGCCGACAGGATTTCGTCGGAATCGAGGACCACATGGGAATCCTGCGGATCCGGACAGACCTTGTCGACAAGATCCCAGTCGATGGTGGTGATGCTGTCCAGCGGAACGCGGTGACGGGGGTGAACGACGAACGGGTAGAGATGGGTGGAGCGCGCGATCAGACCGTTGCGGCCGACCCGGAAGTAGGTGTGGAAGGGCATGAAGCCCTGCTCGTCCTCCGCCTCCCAGAAATGGGACAGCGTCATCCGGTGGAGATTGTCGAGCATCAGGCGGACCAGCCGGCGCGGCGGCACCGCGATGGCCTGGGTGGCCGGGTCGAAGAAGCGGGTGCGCAGACCCGCCACCATGCCGGGCTTGTTGGTGCGCACCCCCTCGATCTCGATGACCCGCTTGCCGCTCGCCAGGATGCGGGCGATGCTCTCGAACGAGCCGTCGGAGAACACCATGTCCGCGTTGAGGAACACGGTGGCGGCCTCCGCCTCGTTCGCCAGCGCCATGCCACGCAGATGGCCCCAGGACATCTGCGTGTACTTGTTGCTGTCGAACCCCTCGAAGCAATGGATGTGGGCGGGCAGCAGACCGGCCAGCCGCTGGAAGGACGGCGCCGCACGCACCGTCTCCACCGAATCCGGCATGGTGATGATGTGGAAGGCGCAGGCGTCGAGGTTCGGCAGGCCGGGGATGTTGCGCGGCGCCAGCAGCGTCGGCAGGGTGACCGTCAGGAACAGGTCGATGTAGGCCGCGCCCCACACCGGGACAACGAAATGGAGCGGAGGCACGTCTGCGGCGGAAGGAGCGGACATCGGTGCCATCGACCTTTCGGCTGGAGGGACTCGCGTATCGGCGCAGGCGCGGCGGTGCCGCCGCGCCTCGGAATTCGGAACTGATGCAGGGCGCCGATCAGGCCGTCGGCGTGAGCGGCTTGATCGCCACCGCCGAGCCGCCCCAGTCCGGCAGCGGGATGCAACTCACCCCCAACGGGTTCAGGTACTCGTCGGCGGCCTGCTTCACGCCGGGGAAGCCGGAGTTGTGGTAGTCGTGCATCATCAGCACGCCGCCCGGCACCATGTTCGGCCAGACGCGCTCGACCATCTCCTTGTGCGGCTGGTACAGATCCATGTCCAGGTGCACGAACCGCCATGCTCCGGCCGAGAAGGGCTCGAAGGATTCCGGCAGCCAGCCCTTGACCACCGACAGCCGGTCGGCCCGGCTGTCGTCGCCGGCCAGAATCTGGGTGCGCGCCATGTCGACCGAGGTGGGGTGGAAGTTCCCCTCCACCCAGTTGGTCTGGTACAGCTCGTTCTCGATCTTCACATCCGCGGCGGTGAAGCCTTCGAAAGTGTCGAAGCAGTAGAGCCGCTGCGCCGGATCCATCCAGCGCCAGATGATCTGCGCCGAAAAGCCCCTGAAGGTGCCGCATTCCAGATAATCGCCGGGGGCCAGCCCGTGCGTCATGCGCAGCAGGTAGAAGAACATCAGGATGCGGATCGGATCGAGATTTTGCCCATCGGCTCCCCGATAAGCTGCCGATGCCGCAAGAACGTCCTGCACCAGCCCCAGGTGCTCGAGATGGTTGGGGATGGACTGGACAAGAAATTTGTCGTGAAGCTCCGGGGCGAATTCCGTGGAGTGGAAGGCAGGCCGGCTCCAGACTTGATCCTGCATTGCTGCATCCTTGTTCTAGAATAGCGGGCGTCTATCACGAAAGGGCTATACATTCAAGCGCAAGGCGATCACCGCCCCTGCGCGGTGGAGGGGCGACCCGGTGGGAGGAAGCCGTTGAGCGGGCCATGCGCTGTGCATCGGGGTTGTCGCGCTTGCGCCACGGCCGCATGATCACCAACGGCACTTCCGGATGCAACATGAACTTCGACATGTCCGTGCGGTGATCACGCCGACCGGATCTTCGCGAATCCGACGAGCACGGTTGGAGAGACGGTGGTTGCCGGCGGGTCATGGGAGGCGGACGGTCTCGGGCATGGCCGGCGGTCCGGGGCGGCTGCCGGCGTGCGCGGCGCAAAGTCGCGGATCCCGGTCCCGGCGACTCCGTCCGGGGCCGCACCCTCTGGCACGCATGCGATGGAATTCGAGCCTTGCGCCATCGTCGTGGAACACCGGGAGGCGTGTCAACGCATCGCCCATGTCATTCCGAAGGCCGCGCCCCGCCCAACCACCCAAAAAATCACCAGCATGACCAGAAGGCAGAACGCCGCCGCCGGCGCAGTTCCGGGTGGATTGAGGCCGGGCGGCCGCAGCCCCCCGGTCAGCCCGCGTCGATGCGCCGGCACATGGCGGCGAAGGCGCGCCCGATGACCGGGAGGCGGTCGTCCTCCCACACCCATTCCTGGAAGGGCGTTCGGCGGAAGGGCGTCTCGCCGGGCACGAAGCCCTGGCGGCGCAGCGCCGCCTCCGAGGCGGACTCCGCCCCGGCGGCGAGGGGCTTGAAGTAGAGGTAGCGGCAGCGGTCGCCGAGCACGGCCAGGAAGGGGGGGCCGCCGCTGGTGAACAGGCAGAGATGGGCCAGCTCGTAGAGCGCCATGCGCAGGCCCAGGTTGAAACAGGGCTCGGTGAACAGGCACAGCCCGTCCAGCGCCGGGGCCGGCTCCTCCAGCGCCCGGTCGGTGTCGGGCACGACGACCGGGAACCAGAGTGTCGGGTCGAGACCGCGGGCGAAGGCCGCCCATTCCGCGACGGCGGAGTTGCGCGCCGCATGGTAGCCGTACTGGCGCAGCGTGATCACCACCGTCCGGCGCCCGCCGGCGTGCCGGTCCAGCCATTGGCGGGCGTAGCGCAGCCCCTGCGGGTCCGCCCGCGGCACCACCACGGGCAGGGTGCCGCGCCAGCGCGGCTCCGCGAAGCGGTAGACGGCGTGCATCTCGCGGAAGTCTGTCTCCGACGGTTCGGGGAAGGCGTGCGGCACACCGGTCTGGCGGAGCAGCCCGGCGAAGCGCGAGACGGCCAGCGTGTGCCCGGCCGCGGTCGGAAAGCAGCCCACCGCGGCGACCATGATGTCGTGCAGGCGCCAGCGGCGGGCCGACCGGTCGACCATGGCGTCGTAATCGGCATCGGGCAGGCGGTCGCCGTCATGGGCGCCGGGAATGAAGGTGACGTGCAGGCGGGCCAGCCCGCGCTCCGCCCGCCGGGTCTCGGCCGCGGCCAGGAACACCAGGATGTCGTAGCTGATCGGCAACTGCCCAAGATCGTAGAAGACGTGCAGCGTGTCCTCGTCCCCGGGCTGCGGCGGTGGAATCGCACAACCCAGCACCGTGACGCCGGTGATGCGGACCACCGAGGGGAGGCCGCCCCCGGCGGCGTTGCGGACCATCACCGCCCCGGCGTCGGCGAATCGCGGCAGGAACAGGTCGTAGCGGACCGCCCATCCGCGGCCATCCCCGTCATCGGCGGCGAAGATGTCGCCGGCGACGAAGGTGGAGCCGTCGGGGGCGAGCGCGCCGATGTGGATCCGCCCCTGCTCCACCACGGCGTCGATGAGGATGCGGGCGGGCCGGAAGGCGTCCGCCGGATCGGACAGCGCGTCCAGCCGCAACGGCAGGGCGGCGGCGTAGTGCCACGCCGCCGCCGGGGTGGCGACCGTCAGCCGCCCGCCGTCCATGCCCACCGTCGCGCCGCCGTACGGCACCGCCTCCTCCAGGCGGATGGCGGCGCCCAGCTCGTGCGGCGGGCCGGGCCGGGCCG
>OFDN01001313.1_pt1 | contig 16894 bp, 11 predicted proteins | sample 1520971 | NCBI WGS metagenome assembly OFDN01 (sample SAMEA94257418, study PRJEB24077) | hot springs metagenome | biome: Aquatic biome; feature: Geographical feature; material: Water | place: India | collected 2012-06-12 | depth 5 m
GAACAACAACGGTATCTTATGCAGTAACAGATGGGAATAATTGTACGACTACAGTAACATCTAACAAAACGATCAATGCTTTACCAACAGTTGCAGCGATTACCGGATTGAATGCAGTGTGTGTTGGATCGAATATTACATTAGCCAATGCTACAGGTGGTGGTGTATGGTCGGTGAATAATGCGAATGCGACTATTAATGGATCTGGTGTACTAACAGGATCAACAGCTGGAACAACAACGGTATCTTATGCAGTAACAGATGGGAATAATTGTACGACTACAGTTACATCTATTAAAACCATTAACGCATTACCCGTTGCCACCATCACCCCCAACGGTCCACTTACCTTCTGCGCCGGCAACTCCGTAAACCTCACTGCCAATAATGCTGTCAGCTATCTATGGAGTAATGGTGCTACTAGCAACAGCCTTTCCAATATTACCAATTCAGGTACATTCAGTGTTACCATTACAGATGCAAATGGATGTTCCAATACCGCAGCACCTGTTGTGGTGACCGTTAACGCATTACCAACTTTGAATATTACCAACCCCACACCTATCTGTTCTCCTGGCACTGTTAATCTTACCGCCGCTGCCATTACCACTGGAAGCAGTGCAGGTCTGCAATATTCTTACTGGACCAATGCCACTGCCAGCACAGCACTTACAGCACCTTCTTCTGTTGGTACCAGTGGTACTTATTATATACGTGCTATTGAAACCGTCAACAACTGTTCTGTTATCAGACCCGTAACCGTTTCTATTTTACCACAAGCGGCCATGGTGGTAAATACACCGGCTGCAGTATGTGCACCGAATACCATTGATATTACTGCAGCTGCGGTGACCAATGGAAGCACTACCGGACTCACCTACACCTATTTTACAGATGCACTGGGAACCGTTACTTTAAACAATGCCAATGCCATTGCACAATCGGGTACTTACTATATCAAAGGAACACCCACAACAGGCTGTAGCGCTGTAGTGCCGGTACAGGTGGTTATTAATCCACCGCCGGTATTGGTGGTGAATAATCCAACCGCCGTTTGTGCGCCATCATTGATTGATCTTACACGCAATGAAATTACTTCAGGAAGTGAAAACAATCTGCGATTCAATTATTATATCGATGCGGCATTGAATGCAGAGATTGGTAATCCTGCCCAAATCAACAATTCAGGTACCTACTATATTCGTGCTACCAGTAATGTAACCGGTTGTAGGAGCAACTTACCGGTATCGGTTACCGTAAACCCAATTCCTTCGGGACAATTGCAAACACCTTCGGTTAATTTTATTTGTGAAAACGGTTCACTCACATTAACGGCATCGGGAGCTACCAATTATCAGTGGTTACGAAATGGACAAAACATTCCGGGTGCCACTACTGCTACTTACGATGCTGCCACTGCAGGAACGTATACGGTTCGTTTTACTTCTGCACAAGGTTGTACCAGACAAGCATCAGAAAATATTGTATTGGAATTATTGTCGCAACCCATTGTTGATTTCTCTGTTACCAATGCTTGTGTGGGTGTAAGCGCTTCTTTCCAAAACAGATCACAAACCAATAATGCAGGTGGTATCAACTGGCTATGGGAATTTGGTGATGGTTCTAGTTCCAATCAATTCTCAACGCAATACGCATATATTACGCCGGGTGTTTATCAGGTGAGATTAACCGCCAGTAATCCAAACTGTGCAGTGAGTGCCAGTAAAACAATGGAATATATTGTACGCACTGCTGCCAGGTCTGTTCGTTATCCGGATGTAGAAACATTGCGTGGTGTTGCTGTTACTGTGAATGCTAGAAGCAATATCGGTAATCAATATTTATGGTCACCGGTAGCAGGTGTGAATCAGCCTACGATGGCTTCACCTGTTATTACGGTGAATGAAACCACTTTGTATACTGTGTCTATAACATCAGATATAGGTTGTGTAACAACAGATACCGTACTCATAAAAATTATTCCGGGTACAGATATTTTTGTTCCACAAGGATTTACCCCTAACAATGATGGACAAAATGATCGACTGTTTCCGATATTGGTGGGGATGCGTCAGTTGAATTATTTCAAAGTATTCAATCGTTGGGGTAATATGATCTTCTCCACCAACAGTGCTACGCCTGCGGAAGGATGGAATGGTGTATACTTGGGTGCAGCACAACCCACCGGCGCCTACACCTGGATCGCCGAAGCAGTAGACCTGCAAGGCCAAGTGGTGAGAAGAACGGGAACGGTGATGTTGTTGAGGTAGTCCATGGTTGATAGTCGATGGACCATAGTCCATGGTAGGAAGGAATTTTGATTTACAGACCATCTGCCATCGCAGTAAAAAACTTTGTTTTCACTATGGACCATGGACTATGGACCATCAACCATAAACCATCGACCATAAACAAGAAATGAGAAAACTAACACTATACCTCTTACTACTATTCTCCTGCAATATTGCAGCGGGACAGGATCCTTATTTTTCTCAGTATTTCAGTTCTCCTTTGAGTTTCAATCCGGCATTGACGGGGTATATGGATGGGTCGCAACGGTTGGCGGTGAATTTTAGAAACCAGTGGGCGAATATTTCAACGCCTTATCAAACGGCTGCAGTTTCTTTTGATACCAGAATCATGCGCAAACAATTACCAGATCGCGATCGATGGGGTTTGGGTTTGCATGCCATGTATGATGTAGCAGCCGGTGGTATTTATAAGAATAGTTATATCGCTTTATCAACAGGATTCAATAAAGGATTGGATGAAGAGGGAAATCAATCGATTGGTATTGGTATACAAGCGGCATTTGGGAGAAATGTGGTAGACTTTAATAAGATCAGTTTTGGCAATCAATTTACCAGCAGTGGTTTTGATCTTTCGGTACCTAGTGGTGAGAGTATCAATAACCGCTCAGTGGCCTATGCTTCTGTGAATGCCGGTATCTTGTACAATTATGCAGATGAAGCTGGCAATGCATTTAGTTTCGGAGCAGCCGCTTTTCATCTCACCGGTCCGCGACTGAATTTTTTTACCGGACAAAATAGTAGACTCGCACGTAGATATGTATTGCATGGAAGTGCTTTACTAAAAACAAATGAGCAAGATGAAGTTTTCTTCAGTGCAAATCTTATGCAGCAAGCAAGAAATACACAGGCTGTTATGGGTGGTGCTTATGGTTGGGGTATTGGTAGCAGTGGATATCATTTATATACAGGAGCTTGGTTGAGGGCGGGTGATGCGGTGTATCCTTATACAGGATTGAGAACGGAAAAGTTTCAAGTAGGTATCAGTTATGATATCACACAATCTGATCTGCGTAAAAGCAATGGCTTTACCGGTAGTAGTGAAATTTCCTTTATCTGGTTTTTTGATCAGCGTAATAAGGGGAAGATCATTCCTTGTTTTTTTTAGCGAAGGATGGAACGCAGATTATCATGATCAGTCATGATTTTTTATCCGCGTCAATCATGAAGATCATGTCCGAAGGACTCCGGTGGAGATAATCTGCGTTCCATTAATTCCCTAATACGAACAAGCTAATATCATTACCAAACACTTCATGATGCTGTTGATAGGGCATCCACTTTTCGATAAAAGATTTACCCATGATGCGCTGTGGTGTACTCAATAAGATGAGGGTACCTTGGTCTAAGAAATATTGGAGCATTTGATTGAGTGCATCAAAGTCGGAGGGATTGTAGTTGATATCACTCAATAGTAACACATCAGCAGTGAGACCCTTGGGCAGTTGCTGCCAATGAATCAATCGCGTAGTTAGATGCTGTATACCGTTTAATGCTGCCGATGCCTGTACATACTGCAATGGTTCAGGAAGAAAATCAGAACAACATACTTCTTTTGCATACTGAGCGGCAATGAGAGATGGAAGTCCTAGTCCACCCGCCAGTTCCAACACCTTTTTATCTTGAACATAATGTGGATGTTGCACCAGAAAACCTGCCAATGCTTCTGCGGCTGGCCAGCATTTACCCCAAAATGGAAAATGTGTCAAACGATTTTCCTGCCAGTCTTTGCGGAGTTCATTTTGTTTGGGGGTTACCAATGTAATATTGATCTCACCGAAACTGTATGTTTGATGTTGAGTGTGCAATAGTGGTAGTGTTGAGCTTTTAAAGCTATGATACAAATCGCTTGTAAAAGCTAATTTTAAATGTTTCTACGATTAAAAATAAAAGGGTATTTTTCTTTCCAGTACACAATATTATTTTCAATAGATACTTTAGAATATTAAACTAATCAGTTAGATATGATTTATTCTAGTCGCAACAAAAACGTAAAAACTAAAAATATGAGAACAAATATTTTCTATGTCATCTTTTTGGTTCTCATGATTTCGGCGTGTGGTGAAAGAGGTTATGGGAAACATGGAAGATGTCAGGCTATCACAAAATCAGGTAATCAATGTAAAAGTAATGCTGGTAAAACCGGTTATTGTGGAACTCACAAATAAATCATTATCAATGTGTTAATTAGAAGAGCTAATTAATTGTTGACAATACATATCATCTATATATTTTATTAACAAGACTCTTATAACATTTCATTCGTTTATAAAAATCGTATCTTTATGGTGAAATCTGAAACACCCTAGAGGTACGTGTATCGATAAGAAAGTAGGATTTCCCCGGGACAGCCATAAGCTGCCCCTTTTTTATACGTTTATTATTTTGAAATCAGTATTGGCTTTTCTCACATATTGATTGATGACATTAATTAACCTACCATAATACAACCTCGCCCCCTTTTGTCTTATATACTTTTTAGGATTGTGGTATTGTCGAGCAAAATATGCAACAACATCCACCATTTGTAATATGTATGAATGAGCGGAATCTCTAAAATTCGGGTCTTCTATAATTGCTCTTAAAGGAATATTTCTTGTTCCAGTTCCAATATGCATCATGTTTGGAATTTGATTGTATCTTCTCATAGATCGTAACAGCTTAGTTAGCTTATTTCCATCTGTATTATCCGCAAAAATCATCCCCAAATCTGAATTATTTATACCACCAGGAAAATTTCTATAGGCAAGTGTGTTATCGAATCGTTGAATTAATACTTTCCAAGCGTACTCGAATGGATCATTATTTGTGACTTTATTCACTCTCACAGTAATAATGCTGATATCTGTTCGTTGGTTAAGCCAGTCAAGACATTTTTTTAATAAATCAAGTCTGTTATTTCTAGAAATTGGATTTCGTAATGAAGATTGTTTTGTCATAAACACGGCAGCATGAATTTCTTCTTTCATCAAAAGATTAAATCTTGTTTTTAAACTTTGCCGAAAAGCTATTAAATCGTTTAATAGGTTTTGCCAAGCAGATTCATGTATAACTATGGCAGATAAAATATAGTCATTGGTAGGTGAGTTGATTTTTCCAGGATCACCACTTTCATCTACATACATTAAATACATGATAACATTTTTAATAAATGTATCACTTATGTATTGCTTTAAAAAAACTATCAGGAAACTGATAGTAAGATTAATTTTTTTTCGAAGAAATTTAGAAGAATGACTAACTAATAATATGACTACGATATAGTAAGTCACTTTTTTAATGCATCAGTTCCTTCAGTTTTTCAATCACCGGATCTTTTCCTGATAACAATGCAGACGGCCGGAAAGGTATAAAAATAGTAGGCTGTACGCCTTTTGATTTTTTATCGGTAACAGCTCCTTCATATACTGCTAAGGAACAATAACCATATAGTTTTGTATTTGGCAACGTAAAACCGGCATTCTCTCCCGTAAGATCAATGCGTTCACCGGTAGGCTCACCAATGATCGTACCCAGGTTAGCAGCTTTTACAGACAAAGCCGTCATGTGTGCGGAAGAATATGTAACAGGTCCGGTTAACAAATAAAACTGACCACGAAAAACATTTTCTTTTTTGATGCTCGTATCCAATGCTTTTGTTTGGAAACGCATGGTATAGTTGTTTCCTTCTTGAGTACCGTTTTTGATAAAGTTTTGCATCACACGTTGCATACCACTGTTTTCTTTGAAACGATGCATCATGGATCCGTTGCGTAATGTTTTACTGTACACATCCATATAAGGCTGTTGTGCGATATATGCCAATAAATGATCGCCAATAGATGAATTACCTCCACCATTGTTACGAATATCAAATGCCAGGTGTTGAATATTTTCTTGTTTCACTATGGCAAAAGCAGAATCAATGAATCGGATGGCTTCCGCATAATTATTGTAAGATGAACAACTGATAATGGCCAGCTGCTGTTCTTTGAATAATTGCAGGTTCCATTTTTTTCGCGGAAACTGACGTTGAAAAAAGCCATTCATGGTAATACCATCTGTAGTAATGCTAGTAGTTCTTTGTTGATAAGGATCCTGTAATACGATTTGATATGGGTCTTCCCATCCATACAAAGACCATAATAAAAATGGAAACAATCTGGATAAAGAAGCTTCTTTCATTCGGTGATGATCTGCCGGAACCACAGGTAATATACGCTTGATTATATCTTGAATACTGATACCATTGATGGATTGTATCATCAAGCCACGGTAGAGCGAAGAACTGTCTTTCCAGTTTTCAGTGATCCATACAGTATCATTATAGAGTCGTACACGATATGGAAAGAGCTTTCCTTTTCTTGTTATGAGTTGCTCTACTTCTTCAAAATCAAAATCATAAGTGAGTGCTGTATGTCCATCATTGTATTGCGTGGTTGCCGGTGCTATCAGTTCTATGAACTCCCAGCGTTTCATAGGACGATTGATTTTTTTTCTGATCTCTTTCCATCGTTGTTCGGTAGCTGCACTATCTGCATCAGCCCATAAGGCAGGATGATTACCGGTGATGATCTTATGCAAACTATCATAATCGCTCAATAATTCCTGTACAGGAAAAATTCGCAGGTGTGATGAATCCTGCATCGCGTTTGCGTTTGTTACAGTCATCATGAATAATAGAGATGATATGAGTTGGATCAGCGGCTTCATGATTATTGAATTAGATCATTGGGGATCATTGTTATGTGAATGGATGAAAGATGGCTCCCTTGTTCCATAAATTTATGCTCTTCATCAAAACTCTTATACAATTGCATAGATGTTGATGATGTTTCATGTTCAGTAGTATAATGCCTTTCTACTGTCTCTTGTAACAATAGTAATACCCCAACTAGTATACCGATGATGATCACCGCGAAAATGAGTAATCGCAGTAGTTTTCTTTTAAAATTTGGATGTGATGGCTGCATATTACCAATAGGTATAAGAGAATGTAATAGGGATTATAGGATTGGGCATGTTTTCTACAAAATGCTTTTTGGTAAGTACATATCCATCGCTATCATAGGTATATTCAAAACGATCGATTCTTCCGGGAACGCCCATTTTATCTACCGTAGTAATTTTTGCAGGATTGTTTTTCATGAGTGTAAAACCGGGTAGAAAATAGTCGGTGCTTACTTCTTCAGCAACAGCTACTTTATTATCATAGCCTTCATACAATTGTGAATAATACAATTCGAATGGATCATTCAAGTTCTGGCGAGCATAATATTCTCTGCGAACCAGATTGCCTTGCAGATTATAGAAGAATAAAGTTTTGGTTTCTCCGAGATCATTCGACATGGGAATTTTGAACTGCTCTACGACTTCTGTGATCTGGTTTTTTGTATTGATCGTGAGAAAGCTGGTAGCAAAAAGACCATTGTTTTGGTTATAGCTCTGAATGGTATGGGGTTTGCCATCTTTATAAAAGTAGAGACTGTACCCATTTGCTGCCTGCATTTTAACCAGTCGCTTTTGGTCGTACTGAAAACTAAGGCTGTATTGACTCACAGCACCATCGGTACGACTGGTGAATTGTGATGAGTATTGTTGTAAACTACCATCGGCGTTAAAAGTATAGGCCCTGAAATCGTTGGGTGAGTTTCTGATTTCTTTGATCTTCTTTACAACAACAGGTAAGTTGGGGGTTGGGGTGTCAATGGGTTTACTACAAGCAACCATTGTTATACCTGCAATGAGTATCCACAAAAAATATTTCATATTTATCTTGGTTTAAATGATTACCCAAAACTCATGAATAGCGGATGGTAGAACAACCGCATGATGGTGTGAGCTTTCCGACGAAAATTGGGTTGAGTGGTGAATACGCTCATCCAATGGTAAGAGCGCATGCAACGCCACATATTTATGTGATAGAAGGGTTATTGCACCGGAATATTGAGTGTGATCTGTGTACCTTCTCCGGGTTTGGATTGTATTTGTATACGACCTTTTAAAGAAGCGGCTCGTTTGTACATATTGCCCAGTCCATTTCCATCGGCTTTGTCAATGTCAAAACCAATGCCATCATCCTGAACCATCATGATCAATCGCTGGTGGTGTAATGCTAAGTGAACCTGGGCTTTGTTGGCATGTGAATACTTGGCGATATTATTAATCGCTTCTTTGAAAACAAGGAAAAAATCTCTACGAGCTTCCATATCCATCTTCACTTCTTCAATAGAAGGATCGGTTCTGAAATCGAGGTCAATATCTTTTGCTTCCAATACACTGGTGGCTATCTCACGCATCCTTGCCGTTATTTTTTGCATGGAATCGTTCATGGGTTTGATACTCCATACAATATCATCCATGGCTTCCATCATGCGTTGACTATTATCGCTGATCTTACCGAGGTATTCACTCACACGAACATTATCTGTATTCAGCTTGCTTTTGGCCATGGTGCTGAGGATATTGATGGTACTCAGTGTTGAACCCATATCATCATGCAGATCACGGGCAACGCGGTTGCGTAGATTTTCTACAGCTAAAATTCTGTTGATACGTAAACGATGTATAAAGTATAAAAGTCCAAAAAATGCCAGACCCATTAAACTCAGAAACCACCATGTTTTCCAGAATGGAGGTTTGATATGAATGATCAGTGTGGTGATATCTCTTGATCTTACCCCGTCAATATTTTCACAATACACATTGAATACATATTTGCCGGGAGGAAGTAATGAATAATTGACCAGCTTTTGTCGATCTGCTCTTTGCCAATTTTCATCGATGCCATCCATTTTGTAGTAATAGATCAGCTTATCACGATTGATATAACTCAGTGAAGAGAAATAAAGACTAAAAGAGTTCTGATCATATTTCAATTTTACCTGATTCTGTGCAACCAGGGAATCAATGGGCAGGTATTCATTGAATAATTTGAAATCTGTGATACTAACATCCGGAGGCTGTTGATTGGTTTCAAACATTTCCGGTTGAAAGAACATCAGTGAATTGGAACCTGCAAACATTACATAACCTTCACTACAGAGATAATCAGCCGTTTTCACTTTCTCACTCATCACCATACCGTCTCTGCTCGAATAGGTGGTGATATTATTATTATAAGGGTTGTATCTGCACAAACCATTATTGGTAATGATCCATAAATAACCGGATCTGTCGATTCGCAAACGTTGAATGGAGTTAGAGGGCAATCCTTGTTCGTAAGAAATGACTTTTACTTTTTTTGTTTGCTTATTGATAAGATTCAATGCACTCGCACCAAATGCAATCGTGCTGTCATTTAGCTGATCGATATCTGTTCCGGTAGAAGCGAATAATCCATTGTCTCCTTTTGTATACTGTTGTATGATTTGTCCTGTTTCACTATTGATGGCAACAATACCGGTTCCTTGAACAGCTGCCCATAACCAGCCGTCTTTATCGAATAAGAGTTTAGGAATGATGGCGGTTCCATAATCTTTGACAACCGTAAATTTTTTGTTGTCATACATGATGATTCTTCCTCGTTGTGTGCTGAACCACAAACGTCCTTTTTTATCTTCTGTGATATATCGAACGGTTGCGTTGGCAAACTCGGGTGGATTGTAGTATGTAGTTTTATCGGTTACCGGATTGTAGCGAGTAAGAATACCTCCGTTTGATCCGATCCAAACATCACCGCTGGCTTTTTCTTGGTGCATACACCAGGTAAGGGTTACGCCCAATTTTGTAGCCAGGGGCCATGAAGCAGGTCTGGGTTTAAAGATATTGTACTGCTTCTTTTTAAAAGACCGATCAAGTGTTACTACACCCATACCCCAACTGGTTAACCAATAATCGCCATTATTCAGTTCCAGAATATCGGTGAATTCATGTGATCCTTTTTTGTCCATCACCATCATATTCTGTACGCCATTGCCATCGGTGCCGGGAGAAGAAAAATACAAACCTTCATTGGTGGCTACCCAAATACCACCTTCTCGGTCTTCCATCACTTGATGTACAACTTCATAATGGATGTCAAAATTTCTGAGTGGATCACTCTTATAAAAAATGAACCTGTTTGATTTTTTATTAAAGCTGAATAATTTATCCAACCCAAAAACCCAAAGCCCGCTTTTAGGCAGTTCTGCCATATTCCTGTACTCACCATATTTACCGGTATATACAACCAGTCCGGCAGTATCTTTCAAATAACGTGTTCCTGTAGAATCCAAACAATGCATCACTTCGCCGCCACCAGCCCAAACCGGCCAGTTATACAACCAGTATCGACCGCTTTTGTCAATGAATATATTGGAGATGCTTTCTTGTACGCGCCAGTTATTGAGTAATGGAATTTTTTTAGGGTTGTATAAGCGAGTGTAAGTCTCTCCTGTTTTATAATCGTATGCAGCTAAGCCTTTATCTCCAAACGTAAGCCATAACAATCCATTACGGGGGTCTTCAGCAGATCGAATACCATAGTTCCAGTTTTCAGGAACTTTAAAAGGAGCAGAAGATGTAAAAGCACCGGCGGCACTATCATATTTTAAGATGCCGGTAGGTTGAATAGAAAGATAAATACTTCCCATTCTGTCTTTCCATAACCGCGCATTGATTCTTGGTGGAATGGGTTTGTCGGGACGGATGGGAACTTTACGGTAAATAAATTTAGAAGGATCAAAAATGCCTACTTCACGCAATTCAGGAAAATAGAGCCATAACATTCCATTCTTACCGGGTACAATATAGTCGAGTGTTGAAATGGGTAATGGATCGCTGTCTTTTTTGCCGGGCATGAAAAAGTTGACAAACTTGGTACCATCAAAGCGTTGTAACCCATTTGAACTTCCAATCCAGATAAAACCTTTTTCATCTTGATGCAAGGCATGTACGTCGTTACTGGCAAGACCATCATCTGTACTGAGCTGGGTGAATGTATAACCTACTTGTGCAGTAGCCGTCACTGCACAAAACAGGAATCCCACTATATAAGAAGATATACGAAACAGCACTGTACAAATCTACTATCTGCAAAGGGTATAAAAAACAGCATATTTATGTGATGGATCCATCTGCTAAAGCTACTTTTCAAGCAATCGCAGTGCCTCAAAAAGTCTGGCAGAAAAACTGTTGTCAGTATAAGTCCCAAAATGCACCTGATCCACAGCTGATACCGGTATGATTCGTTTGGTAGAACTGGAAACAAAAGCTTCTTTGGCGTTGCGGATATCTTCCAGACTTACCGGTCTTTCTTCTACCTGCATCATTTCCCTGGCTATAGAAAGGATATTGGCCCTTGTAACTCCTTTCAACATTCCTTCCTTGGGGGTTACGAGTATATTTTCTTGTGTGATCATAAAGAAATTGGAACGCGGACATTCACTCACCCATCCATCGGCATGATACAACACATCTTGTGCGCCTTGCTCTTTGATCCAAGGTTGTAACCAAATGGCCATGAGATAATCTGTAGTTTTTACCTCGGGCAATTGTCTGCGGTAATGATGGGTAACCAATTGATAGGGTGATGTCAATATTGTATCCGGTGGTTCAGGAATGGGCTGTTGTACAATGATGAGATGCGGCTCAACAGGTGTATATCCATCCGGTGAAGCACCGCCGGTTACGGTGATACGAATACCGGAGTGTGGCAATTGATTTTGATCGATCAAGGATTCAATGATGGTGATCAATTCTTCTTTACAATGTGGTAATTGTAAACGCATGTACTCCAATGAGCGATACAATCGATCGATATGCTGTTGTAGAAAAAGGGGTTGTGACCCTTTTACACGCAAGAAATCAAAAACACCATACCCACGTTGTAAACCCAGATCGTTGACGGGGATGGCAGCGGCTGTTGAATCAATAAATGTTCCGTTGATGTAACTAATCATGATGCAAGTAAGATTTTTTTGTATAATAGAACACAGATTCTCTCCAGCGGAGTCCTTCGGACATGATTTTCATGATCAACGCGGATAGGGTTTAAAAAAATCATGATTGATCATGACTATCATGACAATCCGTGTTCCATCCTCCTCATTTAATCTTGTTATACTTCCTCAAAATTTCTTTCACTCTCTCCACCGGCAATCCCGGTATTTCACGATCATTCTTTCCCTTCATGGTCTTAGACATAAACAAAGAATTCAACACGGCTTCTTCAGTAGCTTCAATGGCTGCAAGAAATAAAGGAGTAACAGCATCGTTCACCAACAATGAGGAACTCATTGTTTTTGTACGCGCAACATGTGGCACTCTTAAACTACTATCTGTTGAAAATGCAATCACATAATCACCACTACCGTTGGAAGCGATGCCTCCTGTTTTCGCCAATGCCATGAATGCACGTTTGGCAAGGCGTTCCAGGTTGCGACTATCCAGTGGTGAATCCGTAGCCACTACGATCATACAAGAGCCATCAGATTTCTTACTCAACTCCCTGCTAAAACTAAACTGACCGAGTTCTTGTCCAACAGGCACTCCATTGATCTCTAATACACCACCAAAATTGGTTTGTACAAGGACACCTACAGTATAGCCACCTAAGCTCTCCGGTAATTTTCTGGAAGAACTACCAATACCTCCTTTGAAACCAAAACAAACAGTACCCGTTCCCGCACCCACTGAGCCTTCTGTTACCATTCCATCTGAAGCTGTATGAATAGCATTCAACACGTCTTCTTTGCGTACATGTCTACCGCGGATATCATTCAATCCGCCATCATTGGTTTCACCCACCACTGCGTTGACAGATTGTACTTCTTCATTTCCTTTTTGAGAGAGGGTATGATCAATCACCGCTTCCATGGCAGTGGCTACACTTAATGTGTTTGTGAGAATAATGGGTGATTCAATATTACCCAGTTCTTTTACTTGTGTGCTGCCGGCCAGTTTTCCAAATCCATTTCCAACATAGATAGCAGCGGGTACTTTTTCCTGAAAGAGATTGCCGGCATGGGGTAAAATAGCCGTAACACCGGTACGTATATCAGTGCCGCGAATCATTGTGGTATGTCCCACTTGTACACCTTTCACATCGGTAATGCTGTTTAGTTTTCCGGTTTCGAGTACACCTATTTTCAACCCGACCTCACGCGCTCTTTGCTGTGCAGTTGAATAATGGAAACAAAGTATCAGTAAAAAAGCCGGTACTATTTTCATGCGCATTGAATTTAAAACAAAACTAAATATACCAATATCAATTGTGATTCCCCTCCGTGCTACTCTGTGCCGTACTCTGCTTCCTCTGTGGTTTTTTACCACAGAATTACACCGAGTTTGGCACAGAGTGGCACGGAGGGACTTTGTTTACCGATTTTAGGGTTCATTCATCAAACTCCTTATAAATCTTGTCTGTTCTTTCTTAAATTACCGCTTCATTTTAATTACTGTTATGAGAAAATTATCCATTGCCTTGTTTTCTTTGATGACTTGTTTACAGTCATCAGCTCAAAACGATCCTAACTGGATGCGTTATTCGGCTATTTCACCCGATGGTAAAACCATTGCATTTACGTACAAAGGAGATATTTATAAAGTACCCACTTCAGGAGGTACGGCTACGATGCTCACATTGCATGAAGCCAATGACCTCATGCCAATCTGGAGTAAAGATGGTAAACAGATTGCTTTTGCAAGCGATCGTTATGGCGATTTTGATGTCTTTTTAGTATCCGCCGAGGGTGGAGAGCCGAAAAGACTTACCTATCATTCCGTACCGGAATTTCCTTACAGTTTTACTACGGATAATAAAGCTGTACTCTTTGGCTCAACACGTCAGGATGCTGCGAGCAATCGTACTTACCCTACCGGTTCACAACCCGAGTTGTATAAAGTATCTGTGAATGGGGGTCGTGTAGAGCAAGTGCTTACCACGCCCGCAGAATGGGTAAACCTAAGCAGCAATGGACAATTCATGTTGTATCAGGATAAAAAAGGAGGAGAGAACCAATGGCGTAAACACCATACTTCTGCTATTGCCAGAGATATTTGGATCTATGATAACAATGCAAAAACACATAAAAAGATCACCACATTCAATGGTGAAGATAGAAACCCGGTTTTCACTGATGCCGATAAAGCATTTTATTATTTGAGTGAAGAAAGCGGTTCTTTCAATGTACACAAATTGGGAATCGATGGTGGGAAGTCTCAGCAATTGACCAGCTTCAAAAAGCACCCTGTTCGTTTTCTTAGTGTAGCGAGTGATGGTACGCTTTGTTTTGGTTATGATGGCGAATTATATACCATGAAAGGAAATGCACGTCCACAGAAAGTGAGTGTCAATATTGTAACTGATATACGCAGTAACAATACAAGAGTGGTGCCTGTGAATGGTGGCGTAAGAGATATGGCTGTTTCTCCCAATGGAAAAGAAGTAGCTTATATCTTCCGTGGTGAAGTATTTGTAAGCAGTGTGGATGGAGGAGTTACCAAAAGAATTACCAACACACCGGAGCAAGAAAGATTGGTAAGCTTTTCTCCCGATGGTAAAACATTATTGTACAGTTCTGAAAGAGGCAATAGCTGGAAAATATTTGAAACCAAAAAACAAAGAAGTGAAGAGCCTTATTTCTATGCCTCTACTGTATTGAATGAAACGGCGGTTATTGCTAACAACAATGAAAACTATCAGCCTGCTTATTCACCTGATGGAAAAGAAATTGCTTTTATTGAAAACAGAATGACACTGAAAGTGTACAATATTGCTACCAAACAAACCAGAACCATTCTTACTGATAAAGAATTGTTCTCTAATGGAGATAATGATCAGTACTTCCAGTGGAGTCCGGATGGTAAATGGTTCTTGTTTGATTATTCTGTTCCCGGTGTTGCTCCGGGCGAAATAGGATTGGTGTCTGCAGATGGAAAAGGAAAAGCAATTAATCTCACTGAAAGTGGTTTTAATGATAGTCGTGCAAAATGGATACTAGGCGGAAAAGCCATGATGTGGTTCAGCAATAGAGATGGTTTGAAAGCAGTGGCACAGAGTGGCGGTGCTCAGGCAGATGTGTATGCTATGTTCTTCACACAAGAAGCATTTGACAAATTCAAACTGAGTAAAGAAGATGCTGCTTTGCAAAAAGAAATAGAAGACACAAAAGCTAAAGCAGATACCGGCAAAAAATCAGCAGCAAAAAAAGACAGTGTGGTGATTGAGTGGGAAGGATTGAATATGCGCAAAGCCAAATTAACCATCCATTCATCTCAAATGAGTGATGCATTGGTGAGTAAGGATGGAGAAACCCTTTACTATCTCACCCGTTTTGAAAGAGGCGTGAATCTCTGGACCACCAATCTTCGTACCCGCGAAACCAAAATGCTGGTAACCTTGAATGCACAAGGTGGAAATATGGTATGGGATAAGGAGCAGAAAAATATTTTCTTAGCAGCCAACGGAGGCATTTCAAAAATCGAACCGAACAGTGGGAAGAGAGATGTAGTTAGTATCAATGGTGAAATGACATTGGATGTAGCGGCAGAAAGACAATTCATGTTTGAGCATGTATGGCGTAGAACCAAAGAAACTTTTTATACCAGAACCATGCATGGTATCAATTGGGATAGTTATAAACCCGATTACGAGCGTCATCTTGCACACATCGGTAACAATTTCGAATTCGCAGAAATGTTGAGTGAGTTATTGGGTGAGTTGAATGTGAGTCATAGCGGTGCTTCTTATAATTCATTTGTAGCCAATGCAGATGCAACAGCTTCTTTAGGCGTCTTCTATGATCAGAATTATAAAGGAGTAGGTTATAAGATTGAAGAAGTGATCAAAGGCGGTTCATTGGATCGAGCAGACATCAATATCAAACCCGGAATGATCATTGAAGCCATCGATGGTGTAACCATTGCAGCAGATACAGATATCGCTCAGTACCTGAATCGTAAAGCCGGACAAAATACATTACTGACACTTGTAGAAGGTACTACCAAAACGGAAGTAACCATAAAGCCTATTTCTACCGGTGAAGAAAATGGATTGTTGTATAGAAGATGGGTGAAAAGAAATCAGGATGAAGTAGAGCGATTGAGTAATGGTCAATTGGGTTATGTACATATCCCCGGTATGAATGATAATGCATACAGAACCACTTATGAAGAGATCATGGGTAAGTATGTCAATAAAAAAGGAATTGTAGTAGATACCCGTTTCAATGGTGGTGGTGATCTGGTTGCAGATCTGGCTATGTTCTTGAGCGGAAAAAAATTCTTTGATTATACTACCGATACCAGAAGCAATGGCTATGAACCCAATTTCCGCTGGACCAAGCCTAGTATCTCTATTGCGAATGAAGCAAACTACAGTGACGGACATTGTTACGCGTATGCTTACAAAGAACTGGGCATTGGTAAATTAGTAGGGATGCCTGTACCGGGTACCTGTACTTTCGCAGGTTGGGAAGCTTTACAAGACAATAGTATTCGTTGGGGTGTTCCACCTGTAGGTGTGAAAGGTATCAGAAACGAATACTTAGAAAATGCACAGACCGAACCCGATATCAAACTCATGAACGATTATGATGTGGTGATTAAAGGTCGTGATCAGCAATTGGAAGCCGCGGTAAATGAGTTGTTGAAACAACTGAAATAAAGCTAGTAAAGCTTCAAGT
>OFDN01001316.1_pt1 | contig 16875 bp, 13 predicted proteins | sample 1520971 | NCBI WGS metagenome assembly OFDN01 (sample SAMEA94257418, study PRJEB24077) | hot springs metagenome | biome: Aquatic biome; feature: Geographical feature; material: Water | place: India | collected 2012-06-12 | depth 5 m
GCTGCGTTCATACGCCACGCAGGCTCCGCGCCTATCGGCGCGCGCCCGCAGTCGCGGGCGATACCGGGCCAAGCCAGGGGGAAACACCATGAAAAGCCATTCAATCGCCGTCATCAAGGGTGACGGCATCGGTGCCGCGGTCATCGACGCCGCGTGGGAGGTGCTGCAAGCCGTCGCCAAGGGGTCGGGCTTTGCGCTGCACGACACCGCCTTTCCGTGGTCCTGCGACCATTATCTGGAGACCGGCGCCATGATGCCGCCGGACGGCATCGACCGGCTGCGCCGTTTCGACGCCATCCTGCTGGGTGCCGTCGGCTGGCCGGCCAAGGTGCCGGACGCGGTGTCGCTGCACGGGCTGCTGCTGCCGATCCGCAAGGCCTTCGACCAGTTCGCCAACATACGCCCGCACCGGCTGCTGCCGGGCGTGCAGGGGCCGCTCCGGACGGACGGGTTCGACATCCTGTGCGTCCGCGAGAACACCGAGGGCGAATACGCCGGGGCCGGCGGGCGCATCCATGTGGGCACCCCGCACGAGGTGGCGGTGGAGACCGGCGTCTTCACCCGCCGTGGCGTCGAGCGGATCCTGCGTTACGCCTTCGCCCAGGCGCGGGCGCGGCGCGGCAAGCTGGCCTCGGTCACCAAGTCGAACGCGCAGAAACACTCCATGGTCTTCTGGGACGAGATCACCCGGCAGCTCGCCGCCGAGCACCCGGATGTGGAGGTGACCTCCTACCATGTCGACGCCATGGCGGCCCGCATGGTGACGGCACCGGAGAGCCTGGATGTGGTCGTCGCGTCCAACCTGTTCGGCGACATCCTGACCGATCTGGGGGCGGCCATCCAGGGCGGCCTGGGGTTCGCCGCCTCCGCCAACCTGAACCCCGAGCGCGGCGCGCCGTCGATGTTCGAGCCGGTGCACGGCTCGGCCCCCGACATCGCCCCGCTCGGAATCGCCAACCCCATCGCCGCCATCTGGTCCGGCGCCATGATGCTGGAGCATCTGGGCGAGACGGCCGCCGCCGAGCGCGTCATGGCGGCGCTTGCCGCCACCACGGCGCGCGGCATCGGCACGATCCCCGGCAAGGACCGGACGGACAGCATCACCGCCGCCGTGCTGTCGGCGCTCTCCTGACCCACCCCACCGACGCGGTATGACCAGAGACCGGAGCATCATGAAACAGGAACTGACCGATCCGACGCTGTTCGTCGAACAGGGGCTGATCGACGGGCGCTGGTGCGACGGCGCCGCCGGCCGGACCATGCCGGTGACCGACCCGGCGACGCGCTCGGCCATCGGCACCGTGCCCGACATGGACGGTGCCGACACCCGCGCCGCCATCGCCGCCGCCGCCGCCGCGTGGCCCGCCTGGCGGCGCCGCACCCACGCCGAACGCGCGGCGCTGCTGGAAGCCTGGCACGGCCTGATGATCGCCCATCTGGAAGATCTCGCGCGCATCCTGACGGTCGAGCAGGGCAAGCCGCTCGACGAAGCACGCGGCGAGATCCGCTACGGCGCCTCCTTCGTCAAATGGTTCGCGGAGGAGGCGCGACGCATCGGTGGCGGCACCATCCCCTCCCCCACCGCCGACCGCCGCATCGTGGTGCTGAAGGAGCCGGTGGGCGTCTGCGGGATCATCACGCCCTGGAACTTCCCCAACGCCATGATCACCCGCAAGGTGGCCCCGGCGCTGGCCGCCGGCTGCACCGTGGTGATCAAGCCCTCGGACTTCACGCCCTACTCCGCGCTGGCGCTGGGCGTGCTGGCCGAGCGGGCCGGCATTCCCGCCGGCGTCATCAACATCGTCACCGGCCGGCCGGAGGCCATCGGGCAGGAGCTGCTGGCGAACGACACCGTCCGCAAGATCTCCTTCACCGGCTCCACCCGCGTCGGTTCCCTGCTGATGCGGGGTGCGGCGGACGGGATCAAGCGGCTGAGCCTGGAACTCGGCGGCAACGCGCCCTTCATCGTGTTCGACGACGCCGATCTCGACGCCGCGGTCGAGGGTGCCATCGTTTCCAAGTTCCGCAACGGCGGCCAGACCTGCGTCTGCGCCAACCGCATCCTGGTCCAGTCCGGCGTGTACGAGGCGTTCCGCGACAAGCTGGTCGCCCGCGTCGACGCCATGACGGTGGGGCCGGGGCTGCGGCCGGGCGTCGCCATCGGGCCGATGATCAACGACGCGGCCGTCGCGAAGATCAGGCACCACATCGAGGATGCGCTCGCCAAGGGCGCCCGCGTCGCCTCGGCGGCCATGCCCGTGGCGGAGGGGCAGTTCGTGGCGCCCGTGGTGCTGACCGACGTGACCACCGACATGCGTCTCGCCAGCGAGGAAACCTTCGGCCCGGTCGCCCCCCTGTTCCGCTTCGAAACCGAGGAGGAGGCCATCGCCATCGCCAACGGCACGCCATTCGGGCTGGCCGCCTATTTCTACACCCAGAGCCTGAAACGGTCCTGGCGGGTGGCGGAGGCGCTGGAGGCCGGCATGATCGGGCTCAACACCGGCCTCATCTCGACCGAGGTCGCACCGTTCGGCGGAGTCAAGCAGTCGGGGCTCGGCCGCGAAGGGTCCCAGCTCGGCATCGAGGAGTATCTAGAGGTGAAGACCTTCCACATCGGCGGCCTGGACTGACCGCAGCCCGCGGGACGCGGCGCGGCCCCGGGGGCCCGCGCCGCGTCCCACAGGGGTCAGCGGATGCGGTCGAGCAGGCTGTAATAGAGACCCACCAGCGGCAGGAACCAGGGCTTGCCGAAGTGGCCGGGAACCGCCGGCCAGGGCATGCCCTTCATCGGGTTGGCGTCGCCCCGCCCGAGGATGGCGTCGGCCAGCGTCATGCCGAGATGGGTGGAGAGCTGGGCGCCATGGCCGGAATAGCCCATGGCGAACCAGACGCCGTCGTGATAGCCGGCGCGCGGGTAGCGGTCCTTGGTCATGTCCACCAGCCCGCCCCAGCAATAGTCGATCTCGACTCCGGCAAGCTGCGGGAAGAGGCGGGCGAGGTTCGCGCGCAGGATGGCGCCGCTGAGCGCGTCGGATGTCTGGTCGGAGGTCGCCGAGAAGCGCGCCCGGCCGCCGAAGATCAGCCGCTTGTCCGGTGACAGCCGGAAGTAGTTGCCGATGTTCATCGAGGTGACATAGGTGCGGTTGCCCGGCACCACCGCCGCGATCTCGCCGTCGGTGAGCGGCCGGGTGGCGATGATGAAGCTGCCGACCGGAACGATCCGCCGCCGGAAATAGCCGAAATTCGGCGTGGTGTAGGCGCCGGTGGCGATGAGAAGCTGGTTGGCGGTCACGGTGCCGCGCCCGGACACCAGCCGGTGGCGGTCGCCGGAGCGGCGGTGTTCGGTGACTGCTGCGCGCTCGTAAATGACGGCGCCGTGGCGCCGGGCCGCCTCGGCGAGGCCCGCGACATAGCGGCCCATGTGCATCATGGCGCTCTTGCGCGACAGCATGGCCCCGAAGAAAGGCGACCCGATCTCGGCCTTCAGCTCCTCCGGGGTCAGCAGCGCCGTGTCGGGATCGACCTCGCGGTTCACCGCGTCGAAGTTGCGGGCGAGGGCGTCGAAATGCGCCGGCTTGGACGCCAGCTTCAGCTTGCCGGCGCGGCGGAAGTCGCAGCCGATCCGCTCCTCCGCGATCAGCGCTTCCAGCGTGTCGATGGACTGGTCCAGCGCCCGGTAGAGCGCGATGGCCCGCTCGGTGCCCAGCTCGGCCTTGGCGGCCAGGAAGCTGTGGGCGAGGCCGTTGTTGAGATGGCCGCCGTTGCGCCCGGACGCGCCGCTTCCCACCGTCCCCGCTTCCAGAACGACGACACGCGCGCCGGCCTTGGCCAGCTGGCGGGCGGCTCCCAAGCCGGTGAAGCCGCCGCCGACCACCGCCACGTCGTAGTGGCCGGAGGCGTCCCCCTCGGCCCCGCCGGTGAAGGCGGGGGCCGTATCGTGCCAGTACGACACGAACTTCATTGCGGGAATCCTTTCCTCACGAATCGAGCCTCAAAGGCCGACGACGGCGGGGAGGCCGGAGATGTCGGGGATCTCGACATAGCCGTAATAGGGATTGGCCGGCTCGTGCCCGCGGTTGACCCACACCTTGTTGGTGATGCCCAGATCGTGCGCCGACATCAGGTCGTAGCGGAAGGACGAGGAGCAGTGGAGAATGTCCTGCGGCCCGCAGCCCAGCATGTCGAACATGTATTCGAAGGCCTGGAAGCGCGGCTTGTAGGCGCGCGCCTGCTCGGCGGTGAAGACCGCGTGGAAGGGAGCGCCGAGCTTGGCGACGTTCGAGGGGATCTGGTCGTTCATGGCGTTGGACAGGATGACCAGCGGAATCTCCTTGGCCACCTTGGCCAGCCCCGCCGGCACGTCCGGGTGCGGCCCCCAGCTGGGCACGCGCTCGTAGACCATTTGCGCGTCCTCGGGACGAAAGGTCACGCCGTTGCGCTTGCAGGTCCGCTCCAGCGCGTTGTGCACGACCTCGGCGTAGGGCTTCCAATCGCCCATGATCTCGTCGAGGCGGTAGGCGGAGAAATTCTTGATGAACGCCGCCATGCGCGGTTCGTCGAGCTGGGAACCGTAAAGATCGCGCGCGGCCTCCGCCATCTCGTAGCGGATCAGGGTGCCGTGGCAGTCGAAGGTGACGTATTTCGGACGGAACTGGCTCATGGGTTCTTCCTTTGGCAAGGAGCGCGATCGAACGTTCCACCCGGATCCTAGCCCCGCGGACTCAGCGGTCCCGACCGAATTGCCGGACGGCGAAGCAGAATCTTCCGTTTCCCGAACGCCGTTCAGCACAGGTTTGGCGACCGGAGGCCGGCAGCCCGCCCCCAGCGGTGCCACCTGGATGCCGTGACGGCATTTGATGCGGTGGGCCGCGACCGCGACGGCGGAAGATGTCGCCGCCGGCACCGCCTTCAGCCGAACCTCCGGAACCGACGGCGTCACTCTTGGGGGAGCGGGTGAAAGGGTTGCCGATGAGCACACAGTCCGTCGAGAGAATGACGGTGGAACTCCAGACGTTTGGACCGGAACACCGGGACGGGGCTCTGCACCTGTCGCGGCAGGAGCAATGGCCGCACCGTCCGGAAGACTGGACGATGGCGCTGTCCGTCAGCCGGGGGCTGGCCGCGGTCGACGAACGGTCGCGGGTGGTCGGCACAGTGCTGATGACGCCCTACGGTGACGGGGCCGCCACCATCAACATGGTCATCGTCGATCCGGCCTGGCGCGGACAAGGGCTCGGCCGCCGTCTGATGGATGGGGCGATGGCGCTGGCGGGGGATCGCCCCCTGCGGCTGGTCGCCACGCGCGACGGGCTGCCGCTCTACGAGCGGCTGGGTTTTCGCGAGACGGGTCGGGTTCTGCAGCACCAGGGCGAATGCCGTCCGGTGACGCTGCCGACACCCGCGGATGTCGCGCCGGCCACCGCCGAGGATATGGCCGCCATCGCCGGGCTGGACCGGCTCGCCTTCGGCGCCGAGCGGGGAGAGCTGATCGACCGGATCGCCACGGCCGGGCGCTTCCTGGTTCTGCGCACCGCCGGCGCCGTCACGGGTTTCGCCGCCCTGCGGGACTTCGGCCGCGGGTGGGTGATCGGCCCGGTCGTGGCACCGGACCTCGACACTGCCAAGCGCCTGATGGCGCCCTTCATGACCGAATGCGCCGGTCGCTTCCTGCGCGTCGATACCACCGCCACGACCGGCCTCGCCCCGTGGCTGACCGAAAACGGCCTTGCCCATGTCGGCGGCGGCGTGGCGATGCAGCGCCCCGTGCTGGCGGCGCAGGCCGCGCCCGTTTCGACCTTCGCCCTCGCCAGCCAGGCATTCGGCTGATCCGGAGAGGACCATGCTCAGCAATTCCCTCATCGAACTCGACCGCGCCCATCTGGTGCACCCTGTGGCCTCCTACCGGGGCCACGAGCGCGCCGGCGTCCGGGTGCTGGCCTCCGCCAAGGGTGCCACGGTCACCGACGCCTCCGGACACCGGCTGGTCGACGGCTTCGCCGGCCTGTGGTGCGTGAACGCGGGGTACGGCCAGCAGAGCCTGATCGAAGCGGCCACCCGGCAGTTGCAGGCGCTGCCCTACGCCACCGGCTATTTCGGCCTCGGGTCCGAGCCGGCGATCCGGCTGGCGGCGGAGCTGGCGGAGCGGGCGCCGGGCGACATCAACCACGTCTACTTCACGCTGGGGGGGTCCGACGCGGTGGACAGCTCCATCCGCTTCATCCGCTATTTCTGGAACGCCAAGGGACAGCCGCAGCGCGACCAGTTCATCTCCATCGAGCAGGGCTATCACGGCTCCAGCGCCGTCGGGGCTGGTTTGACGGCGTTGCCCGTGTTCCATGCGGGCTTCGGGCTTCCCTTCGCCTGGCAGCACAAGATTCCGTCGCACTACACCTACCGCAACCCGGCCGGCACCGACGCCGAGGCGATCATCGCCGCCTCGCTCGACGCGCTTGAGAGCAAGATCGCCGAGGTCGGCGGGCCGGAGCGTGTGGCCGCCTTCTACGCCGAGCCGATCCAGGGTTCGGGCGGGGTGTTGGTGCCGCCGCCCGGCTGGATGAAGGCGATGCGCGAGCGCTGCCGCAGCCACGGCATCCTGTTCGTCGCCGACGAGGTGATCACCGGTTTCGGCCGCACCGGCCCCCTGTTCGCCTGCACCGACGAGGACATCGTCCCCGACCTGTTGACCGTCGCCAAGGGACTGACCTCCGGCTATGTGCCGATGGGTGCCGTCCTCCTGTCGGAGGAGGTGTACGGCACCATCGCCGACGGGGCGGGACTGTCGGCCGTCGGGCACGGCCAGACCTATTCCGCACACCCCGTCAGCGCGGCGGTCGGGCTGGCGGCGCTGCGGCTCTACGAGGGTGGGCTGCTGGAGAACGGGGCCCGAGCGGGCGCCCGGCTGATGGCCGGCTTGCGGGCCCTGGCCGACCACCCGCTGGTGGGCGATGTGCGCGGGCGCGGCATGCTGGCCGCGGTCGAGCTGGTGGTCAATAAGGAGCGCAAGACGCCGCTGCCGGCCGAGGCAGAGCCGTCCCGCCGCATCTTCGACCGCGCGTGGGACAACGGGCTGGTGATCCGCGCCTTCGGCAACGGTGTCCTGGGCTACGCCCCACCGCTCTGCTGCACCGACGACGACATCGACGCCATTCTGGAGCGGACGGTGCGGACGCTGGACCAGACGCTGGACGATCCCGACGTGCGCCGGGCGCTGCGCTGAGGCGTTGCGGCACCCGCTTCGAAATACCGTGGGCCCGCTCCGATTCGGAATTTTCTGCCGTGCCGACCATCGGTTTCGGCGACTCCCCCGAAGCCCGGGAGCGACACTGTAAGGCAGACGGGACGAAGACAGCCGCCCAGCTCCGGCAGACCGGCCGGCACCCAGCCGGCACAGGCACCACGATGTGGCAGATGCGTCTGCCTGTTTTGCACCTGACCTGAACAGGACCCCATGGGGTCGCCGAAACAAGGGGGCAGAGCGTTGAGCAAGAGCCTGTTGTCCTTCAAGTACCTGACCTTCGACGTGGTCGGCACGCTGATCGATTTCGAAGGGGGGATCACGCGGTGCCTCGCCGGCATCGCCGCGGAAGCGGGAACGACCGTGGACGGCGAAGCCGCCCTCGCCCTCTACCGCAAGGCCCGGTACGACACCGGCGCCGGGCTTTTCCCCGACGACCTCGTCCGCGTCTACGGCGTCATCGCCCCGGAACTCGGTCTGCCGGCAGGCCCACACTTCGGTGAACGGCTGCGGGATTCCGCCGCGTCCTGGTCGGGCTTTCCCGACAGCAGGGCCGCCCTCGCCCGGCTGGCGGAGCGCTACCGGCTGGTCGCCATGACCAACGCCCGGCGCTGGGCCTTCGAGCACTTCTCGCGGGAACTCGGCGATCCCTTCCACGCCGCCTTCACCGCCGACGACACCGGAACCGAGAAGCCGGACCCGGCCTTCTTCAAGCAGGTGTTCACCTTCGTCGAGCGCGAGGGACACGGCAAGGACGACATCCTCCATGTGGCGCAGAGCCAGTACCACGACATCGGGGTGTCGCGGGCGCTTGGCATGACCAACTGCTGGATCCAGCGGCGTCATGCGGTGGCGGGCTATGGCGGCACCATCGAACCGGCGCAATTCACCGTGCCGGACCACCACTTCACATCGCTGGCCGGACTGGCGGACGCCGTCGATGCGGCGGCGGGACAGGCCGTTCCCGTCTGAGCGGGCAGCACAATTCGCGCGAACAACAAACAACGTTTGAACAGAGAGAGGCAGACATGAGCAACGGCATCGACAACTGGAGCAAGCGCGACGACCTGATGGTGGAGACCGCCATCCGACGGGGTGCGACCCGGCGCGAGCTGCTCACCCTGCTGATGGCCGGCGGCGTCTCGCTGGCCGCCGCCAACGTTGCGTTCGGCCGCGCCTCGTCGGCGTTGGCGGCGACGCCCGTGAAGGGCGGTGCGCTGAAGGCCGCCGGTTGGTCCTCCTCGACGGCCGACACGCTCGATCCCGCCAAGGCGTCGTTGTCCACCGACTATGTCCGCTGCTGCTCCTTCTACAACCGGCTGACCTTCCTCGACCAGAAGGGCCTGCCACAGATGGAGCTCGCGGAATCCATCGAGACGAAGGATGCCAAGACCTGGACGGTCAAGCTGCGCAAGGGCGTGACCTTCCATGACGGCAAGTCCCTGACCGCCGACGACGTCGTCTTCTCGCTGAAGCGCCACCTCGACCCGGCGGTCGGGTCCAAGGTCGCCAAGATCGCGGCCCAGATGACCGGCTTCAAGGCGGTCGACCCGAGCACGGTCGAGATCACGCTGATGGGGCCCAACGCCGATCTGCCGACCATCCTGGCCATGCACCACTTCATGATCGTGGCCGAGGGGACCACCGACTTCTCCAAGGGCAACGGCACCGGCGCCTTCGCCTGCAAGACCTTCGAGCCGGGCGTGCGCTCGATCGGCGTGCGCAACGTCAATTACTGGAAGTCGGGCCCGAACGTAGACTCCTTCGAATTCATCGCGATCAGCGACGACAACGCGCGCGTCAATGCCTTGCTGTCGGGCGACATCCATCTCGCCGCCGCCATCAACCCGCGCTCGCTGCGGCTGCTGGACGGCCGGGACGGCGTCACGCTGTCCAAGACCACCGCGGGCAACTACACGAACCTGAACATCCGGATGGACATGACCCCGGGGTTCAACAAGGACTTCGTGGACGGGATGAAGTATCTCGTCAACCGCGAACAGATCGTGAAGTCGGCCCTGCGCGGACTGGGCGAGGTGGCCAACGACCAGCCGGTGTCCCCGTCCAACTTCTTCCACAACGCCGCGCTCAAGCCCAAGCCCTTCGACCCGGACAAGGCCAAGTTCCTGTTCAACAAGGCCGGATTGATGGGCCAGTCGATCCCCGTCATAACCTCGGAAGCCGCGTCGTCCGCCATCGACATGGCGATGATCGTCCAGGCCACCGGTGCGTCCATCGGCCTGAAGCTGGACGTGCAACGGGTGCCCTCGGACGGTTACTGGAGCAACTATTGGCTGAAGGCCCCGATCCATTTCGGCAATATCAACCCGCGCCCGACGCCGGACATCCTGTTCTCGCTGCTCTACGCCTCCGACGCACCGTGGAACGAGAGCCGCTACAAGTCGGACAGCTTCGATCGGATGATGCTACAGGCCCGCGCCACGCTCGACCAAGCAAAGCGCAAGGAGCTCTACGACGCCATGCAGGTGATGATCGCCGAGGAGGCCGGCACCATCATTCCCGCCTACATCTCCAACGTCGATGCGATCACGAACAAGCTGAAGGGTCTTGAACCGAACCCGCTGGGCGGCATGATGGGGTATGCGTTCGCGGAGTATGTCTGGCTTACCGCCTGAGGCCATGACCGGCCGCCCGGGCATCGGCACCGGGCGGTCTGGCCGGCCATCCGCCCTTTCCACCCGCCCCGGCCGGGCGGCGCGCACACCGTGGAGGCGAGGCGTGAAAGCTCGTGTTCCGTACCTGATCCTGCACCGGCTGCTCATCACAGCGCTCACGCTGTTGATCGTGTCCTTCGCCGTCTATTTCGCCACCTCCCTGCTGCCCGGCGACACGGCGACCATCCTGCTCGGCCAGTCCGCAACGCCGGAGGCCATCGCCGGCCTGCGCAAGGCGATGAATCTCGACGAACCGGCGATCATCCGTTTTCTCAAATGGATCGCCGGGCTGTTTCGCGGGGAGCTTGGCATCTCCTACGCCAACAACATGCCGGTCGCCGCGCTGATCGGTGACCGCCTGGTCAACACGCTGAAGCTCGCCGGTCTCACCGCCCTCATCGCGGTGCCGCTGGCGCTCACCTTGGGGATCACCTCGGCCATGCGGCGCGGCACGCTCTACGACCGCATCGTCACCGTGGCAACCGTCGGCATCATCTCGGTGCCGGAATTCGTGATCGCCACCTCCGCCGTCCTGCTGTTCGCCGTCTATCTCCGCTGGCTTCCGGCCCTGTCCCTGACCGGCGACGTCCATGGCATCGCAGGATTGCTGCGGGTCTACGCCATGCCAGTGATCACGCTGACCTTCGGCGTGTCAGCGCAGATGATCCGGATGAGCCGGGCCGCCGTCATCGAAACACTGAACACCCCCTATGTGGAGATGGCCCTGCTGAAGGGTGCGTCGCGCTCGCGCCTCGTGCTCCGCCACGCCCTGCCGAACGCGCTCGGCCCCATCGTCAACGCGGTGGCCCTGTCGCTCTCCTACCTGCTGGGCGGGGTGATCATCGTGGAAACCATCTTCAACTATCCGGGTGTCGCCAAGCTGATGGTCGATGCGGTCTCCACCCGCGACCTGCCGTTGATCCAGTCGTGCGCCATGATCTTCTGCGTGGGGTATCTGTTCCTGGTCACCGCCGCCGACGTCGTCGCCATCCTGTCCAACCCGAGGCTCCGATGACGACCAGCCGATCCACCGTGTCCCTCGCCTCGCGGCTCGGCTACCGGATCAACCCGGTCGGGCTGTGCGCGTTTCTGGTCATCCTGTTCTGGGCGGTGGTCGCCCTGTTCGCCGACCGCCTCGCTCCCCATCCGGTGGGGGAGATCATCGACAGCGACTTCTTCGGCCCCATGCGCCCCGACCTTTGGCTGGGCTCGGACTATCTTGGCCGGGACATGCTGTCGCGCATCCTGCTGGGCGCCCGCTACACGGTCGGCATCTCGCTGGCGGCGGTGACCATCGCCTGTGTCTCCGGCGTCGTCCTGGGAATGACCGCCGCGGTCGTCGGCGGCACGCTGGACACTGTGATGAGCCGCCTGTTCGACGCGCTGAATTCGATCCCCAGCAAGCTGTTCGGGCTGATGGTGGTGGCCGCCGTCGGCTCGTCGATCCCGGTGCTGGTGATGACGCTGTCGGTCATCTACACGCCGGGCGCCTTCCGCTTCAGCCGTGCGCTGGCGGTGAACATCGACACCATGGACTTCATCATGGTCGCGCGCATCCGCGGCGAGCGGCTGCCCTACCTCATCGGTGCCGAGATCCTGCCCAACATCGTCGGGCCGGTGCTCGCCGACCTCGGTCTGCGTTTCGTGTTCATCGTGTTGTTGCTGTCGGGCCTGTCCTTCCTCGGGCTGGGCGTGCAACCGCCCCATGCCGACTGGGGCGCCCTGGTGCGCGAGAACATCGGCGGCCTGGCCTTTGCCGCGCCGGCGGTGATCTTCCCGTCGGTCGCCATCGCCACGCTGACGATCAGCGTCAACCTGCTGATCGACAATCTGCCCCAGAAGGTTCGCGACCGGAGCGTTTCCCCATGACCCCCATCGTGCAAATCCGCGACCTGAAGGTCGAGGCGAGGACGGATTCCGGCCGCCAGCTCGCGATCATCAAGGGCGTCAGCCTGGACATCGCGGAAGGCGAGGTGATGGCCTTCATCGGCGAAAGCGGTTCAGGGAAGACCACGATCGCCATGACCCTGCTGGGCTACACCCGTCCCGGCTGTTGGATGGCGGGTGGCGAGGTGCGGGTCGATGGCGTCGATATGGCCGCCCTGTCGGAGACGGAGCGCGCGCGCATCCGCGGCATCAAGGTCGCCTATGTGCCGCAGAGCGCCGCCGCCGCCTTCAACCCGGCCATCCCGATCATGGAGCAGGTCATCGAGGTGACCCGCATCCACCGCCTGATGCCGCGCGAGCAGGCGCGGCGCAAGGCGGTCGAGCTGTTCCGCGCCCTGTCCCTGCCCGATCCGGACCACATCGGCGACCGCTATCCGCATCAGGTGTCGGGCGGCCAGCTCCAGCGGCTGGCCGCCGCGATGGCGCTGATCGGGGATCCCAAGGTCGTCGTCTTCGACGAACCCACCACCGCGCTGGACGTGACCACCCAGGTGGAGGTGCTGCGCGCCTTCAAATCGGTCACCCGCAAGCACCGCATCGCCTGCGTCTACGTCTCCCACGATCTCGCCGTGGTCGCGCAGATCGCCGACCGGATCACCGTGCTGAAGGGCGGCGAGGTCCAGGAAAGCGGCACCACCGCGGACATACTGGATCGGCCACAGCATCCCTACACACGCCAGCTCCTCGATGCCTTCCGTCCCGCGGCGCACGCCCGTGCGCTGCCCGTCGCCGACGCCCCATTGCTGGAGGTCAACGGGCTGAGCGTCGGCTACGGCCCCGCCGGCCCCACCGGCAAACCGCTGGTGCTCGCGGTCGAATCCGTGAGCCTGACGGTCAGGCAGGGCAGCAACGTCGGCATCATCGGGGAGTCCGGCAGTGGAAAGTCGACATTGGCCCGCGCCATCGCCGGCATCCTTCCCTGCTGCTCGGGCGACATCCTGTTCAATGGCCGCGAGCTGTGGGGCAACGCGCGCAGCCGCAACCGCGACCAGCTCCGCCAGCTTCAGATCGTCTTCCAGCACGCCGACACCGCCCTGAACCCGGCGAAATCGATCGAGCAGATTCTGGGCCGGCCGCTCACCTTCTACCATGGCCTGCGCGGCAAGGCGCGCGACGCCCGGATCGACGCGCTGCTCGACATGGTCCACCTGCCCCGCGCGCTCCGCCACCGGCGCCCCGGCGAGCTGTCGGGCGGCCAGAAACAGCGGGTCAATGTCGCCCGCGCGCTGGCCGCCGAGCCGAAGCTGATCCTGTGCGACGAGATCACCTCGGCGCTCGACACCGTGGTGGCGGCGGCGGTGATCGACCTGCTGAAGGAGCTTCAGCGCGAGCTCGGGCTGTCCTACATCTTCATCAGCCACGACCTGTCGGTGATCGAGGCGACCTGCGACGAGATCATCGTCATGCACCGCGGGAAGATGGTCGAGGCGATCACCCCGGCCGCCCGGCAGCAGCCCACCCAGCCCTACACCCGCCTGCTCTTCTCCTCGGTGCCGAAGCTGGATCCGACCTGGCTGGACAGCCTGGACCCGCAGACCGATCGGATGCAGGTGGCCGGCGGCGGTTGATCCTTACAGAGGGAAGAGACTGGTCAGCGGCATGTGCGCCCGCACGATGGGTGATTTCAGGACCACGAAGCTGAAATACTTGTCGATGCCGATGTCCATATCGGTGAGACGCTCCATGATCTCCTGATACTCGCTGATGCCGGAGGTTACGAACTTCAACATATAGTCGTAGCCTCCGGACACCAGATGACATTCGAGCAGTTGATCGACGTTTTTGACGGCCGCAAGGAAGCGGGCGAAATCGACCTGGCGATGGTTCTTCAGCGTGACCTCGGTGAAGACCGTCAAGGTCTGGCCCAGCTTGCTGACGTTGATCTGCGCCGAATAGCCCTCGATGTAGCCCTCCGCCTGCAGCTTCTTCACCCGCATCAGGCAGGGGCTCGGCGACAGATTGACCAGCTCGGCAAGCTCGACGTTGGTGATCCGCCCGTTCTTCTGCAACTGATGCAGGATCTTGATGTCGATCCGGTCCAGCTTCATCGACCAACCATCCCGTTCCTGGCGCGGCGTGGAGGACAGCACCCGGCAGCAGAAAATTCCGCACCGGTCATCGTCCGAGCTTAGCACGCCGCCGTAAGCTGTCCATGGTCGAGACGTATTGCGTGGCAGAACAATGCATCGGCCGGAACGGTCTCGGCAGAATGAAATGCCGCCAAGTCCGCCAATCCGGTCCCACGCAGCGGCACGAGGGCGATAGAGTCCCTGCATCCTCCGTGGAGATGAGCCTTCATGCCCGTTCCCTTGCACCTCATCGAGTCCAGTCCGCGTCTTCCCGAAAGCGCCGACGCCGTGGTGATCGGCGGCGGCATCGTCGGTGTCTGGACGGCCTATTTCCTGTCGCGCCGCGGCCTGTCGGTGGCGCTGGTGGAGAAGGGCCGGATCGGAGCCGAGCAGTCCAGCCGGAACTGGGGCTGGTGTCGGCAGCAGAACCGCGACACCCGCGAGCTGCCGATGGCGACGAAGAGCCTGGATTTGTGGGAACGGTTCGCCGCCGAAAGCGGCGAGGACGCCGGCTTCACCCGCTGCGGCCTGTTCTATTTGAGCAATGACGAGCAGGAGCTGGCGGGATGGGCGCGCTGGTGCGATTTCGCCCGCAAGGTCGGCGTCGTCAGCCACCCGCTCGGCGGGGCCGAGGCGACGCAGCGCGGCCGGGCGACCGGCCGGAGCTGGAAGGGCGGCGTGTTCTCGCCCACCGACGGCATCGCCGATCCGGCCCGTGCAGCACCCGCCGTCGCCCGCGCGGCGATGCGCAACGGCGCCACGGTCCACCAGATGTGCGCGGCGCGCGGTCTCGACATCGCCGGCGGACGGGTCCGCGGGGTGGTCACTGAACAGGGAACCATCCGGACCTCCGTCGCCGTCATGGCCGGCGGCGCCTGGGCCTCGTCCTTCTGCAACCAGCTCGGCATCCGCTTCCCGCTGGCCTCGATCCGGTCGTCGGTGCTGTCGGTATCGGCCGCCGCCGGTCTGCCCGACGCGCTGCACACCGCCGCCGTGTCCGTCACCCGACGGGGCGACGGAGGCTTCACGCTGGCGATCAGCGGGCGCGGCCGGCTCGACCCGACCCTTCAACAGCTTCGCTTCGCGCCGCAGTTCCTGCCGATGTTCCGGCGCCGCTGGCGCAGCCTGCTTCCCGGCGGACTGGCCGGTCTGCGCTCGGGTCACGAAACGCTGCGCCGTTGGGCCCTGGATCGGCCGACCCCCATGGAGCAGGTCCGCATCCTGGACCCGACCCCCGACCGGAGCACCATCCGCCTGACCCACCGGAGGGCCTTGGACCTGCTGCCGGCCCTGAAGGACACGACCATCACCGGGGCCTGGGCCGGCTACATCGACAGCACCCCCGACGGAGTCCCGGCCATCGGCGAGGTGTCGTCGCTCCCCGGCTTCATCCTCGCCGCCGGCTTCAGCGGCCACGGCTTCGGCATCGGCCCCGGCGCCGGCCATCTGATCGCCGACCTGATCACCGACCAGCCACCCATCGTGGACCCCCGCCCCTACCAGCCCGGTCGCTTCGCCGGGTTCAACGTCGGCGAGGTCGCCTCCTTCCGGGAATTTCCGCCCGCCGCCTGGGCACCGGGCTTCGGGGCGTGACGGCCACGAACGCGCCCGGATGCAGGCTGAACCGTGGCAAGGCGGTGCGGTTCAGTGCCGCCTGCCCTCCTATTGCCAACCGCCTCCCAAAGTCTTGTAGAGGGTGACGAGGTTTTCCAGCCTTGCGGCCTTCAGGGAGATGAGCGTCTGCTGCGCCGAATAGAGCGAGCGTTGCGCGTCGAGCGTCGTCAGATAGCTGTCCGCACCGACGCGGTAGCGCATCTCGGACAGTTCGTAGGATTTCGCGTAGGCGTCGACCAGCGCCTGCTGGGCGGCGATCTGGTCGTCGTAGGTCCGCCGCGCCGCGAGCGCGTCGGCCACCTCGCGGAACGCCGTCTGCACCGTCTTCTCGTAGGTGGCGACCTGGATGTTCTTCTGGACCTTGGCAAGGTCCAGGTTCGCCTCGTTCGTTCCCCACGAGAAGATCGGGATGCTGAGGGAGGGGGCGAAGCTCCAGGTCGCCGATCCCGGCGCGAACAGGTTCTGAAGCCCGGCGCTCGCCGTGCCGGCGCTGGCGGTCAGCGTCAGCGACGGGAAGAAGGCGGCCCGCGCCGCACCGATGTTCGCGTTGGCCGCGATCAGGTTGTGTTCGGCCGCCATCACGTCGGGACGCCGCAGCAACACCTGCGACGACAGCCCGGCCGGCAGGTCGGCCAGCACCAGCCGGCCGTCCAGCGTGTCGCCCCCGCCGAGATCGGCCGGCAGCGGCTGCCCGAGCAGCAATGCCAGCGCGTTCTCGTCCTGCGCGGTCTGGCGCGCGTAGAGCGCCAGATTGCCGCGCGCCGTCTCCACCGAGGTCTGTGCCTGACGCAGCGTCAGTTCGGTCGCCGTGCCCCGGTCGAAGCTCTGCCGCGTCAGCCGGTACGACGCCTCCTGGCTTTCCAGCGTCCGCTGTGTCAGCGTCAACAGCGCGCGGTCGGCGACCAGCGCCAGATAGGCGTTGGCGACCTGCGACACCAGGCTGATCTGCGTGCTGCGTCGCGTCTCCTCATAGCCGAGATACTGCTCGAACGCCTGTTCGCTCAGCGCCCGCACCCGGCCGAACAGGTCGATCTCATAGGCGGTGAAACCGATGCCGGCGCTGTAGGAGCGCGACGTGACCCCGGCCGTCTTGCCGAGCTGCTGCCCGGCCGAGGTGGTCTGCGCCGGCACCCGCGACCAGGATCCGTCCCCGCTTGCCGAGATGCTCGGGAACAGGTCGCCGCGCTGCGCACGGAAGCTCGCCTCCGCCGACTGCACGTTCAGGACGGCCACCCGAAGGTCGCGGTTGTTGGCCAGCGCGATCTCGACGAGCCGGTGCAGCGCCGGGTCGAGCAGGACTTGGCGCCAGCCGATGGCATCCGCCGACACCCGTGGG
>OFDN01001319.1_pt1 | contig 16844 bp, 15 predicted proteins | sample 1520971 | NCBI WGS metagenome assembly OFDN01 (sample SAMEA94257418, study PRJEB24077) | hot springs metagenome | biome: Aquatic biome; feature: Geographical feature; material: Water | place: India | collected 2012-06-12 | depth 5 m
AAGGGTGGGCACGCGCACCGAGTTTGTTGCCCATCCTTCGAGACGGCGCTTCGCGCCTCCTCAGGATGGGGTCGGTGGGTCAATGCGAGACGGAAAGACTCTAGCGGCGGCCCGCCTTCAGCATCTCGACATGCTCGGTGAGGTGGCGATGGAAATGGCCGATCGCCTGCTCGTAGTGGCCGAAGGTGAAATGGGTATTGGCGCCGGAGGCCAGGCCCGACTGGATCTCGCGGGCGGCATGGCGGTCTTCCAGGATGCCGCTCTCCTGCACGAAATTGGCATCCTTGCGGGCCTGCTCGATGTCGAGCGGCTTGCCGTTCTTGATGCGCGGCGCGAGCTGATAGACCACCCAGTGCGTCTCCGACGGCGACACCGGCTCGAGGATGATCAGGATGGCGTGGCTCGACAGCACGCTGACATGGGTGTTGGGGAAGAGCTGATGGACGTCGGTGATGCGCCCCTGCGTGCTCCATTCCTCGCGCGGCATCGTCCGAAGTTTCTCGATGCGGCGGAATGGGAACACGATGCGTGAATTGCGGCCGTGCAGCTCGACCACGTTCAGGTTGTCGTAGCCGAAGGGGAAGAACGATTGATTGTGCAGGGCCTTGATGTGGTAGCCCTCCATCGAGGTCTCGCCCAGCACCTTCCAGTTCGCCTTGTCGTCGAACTCGATCTTGTTGAACAGCACGTAGTCGTCGGTGAGCACTTCCGGCAGGTCACCCAGGGGGCCGTCCGACAAGGGCTCGTCCTGGGTCACGAACACGATGCCATTGCGCTCCTGCGCAGCGGCCACCGGCACCAGCCCGTGCGTTTCCTTGTCGAGGCCGGGGAAGCCGTCCTCGCCCGGGACGTGGCGCAGCGCGCCGTCGAGCCCGTAGGTCCAGGCATGATAGGGGCAGGCGAAGGCGCGCTTGCAGCCCTCGCCCTCCTCGAGCTTCATGCCGCGATGGCGGCAGGCGTTGCGGAAGCCGCGCACCACGCCGTCGGTACCGCGCACCACCAGCAGCGGCGTGCCGACCGTCGTGCGCGCGATGTAGGAGCCGGGCTCCGGCAGCGCCGCCGAGGGACAGAACGCCATCGGCACGCGGCGCAGCACCTGCAGCTCGGCCGCGAAGCGCTCCGCCGAATGATAGTTCTCGACCGGCTCGCGCCACACCACCGTGCCCTTGTCGGTCGTCTTGCCGTCGATGTGCGCGAGGATGCGATCGATCAGGTCGGTCTCGTTCAACAGCGCGGCCATTCTTCTTCCTTCGGCAATCGGGCGGCGCCGATACTAGCCCGCAGGCCATCGCGCGCAACAAACGCCCGAGCCGCGCTGCGAGATCGACGGACGTCAGGATGATGACGGAGGCGACTGCAGGCGTTCGGCGAAGAAGGACAGGATCTCGTCGCGCGCCGCGACGGTCGGCTGGCCGGCCTCGTCGATCAGATGGACCGTGACGACGCTGTGCGGCGTGGGCACGAAGCTGCCAAAGAACGGCGGCAGGTCCTGCCTGTTGGCGGCGCTATCGGGCAGGACGCGCGACACGAAGCGGTCGCCCAGCGCTTTCGAGAAGGCCGCGAAGCGTTCGGCGCGGCAGAAATGGTCGCCGGCGAAACGATAGCCACGCACGGTGAGATCGTCGCGCTCCAGCCTTTCGCGCACCGCCGCCAGTTCCGCTTCGGAGAGTCCCGTGCCGGCGGGATCGTCGAGCGGCAGCGACGGTTGCGCCAGGACCGGCGCGCGCACCGCCGGTTCGAGCATCATCGACAGGGCGAAGTTGCCGGTGAAGCACATGCCGATGGCGCCGACGCCCGGTCCGCCGCACTCGACATGCGCCACGCGCGCCAATGCCCGCAGCCACTGCACGGCGGGCGAGGGGCCGCCATCGGCCAGCGCGCGGAACTCGGCGCTGATGCAGGCGCGCCTGAAGACCGTGGCGCCTTCCTCGGCGGAGACGACGGCGCCGTCGCGGCCGAACAGCGAGGGCATGTAGACGGCGAAACCCGCGTCGCGCACCCAGCGGGAAAAGCGCGCGACATGCGGGCTGATGCCCGGCATCTCGGTCATCACGACCACGGCCGGCCCGCGGCCGGCGACGTGAACCGCCTTCGTCACGCCGTGCAGCGTGAATTCGCGGCGCTCGAAATCGTCGAGCGGATCGTCCTGGGTGAGCGCGCGTGCCGGCATGCCTTGTCCTCCGTTGGGTGCCGCCATCGTTGCCGGGGCGTGGCGTTTCCGGTAGGTGTCCAAACAGACATCAAACGGGCTTTTTACGCCATGACGCGAATCACCGTCCTCGAACTGACCGGCTGCATGTCGTCGAGCGCCGCCATCACCCACGACGTACTGGCCACCGCCAATCGCGTGAGCCTCGCGGCGGGCCGACCGGCGCCGTTCGACGTCCGCACGCTCGTCTGCACCGGCGCGAAGACGCGCGCGCCGGCCGCGGGGACCGACCTCGTCATCGTGCCGGGGCTCGGCGTCGACACCGAGGAAGCGCTCCTCGTCCGGATCGCGGCACCCGATTGCCGCCGGGCGATGCGCCTGCTGGCGAACGCCGCGCGGGCGGGAAGCGCCATCGCCGCCTCCTGCGCCAGCACCTTCCTGCTGGCCGAAGCGGGGCTGCTCCACGGCCGGCGTGCGACGACCACCTGGTGGTTCGCGCCGCTGTTCCGCCGTCGCTATCCCGAGGTCGTGCTGCTCACCGACCAGATCGTCGTGGCGGACTGGCCGATCGCCACCGGAGGCGCGGCGATGGCGCAGATGGACCTGATGCTGGCGGTGGTCGCGCGCTTCGCGGGGCCGGGCCTCGCCAAGGCCTGCGCCAGCTACCTGCTGCTGGACGGTCGCACGTCGCAGGCGCCCTACATGGCGATTACCTACCTCGCGGGACAGGATCCGGCGATCGCGAAGGCGGAGAGCTGGATCCGCCGCAACGTGGCGCGCGACTTCGCCATCGAGGACCTGGCGAAGGCGATGGCAATGACGCCGCGCACCTTCGCCCGCCGCGTGTCGGCGACCTGCGGTCTCTCGCCCATCCGCTTCGTGCGCCGCATCCGCATCGAGACGGCCCGCTTCCTGCTCGAGACAACGAAGCTGCCGGTCGAGGAGGTCGCACGTCGCGTGGGCTATGCCGATGCCTCGACGCTCCGCCGCCTGATGCGCGGCGACACGCAGCGGACGCCGGCGGATTTCCGGCGTTAGGTTTTCAGGCGTGGCCCAGGATCGAGGCGGCGAGCGTGGGATCGACGTTGCGGCCGGTGAGGGTGGCGACCACCGTTCGGCCCTGCAGCTCCATCCGGCCCGACAGAAGTGCGGCCAGCGCGACCGCGCCGCCGGGCTCGATCGCCAGGCCGAACTCGCCGAAGGCGACGCGCATCGCCTCGCAGGCTTCCGCATCGGTGACGGCAAGGGTACCTGCGAGACGCGGCTGGAGAATCTCGAAGGGGATGGCGGCCATGTAGAAGCCGGTGATCGCGTCGCAGATCGACTGTGCGTTCGAGGGCGCGAGATCGACGCGGCGACCCATCGCCATCGACCGCGCCATTTTCTCGAAGCCGACCGCCTCCACGGCATGAACACGCGTCGTGGGCGAGGTAGCGGAAAGCCCGAGGATGCATCCCGCCGTCAGGCCGCCACCCGAGCAACAGGTCAGGAGGGCGTCGACCGCCACGCCGGCCCGTTCCGCCTGGTCTGCGATCTCCAGACCCACCGTACCCGCGCCGGCCACCACATGGAAATCGTCGGCCGGCGGGACATACACGCGGTCCTCGGCTTGCGCGAGCGCGATCGCCGTCTCGGACAGGCGCGCCATCGGCACCTGCACCACCCGCGCGCCGAACGCCTTCATGCTGTCGATCTTCACCGCCGGCGCGGTATCAGGCGCCACGACCACGCACGTCGTGCCCATCCGGCTCGCGCAGTAGGCCATGGCCAGCCCGTGGTTTCCCGACGAACGCGCGATGACGCCACGCGCCTTCTCCTCCGTCGAAAGTGCGGCAATGCGGTTCGCCGCGCCGCGCAGCTTGAAGGAGCCGGTGACCTGCAGGTTCTCCGCCTTGACGAACAATCGTCCGCCAAGACGCCGGCTCAACACGGGCGATTCGAGTAGCGGCGTTTCGAGGGCTATGCCGGCGATGCAGTGGGCAGCCTTTTGTACATCGGCGAGCGTGGGCAGATTTGAAGTCATCAACACGACCTCTGAGCCTTCGGTTTCGCGAACATCGCCGCCTGGCTCCCGGCCGGCGAAGGCGCCACCGCGTCCGGCGTCTTCGTGCCGTCGCGCGCGGGCCACTGGTCGGCGGCGGCCGGCAGCTTCGTCTCCTTGCCGGTGATGCGCGCGGGCGTGACGGCATAGACGGTGATGTGGTCGAGGCGCGGGTAGAATCCCTTGGGACGGCCGACATCTCGGCCGTGATACTTGGCCATCAGCGCATCGCAGAATTTCTGCTTCAGCGCCCGGTCGGCAACGACGCGGATGCTGCCGTGAACGATGACGCTGGCATGGGCGATCGAGACGTCGCATTCGAAGCGGCCATAGTCGAAGACCTCGCCCGGCTCGTCGACGACGAGGCAGACCCGCGGCCCGGCATCGACATTGGCGCGGAAGTGGCCCGGCGCGGCGCTGTTGTGCATGAGGATCTCGCCATCCATCCAGACATAGAGAAGCGGCGTCACGTAGGGCGCGCCGTCGGCGCCGACGGTGGCCACGCGGGCACACCGGCCGCGCGCCAGCAGCCGCTGCGCATCTGCCTCGGACATCAGCTTGTCGGTACGCCTGACCGGCGGTGCACTGCTCATGGTTCGTCCTCCGTGGGTGAGCGACGCTAGCGGACGGGGCGCGGCGGCACACACGAAGGCTGCTCACTTCGGTTCGATATTATTCTCGGCCTCGTCGCCAAATTTTCTCGCCTCCGGCCCGGCGTATTTCACCCTATGGTCGGTGCCTCCCATGGCTTACCGGTTGCCCCCTCTCAGCTCGATGCGCCTCTTCGAGGCCGCGGGCCGTCATCTCAGCTTCAAGGCCGCCGCCGAGGACCTGAACATCACGCCGAGCGCGATCAGCCACGGCGTGCAAACGCTCGAAGACTGGCTGGGCGTCGAGCTTTTCGTGCGCGGCAACCGCTCCCTCGGACTCACCGAGGCCGGCGCCGTCTATCTGCCCCAGGTCCAGGCGGCGCTGGAACTGCTCGCGCGCGCGACGGAGACGGTGCCGGGCCGCAAGCCGACCGGGCGGCTGGCGGTCAGCGTGCCGCCGACCTTCGGCATGCGCTGGCTGCTGCCGCGGCTGCGGCGCTTCAACGAGCGCCATCCCCGCATCGAAGTGACCGTCGATTCGTCGCAGCGCCGGGTCGAGTTCTCGCGCGACGGGATCGACATCGCCATCCGCATGGGGCGCGGCGAATGGAATGGACTACACGCGACCTGCCTGGTGCGCGAGCGACTGGTGCCGGTCTGTACGCCCGCGCTCGCGGCGTCGATCCGCTCCGTCGACGATCTGCGGCGAGCGACCCTCCTGCACGTCACCCGGGCGGCGGAGGACTGGGCCGCCTGGGGCGGGCTGGCCGGCATCGACCTGTCCGCGACAACGGGTGGGCTGCGCTTCGACACGATCCAGATGGCCCTCGAGGCCGCGGTGGCCGGCATCGGCGTGACGCTGGGCCGCCTGCCGCTGGTCGAGCAGGATTTCGCCGCCGGCCGTCTGGTGCCGGTGCTGGGGCCGCCGCTGGTCTGCGCCACGGGCTACTGGCTGGTGATGCAGCGCGAGACGGTGACGCGCCCGGAGGTGAGTGCGTTCCGGCGATGGATCGACAGCGAACTCAAGGAAGCCGACGAAGGGGCCGCGTGCGCCGGGCCGCAGGGAAGTTCGGCTGACTTCTCTTCGCGCGCGTTGAAGGGTTCGCGGTTGCCGAAACGACGGACGGCCGCCCACGCTGGCGCCATGAAGAAGTCACTCCGTGCCAGGAGCAGGTCATGAGCCGCGTGCGTCGCTCGCGGCCGGTTCTCGCCCTCGATGCGATGGGCGTGCTGTACGAGACAGGCGACGACGTTGGCGAACTGCTCGTTCCGTTCGCGCGGCGCTGCGGCTCGACGGCGGCGGCTGTCGAGATCGAGCGGGCCTATCTTGCGGCAAGCTACGGGCAGATCGATGCGCCGCATTTCTGGGAACGGATCGGCCTCGCTCCCGAGCTGGAAGACGATTATCTCGCGGGCCATCGGCTCTCGCCGGGCGCGCGCGAGTTGCTGGAGGGTGCGACGGGCCTGTTCGATTCGATCTGCTGCCTGTCCAACGACGTTGCCGCATGGTCCGCCAAGCTGCGCAAGAGCCACGCGCTCGAAGCCGCCATCCCGCGCTGGTTCGTCAGCGGCGAGATCGGCCTGCGCAAACCCGATCCCGGCATCTACCGCCACATGCGCGTGCATCTCGGCGGGCCGTCGAGCAGCATCCTCTTCGTCGACGACCGGGTGGCCAATCTCGACGTGGCGCGCAAGCTCGGCCTGCACACGCTCCTGTTCGATCCGTCGGCGACGATGGAGCCGGGCGGGCATCCGCGAATCGGCCGGCTGGAGGACCTGCTCGATCCGGCGGTCGTCGCACGTGCCACGGCTCGCAGGCCGTGGCGCTGAGGGGTCTCACCACTCACCGCAACCGAACTTCAGCAGGTTGCCGTGCGGATCGTGGACGTAGAACTCCTTCATGTCCCACGGCCTGACCTCGAAGGGCGATAGCCTCTCCACGCCGCGCTTCTCGAACTCGGCATGCAGCGCCGCCACCTGACCGCCGCGGATGTAGCAGCTCGTGTTCTCGGGAAATTGGCGATCGTCGGTTTTCCAGAAATGGATCTCCATCTCGTCGCGCCGGACGATCAGGTAGCCCGCATCCTGATAGCCGACCGCGAAGCCGAGCCGGTCGGTGTAGAACGCAGCGCTCTCGGCGATGTCGAGGGAGGCAAGGATCGGAATGGTACGCGCGGGATCGGCTGTCATCGCGTCAGGCTGAACGGGCGATGGCGGAGCGTCAAACGAGCCTTGTTCGACGCGAACGCCGATTTCTCAGGCGCGTCGACTCAGGGAGCGCCCTGGCCCAGCATCACGCTGTGCGAGGGACGGCCGCCACCGATCGCCAGCCAGCCTTTCGCTGCCGCGAAGGCCACCGCGGCATCGACCGCCGAGGGACGCTCGCCGCGCATCTCGCGATGGACCAGTTCCAGCCCGATCCAGGTCTGGCGATCACCCCGCACGCCCCGGACGGCGCGGCAGACACGGACGGCCAGATCGTAAATCGTCTGCTTCCGTTCCATCTCCCGACCTCCAGAAATGTGTTTGTGGGGCGTTTCGCCGTCCTTAACTGTCGAACCCGCCGATGGTTCCCCGGCCATCTTGTGTAGATAGGACATGACTCCGCTCCCGCCAGCCGCGGCGTGCGAATTTCAACTATGGGAGATTGGCTTCAGCAGAAGCGTCGACAGCTGGCCGCGCGGAAGGGAAAAGCGGGAACCGGGTTCATGGGCCGAGAGATGCGCCCGATCCCGGCGAACGACAATGGATTGGTTTGCCGAATTTCGGCTGCCGCGCAGCCAGTCCTTTTCCCGGCCTATTCGACCGTGCGCGGCTTGCCGCGCGGCGGCAGTTTGCGCGCCGTCTCCAGTTCGTGGGCCAGTTCCGCCAGGCTCAGCATGCCCGGCCGCAGCGGCAGGCGCGCGACGCCGGAATTGCGCCGGTTCTCCTCGGGCCAGATCGCCCGCCGCGCGAAGGACCGCGCCTCGTCAAACTTACTCGATCGCAGCGCGATGATCGCAGCCCCGAGGCATCGCTGTTCCCATTCGCCGAAGGGCGCCACGCCCTTGCCCAGCGCGTCGAGGATCCTGGTGATGGCCTCGACGGCCGTCTTCTTCTTGTCCTCGGAGGAGAGGTCTTCGGAGGAAACGGACAGCGACTTGCGCAGGGCTTCGATGGCGGACATGGCGACAGTCTAGCCGCTCAAGGCCGACCCCGCCGCCTCTTTTCACGCTTCCCGCAGAGCGCGGGAATCAGGCCTGGCCGGCGCCCCAGAAGCGCTGCAGTTCCGCGGCATCGCCGTTGAACAGGTTGCGGTCGCAGTGGCTCACGCCCTTCACGATGTTGGTCTGGCCGTAGGCGGGCTTTCCCTCGCTCTCGTCGCCGGCATACTGCCAGAGCCGCCAGCCGGTGGTTTCCCAGGCCAAGGGGATCTCGGGCGAATCGTGATAGTCGGCGACCCACAGGCCGCAGCGCGCCACGATCGAATCGGGCGTGATGCGCGCGCCGAGGCTCAGGTTCGAGTTGGGCAGCGGCTCGCCGTTTGCCCAGGTCGGGTGAACGTAGACCACCGGCAGCCGGCCGGTCGCCGCCGCCACCGCCTGCACGAACTCCTCGGCCTGGTCGACCCGCATCGAGTTGCGCGGGTTGTTCTCGTTGGCCTCGAGGTCGAGCGCCAGCAGGGTGCGCGGGCCGGGGCGGGCCACGGAGAGGAAATAGGCCGCCTGCCGCGCGCCCGGCGTCTGGCCGGTGCCAAAATGATAGGCGCCCCACAGCAGACCGGCCGCCTCGGCCTGTGGTCGCCGTCCGGCATAGGCCGTGTCGAGATAGTCGCCGCCCTCGGTCGCCTTGTGGATCACGCCCAGCATGCCGCTCTGCCGCACCGCGCGGAAGTCGGAGACGGCGACGCTGCGGCTGAGGTCGATCACCGCGTCGAGCCCCATCGTCGCGCGATCGGGCGGTGGCGGCGCGACCGGGTAAGGCCTGGCGGTCGAGACCGGCTGGCCCGGAGTGCAGCCGGCGGCCGCCGTCGCGGCGAGGGCGGAAAGAAGCGTGGTCCTGCGGGTGATCATGCCGCGAGAGTAGTGGGCCCGACGCGCCGGGCAAGTCCGTGTCAGGGCTTGAGCGCCGCCTGCCGTGCCCGCAACTCGTCGCTGGGCCGGACGTCGCGCGAGCGGCTGTAGACCGTGACGGCGACGAGGAGGACGGCGACCATGAAGCCGAACAGGGTGCGATAGGCTTCCTCGGAGCGTGCGCCGTCGGGTAGGGGCGCAAAGGCGCCGACGATGACACCCGACAGGCTCTGCATGCAGGCGACGCCCAGCATGACGCTGGTGTTCATGGTGGCGATGCCGCGGCCGATCAGCCGGTCGGGGAAGATGCCGCGGCCGTGGGTCATCACCATGGTGCTGGAGGCGCTCAGGAAGCCGATGCCGACGATGGCGGCCACAGCCACCCACAGCGGCGCGCGGGCCCACAAGGCCAGCGTGGCGAGGATGGTGGCGATCAGCAGCGTGCCGACGATGGCGATGCGCTTGCGCGTATCGAACACGCGGTCGAGCGGGCTGATGGTCAGCATGCCGATCTGGTAGGCGATCACCGCGACCAGCAGCACGTTGCCCGATTCGACGCGCGTCAGCCCGTGGACCTCGCGCAGGAACGGGCCGCCCCACAGGCCCTGCACGGTGAAGGTGCAGGCGTAGTTGCAGAAATTGAGCGCGAGGATGAACTTGAGCTGCGGGTTCTTCAGCACCTCGCCCAGCCCGCGCATCATCTCGGCCGCCGTCTCGGTCTTGCGCTCGAGGAAGGGATGCCCCGGCGGCGCGTCGCGCACGATGGTCCAGACGGCGACCGCCGTCAGCGCGGTGAAGGCGACCATCAGGCCGAACACGCCGCGCCAGCCGATCTCGCCGGTGCCCCAGGCAAGCGGCGTGGTGGCGAGCAGGTTGCCCAGCAGCCCGACCGACAGGACGATGCCGGCCAGCGTGGCGAAGCGGTCGGGCGGGAACCAGCGCGAGATCACCACCATGCTGCCGATCAGCATGACGCCGAAGCCCGCGCCCATCAGCGCCCGCCCGGCCAGCAGTTGCGGCCAGCCCGGCGCCAGGGTGAACAGGGTGGCGCCGATCACCGCAACGACCAGCATGCCCGTCACCGTGCGGCGCGGCCCGTAGCGGTCGAACAGGAAGCCACAGGGGATCTGCATGGCCGAGAAGCCGAAGAAGAACGCACCAGTCAGCGCGCCGAGCGCTTCCGGCCCGATGCCGAGGTCGCGCATCAGGTCGAGCCCGATCGTGACGTTGGCCGCGCGGAAGAAGTGGCTCGCGACATAGGCCGTCGCCAGCGTCGCCACGATGATGATGGCCTGCCGCCGGATTGCCGACGACATCAGGAAGCGTTTCCTCGTCTTTTCATTGTCATGACAGTGCTATCGACAGGGCACCGCCGCAATCGGGACGTTCCGCCCGCCGGATGCGTCCATTGGGCGACTTACGGGCTGGCGGTCGAGGCGGGTACACACGCATCTTCCGTGCGTACCTTCGAACCGCCCCCTCTGCGCTTCCTCGAGCGCCAGTCCTGCCATCCCTGGCTGGTGGTCGGCGTGGCCTGTTCGGGGGCGTTCATCGGGCAGCTCGATGCCAGCATCGTGCAGCTGGCGCTGCCGGCGCTGGCGCAAGGGTTCGGCGCGGCGGTGAACGAGGTGAGCTGGGTCGCCATCGCCTATCTGCTGGCCTTCTCCTGCAGCCTCGCGGTGTTCGGCCGGGTGTCGGAGATCTTCGGGCGCAAGCTGCCCTATCTCATCGGCTTCGCGCTGTTCACCGTGGCGTCGCTGCTCTGCGGCCTCGCCACGACGCTGCCCGAACTGGTCGCGCTGCGCGCCCTGCAGGGCGTGGGTGGCGGTCTCTTGGGCGCCAACAGCATGACGGTGCTGGTGACGTCGATATCCGAGGACAAGCGCCCGCGCGCCATCGGCTGGTTCACGACGGCGCAGGCGGTGGGCGTCAGCGCCGGACCGATCGTCGGCGGCTTCCTGCTCGATGGGCTGGGCTGGCAATGGATCTTCTGGGCCGCCGTGCCGGTCGGGCTCGCGGCCTTCGTGATGGGCTGGCTGGTCCTGCCGCGCACGCCGGCGCGCGTCCAGGACCGCGACGAGATCTACGATCTCGGCGGCGCCGTGCTGCTGGTGCCGGCGCTGGGGCTGGGCATCCTGGCACTCTCGCAGGTCTCGGTGTGGCCGCTCGCTTCGCCCGCGATGCTGGCCTCGGTCGGTGCGTGCATCGTCTTCTTCGCGCTGTTCCTGCGGCGCGAGCGCAAGGCACGCTGGCCGGTCGTCGATGTCGGTCTGTTCCACGCGCGCGACTTCAAGGCCGGCTTCGTCGGCGTGATGTCGGGCTACGGGCTGCTCTACGGCATGCTGTTCCTGATGTCGTTCGCCTTCGTGCAGGGGCTCGACAACAGCGCGCGCATCGCCGGGCTGAAGCTCGCCATCATCCCGGTCATGCTGGGGTTGATCGCGCCGTTTGGCATTTCGCTCAGCCAACGCTTCACCGCGCGCCGCGTCGGCGCGGCCGGAATGGCGCTGTGCCTGGCGGCCCTCCTCGGCATCGTGACCATCGGCTTCGGTCCCGACCGGCTGGTCGTGCGCCTCGTGGCAGCCGCCCTGTTCGGTGCCGGCCTCGGCCTCTTCCTGGCGCCCAACAGCCACGCCACGCTCGGCGCGGCGACACAGGGTCATGGCGCGTCGGCCGGCGCGCTGGTCAATCTCGGCCGCGTGCTGGGAAGCTGCATCGGCGTCTCGGCGGCCTCGTCTATGCTGTCGTGGCGGCTCGGCCCGTCGGCCGGCCCGGTCCGTGTCGACCCGGCTTTCGTTGCCGCCGTGGCCGACAGCCTGCTGGTGCTGGCGGTCTTCGCCGCCGTGGCGGTGGCCGCGTCGCTCGCGTTCCGGCGCAGCGACCGCCGTTAAAGCGTGCCGCTGACGTTCGCGAGACCAGCCGTCGCGATGGCAACCGGCTCCCGGCGCGCATTGTGGATCGTGAGCTTGAGGGAGTCGGCATCCTGTCGTCCTTCGACGCTCAGCACGTCGTCGCGCTGGAGCATGCGGGTGAAGGTCGCGTCGAGTTTGCCGCGCGAGATCCAGGCGTCATCGCCGAAGAAATCCTGCGCGTAGCGCGAGAGGTAGGCGAAGGACATCATTGCCGCCGGGATCGCGACCCGCGCGCCGATCGCCTGCGCGAGATGGTCGTGCGTGTGATAGTTCTCGGCCGGCAGGCTGAACCGCCGCGACTTCTCGAGCGTCATCTCGATGCGGCGCGAGGGCAGGGCAGTGCCGGGCTCCGCCGCGACGGGCGCCGACGATCGCGGCGCTGCGCCGGACGGCGCGCCGTTGCCGCGGATGGCGCAGGCATGCTCGAACACCGCGAGCGGATTGCCATCGGCGTCGAAGAATGAGCCGCGCATCACGATGAAGTCGCGACCGCGCCGGCGGTCCTTCGCCACCACCGCCACGTCGGCGCGCACCGGCCGGCCCAGCGCGAAGGGGTGATGGAAGCGTCCCGAAGTCTTCGCGTGCAGGAACCGCATCTCGACGAGATGCGGATAGCGGTGCCGGAACAGCTCGAAATGCCCGGCCTCTCCGGGCTCGCGCCGCAGGAAGCCCGATGGAAACCAGACGTAGGTGGCGAGGAAGAGCGGATGGACAAGGCCGTGCGGCGGATCGCCGACCCGCCAGCCGGCCGGATCCTCGACCGCGTCGGCGAACTTGCGCACCTGCTCGATCCCGGGATGGAAAAAGGTCGAGCCCAGTGCCAGCGGCACGGGCAGTTCGTCGAAGCCCGGCGCGGCATTCGCCGTCATCGTCCGTCTCCCGGTCCGTCTGGCTTGATCTCGATCATGGCGAAGCGATATTGAAACGAGGATGCGTTATGTCCGCCCGGGTGACGAAGCCTGCAATGGCCCGGGGCCGGTCGAGGGAAGGCTTCGATGTTTTCCGGAGTAGAACGATGATCCACTGGCCGCGTGTTCCCCGCAACGACACCGGAACGCCGCCGCGCGGCGGCCTGCGCCCGGCGGTTGTCGTCCTGGCGGGGCTGCTGGCATTAGCCCTGGCTCCGGCGGCCGGCGCCCAGACCAAAGCCGCGGACAGCGCGCCGCCGGTGGTGCTGGTGCAGCCCGCCGAGCTGCGGCCGCTGGCGCCGCAGTCGGAATATATCGGCCGCATCGCGGTGTTCGACAAGGTCGAGCTGCGCGCCCGCGTCAAGGGCACGCTCGGCAAGCGCGAGTTCGCGGACGGCGCCAAGGTGACGGAGGGCCAGCTGCTCTTCACCATCGATCCCGCGCCCTACCGCATTGCCGTCAACCAGAAGCGGGCGCTGCGCGACGGGGCGCAGGCGGCGCTGATCAACGCCGACGCGCAGCTGAAGCGCGCCGCCGACCTGCTCAAGACCAATAACGTCTCGCAGGTCGCCTACGACCAGCGGCTGAGCGAGCAGCTGCAGGCCAAGGCGACGCTCGACGACGCGGAGGCCCAGCTTGAGGATGCCGAGCTGCAGCTTTCCTACACGAAGATCACCGCGCCCATTGCCGGGCTGATCGGCCGCGCCGCCGTCTCGCCGGGCAACATCGTGGGACCCGAATCGGGCGTGCTCGCCACCATCGTGAACGAGCGGCAGATCCGCGTGCTGTTCTCCGTCTCGCAGGCCGAGCTGCTGAACGTGCGGCGCGACCTGCGCGCGGGCGAGCACCTGCCCGTCCGCCTGCGCCTGGCCGACGGCAAGCTCTACCCGGAGAAGGGCAAGGTCGACTTCATCGACGTGACGGTCGATCCCAACACCGACGGCCAGATGGCGCGCGCGGTGTTCGACAACGCCGACGAACTCCTGACCGACGGTCAGACGGTGCGGGTGATCGTCGAGGGCAACGAGCCGGCCAAGGTGCTGGTGGTGCCGCAGCCGGCGATGGCGATCGACCAGACCGGCCCTTACGTCTATGTTGTCGACGGCCGGGGCGTCGTGGAGCAGCGCCGCATCACCGTCGACTTCGTGCGCGACGGCATGATCGCGGTGGCGAGCGGCCTCAAGGCGGGCGACCGCGTGATCGTGCGCGGGCAGCAGCGCGTGCGCGGCGGCATGGCCGTCGAGGCGCAGGCCGCGCCGGCCGCCGCCGACCAGCCGAAGCGCTGATCCCATGGGCATCGCCTCGCTCTTCATCCGCCGCCCGCGGCTGGCCTTCGTCGTCTCCGCGATCATGGTCATCGCGGGTCTGCTGGCGCTGGGCAGCCTGCCGATCGCGCAGTTCCCCAACATCGTGCCGCCGGAAGTCACCGTCACGACCAGCTATGCCGGCGCCTCCGCGCAGGTGGTCGAGGAGAGCGTGGCGCAGATCATCGAGCGCAACGTCAACGGCGTCGAGAACATGATCTCGATGAAGTCGACCTCGGGCAGCGACGGCAGCTACAGCCTGAGCATCTACTTCAAAGTCGGCTCCAACCCACAGGACCACACGGTCAACGTCAACAACCGCATCAACCGCGCCATGCCGCAGCTGCCCGACGAGGTGCAGCGCAACGGCGTGCTGGTGAAGAAGCAGTCCTCGGCGCTGCTGCAGGTGATCGCCGTCTATTCGCCCAAGGGCACGCGCGATGCGCTGTTCCTGTCGAACTTCGCCACCATCAACGTGCTCGACGCCATGCAGCGCGTGCCGGGCGTCGGCTCGGCCGGCCTGTTCGGCGGGCTCGACTATGCCATGCGCGTCTGGCTCGACCTCGACCGCATGTCGAGCCTCGGCGTCACCGCGCAGGACGTGGTGAAGGCGATCGAGGCCAAGAACATGCAGGCCGCAGTCGGCCGCGTTGGCGCCGCGCCGCTGCTCGACGGCGTCGACTTCCAGCTCAACATTACCGCCAAGGGCCGGCTTACCTCGGCCGAGGAGTTCGGCAACATCAGCGTGCGCGCCACGCCCGATGGCGCGCTGCTGCGCATCCGCGACATCGGCCGGGTCGAACTGGGCTCGGCCAACGCCGACGTCACCACGCGCTACAACGGCAAGCCGGCGGCCGGCATCAACATCTACCAGCTGGCCGGCGCCAATGCCCTGGCCACCGCCGAGGGCGTGCGCAAGGTCCTGAAGGATCTCGAGGACCGGCTGCCCGAGGACGTGGCCTTCGACGTGATGTACGACACCACCGTGTTCGTCGAGGCGACGATCCACAGCGTCGTGAAGACCCTGATCGAGGCCTTCGTGCTGGTCGCCCTCGTGGTCTTCCTGTTCCTGGGCAGCGTGCGCGCCACGCTCATTCCCATCATCGCCGTGCCGGTGGCGCTGGTCGGCACCTTCGCGGTGATGCAGGTGCTGGGCTTTTCGCTGAACACCGTGTCGCTGCTGGCGCTGGTGCTGGCCATCGGCATCGTGGTCGACGACGCCATCGTCGTGGTCGAGGCCGTCGAGCATACGCTCGAGAAGGAACCCGGCCTGACGCCCGCCGAAGCCACCGAGAAGGCGATGGCCGAGGTCACGGGCCCGATCGTCGCCATCACGCTCGTGCTTCTGTCGGTGTTCATCCCGACCGCCTTCATGCCGGGTATCGCCGGCAAGCTCTACCAGCAGTTCGCGCTCACCATCTCGGTCGCCATGGTAATCTCGGCGATCAACGCGCTGTCGCTCTCACCGGCACTGTGCGCGCTGCTCCTCACCCGCCGCGGCGCGCCGCGCGGCCTGATGGCGCGTATCCAGCGCGGCCTCGACGCCACGCGCAACGGCTACCTGCGTGTCGCCGGCCCGCTGATCCGCCGCAGCCTGCTGGCGGTCGGGCTGGTCGGCCTGTTCGCGCTGGCGACCGGCGGCCTCCTGCGCGTCGTGCCCACCGGCTTCCTGCCCGACGAGGACCAGTCCTCCTTCATGGCCGAGATTCAGCTGCCCGACGCCGCCTCGACCAGCCGCACCCTGGAGGCGGTGATGCAGGTCGAGAACATGCTGCAGGGCCAGCCGTGGCTGCAGAACTTCTTCACGGTCAGCGGCAACAGCCTGCTCGACGGGCTGAATCTGCCCAACCGCGCCATGATGATCGTGTCGCTGAAGCCCTATGGCGAGCGTCCGGGCCGCGAGATGTCGGCCTTCGCGGTGCTGGACCGGCTGAACAAGGCGTTCGACCGCGTGGCCGTGGCCAACGTCTATGCCTTCAACCCGCCGCCGATCGCGGGGCTGGGCAATTCCTCGGGCTTCGAATTCGAGGTCCAGAGCCTCGCCGGCGCGCCGCCCGAGGAGATCGTGGCGGTGGCGCGCGGCGTCATCAACGCGGCGCAGAGCGCGCCCGAGCTGGCCGGCGTCTTCACCACCTACAGCGCCTCGACGCCGCAGATCCGCCTGGAACTCGACCGCGACCGCGCCGAGACGCTGGGCGTTTCCATCCCCGACATCTTCTCCGCGCTGCAGACCGCGATGGGCAGTCGCAACGTCAACAACTTCAACATGTTCGGCCGCACCTGGAGCGTGCGCGTGCAGGCCGACGCGGTCGACCGGCGCACCATCGAGGACGTGAAGCGCGTGCGCGTGCGCTCGGCCAGCGGCAAGCTGGTGCCGCTGCAGGCGATGGCGACGCTGGAGCTCACGACCGCGCCCGCCACCATCAACCGCTACAACAACCTGCGCTCGGTGACGCTGAACGGTGCCCCGGCTGCGGGCTATTCCTCGGGCGAGGCGATCGCGGCGATGGAGCGCGTGGCGCGCGCCAGCCTGCCCGCGGGCTACACCTTCCAGTGGGCCGGCACGGCGCAGCAAGAGAAGGAGGCGGGCAGCCAGACCGGCTTCGTGCTCGCGCTGGCGGTGCTGTTCGCCTACCTGTTCCTGGTCGGCCTCTACGAGAGCCTGGCGCTGCCGGTGGCGGCGCTCCTGTCGGTGATCGTCGGCCTGTTCGGCGCGCTGGCGGCACTCTGGCTGACCGGCCTCGCCAACAACGTCTATGCCCAGATCGGCATCGTCGTGCTGATCGCGCTGGCGGCCAAGAACGCCATCCTGGTGATTGAGGTCGCCATGCACGAGCGGGCCGGCGGCAGCGACCCGGTGACGGCCGCCACCTCGGCCGCCGGCCAAC
>OFDN01001321.1_pt1 | contig 16818 bp, 13 predicted proteins | sample 1520971 | NCBI WGS metagenome assembly OFDN01 (sample SAMEA94257418, study PRJEB24077) | hot springs metagenome | biome: Aquatic biome; feature: Geographical feature; material: Water | place: India | collected 2012-06-12 | depth 5 m
GAGCCACGGGCTCGACCAGTTCCGGCTGGACGGGGTGCGGCTGGCCGCGGCCGGCTTCACCAACCTGACCCGCGACCATCTCGACTACCACGGCAGCATGGAGGCCTATCTGGCGGCCAAGGCGGGGCTGTTCGGGCGGGTGCTGCCGGCCGGCGCCACCGCCGTGCTGAACGCCGATTCGGACGCCTTCGCCGCCCTTGCCGCGATTTGTTCCAGCCGCGGAACGACCGTTCTCGGCTATGGTCTGGCCGGCCGCGAGCTGGCGGTGCGGGCGGTGGAGCCGCTGGCCCACGGGCAACGCCTGCACCTCACCGTTCTCGGCCGCGATCTCCTCGTGGAGCTGCCGCTGGTCGGGCGTTTCCAGGCCTGGAACGCGCTCTGCGCGCTCGGCCTCGTCGTCGCCTCGGGCGGCGACCGGGACCGGGCGCTCGACGCGCTGACCGGGCTGGAGGGGGTGCCGGGTCGGCTCCAGCACGTCGCCACCCGCGCCAACGGGGCCGCCGTCTATGTCGATTACGCCCACACGCCCGACGCGCTGGAGACGGTGCTGCGGGCGGTGCGTCCGCACGCGGCCCGGCATCTCGTGTGCGTGTTCGGCTGCGGCGGCGACCGCGACCGCGGCAAGCGGCCGGTGATGGGGGAACTGGCCGGCCGTCTGGCCGACCGCGCCATCGTCACCGACGACAACCCGCGCACCGAGGATCCGGCCTTCGTGCGCGGCGAGGTGCTGGCCGGCAGCGACCGGCTGGAGGAGATCGGCGACCGGCGCGCGGCCATCCGCGCCGCGGTGGCCGGCTTGGCCGCCGGCGACGTGCTGGTGATCGCCGGCAAGGGGCATGAGCAGGGACAGACCGTCGGCACCGAGGTCAGGCCGTTCGATGACGCCACCGAGGCCCGGGCCGCCGTAGCGGAGGTTGGGGAATGAGCGAGGGAGTGGGGACGCCGGTGCCGGGGACGCCAATGTCGGGAACGACGGTGCTGTGGACCGCCGCCGATGCGGCCACCGCCACGGGCGGCAGCACGGACGGTGCCTGGACGGCCACCGGCGTGTCGATCGACAGCCGGACGGTGGCGCCGGGCGACCTGTTCGTGGCGATCCGCGGGCCGAACTTCGACGGGCACGGCTTCGTCGCCGACGCGCTGGCGAAGGGTGCCGCGGCGGCGCTGGTCGACCACGTCCCCGACGGGCTGGCCGCCGGCGCCCCCCTGCTGCGGGTCGCGGGCGACACGCTGGACGCCCTGGCGGCGCTGGGCCGGGCGGCGCGCGACCGGGCGACGGCACGGGTGATCGGCGTCACCGGCTCGGTCGGCAAGACCGGCACCAAGGAGGCGCTGCGCCATGTGCTGTCCGGACAGGCGCCGACCTTCGCCACCGAGGGCTCGCTGAACAACCATTGGGGCGTGCCGCTCAGCCTCGCCCGCCTGCCGGCCGGTGCCGCCTACGGTGTGTTCGAGCTGGGCATGAACCACGCGGGGGAGTTGGGGCCGCTGTCGCGGCAGGTGCGGCCCGACGTCGCCGTCATCACCACGGTGGAGGCGGCGCATCTGGAGTTCTTCGCGTCGGTGGAGGCCATCGCCGACGCCAAGGCCGAAATCTTCGAGGGCGTGTCGCCGGGCGGCGTCGCCGTGCTGAACCGCGACAACCCGCATTTCGCCCGCCTCGCCAAGGCCGCCCAGGCGCAGGGCATCGGTCGCGTCTGGAGCTTCGGCGCCCAGGACGGGGCCGACGCGCGGCTGGTCGATGGATCGCTGCACGCCACCTGCTCGGCCGTCACCGCGGTGATCAAGGGCGAGCGGCTGCAATACTGCCTGTCCCTGCCGGGGCGGCACTGGGTGATGAACAGCCTGGCCGTGCTGCTGGCCGCCCGCGCCGCCGGGGCCGACCTCGCCACCGCGGCGCGGTCGCTGTCGTCGCTCCAGCCGGTGAAGGGGCGCGGGGTGCGCCAGCGCATCCAGCTCGGCGCCGCCCGCGGGGCCGGCGCCTTCTCGCTGGTGGACGAGAGCTACAACGCCAGCCCCGCCGCCATGACCGCCGCCTTCGAGGTGCTGGGCAAGCTCGACCCCGGCGCCGGCGGGCGGCGGGTGGCCGTGCTGGGCGACATGCGCGAGCTGGGCACGCGCGCCGACCAGCTCCACGCCGGTCTGGCCGAGCCGCTGCGCAAGGCGGGGGTGGACACGGTGCATTGTTGCGGCCCGCACATGCGGGCGCTCTTCGACAGGCTGCCGCCGGCCATGCGCGGCCACTGGACGGAGGCGAGCGCCGAGCTCGCCCCGCTGGTGGCGGACGCCGTGCGCGGCGGTGACGTGGTGCTGGTGAAGGGCTCCGCCGGGTCGCGCATGGCGCTGGTGGTGCAGGCGCTGGCGGCGCTGGACCAACCGCGCGACGCAGCGGCCCCGGCGGCTGCCGTCAACGTGAAGCGGGGCTGAGGAACGGCGATGCTGTACAACCTGCTCTTCCCCCTGGCCGACGTCTTCAGCCCGTTCAACCTGTTCCGGTACCTGACCTTCCGGACGGGCGGGGCGGTGATCACCGCGCTCGTCATCTCCTTCGTCTTCTTCCCGCGGCTGATCGCCTGGCTGAAGAGCAAGCAGGGGGAGGGGCAGCCGATCCGCAGCGACGGTCCCGAGACCCATCTGAAGAAGAAGGGCACGCCCACCATGGGTGGGCTGATGATCCTGATCGCCGTCACCATCAGCACCGTCCTGTGGGTGGACCTGACCAACGCCTACACCTGGATCGTGCTGGGGGTGACCATCGGCTACGGGCTGATCGGCTTCCAGGACGACTATCTGAAGCTGACCAAGCGCAACCCCAAGGGCATGTCCGGCAAGGCCAAGCTGATCGGTCAGGTCGGCCTCGGCGTGGCCGCCGCCGTCGCCGTGGTGCTGGTGGCGCAGCCGACGCTGGCGACCGGGCTGGCGGTCCCCTTCGTGAAGGATTTCGTGATCGAGCTGGGCTGGTTCTTCGTGCCGGTGGCAGCCTTCGTCATCGTCGGCGCGTCGAACGCGGTGAACCTGACCGACGGGCTGGACGGGCTGGCCATCGTGCCGGCGATGATCGCGGCCGGCTGCTTCGGCCTGATCGCCTATCTGTCGGGCAACGCCATCTTCGCCAACTACCTGCAGATCCACCATGTGCCGGGCTCGGGCGAGCTGGCGGTGTTCTGCGGGGCGCTGGCGGGGGCGGGGCTGGGCTTCCTGTGGTTCAACGCGCCGCCGGCCATGGTGTTCATGGGCGACACCGGCTCGCTGTCGATCGGCGGGGCGCTGGGCGCCATCTCCGTCGTCACCAAGCACGAGATCGTGCTGGCGATCATCGGCGGTCTGTTCGTTCTGGAGACGGTGTCGGTGATCGTGCAGGTCACCTCCTTCAAGCTGACCGGCAAGCGGGTGTTCCGCATGGCGCCGCTGCACCATCACTTCGAGAAGAAGGGGTGGGCGGAGCCGACGGTGGTGATCCGCTTCTGGATCATCGCCTCCATCCTGGCCCTGATCGGCCTCTCCACCCTGAAGCTGCGGTGAGGCCGGGATGATCGACCTCTCCTTCCTGCAAGGGCGCGCGGTGGCGGTGATGGGGCTCGGCAAGTCGGGCCTCGCCACCGCCGACGCGCTTTTGCGCGCGGGCGCCGACGTCCGGGTGTGGGACGACAACGCCGCCAAGCGGGGGGAGGCGGAGGCCGCCGGCTACCGCGTCGTGGACCCGCTGGCCGCCGACCTGTCGGATCTCGCCGCGCTGGTCTGGTCCCCCGGCATCCCGCACAGCTTCCCCAAGCCGCACGCCGCCGCGGTGCGGACGCGCGCCGCCGGGATCGAGCCGGTGTGCGACGTCGATCTGCTGGGCCAGGCCGAGCCCCGGGCCGCCTTTCTCGGCATCACCGGCACCAACGGCAAGTCCACCACCACCAGCCTGATCGCCCACGTGATGCAGGCGGCGGGGCGGCGGTCGGCGGTCGGCGGCAATCTGGGCACGCCGGTGCTGACGCTGCCGCCGATGGGCGAGGGCGGCGCCTATGTGCTGGAGATGTCGAGCTACCAGCTCGAACTGACTCACTCCATCGTCTTCGGCGTGGCGGTGCTGCTGAACATCACGCCGGACCATCTGGACCGGCACGGCGGCATGGACGGCTACATCGCCGCCAAGCGCCTGATCTTCCGCGGCCAGACGGAAGCCGACACGGCGGTTGTGGGCGTGGACGACGCGCATTGCCGCGCCATCGCCGACAACCTTGCCGCCGCTGGCGGGCCGCGGGTCTGGCGGATCAGCGCTGAAGCGCCGGTGGCGGGCGGCGTCTACGCCGACGGCGGCTGGCTGGTGGACGACACCGACGGGCGGGCGGAGCGGGTGGTGGAGCTCGCCACCCTGCCGACGCTGCTCGGCCGGCACAATTGGCAGAACGCCGCCGCGGCCTTTGCCGCCTGCAAGGCGGCGGGTGTGCCGGCACCGGCCATAGCCGCGGCCATGGCTGGCTTCCCCGGCCTCGCCCACCGGCAGCAGACGGTGGCGACGATCGCCGGCGTGCGCTTCGTCAACGACAGCAAGGCGACCAACGCCGACGCAGCGGAGAAGGCGCTGGCGACCTACGCGCCGGTCTACTGGATTCTGGGCGGGCAGGCCAAGGACACCGGGCTCGACGGGCTTGAGCCGCTGATGCCGCGCGTCCGCCGCGCCTTCCTGATCGGCGAGGCGACCGAGCGTTTCGCCGCGTGGCTGGAGGCCAACGGCGTGGAGCACGAGCGCTGCGGCACGCTGGATGTGGCGGTGCGCCGCGCCGCCGGGGCGGCGTGGGACGAGGCGCTGCCGGGTGCGGCGGTGCTGCTGGCCCCGGCCTGCGCGTCCTTCGACCAGTTCGCCAATTTCGAGAAGCGGGGCGAGGCCTTCGCCGCGCTGGTCAACCAGCTTCCACAGAGGGGGGCGGCCGCATGATCACCTTCGACCGCACCGACCAATCCGTCTTCGGCCGCTGGTGGTGGACGGTGGACCGCTGGCAGCTCGTAGCGCTCGCCATCCTGATGGCGATGGGCACGGTGCTGATCACCGCGGCCAGCCCGCCGGTGGCCGAGCGCATCGGCATCGACGACACCTTCTACTTCGTCGAGCGCCACCTGCTGATGCTGATCCCGGCCTCGATCATCATGATGTCGGTGTCGCTGCTGTCGCCGCGCGGCGTCGCGCGCACGGCGGTCGTCGTCTATCTGGTGGCGCTGGCGCTGGTGGCGGCGACGCTGGTGGTCGGCGTGGAGATCAAGGGTGCGCGGCGCTGGATCCACATCCCCGGCCTGTCCCTCCAGCCGTCGGAGTTCGTGAAGCCCGCCTTCGCGGTGGTGGCGGCCTGGCTGTTCTCGCTGTCGCGGACCACGCCGGGCTTTCCCGGCAGCTTCGTGTCGATGATCCTGTACGGCGGCACGGTGGGGCTGCTGCTGATGCAGCCGGATCTGGGCATGGCCTTCGTGCTGTCGGCCGTGTGGTTCACCCAGTTCTTCCTGGCCGGGTTGAACGTGCTGCTGGTGGTGGCGCTGGGGGTGCTGGGGGTGGCGGGCCTCGTCATGGCCTATTTCACCTTCCCGCACGTGACCAGCCGCATCGACCGCTTCCTCGACCCGCAGGCCGGCGACACCTATCAGGTCAGCCGCTCGCTGGAGGCCTTCGCCAACGGCGGGCTGATGGGCACCGGGCCGGGGCAGGGGACGGTGAAGTTCTCGCTTCCCGACGCCCACGCCGACTTCATCTTCGCCGTGGCGGGGGAGGAGCTGGGGCTGATCGCCTGCCTGCTGATCGTCATCACCTTCGGCTTCATCGTGCTGCGCGGCTTCGCGCGGGTGTTCAACGAAAACAACTACTTCGTGATCCTCGCCACGGCCGGTCTGCTGGTGCAGTTCGGGTTGCAGTCGATGATCAACATGGGCTCCTCCCTGCACCTGATGCCGACCAAGGGCATGACGCTGCCCTTCATCAGCTACGGCGGCTCCTCGCTGCTGGCGCTGGGCTTCGGCATGGGCATGGTGCTGGCGCTGACCCGCAAGCGCTTCGGGCCGGGGGACTGACCGCCATGGCGCGCGACCTCCCCATCTTCCTCCTCGCCGCGGGCGGCACGGGCGGGCACATGTTCCCGGCCGAGGCGCTGGCGCGCGCGCTGCTGGAGCGGGGGGCGCATGTCGAGCTGGTGACCGACCGCCGCGGCCACGCCTTCGGCGACCAGTTGCCGGAGGTGCCGGTGCACCGCGTGCACGCCGCCGCCCCCGGCGCCGGCTTCCTGGGCAAGCTGAAGGCCGGGCTGGTGATGGGGCGCGGCCTGCTCCAGTCCGGCGCGCTGATCCGCCACCTGCGGCCCGACGCGGTGGTCGGCTTTGGCGGCTACCCGTCGGTGCCGGCGGTCTACGCCGCCGCGCAGGCCAAGGTGCCGGTGCTGCTGCACGAGCAGAACGCCGTGCTCGGTCGCGCCAACCGCCTGCTGGTGCCGGGTGCGAAGCGCGTCGCCACCGCCTTCCCCGAGGTGTCGGGCGTGAAGCCGGACCACCGGGCCAAGATCATCCGCACCGGCAACCCGGTGCGCCCGCCCATCGCCGCCCTGCGCCACGCCGCCTACCAGCCGCCCGCCGCCGACGGCCCCGTCCGCCTGCTGGTGATGGGCGGCAGCCAGGGGGCGCGGGTGTTCAGCGAGGTGGTGCCGGCGGCCCTCGCCCGCCTGCCGGAGGGGTTGCGCGCCCGCATCCACCTCTCGCAGCAGTGCCGGCCGGAGGATCTGGAGGAGGCACGGGCGGCCTACGCCGGCGTCGGGCTGGGTTCGGTCGAGTTGCAGAGCTTCTTCCGCGACGTGCCGGAGCGCATGGCGGGCTGCCATCTGGCGATCACCCGGTCGGGCGCGTCGACGGTGGCGGAACTCACCTGCATCGGCCGGCCGGCGATTCTGGTGCCCTACCCGCACGCCATGGACGATCACCAGACCGCCAACGCACGCGCGGTGGTTGACGCCGGGGCGGGGTGGCTGGTGCCGCAACCTGCCTTTGTGGCGGATGCCCTTGCAGACCGGTTGACGGACCTGCTCGCCCACCCCGATAACCTTGCCGTCGCCGCGGCGGCGGCGCACGCCTGGGGCATGGACGACGCGGCCACCCGCTTGGCCGACGCCGTGTACGCACTCGCCGACATCCCGACCGAACCACCCACCGACGCCACGGAGGCCGCGGAATGAACAAGGGTCTGCGCAATCTCACGCGCCGCACCGCGCGCCCCCTCCGGGCCTGGCCGGCCAAGCCGACCCGCGCCGAGGACGCTTGGAGCCGCCGGCCCGACTGCCCGCTGATCCCACGGGAGGCGGCGGCCTACGGCTTCCTGCGCGACCGGCTGCACGTGGTCACCGGGGCCGTCGCCCTGCCGCCGGCGCTGTCGGACAACGCCGTCGACGCCACCCTCTGCCTGATGCTGCGGCGGGGGAGGGAGTAACCGCCATGCGCGCCCTTCCGCTCACCATCGGCACCATTCACTTCGTCGGCATCGGCGGCATCGGCATGTCGGGCATCGCCGAGGTGCTGAAGAATCTCGGCTACACCGTGCAGGGCTCGGATCTGGCGGAGAGCGCCAACGTCAAGCGCCTGCGCACGCTGGGCATCCATGTGGAGATCGGGCACCGGGCGGAGAATCTGGGCTCCGCCGCGGTGGTCGTCATCTCCTCGGCGGTGAAGAAGGACAACCCCGAGGTGGTGGCCGCGCGCGGCGCGCTGATCCCCGTGGTGCGCCGGGCGGAGATGCTGGGCGAGCTGATGCGGCTGAAATGGTCGATCGCCATCGGCGGCACCCACGGCAAGACGACGACCACCTCCATCGTCGGCAACCTGCTGGAGCATGCCGGGCTCGACCCCACCGTGATCAACGGCGGCATCATCAACGCCTACGGCACCAACACGCGGCTGGGCTCCGGCGACTGGATGGTGGTGGAGGCGGACGAGAGCGACGGCACCTTCGTGAAGCTGCCGGCCTGCATCGCCGTGGTCACCAACATGGACCCCGAGCATCTGGACTTCTACGGCACCTTCGACAATGCCCGCGCCGCCTTCGACAGCTTCGTCCAGAACATCCCCTTCTACGGCTTCGCCGCACTCTGCATCGACCATCCGGAGGTGCAGGCGATGATCCCGCGGGTGTCCGACCGCCGCATCATCACCTACGGCTTCTCGCCGCAGGCCGACGTGCGCGCCGTGAACGTCGAGCTGGGGCCGGAGGGGGCACGCTACGACGTGCTGCTGTCCGACCGCGCCAGCGGCGAGAGCACCACCATCGCCGGCGTGACGCTGCCCATGTTCGGGCCGCACAACGTGCTGAACTCGCTGGCCGCCTTCGCGGTGGGGCACGAGATGGGCATCCCGACCGACGCGATGCGGGAGTCCATGGCGAAGTTCCAGGGGGTGAAGCGCCGCTTCACCCGCACCGGCGTGTCGGGCGGCGTGACCGTGATCGACGATTACGGCCACCACCCGGTGGAGATCGCCGCCGTGCTGCGCGCCGCCCGCACCGCCGGCAAGGGCCGCACCATCGCGGTGGTGCAGCCGCACCGCTACAGCCGCCTCGCCAACCTGTTCGAGGAGTTCTGCACCTGCTTCAACGACGCCGACGCCGTGGTGGTGGCCGACGTCTACGCGGCGGGCGAGACGCCGATCGAGGGCATCAGCCGGGACGCGCTGGTGGAGGGGCTGCGCATGCACGGCCACCGCCACGTGGTGGCGCTGCACGGGCCGGACGAGCTGCCGCAGCTCGTCCGCGAGATGGCGCAGCCCGGCGATTTCGTGGTCTGCCTCGGCGCCGGCAACATCACCCAGTGGGCCAACGCCCTGCCGGCCGAGCTGGACCGGCTGCGCGCGGCCGAACCGCAGGGGGTGGCCGGATGACGGCCCTTCCCGCCATGACCGACCCCCACCTCATCGACGTGATGCCGCGGGTGCGCGGCCGGCTCACCGCCGACGCGCCGCTGGCGCCGGTGACCTGGTTCCGCGTCGGCGGCCCGGCGGAGGTGGTGTTCCGCCCGGCCGACGCCGAGGATCTGGCGGTCTTTCTCGACGCGCTGCCCGACGAGGTGCCGGTGACGGTGATCGGCGTCGCCTCCAACCTGCTGGTGCGCGACGGCGGGGTGCCGGGGGTGGTGATCCGGCTCGGCCGCGGCTTCGCCGACATCGCGACCGACGGCACCGACGTCACCGCCGGGGCGGCGGCCCTCGATCTCAACGTCGCCGCGGTGGCGCACGACGCCGGCATCGCCGGGCTGGAGTTCCTGTCGGGTATTCCCGGCACCGTCGGCGGCGCCCTGCGCATGAACGGCGGCGCCTATGGCCGCGAGGTGCGGGACGTGCTGATCGCAGCGCAAGGGGTGGACCGGCGCGGCGCGCGGCTGACCTTCACCGCCGCCGAGATGGGCTTCACCTACCGCCACAGCGCGGTGCCCGACGACGTGATCTTCACCGGCGCGCTGCTGCGCGGCACCCGCGACGAGCCCGCCGCCATCGCCGCCCGCATGGACGACATCGCCGCCAAGCGCGCCGACACCCAGCCGGTGCGCGCCCGCACCGGCGGCAGCACCTTCAAGAATCCCCCCGGCCGCAAGGCGTGGGAGCTGATCGACGGCGCCGGCTGCCGCGGCCTGACGGTCGGTGCGGCGCAGGTGTCGGAAAAGCACTGCAACTTCCTGCTGAACCTGGGCGGCGCCACGGCGGCCGACCTGGAGACGCTGGGCGAGGAGGTGCGCCGCCGCGTCTTCGACCGCTTCGGCATCATGCTGGAGTGGGAGATCAAGCGCATCGGCCTGGCCAAGGGGGACGCGCGATGAGTGCACAGCGCCACAGGCATGTCGCCGTCCTGATGGGCGGCTGGTCGGCGGAGCGGGAGGTGTCGCTGGTCAGCGGCGCCGGGGTCGCCCGCGCGCTGGAGGAGGAGGGCTACACGGTCACCGCGGTGGACGTGCAGCGCGACCTCGCCGGGCTGATGCAGGCCCTGTCCGACCCCCGCCCCGACGTGGTGTTCAACGCGCTGCACGGCCGCGGCGGCGAGGACGGCACGATCCAGGGGGTGCTGGAGTTCCTGGGCATCCCCTACACCCATTCCGGCGTGCTGGCGTCGGCCGTCGCCATGGACAAGGCGATGACCAAGCGGGTGCTGGCCAGCGTCGGCATCCGCGCGCCGCAGGGCCGCGTGCTGCACCGGGGCGAGCTGGCGGACGGCCACCCGATGGAGCCGCCCTACATCGTCAAGCCGGTGGACGAGGGCTCGACCGTCGGCGTCACGCTGGTGCGCGAGGGGCAGAACGCCCCGGTCGGCGAGGGCTGGACCTTCGGCGAGCGGGCGCTGGTGGAGGAGTTCATCCCCGGCCGCGAACTGACCGTGGGCGTCATGGGCGGCAAGGCGCTGACGGTGACCGAGATCGTCTTCCACGCCACCGTCTACGACTACACCGCCAAATACACCGCCGGCCACGCCGAGCACGTCATCCCCGCCGCCATCCCCCCGGTGGTGTTCGAGGAGGCCAAGCGCATCGCCGAGCTGGCGCACACCACGCTGGGCTGCCGCGGCGTCTCGCGCAGCGACTTCCGCTGGGACGACCGCAAGCCCGGAACGGAGGGGCTGTATTTCCTGGAGATCAACAACCAGCCGGGCATGACGCCGCTGTCGCTGGTGCCGGAGCAGGCGGCCCATGTCGGCATCGGGTACGGCACGCTGGTGGCCTGGATGGTGGAGCACGCCGGATGAGCGCAGCGCCGACCGCCTCCCGTCACCGCACGGACACCCCGCCGCCCCCCCGGGCGATGGCTGAATCCGCGCAGCGCGGCAACCGCCGCCGAGCCTGGCCGCGCTGGACGCGTCCGGCGATCAAGCTCGCCGTGGTGGTGCTGCCGCTGGCGTTGGGCGGGCTGCTCGTTTGGAACGCCGTGCGCTCCAACACGCTGGCCGGTTTCGGCGCCTCGGTCGCCGTCCTGCTCCAGGACAAGGCCGCCGCCTTCGGCTTCGCGCTGGGCGACGTGATGGTGGAGGGGCGGACCGAGACCGACCGCGCCGCCGTGCTGGGTGCGCTGGGGGTGGAGCGGGGCGACCCGATCTTCGCCATCGACCTGGACGACGCCAAGGCACGGCTGGAGCAGCTTCCCTGGGTCTCCGCCGCCGCGGTCGAGCGGCGCCTGCCGGACATCCTGTATGTCCGGTTGAGCGAGCGTCAGCCGATGGCGATCTGGCAGCACGAGCGGCGCTTCACCGTGATCGACCGCGACGGCCGCCCGCTGGCCGACGCCACCGAGCTGGCGCGGCGCGGCAACATGCGGATCGAGACGCTGCCCCAGGTGGTCGGCGCCAACGCCCCCCAGCAGGTGCCGAAGCTGCTGGCGGCGCTGGAGACGGTGCCGTCGCTGCTGCCGCGGGTGGCGGCCGCGGTGTGGGTCAGCGACCGCCGCTGGGACCTGAAGCTGAACAACGGGGTGATGGTCAAGCTGCCGGAATCCGGCATGCGGACCGCCCTCCAGCAGCTCGCCGAGCTGGACAACGCCGGGCGCGTGCTCGACCGCGACATCGTCGCCGTCGATCTGCGCCAGCCCGACCGCATGGTGCTGCAGACGTCCTCCACCGCCGTTCTTCCCGGCGCGGAGGAGGACAAGAAGAAGCCGGGGAAGAAGATATGAGCGTCAACGCGGCCGGGGGGTGCTGACGATGGGCTTCAATGGCGTGAAGAAGCCGAAACGACCGACGCGCGGCGGGACCATCGCCGCGCTCGACGTCGGGTCGACGAAGGTCTGCTGCCTGATCGCGCGGGTCGACGACCCGGGCAACCTGCGCGTGGTCGGCGTCGGGCACGGGCTGGCGTCGGGCGTGCGCGCCGGCGCCATTGTCGATATGGAGGCGGCGGAGACCTCCATCGGCGCCGCGGTGCACGCGGCCGAGCAGCAGGCGGGGGAGACGATCCGCGACGTGGTCGTCAACATCTCCGGCGGCTACCCGGTCAGCCACATGTTCAACGCCGAGGTCTCGGTCCCCGGCCAGGAGGTCACCGACGGCGACGTGCGGCGCGCCATGGCCAGCGCCCGCGCCTTGCAGATCGGCCCCGAATCCGCGCTGGTCCACGCCATCCCCACCGGCTTCTCGCTGGACGGCAACCGCGGCATCCGCGACCCCAAGGGCATGTACGGCGACCGGCTGGGCGTGCAGGTGCACGTCATCACCGCGTCGGCCGGGGCGGTGCGCAACCTGCACACCTGCGTCGCCCGCTGCCATCTGGACATCGAGAGCGTGGTCGTCAGCCCCTACGCCTCGGCCCTGTCCTGCCTGGTCGAGGACGAGATGGAGCTGGGCGTCGCCTGCATCGACATGGGCGGCGGCACCACCACCATCTCCGTCTTCTTCGAGGGCAACATGGTGTGGACCGCCTGCCTGCCGATCGGCGGCGGCCACGTCACCAACGACATCGCCCGCGGCCTGACCACCCCGGTCGTCCACGCCGAGCGGATGAAGACCCTGCACGGCAGCGCCATGGCGAGCGCGTCGGACGAGCGCGAGATGATCGACGTGCCGCAGGTGGGCGAGGAGGAGCGCGGCCAGGGCAACCATGTGCCCAAGTCGCTGCTCGTCCGCATCATCCAGCCTCGGCTGGAGGAGATCTTCGAGCTGGTGCGCTCGCACCTGGAACAGTCCGGCTTCGGCAAGCTGGCGGGGCGCCGCGTGGTGCTGACCGGCGGCGCCAGCCAGCTGCCCAGCACCCGCGAGCTGGCCCAGCTCATCCTCGACAAGCAGGTCCGCATCGGCCGCCCGACCCGCATCGCCGGGCTGGGGGACGCGCGCTCCGGCCCGGCCTTCGCCACGGCCGCCGGCCTGCTCATCCATGCCGTCCGTCATCCGACCGAGCTCCCGGTCTCCGGCCACGAGGCCGTGAGCGCCGGGGGTTTGTGGGGGCGGGTCGGTCTGTGGCTCAGGGAAAACCTGTAGCCGCGCCCAAGAACGCCCACCGGGCGGTGGCGACGCCGCCCGCACTGCACGCGAACCCGACGGAACGGAACCAAGGAAGGTTGTGGAGGCCCACATGATCAATGTCAGCATCCCGCAGATCGAGCCCGAGCTGAAGCCGCGCATCACCGTGTTCGGCGTCGGCGGCGCCGGCGGCAACGCCGTGAACAACATGATCAAGTCGAATCTGGAGGGCGTGGAGTTCGTCGTCGGCAACACCGACGCGCAGGCGCTGAAGGGCAGCCTCTGCGAGAAGCGCATCCAGCTCGGCACCAACGTCACCCGCGGTCTCGGCGCCGGCTCCAAGCCGGACGTCGGCCGCGCCGCGGCGGAGGAGCAGATCGAGGAGATCGCGGCGCATCTGGACGGCGCCAACATGGTGTTCATCACCGCCGGCATGGGCGGCGGCACCGGCACCGGTGCGGCCCCGGTGATCGCGCGGGCGGCGCGCGAGCGCGGGCTGCTGACCGTCGGCGTGGTGACCAAGCCCTTCCACTTCGAGGGCGCGCACCGCATGCGGCTGGCCGAGAACGGCATCGCCGAGCTGCAGCAGTATGTCGACACCCTGATCATCATCCCCAACCAGAACCTGTTCCGCATCGCCAACGAGAAGACGACCTTCGCGGACGCCTTCAAGATGGCCGACGACGTGCTGCATTCCGGCGTGCGCGGCGTCACCGACCTGATGGTCATGCCCGGCCTGATCAACCTGGACTTCGCCGACATCCGCTCGGTGATGACCGAGATGGGCAAGGCGATGATGGGCACCGGCGAGGCCGGCGGCGAGCGCCGCGCCATCGAGGCGGCCGAGGCGGCCATCTCCAACCCGCTGCTGGACGACGTGTCGATGAAGGGGGCCCGCGGCGTCCTCATCAACATCACCGGCGGCTACGACATGACCCTGTTCGAGGTGGACGAGGCGGCCAACCGCATCCGCGACGAGGTCGACCCCGACGCCAACATCATCTTCGGCTCGACCTTCGACAGCACGCTGGAGGGCACCATGCGGGTGTCCGTCGTGGCGACCGGCATCGACGCCGCCGCCATGGCCCACCCGCGCCCGGCCGCCGCCCAGCCGGTGAACCTGTCGCTGGTCAGCGACCGTTCCAAGCGTCCGGGCGCCGTCCCCGGCCTGCACGCGGCCGCCCCGGCCCGTCCGCTGCACGACCACGCCCCGGTGCCGAGCCCGGCGGTCGCCGCCCCGGCCATGTCGGCCAGCACCGCCACGGCGCTCAAGAGCCAGCCGGTGATCACCTCGGCCGCCGCCCCGCGCATGGATGCCCACTACGAGGCGCAGCACCACCACGCCCAGCCGGCCCCGCAGCCGGTGCAGGCCGAGCCGATGCAGCACGCCCCGCAGGCGGCGCCCCAGGCCACCCACCAGTCCTACGCCGCGCCGCAGACGCACGGCTACGAGCAGCCGGTGCAGCACCAGCACGCCGCCCAGCCGAAGCCGGCCGCCGGCCCGCTGCACGGCGAGCGCCGCGACGGCCACTTCATCGCCCCCACCCCGGCCGATCCCGGCCCGCGCCAGCCGCTGTCGGCCGGCCCGGTGCCGACCGCCGGTCACGAGGGGCCGGAAGCCGCCGCCAAGAAGCGGATGTCGCTGTTCGGTCTGGTCACCGGCCTGGCCCGCCGCGGGCACGAGACCGCCGAGCCGCCCAAGCCCGCCCAGCCGGTGCACCAGCACGCCCCGGCGCAGCACGCCCCCGCGCCGTACGCCCCGGCCCAGCACGCCCCGGCCCAGCACGCGCATGCCCCGGTGCCCCAGGCCCCGGCGCAGCCGCAGCGCCAGCCCATGATGGGCATGGAGGGCGGCCAGCCGAAGATGACCGCGGCGGACGAGGAGCAGCTCGACATCCCCGCCTTCCTGCGTCGTCAGGCCAACTGAGGCTCCGGTTCCGTCACAGCCTTCCGTCGGTCGGCACCCCCTCCTCCGCACTGGAGGAGGGGGTGTTCGTTTTTGGGGGCGGCCGGTGCCAACGGCCGTCATCACGCCTTCAGACCCATCGCCGTCTGCGTCATCTCGTCTGCGGTGCTGATGATCTTGGTGTTCGCGGAATAGGTGCGCTGGGCGACGATCAGGGTGGTGAACTGGTCGGCGATGTCGGTGTTGGACTGCTCGATGGCACCGGTCGCCAGCGCCGCCCCCACCGTCATCGGCGTCTCGCCCTCGGGCGAGGCCTCGGCGCCGAAGGTCTTGAGCTGCAGCTCGCCGCTGTTCTCGGTCACCCGGAAGGCGGTGCCGCTGACCGACTCCAGGTCGGTCGGGTTGATCACCACCCCGTTGGGAACCTGGTAGAAGTCGCGGTACTCGCCGTTGCCGTAGGTGGCCCGCACATAGCCGTCGCTGGTGATCTCCACCCCGCGGTAGGTGCCGGCGGCGATGCCGTCCTGGCCGCTGGCCATGCCGGTCAGCGGCACGTCGGGCACGCTGCGGATGCCGGCCAGCGACCCGTACTGGCCGATGTTCAGGGCCACGTTGTTGAAGTTCGACCCCAGAGCCAGGGCGAAGGTGACATCCTCGCCGTCGGTGCCGCCGGTCAGCGTGCCGTCGGGCCCGAAGGTGATGTTGCCGAGCAGGCCGCTGGCGCCGGCGCGCGGCACGGCGCTGCCGTCGTCGTAGACGGCGCCGTCCTCGTACACCTCCCAATCGGCGGAGCCGTCGCTGTTGTCCGCGGTCTTCTTGAAAGTCAGGGAGACGGCGGCGTAGCGGCCCTCGTTGTCGACCGCGCGGATGGTCGTCGGGATGCCCTTGAACGGATCGTCGCCGTCCGAACTGGCCGAGGCCGGCAGGTTGCCGGCGACCGACAGGGTGGTCGATCCCTGGTAGTAGCTCCGCATCTCATCGACCGACACCAGCTCCAGGTCGTTGACCGAGGTGCCGTCGGAGATGGTGTTGCCGGACTCGTCGAGCTTGAAGCCCATCAGCGCCCGGCCGGTGTTGTTCACCAGATTGCCGTACTGGTCCTCCTGGAAGTCGCCGGCGCGGGTCAGCTCGGGGATGCGGTTGTTGGCGGTGAGCTGAGCGGAGGTCAGCGCCGGATCACCGGTCGCCTGATCGATCTCCTGGACCAGGAAGAAGCCGTTGCCGACGATGGCGGCGTTGGTCGACTGCCCCGTCTGCTCGATCCCGCCGGTGCTGTCCGTGCGCAGCCGTTCGCCGGGGCGCACGCCGGCGCCGTCCAGCCGTTTGCTGAACCGGTCGGTGACCACGAAGTCCGAGAACTGCGCCTCCGACCGCTTGTAGCCCGTGGTCCGGGCGTTCGCGATGTTGTCGGAGATCACGTTCAGCGCATGGCTCTGGGCGGTGGCCCCGAGAACGCCGTTGGACAGGATCCGGTTGATCGACATGCCGCTCCTCCGCGCCTTATGCGCCGCGATGATCGACCATCCCCAAAGCACGCCGCGTGCCAGTTCGTAACCGGCTGAAAAAACTCACTTTTCAGAAAGTGGGCGGAGGCGTCCCCACCGCCCGCCCGCGGCAAATCCGTCGGCACCCGGCAGGAATGTGCCGGTCGCCTTTGCCGTCCGCCCCCTTTGCTCCATCTCATCCGGCAGTTCCGTCCCTGTCGTCCCCGCCCTCTCCGGAGCCCCATGCCCGCACCCGTCATCGTCTGGTTCCGCCAGGATCTGCGCCTCGCCGACAACCCCGCCCTGAGTGTCGCCGCCGGCAGCGGCGCGCCGGTCATCCCGCTGTTCGTGCTGGAGCAGGGCGGGCGCGCCCTGGGTGGCGCGTCGCGCTGGTGGCTGCACCACGCGCTGGCTCGGCTGGCGGAATCCCTGGCGGCACTCGGCTCGCCGCTTGTGCTGCGCCGCGGCGAGCCGGCCGCGGTGCTCGACGCGCTGGCGGC
>OFDN01001323.1_pt1 | contig 16774 bp, 15 predicted proteins | sample 1520971 | NCBI WGS metagenome assembly OFDN01 (sample SAMEA94257418, study PRJEB24077) | hot springs metagenome | biome: Aquatic biome; feature: Geographical feature; material: Water | place: India | collected 2012-06-12 | depth 5 m
AACAGTTTGGGTAAGTTCAGAATTTTATCCCTTTCAGAGCATTCAGTGAATCTGATAGTTGGGAGGTTGTTGTAATTTATGCCTTGATAACGCCTCGTTCAGGTATCATGGAGACATTGCTCGACATGACACAGGAAACATTTATTGACTAGGCTCTTAAGAATAACTAGGCCGTCGTTTCCCTGGGCAGTGTTTCACAAAACATTTATTTGTAGAGCTTGTACTTAAAAATATTTTAACCAAAACTTGTGTGGTCTAAAAATAATCTGTACCTTTGTAGAATTATTACAAGGAGATAAATTTGAAAACACTGGTGGGTAATATAGCAAGTATTAGAACTGGGATCTTCGCGCGGCCATCATCTGAGGGTGAGTTAGTGTATCTGCAGTCCAAGCATTTCGATGAGTTCGGGCAGTTACATTCAACGCTTCGTCCTGATTTGGCAGCTGAAGGGATTTCTGAAAAGCATCTTCTAAAAGACGGAGATGTGCTCTTTGCTGCAAAGGGAACTAAAAATTTTGCAGCGGTATTCGAAAACCACAACGAGCCGTCTGTTGCTTCCACTTCCTTCTTTGTGATAAGCTTGGTTGGTAAAAAAGTATTGCCTCAATATTTGGCTTGGTTTCTAAATAGCCATACTACACAAACACTTTTAAGAGGTCAAGCCATTGGTACTTCTATTCCTTCAATCTCAAAACAGGTTTTAGAAAATCTGGAAATAACAGTGCCGAACATTGAAATACAAAAAGCAATTCTGGAAATCACCAAACTCCGTAACAAGGAAAAATCCTTGAAGAATGATATTGAAGTATTAAGAGAAAAGCAAATTCAACAACAAATAGTCAACGCAATAAAATATTAATCATGGCCAAAATAACTCAGAAAGACATCAATGATGCTGTATGGAAAGCATGCGACACTTTTAGAGGTAGTATCGATCCAAGTGTCTACAAAGATTATGTGCTAACCATGCTGTTCTTAAAATACCTCAGCGATGTGCATGACGATAAAATGGAAGGCTACATAGCCAAATACAACGGTGATGTGGAACGTGCTAAACGCGCGATGCAACACGAACGCTTTATTGTGCCGGAGCACAGCCATTTTAAGTTTTTGTACGATTCTCGTAATGAAACCAACATTGGTGAACTCATCAATATTGCGTTGGCAGATTTGGAAGAGGCTAATCGTGAAAAGCTATACAGTGAGGATGGTGCTGGAATTTTCCAGAACATTGACTTTAATACAAGCAAGTTAGGAGAACCAAAGGATAAGAATACGCGACTAAAGAATCTCTTATTAGATTTTAATAAAGAAGCACTTGATCTGCGTCCATCGCACTTGGAGGGTGGTGATATAATTGGCGGTGCTTACGAGTATCTTATCTCAAACTTTGCAAGTGATGCCGGCAAGAAGGCTGGGGAATTTTATACACCTAGCGAGGTTTCTACACTTTTAGCAAAGCTAACGCAATCGAAGCCGGGTTCAAGGATATGCGATCCAACGTGTGGTTCTGGATCTCTCTTAATTAAAGCTGGTAGAGAAGTAGGTTCAGATAACTTTTCACTCTACGGACAAGAAGCTAACGGAAGCACATGGGCATTGGCTGTGATGAATATGTTCTTACATGGCTTTGACAATGCCTCCATCCGATGGGGCGATACTATTCGCAACCCTAAATTGAAAGATGGTGATACACTTATGAAATTTGATACAGTGGTAGCAAATCCGCCTTTCTCCTTGGATAAATGGGGAAAGGTTGAAGATAAAGACGGGGATAAAACAACCGTTAGCTATGATCCTGAAAGTGATAAGTATAGTCGATTTTGGAGAGGGGTACCACCTAAGAGCAAAGGCGACTGGGCATTTATCAGTCACATGATTGAAACGCTGAACGAACATGGCAAAGCCGGTGTAGTGGTGCCACATGGTGTATTGTTTCGAGGAAGTAGTGAGGGAAAAATTAGACAAAAAATGATCGAGGAAAATTTACTAGATGCCGTTATAGGGCTTCCTGCTAATTTGTTTTTTGGAACAGGTATACCTGCAGCGATTCTAGTGTTCAATAAAGCCCGTGAAGCTAATGGTAAAGATCCTGTATTATTTATAGACGCTAGCAAGCACTATGAAAGTGCCAAAAACCAAAACAGACTGCGTGAAAGCGATATTGAAAAGATAGTCGATACCTATCGAAAATTTAGATCAGGAAAACTAGAGCGCGGTGTAGCGGAAGATAAATACAGCTATGTAGCCACTCATGAGGAAATACAGGAAAACGACTACAACCTGAACATACCTCGCTATGTGGACACCTTTGAAGAAGAAGCCGAAGTGGACATTGCTACTGTACAAATGGAAATAGAGCAGCTGGAAGGTGAATTAAAAACAGTGCAAGGTGAAATTGACCAATATCTAACTCAATTGGCAAAATGATAGCAGAAACAAAGAGCCTTGCAAAATTCGGAATACTTGAAATTCCCAATGGATGGCAAATAAAAAAGCTTAAAGATATTTTAATAGAAGGACGCTTAGGCGGAAACTATGAAAATGCTGAAGCTAATAATGGAATTCCAGTAATTAAAATGGGAAATCTCGATAGAGGTATCATAAAACTTGATAAAATTCAATATCTACCAGAGAATGATATTTACAACGATGATGATGTTTTAGTTGAAGGTGATTTGTTATTCAACACAAGAAATACACTTGAGTTAGTTGGTAAGGTTGCTATTTGGAATAGTGAATTGCCATTTGCAGTGTATAACTCTAACCTAATGCGAATGAAATTTGATAATGCACATGTAGAATCAACTTGGTTTATGAATCGAGCTTTCAATTCTTATTATGGATTACGACAGTTAAGAGGAATTGCAACTGGAACTACAAGTGTTGCAGCAATCTATGGTAGAGATTTAGAATCAATAAAATTTTTACTCCCACCCCTCCCCGAGCAACGCGCCATAGCCAAAGTGCTCAGCACCGCTGATGCCGCCATCCACACCACCGAAAAACTCATCGCCCAAAAAGAAATCCGCAAAAAATGGCTCATGCAGCAATTGCTTAAGGGGAAGAAACGATTGAAGGGGTTTGATGGGGAGTGGAAGGAATATCCCTTCGAGAGTCTATTGAAAGTGGTTAAACGACCTGTGAAATGGGATGATAGCGAGTTGTATAAACTGATTAGTGTAAGAAGACGTTCGGGTGGAATTTTCTTTAGAGAAGCTTTATTCGGGCATCAGATAAAAGTAAAGGATTTACGAGATGCAGAAGTAGGAGATTTCTTGTTTTCAAAAATGCAAATCGTGCACGGAGCATCAGCCTTGGTTAAAAAAGAATTTGAAGGAGCAAAAATCTCAGGGTCTTACATAGCTGCTGTTGCAAAAGACCCTAAGCTTTTAAATATGGATTTTTTCAATTGGTATTCACAGCTTCCATATTTCTACCATCAAGCATTGATTTCTAGTTATGGTGTTCATATCGAAAAAATGACTTTTGATTTTGACACTTTCCTTCAACTCGAAATGAAATTGCCCTCCATCGAAGAACAAACCGCCATTGCCCAAGTCCTGCAAGCGGCAGATAAAGAAATCAGCCTGCTCAAAGCCAAAGCAGACAAGTTAAGGGAGCAGAAGAAAGGATTGATGCAGCAGTTGTTGACAGGCAAGGTGAGGTTAAAAATAAATAATACATAAAAAATGGCAAAGAACCAATTTAGTCCGCTTGACGAACTTCCAGACGAATCTGACCTTAAAAAAATGGTTGGCAATTTCGAGTATAAAAAAATCGAAAACCATGAGCTTCCCGGCCCTATTGCTAGCAACGGATTGGTTGACAAGTGCAACAGTTTTATCATGGCTGCTTCAGGAAGTACAGCCGGTATGCTTTACTCATTTGTAGGTCTTAGACCAGATAAAGGGAATGTAATTGACGAGCATCCGTTCGTACTCTATTATGATTACAATGACCCATCAAAAAACTTTGGTGGTATTATTCATCACGGTGATTGGCCAGAAAGAACCAAACAACTTGAACCATGGCAAGTTGCCGCATTGGGTGCAAGTGGCATGACAGCGAGCTTTACTTACAAATCCATTCCTCCTGGAAGCTCAGGCTCACTTTATGATTTAAGAGCTAATGGTGTTTTGGATGGAATATCAGAGCAATTCAATGTTCTATTTAAAAACAAGCCTGCATAAAATGAAGACAATAGGTATACAAATTAAGTCCACAGAAGCGATTATAGTTGTGCTTGAAAAAGATACAGCTGGAAACATTACGCAAACAAATGAATCTGTCAAGTTTAGTATTGACGACCCAACCAAATCCAACCAGGTAAGGCAGTTTCGTGACCAAATCAATGCAGCATTTGATTCAGTCGGTGCTGCCAGAATAGGCATAGTTGCAAGAAATGCAAACGGCAAAGGAGACCGTGCCCCTTCACCTATTTCTTTTAAACTAGAAGGTATAATTCAGCTTTACGACAAAGTTGACTTGGAACAAGTATGGAAGCAAACCACGATTGCCTATTTTAAAAAGAATGCGAAAACAGTAACAGCCAAGAATAAGTATCAAGATGATGCATTTGATGTGGCCTATTATTTAATAAGTCAATAAATGGTAACAGGAAAAATAAACGATGAAGATTCAGTAAAAGCAATTCAGGATTTCGTTAGATCTAATCCTGACATCCATGTCCATGAATATATACGTAGAGGTTGTAATGGTGATGTGTATTTCGGCAAGCGTATTAAAATGAATGATGAGGTGGTGTTAAAGTTTTATTGGTCGCACCCCGCCTATGATGCAGCAGAGGAAGCAGTTATATTAAGACAAATAGATCATGACAATATTCTAAAAATTCATGACCTGCGATTTCTTCCACCATACTACGCTTATTTTTTGACACCGCGCATATCGGGAGGCGATTTACAAGGAGTTATTGATAGCAGAAGATTATCTAGTAAAGAGACACTTGAAATTATTGCAGGTATTTTACTTGGATTAACAGAGCTTCACTCAAAACACAAATTGGTGCATCGTGATTTAAAACCTGGCAATATTCTTCTAGACCTTGTTGAAAATAGCCCCATTATAGCTGACCTTGGCTCAGTTAAGAAAATCGAGAATGCAGATGGATGTGTAACTGCATCAAAATCCACTTATTTGTATCTTCCTCCTGAAGCCATCAAATCGAACAAATACTATTTCCAATCCGACATCTACCAAGTCGGCGTTATCATGTTTCAATTATTAGGTGGTTACTTTCCTATCAATATGCCTACGGATTGGCTCACTAAAAAAGAAAAGAAGCAGTTAGATGGCATTAGAAATACGAGGGATAAATATCGGAAGTTTGACGAAATGATAGGTGAAAAAATCACAAAAGGTCAATTAGTTGAAACAAGTTCCTTGCCCTTCTATCTAGATCCTGCATTTAAGCGTGTATTAAATAAGGCGTTGAACGTTCAGTATGAAAAACGATATCAAAATCCGTCTTTGTTTCTGAAGGATGTTCATCATCTTTTGCGTTCATTTCCCAATTATAAATACGAACATGAAAGACTATTAGTGAGTCACGAAAATGGAAAAGACTTTCAAATGTATAAAAACAAAAAAGACGAGGTGGTTTTGGAAAAACGTCTTTCAAACAAACATTGGCGTAAGGACAATAGTCACAATGGCACTCTCGAATCGGCTTTGAAAGTAGCACGAATAGGATAGTTATGCCTCTCAACCTCCAATACGCCTCCGACCTTCATTTGGAATTTCCTGCTAATAAGGAATTCCTAAAGCAGCACCCATTGCAGCCAGTAGGCGATGTAATGGTGTTGGCAGGTGATGTTGTGCCTTTTGCGGTATTGGATAAGCACCAAGATTTTTTCAGTTTTTTAGCAGATAACTTCGAAACCACTTATTGGCTTCCTGGAAATCATGAATATTATCATTTTGATGTAGCTCAAAAGAGTGGTGTTCTCAATGAAGCCATTAGAAGTAATGTTTTTTTGGTGAACAATGCATCCGTAATTCAAGGTGATGTAAAGTTGATCTTCTCGACCCTTTGGAGCCACATTAGCACAAGAAATCAATGGCATATTGAACGCAACATGAATGATTTCCATCTCATTAAATACGATGGCTATCGTTTTTCGGCGGAGCAATACAATCTGCTACACGCGGAGAGTTTGGAGTTTATTCAAAATGAGATAAGAACAAACGAGGCGCATGAGACAGCCATTTTCACACATCACTGTCCTACATTTCTCAACTATCCTGATCAATACAAAGGAGATGCACTCAATGAGGCTTTTGCCGTGGAACTGCATGACCTAATTGAAGCATCCGAAATTTCCTGTTGGGTTTATGGACATCACCACACTAACACGCCTGAGTTTACTGTAGGCAACACCAAGCTCCTAACCAATCAATTGGGTTATGTGCAATATAACGAACATCAAGCCTTTGAGCCTACTAAAGTAATTGAGATGTGATAATCAGAATAATAAAGCAAAATCTGCACAGTAAACTAGATGGCTTTATCGTGCAAAAACGAATAGTATATGAACAAGACATTTAATTTTTACTGCGATGAAAGTTGTCATTTAGAAAATGATCATCAGCCCTTCATGCTTATTGGCTATGTGAGTTGTGCAGTAAACCAAGTGAAACTCCATTCCGAGAATATCCGTCAGCTTAAGGCAAAATATCATGTGTTTTACGAAACCAAATGGAGTGGCTTGTCCAAATCAGCTTACCCTCTATATAATGATTTGATTGATTATTTTTTCGCTACTGATTTACAGTATCGAGCCATTGTGATAGACAAAAGTCAGTTGAAGCATGAAGATTACAATCAAAACCACGATGATTTTTACTACAAAATGTATTTCCAGTTGCTTAGTAAAAAGTTGGTTCCTGAACACAATTACAATATTTATCTGGATATCAAAGACACCCGAAGTGCTAAAAAGGTGAATGGGTTAAAAAACTTTCTGAATAATAATTTTATTTCCGTTCGCAACCTTCAAAATATCCGTTCGCATGAAAGTGAGTTAATGCAATTAACCGACATCATTACCGGTGCACTGTCGTATCATTTGAGAGGTTTGAATACAGTTATTGCCAAGAATAGAATCATCGAAAAAATTCAGCAGCACAGCAAGTTTCCGCTGAATCATTCAACCCCAAAAGACCATCAGAAGTTTAACCTGTTTTTCATTGACCTAAAATAGTTGTTATGCCATTAAACTTATTAAAGACATATCCGCAGCTATTGGAACTAGGTCATTTGAACGAACAACAAAGAACTGAATCTCTGCAAAGGATTTTCAAAAGAGACATTGAAGAAAATCTTGGTTTGAACTTTAGAACCAAAACCATTCGACCCATTAAAGGCGAAGAGCCTGCCATGGTACTTTTATTTCGTCACTTGACCACAGAAGAAATTGAAGCAGAAGACGAAAATGGGAAGAAGTACCCAAGACGGATTTTCGAAATGGACAGGTCGCAACGCTTGCATTGGGTGAAATACCATCTGGAGGAAAGGAAAAAGGAAAATATTGAGGTGTTTAGTGTTGAAGAAAGAGACCAAAAGAAACGCAAGGACATCATTAGAACCTACATTTATGATAAAGAGCAGAAATACATAATTGTATTGGATCCGCAACGTACGCAACAAGATTATTATCTTCTAACAGCATACTATTTGAACAAGGATTACGGAGAAAGGAAAATTAAGAAATTGATGAAAAAGAAGCTGCCGGAACTACATTAAAAGCGCAAGGCTCGGTACATTTCTGGATGTATCGAGCCTCGAAACTCCTTTTTCCAAATGGGAAAATGAGCGCTGCAAATGTAAGCACATTATTTGAAAATCAAACAAAATCAAAAAACAGGCGCCATGGCGAATAAAATTCCACAACTCCCTTTGGATTTCGATTTAGAAACCAAAGCCATTCGAAAGAAAACATCTGCTACGCGCAGTACATTGGACGTGATGAAAGGAGCTACCACTAAAAACAACATAGATTTATACAACCTTTTACAGTATGTCAACAAGTAATTGTCAGCGTCAAATACAAGTAGAATTTACTTATGAAGGGTTTGTCATGGGTAGATTATTATGTAATCTACTCATGACGACAGAATCAAAGGCAGAAAACAGTCAAAAATCACCCATGAGTGAGATTTCATGCATAGAAAACACCCCAAACCTACGCATGACAAACTCAACATGTATAGAAAACTGCATTTTTCTAAACATGACAGAAACGAAATGACAGAACAATGGACACACCAAGTTTCAAAGAAGATCATATAAGTCAAATTCCTGCAATACAAATGCTGGTTAATTTGGGTTATATCTATATGAGTCCAGCAGAAGCAGACAGGCAAAGAGCAGGTAAAACCACAAATGTGTTGCTTGAGGACGTGTTAAGAAAGCAATTGAAGGAAATCAATGCTGAGAAAACGATAAGTTCCACTAAATCGACCTACATAAGTGATGCAAACATAGAAAATGGGATACAGATTCTAAAAAACCTGCCCATGAACGATGGCTACATTGCAGCCAGCGAAAAAGCATACAACCTGCTCACTTTAGGTCAAGCATTGGAACAAAGCGTAGACGGCGACAAAAAGAGTTTTACACTACAATACATCGACTGGAAAAACGTCAGCAACAATGTGTTTCATGTAACCGAAGAATTCAGCGTAATGCGAAGCACCAGCAAAGAGCATTACCGCCCCGATTTGGTCTTGTTTGTAAATGGTATTCCGCTTTGCATCATTGAGTGCAAACGACCGGACATGAAAGAGCCATTGAAACAGGCTATCAGTCAGCATTTGCGTAATCAACAAGAAGATGGAATCAGAAGTTTGTATGTCTATTCACAACTTACTTTAAGCATTGCCACACAAGAAGCTGCTTATGCTACCAACGCCACACCAGAAAAGTTTTGGGCAAAGTGGGAGGAAAAATTTGGTAACGATGAAGACGAACGCAACTTCAAGCGCGAACTACATGGACTTAAAAACAAACCACTATCAGTTTCAATAAAAGATCAATTATTTTCAGACCGTTTCAAATACGTTCGCCAATACTTTGATGCATTAGAGCAGGAGGAAATTCTACCAACAGAGCAGGACAATTATTTGTTTGGCTTATGCTCTCCTGAAAGATTGATGGATATCGTTTTCAATTTTGTTTTGTTTGACAATGGCGAAAAAAAAGTTGCTCGCTATCAGCAGTTTTTTGCCATTAAAAAATCAATGCAACGTATTAAAAATGTTGAAGGTGGCAAAAGAAAGGGCGGTGTAATTTGGCATACACAAGGAAGTGGAAAATCTTTGACTATGGTAATGCTAGCTCAAGCCATTGCGATGGAATCAAGCATTCACAATCCTAAAATTGTATTGGTAACAGATAGAACCGATTTAGATAATCAAATCACTAGTACATTTAGGAAATGTGGCAAATTTGTAGAAAATGCGACCACGGGTCAGCGGCTGGTAGAATTACTGGAAAGCAAGAGCGATGCAGTAGTTACAACTATCATCAACAAATTTGTTGCAGCTGTTAAGAAAATAGATAACCCTTTAGAAAGTCACGATATTTTTGTTTTGGTAGATGAAGGGCACCGAACACAGCATGGAACTTTTAATGTGGACATGCAGAAAACATTACCGAATGCATGTTTCATTGCTATGACAGGAACACCACTCTTCAAGAAAGACAAAAGCACTGCAGCAAAGTTTGGAGGTGTTATTGATGCATACACCGTTGACCAGGCAGTGAAAGACAAAGCAGTTGTTCCACTGCTTTATGAGGGACGTTTGGCATTACAGGATGTGAATGCAAGTCCAATTGATACCTTTTTTGGAATGGTTTCAGAGCCATTAACCGAATATCAAAAAGCAGATATCAAGAAAAAGTTTGCACGCACTGACCACTTAAATTCAGCCGAGCAAAAAATGAGAATGATTGCTTGGGACATAAGCTATCATTTTCGAGATAATTGGCAAGGAAAAACACCATTTAAAGGTCAGTTGGTTTGTGATAAAAAAGTGAATGCGATTAAATACAAAGAGTATTTGGATGAAATAGGAATAGTAAGCAGCGAAGTGTTGATCTCGTCAATAGACGAAAGAGAAGGTGAAGAAAGCGCCTATGAGAAATCTACAGAAAAGGAAAAACAATTTTGGAAAAAAATGATGGACGAGCATGGCAATTCAAAAAGCTATGAAAAGAACATCATTAATCGTTTTAAAAATCAGAGAGATCCAGAAATTATTATCGTAGTAGATAAGTTGCTAACGGGTTTTGATGAACCAAAAAATACGGTTTTATATCTCACAAGAAATTTACAAAGCCATAAACTTTTACAGGCAATTGCTAGGGTAAACAGAATTTATTCTGATAAGGAATTTGGCTACATCATTGACTATTATGGAGTAATAGAAAACTTAGATGATGCATTACAGCTGTACTCTTCATTTGAGGATTTTGATAGCGAAGATTTGGCGGGAACAATGATTAGCATTTCAGACGAAATTAAAAAACTACCTCAAAAGCATTCAGATCTTTGGGGTATTTTCAAAACGATTGCTAACAAACGTGATGCAGAAGCGTACCAGCAATTATTAAAAGATGAAGCCATTAGAGTTTTGTTTTACGATAAGCTAGCAGCCTTTGCCAAAGGTCTAAAACTTGCATTATCATCTATACAATTTCATAAGGAAGTAGAAGACAAGGTTATCAATCGTTATAAGGACGATCTGACGATGTTTCTTAAACTACGTTTAGCAGTAGTTGAAAGATACAGCGATGAAATTGACTACAAACAATATGAAGGACAAATTCAAAAACTAATTGACACACACATTACAACGGAGAAAATTGAAACCATCACAGAGTTGGTGAATATTTTCGATAAAGATAAATTTCAACAAGAGGTAGAAAACACCACCGGTAAAGCAGCTAAGGCAGACAAGATTGCGAGCAGAACAGCGAAGCACATCACTGAAAAAATGGAAGCAGATCCTGCTTTCTATAAAAAGTTTTCGCAAATGCTTAAAGAAACAATTGCCGACTATGAAGCAAAGCGAATCAATGAAGCGCAATACCTGAGTAGAGTTCAAGACATCATGAACAATGTTTTGGCTCATACTGACAATGATATTCCAGACCAATTGAAAGAAAGAGAAGTTGCTAAAGCCTTTTATGGTTTGACAGTTGAAGCATTGTCAGTGAAAATTCAAGACAATAATATTCGAAATGAAGTCGCAACACAGACAGCTTTACAAATTGACGACCTTATTCAAAATTCTGTTTTGGAAAATGGAAAACCAATTATTGACTGGCAACATAAAACAAGCATCACTGGAAAGTTAGTGATTGAAATTGGCGACTACCTAATTGATGAAGTTAGAGACAAATACAATGTGGAATTGTCATTTCAAGAGATGGATAATATTGCAGAAGATTGTATTGATGTGGCTAAAATCCGTTATAAATAATGACAACGTCTATACAATTTGGAAGTAGAATAATAGATTTTCGTTTAGTTTATTCAGACAGAAAATCACTTGGTATAACGGTAAGACCAGATATGGAAGTGTTGGTTAAAGCACCAACAGGTACCACAATAGAAATAATCAAAGAAAAAATAGGAAAAAAAGTACCTTGGATAATTAAGCAACAAAGCTTTTTTCTTTCCTTTCAGCCAAAGACAACTGAACGAAAATATATAACCGGAGAAACCCATTTATATCTTGGGAGACAGTATCGTTTACAAGTGAAAATTGGTAAAGAAGAATCGGTGAAATTAAAGGGCAAATTTATTGAAGTAACAGCAACCAGTAAATCAAGAGTTCAGAGTTTACTTCATGATTGGTATTTGCATCAAGCTCGCACGAAATTTAATGTCATCGCGTCCCCATTAATTGATAAATTTAAAAAGTATAAGGTAGAACCAAGCTCTATAGTACTTCGTGAAATGCCAACTCGCTGGGGAAGTTGCACGCCAAAAGGAAAAATCATTTTAAATCCTGAATTAATCAAAGCATCAAAAGGCTGTATTGAGTACGTAATCATACATGAACTTTGTCATCTAATACATCACGATCACTCTCAGAAATTTCTAGATCTTCAGGCGAAGGAAATGAAGGATTGGGAAAAGTGGAAAACGAAATTGGAGAAATTATTGGCTTGAAGTAAATTATTATTTACTTACACAGCTTTTCATTCCTTTAATAATTCATCGCTCCACTGTTCCACTAAACTATTTAACTTCAGTTAAGCAGTGAAACATAGAAGCAATTAAATAGTGTAGCAGTTTAGCTCTAACTCCTCAACTTTAATTTATCCCCGAAATCACCCCCGCCCCCATATCCAACGTTGATTCATCCTTCGCAAAACAAACCCGCAACACTTTATTGTCGGTTTTATTCGGATAGAAAACACTGCACGGGATGGTGGTGAGTTTGTAGTGTTTGGTCCAACGGATGGCTTCGGAGAGATCGTCGTTCTGATTCATGGCGCTGTAATCTAAAAGCGCGAAGTAGGTGCCGGCGCAGGGCAAGACTTTGATCAACGGGTTATTTATTTTTTCCAAAAACAAATCGCGCTTCTCTTGATAAAAATGCGGCAACACTTCATAATGCGACGGTGTAGCTAAATACTCGGCCAATGCATACTGCATGGGGGTATTGCACGAAAAAACATTGTACTGATGCACTTTCCGAAACTCGGCCATCAAATGCGGACGCGCTACTACATAACCCATCTTCCATCCGGTGAGGTGAAAGGTTTTGCCGAAGGAATAAACTGCTATGCTGCGCTCGCGCAACTCATCGCTCTTCCATACACTGTGATGCTCTCGTCCATCAAACAAAATATGCTCGTACACTTCATCGCTCAACACGATAATACTGGTCCCACGCACGAGATCTTCTAACGCTACAATATCGCTTTTCGAAATGCTCGCTCCTGTTGGGTTGTGCGGATGATTGATGAGAATCATTCGCGTTTTCTCACTTATTGTATTTTTTACAATATCCCATGGAATCTGGTATTCCGGAAAGGTCAGCTCGATCCATTTCACTACACCGCCCGCCAATTCTACCGCTGGCGCATAACAATCATATGCGGGTGCAAACAATATCACTTCGTCTCCAGGATGCACCATTGCATTGATCGCTGTGAAGATGGCTTGCGTTGCACCAGCCGTTACGGTGATCTCGGTATTCGGATCGGCACTTTGATGATAGGTGTGTTTGATTTTTCCTGCAATGGCATTGCGCAACTCAGGCACACCGGGCATCGGAGCGTATTGATTCAATCCTTTGTCGATGTACTTCTTCACCAAATCGCCCCACACAGGATCAACAGGAAATGATGGAAAGCCTTGTCCTAAATTCAATGCGCCGTGCTCCACAGCCAAGGCCGACATCGTGGTGAAAATGGTAGTGCCCACGTGCGGCAACTTCGAAACTAATTTCATTTAAACTTCTTATTGTATCGATCTATACATTGGTCAATAATCTCCATCGCATCTGCGGCAGGCAAGAACTCATCAACGATCACTTGCTTTTTGCTCAAGGTTTTATATTCTTGGAAAAAGTGTTTGAGCTCTGACTTGAAATTCTCAGGCAATTCCTCAATCGAATTGATATGCGATACGCTCATGTCGCCTTCTGCTACGGCGATGATCTTTTCATCTTTCTCGCCGGAATCAATCATTTCCATGTAGCCAATCACTTTGGTCTTTACCAAACACAGCGGTTGAATGGCAATTTGTGAAAGTACAAGGATATCGAGCGGATCGCCGTCTTCGCCCAAGGTTTGCGGAATGAATCCGTAGTTGATAGGGTAGTGGAAAGCCGCGAATACCACACGGTCGAGCTTCAATAGCCCGCTGTTTTTATCGACTTCATATTTTGCTTTGCTGCCTTGCGAAATCTCTATAATGCCCTTCACTTGGGCCTTTTGCTTGTCGAAGTCGTGTTCGACCTCGTGCCATGGATGCTTTATCATAGAGCAATAATAAGGAGATATTTCTGTGGATGGATGGTGGAAATCCTAGGATTTGAGACCACCTTGCTTTCACTATATTTGCGCGAATAAAATCAGCAGTAGATGAACTTGAATTCAGCACTAGCGCCGGCTACACTCGAACAGGCGCAGGATATGGGGCTTCGCGCCGATGAGTTTGATAAAATCAAAGAAATTCTTGGCCGCACTCCCAACTTCACAGAGATGTGTGTTTATTCTGTCATGTGGTCGGAGCATTGCTCGTACAAGAATTCTATCAAATGGTTGAAGACCTTGCCAAAAGACGGTCCTCACATGCTTGTAAAAGCGGGTGAAGAAAACGCTGGTCTTGTGGACATCGGCGACGGATGGGGCTGTGCTTTCAAGATTGAATCACACAATCACCCTTCTGCTCTCGAGCCTTACCAAGGCGCTGCAACAGGCGTGGGTGGTATCAACCGCGACATCTTCACGATGGGCGCTCGTCCTATCGCTCAGCTCAATTCTCTTCGTTTCGGTAAGCTCGATCATCCACGTACCAAGTGGTTGCTATCAGGCGTAGTGAAAGGAATTGGTGATTATGGAAATGCTTTCGGTATCCCTACGGTGGGTGGAGAAGTTTATTTCGATGAAAGCTATCAGGCAAATCCGCTGGTAAATGCGATGTCCGTAGGTCTTGTAAAGACTGGCGAGATCATATCATCAAAAGCACAAGGAGTTGGAAACCCAGTGTACATCGTGGGTTCAGCTACCGGTAAAGACGGAATCAAGGGTGCGTCGTTCGCATCAAAAGATATTACGGAAGAATCTGCAAAGGATCTTCCAAGCGTTCAAGTAGGAGATCCATTCCAAGAGAAACTCTTGTTGGAAGCGACACTTGAATTAGCAAAGACAGACATCATCGCGGGAATGCAAGACATGGGTGCGGCAGGTATTACTTGCAGCACCTCTGAAATGAGCGCAGGCGGTAATGTGGGTATGGACATTCACCTCGACCGTGTACCAACGCGTCAAGCGGGAATGGTGCCTTTCGAAATTCTTCTTTCAGAAAGCCAAGAGCGTATGCTCATAGTGGTGAAGAAAGGACGTGAGAAGGAAGTAGAAGCGATCTTCGAAAAGTGGGATCTTCACGCTGTAGAGATTGGAGTAGTAACAGAAGGACCAGCGGTTCGTTATTTCATGAACGGTGAATTGGTGAGCGATATTCCAGCGAAGAGCCTCGTGCTCGGCGGCGGCGCTCCTATTTACGAGCGTGAATACAAAGAGCCTGCTTATTACAAAGAGGCAAAGAAGTTTAACATCAGCAGCATCAAAGAACCAAAAGATCTAGTGGTGATCGCGCGTCAACTCGTGGCACATCACAATATCTGTTCGAAGCGTTGGATCTATGAGCAGTACGACTCAATGGTAGGTACTGTGAATATGTCTACCAACAAGCCAAGCGATGCGGCGATTGTGAATATCAAGGATTCAAACAAGGCCCTTGCACTCACCGTAGATTGCAACGGTCGTTATGTAAATGCCGATCCAGAAATCGGAACGATGATCGCGGTGGCAGAAGCTGCGCGTAATATCGTGTGCAGCGGTGGTGAGCCTTCGGCGATCACCAACTGTTTGAATTTCGGTAACCCATACAACCCAGAAGTTTACTGGCAGTTTGTAGGAGCGATCAAAGGAATGAGCGCTGCATGTACGAAGTTCCAAACGCCTGTAACCGGCGGTAACGTGAGCTTCTACAACCAAACGGTCAACGAAGATGGAAGCGCGAAGCCTGTGTTCCCAACACCAACCATCGGTATGATCGGTGTGTTGAAAGACAAGTCGCTTCAAACCACACTTGATTTCAAATACAAGGGTGATTTGATTTATTTGTTGGGTGAAAATTTTGAAGACATCAACTCAAGCGAATATCTATATTCTATTCATGGAGTGAAAAATTCTCCAGCTCCGAAGTTTGATTTGGAAGCGGAATTCAAACTTCAAGATTGCATGAAAGGCTTGATTCGCAACAATTACATCAGTGCAGCGCACGATGTAAGCGATGGCGGTCTATTCGTAACGCTTGTAGAAATGGGACTTCCAAACGGTCTTGGATTCGATATCGTCACTGATAGCGAAATCAGAAGAGATGCTTTCTTGTTCGGTGAATCTCAAAGCAGAATCGTAGTAACCGTCGTAGAAGATTACGAAGATGAGTTCTTGGATTTCGTTGCTGAAAATAATGTTCCAGTAATGTTGTTAGGCCACGTAACGAAGGGACGCATCAATATCGATGAAGACAATTTTGGATTTATCGAAGACATGCGTCATCTTTACGACAATGCTATCGCCGACGAGTTGGCAAAATAACGTTTATCGCTTATGAGTTTTTTCGGATATATCAAGTCCAAAGAAGGGCGCAAGATCTTAATGCGCATTGTAGGAATTTATCTCGTGGTACTCATTGTATCATGGGTATTTCTATGGTGGTACACAGATCACGGCCAGCAAGTGACCGTGCCTGATTTGAAAGGCATGACCGCTGCGGAAGCAGAACAAGTGCTCGCAGATATGGACTTGACATTCCTAGTGGTGGATAGCGTATTCGTGAAGGATGCAAAGGGTGGAACTATTCTAGAACAAAACCCCGTACCTGAATCGAAGGTGAAGGAAGGTCGTCAAGTATTCGTGACCGTATATCGCATCGAGCCTCCGCAAGAGACCATCAATATTAAAGAAGGCGACTTCGCACAAGTGGCGATTATC
>OFDN01001325.1_pt1 | contig 16747 bp, 14 predicted proteins | sample 1520971 | NCBI WGS metagenome assembly OFDN01 (sample SAMEA94257418, study PRJEB24077) | hot springs metagenome | biome: Aquatic biome; feature: Geographical feature; material: Water | place: India | collected 2012-06-12 | depth 5 m
GCCCGCACTCGGGCACCTCAATGTTGTGTCCACAAAGGAGATCATGGACACAAATCCCCGAACGGGACGCGCGTACAAGCGCGGCCCCTACAAGCGTCATCCGGCCGCGTTCAAGCGCGCCGTGGTGGAAGCGTCTTTTGCACCCGGCGCATCGGTATCGCGTGTGGCTCGCGAGCACGACATCAATGCCAACCAGGTCTTTCTGTGGCGCAAGCTGTATCAGGACAGCCTGCTCGGGGACGATGAGCCGGCGCTCTTGCCGGTGCACATCGACGAGCCGACCCGCTCACCTGCACCGGTCGAACCCATCCGCACGCCAGCACCCGGCGGCACGCTGACGATCGAGTTCGGCACGGTGCGGCTGCACATCGAAGGCCGGCCTGATGCCGACACGCTGGCGCAGGTGCTCGCGCAGCTGGCGGCACGATGCTGATTCCGTCCGGCACCCGCATCTGGCTGGCGGCGGGGGCCACCGACATGCGCCGCGGCTTCGACGGGCTGGCCGCTTTGGTGCAACAGCGTCTGGGGGCGGACCCGTTCAGCGGCCACCTGTTCATCTTCCGCGGCCGGCGCGGTGACCGGGTGAAGCTCTTGTGGTGGGACGGGGACGGCATGTGCCTCTTGGCCAAGCGACTGGAGCGCGGCCGTTTCGTGTGGCCGCAGGCCGCCGACGGTAGCGTTCATCTGAGTGCCGCCCAACTGTCGATGCTGCTCGAAGGGATCGACTGGCGCACCCCGCGCAGGACAGCCCCGGAACTGGCCGCCTGACGCCTGGCCCGGGTCGTTCGCAGGGCGAGCATGCCCCCTGTTCACGCGATACTTGATCGCGTAAACTCGCTTGCATGCTTGACGCGACACCCTTCATCGACCCGGATGCCACCGCCGACGAATTGTCGGCGCAAGTCGCCTCACTGCCCGACGACCCGACGCTGCTCAAGCACCTGCTCGATGCTCGCCTGGCCGAGATCGAACGGCTCAAACTGCTGGTGGCCAAGCTCAAGCACGCGCAGTTCGGTCGCCGCTCGGAGCGGCTGGGTGCGCTATCGGGCCAGCTTGATCTCGGGTTGAGTACGGCGCAGCAGGGCGGCGGCGAGGCCCGTGGCGCATCAGCCGATCTCGCCACGCTCGCCGACGTCATCCCGATCGAATCTACTCCGCGACACCCGGGCCGCAACCGGCTCCCGGATCACCTGCCGCGCAGCCGCACGGAACATCTCCCGACCTGCAGCGGCTGCCCGCAGTGCGGCGGCACTCTGAAGCGCCTGGGCGAGGACGTGTCCGAAGAGCTGGAGTACGTCCCGGCCCGCTTCCGGGTGGTGCGCCACGTGCGCCCGAAATTCGCCTGCGGCCGGTGCGAGACCATCGTGCAGGCGCCCGCCCCCGGCCGCCCGATCATGGGCGGCTTGCCCGGCCCCGGGCTGCTCGCCCATGTGCTCACCGCCAAGTACTGCGACCACCTGCCGCTGTACCGACAAAGTGCGATCTACGCGCGCGAGGGCGTGCGGCTGGAACGTTCCACCCTTGCCGACTGGGTGGCCGGCTCGGCGGATCTGCTCGACCCGCTGGTGCAGGCGCTGTCGCGCTACGTTAGAGCAGGCGAGAAGATCCACGCCGATGACACGCCCTTGCCGGTGCTTGCTCCGGGTCGCGGGCGCACGCGCACCGGGCGGCTGTGGGTGTATGTGCGCGACGACAGGCCGGCGGCCGGCACGGCTGCGCCCGCCGTGTGGTTCGCCTACTCGCCGGACCGTCGCGGTGCACACCCGCAGCAGCATCTGCGCGAATTCAGCGGCATCGTGCAGGCGGACGCCTTCGCAGGCTTCGATGCACTGTACGCCGGCGGGCGGATGCAGGAAGCGGGTTGCTGGGCGCATGTGCGACGCAAATTCTTTGACCTGGTGCGCGCGCACGATTCACCCATCGCCAAAGAGGCGCTGGTGCGCATCGGCGCCCTGTATGCCGTCGAAGCTGCTGTGCGTGGTGCGCCACCGCCGGTGAGGTGCGAAGCACGCCAGATGCGCGCTCGTCCGCTGCTCGATGAGCTGCACGACTGGCTCACCACGCAGAGCCGGCGCGTGCCGCGCAAGTCCGGCATTGGTGAGGCGATCCAGTACGCGCTCAACCACTGGCGTGCGCTGGTGCGCTACGCCGGCGACGGGCGCATCGAGATCGACAACAACGCGGCCGAACGCGCGCTGCGAGGTGTCGCCCTCGGGCGCAAGAACTATCTGTTCGCAGGCTCCGACGCCGGAGGTGAGCGCGCAGCGGCGATCTACAGCCTGATCGGCTCGGCCAAGATGAATGGGCTGGACCCGGAGGCCTATCTGCGCGAAGTGCTCGGGCGTATCGCGGACCACCCGATCAATCGCATCGAGGATCTGCTGCCCTGGAATCTGAACATGGCCGCAGCTGTGTCGATGCGTGAGGTCGCCTGAACATGGGAAATGTGGTGGCGCTGAAGAAGGCGCGGGCGGCTCCTCATCTGCTGCAGTTGAAGATAGAACTCGCCGGAATCCGGCCGCTGATCTGGCGCCGCGTTGTACTGCCGGAGACGGTCACGCTGCCCAAGCTGCATCAGGTCATCCAGGTCGTGATGGGGTGGCAGGATTGTCACCTGCACGAGTTCGAAATTGCCGGCGAGCGATACGGCATCCCTGACCCCGACTACGACCTCGTTGACCCGCTCAGCAACGAACAGCGGGTGCGCCTGGCCAGCGCGCTGGGTGCTGCACGTTCATTTAGCTATCTCTACGACTACGGTGACAACTGGATTCACCGCATCAAGGTCGAACGCCGCATCGAACCCGATCCGCTGTTTGACACCGCACTGTGCGTGACCGGCGCCAATGCAGCACCGCCCGACGACGTCGGTGGCGCCCACGGCTACGCCGTATTTGTCGACGCCATCACCGACCCGCGACATCCCGAACATCAAGCCATGCTCGACTGGTTCGGCTCAACCTTCGACCCCGCTGCCTTCGACATCGCCGAAGTCGATCGACGACTCGCAAAGATCAAACTCTGACCGTCAACACGGTGTCGGTCGGACGCTTACTTTTCAACGACACCTCTTCTGTCGCCAGATTGACGCTGACATCTATCACACCGGTGAGTTGTCGGAGTGCCTTTTCGACGCGTGCGACGCAGGAGGCACAACTCATCCCACGAATATCAAACTGGCGTTCGATGGGGAAACTGAAATCTGATGAGGCGGACATTGGAATCTCCTTGGGGTTGCCATGGAGCTATGCTGAAGCTTCCAACCATGGGAAGGTCAACCGCTTTAAAAGGATATTTTGCGCTGGCCTAAATTCCCTCCGGATGACTGCATTTGATGGCGACCATGTCCCGAAGTGCCTTTTCTTCTGCCAGGAATAGTTTGACCGCCAAGGGGTCGAACTGGCTACCCGCCATACTCCGGATTTCCTCCTTGGCTCTATCAAACGAGAGACCCTGTCGATATGAGCGGTCCGAGGTCATGGCATCCAGCGTGTCAATCACTGCAAATAGCCTGGCGCCGATGGGAATTTCCTCGCCTCGCAAACCTCGTGGATAGCCTAAACCATCGAATCGCTCTTCATGGCTCCGAACCAATTCGGCAGCAACCTCGAGGCCGGGCAACTGGCTGACAATGGAGTACCCCAACTCGACATGGTGGCGCATGGTGAGCCACTCCTCGGCGGTCAGCACGCCAGTTTTCAGAAGAATGCGCTCAGGAATGCCAATTTTTCCGATGTCGTGAAGCAAGGCACCCCAGTAAATTTGGCGGAGCTCTTCAGCATCGGAAATGATTCGGCGGGCCAGTACCAGCGTGTGGCAGGCGCTTCGCCGAGAGTGCAATCCTGTTTCTAGTTCTCGCAGGTCCAGTGTTCGGACAAGTGCCTCCACGAACCCTGAGTAAAGCCCAGCCAAATCGAGAGTCGGCTTGTGACCGATGCACCGGTCCAGCAGGCAGCCTTCACAGCAGTCACAATGCTCCTCTCGAAGGTACAACCGCTCCTTGTCGCTAGTACCGCAGTGTGCGCAGGTCGGAGAGGCTGTACTTGAGCTCATGATGTACTCGTCAAGCTTCCAGGTTCCTGGAAAGCCGCCACTGCTTAACCAGTGCGTAGATGGCGGGGATGACGGCCAACGTCAGAACGGTCGAGGAAATCATGCCACCTACCATTGGGGCGGCAATCCGGCTCATCACCTCGGAGCCGGTACCTGTTCCCCACATGATGGGCAGCAAGCCCGCCATGATGGCGACGACGGTCATCATCTTCGGCCGAACACGCTCCACCGCACCTTCCATAATGGCTTCGTAAAGGTCAGCCACACTAGGTGTTTTACCCTCAGCGCGCCGCTTGGCCTTCAACGCTTCCCAGGCATGGTCGAGATAGATGAGCATCACGACGCCGGTTTCCGCCGCCACGCCAGCCAGCGCAATGAAGCCTACGGCAACTGCCACCGAGAGGTTGTAGCCGAGCAGCCACATCAGCCAGATACCGCCGACCAGCGCGAAGGGCACCGACAGCATCACGATGAAGGTTTCGGTCAGGCGCCGGAAGTTGAGGTAGAGCAACAGGAAAATGATGAGCAGCGTGACAGGCACGACAATCTTCATTTTCTCGATAGCTCGCTCCATCGACTCGAACTGGCCGCTCCAGGTGGCGTAATAGCCCGGCGGGAATTTCACCTTCTCGGCGACAGCCTTCTTCGCATCAGCCACGTAGCCACCGATGTCGCGGTCGCGGATGTCGACGAAAATATAAGCGGAAAGCAGCGCATTCTCGGTCCGGATGCCCGGCGTCCCCTTGGCGACCTCAACCTTGGCCAGTTGCCCCAACGGAATCATTGCCCCATCCATGGTAGGCACCAGCACCTGCTGCGAAATCTGCTGCGGGTCGGAGCGCAGTTCGCGCGGATAGCGCACAGTGACCCCGAATCGCTCACGGCCTTCGACGGTCGTGGTCACCATCTCGCCACCCAGTGCTTGTCCAATCACCTCCTGAACGTCGCCGACAGCCAACCCGTAGCGGGCCAACTGGGCGCGGTCCGGTTCGATATTGAGGTAGTAACCCCCGGTGATGCGCTCGGCAAAGGCGGAAGTCGTGCCCGGCACCTCCTTCACCACCGTTTCGATTTCCCGGGCCAAGCGTTCCATTTCGTTGAGGTCCTTGCCAAAGACCTTGATGCCGATGGGCGTCCGTATGCCGGTCGACAGCATGTCGATACGAGCCTTGATGGGCATCGTCCAAGCATTCGACACACCAGGGAACTGCAATGCCTTGTCCATCTCGGCAATCAGCTTGTCGATGGTCATCCCGGAGCGCCACTCGGATTCCGGCTTGAGGTTGATGACCGTCTCGAACATTTCGGTCGGCGCCGGGTCGGTGGCCGTATTGGCCCGCCCTGCCTTGCCGTAAACCGAGGCGACCTCGGGGAAGCTCTTAATGATTTTGTTCTGGGTTTGGAGGAGTTCGGCCGCCTTGGTAATCGACATGCCTGGCAGGGAGGCCGGCATGTAGAACAAAGTACCCTCATTCAGGGTCGGCATGAACTCGGAGCCCAGCTTGCTGGCTGGATAAATGGATACCACCAACGCCACCAGAGCCGCAACGATGGTCGCTTTCTTCCAGCGCATGACCCAGGCAATGATGGGTCGGTAGCCCAAGATGAGGAAACGATTCACCGGGTTCTTGGCCTCGGGCATGATTTTGCCGCGAATAAACAGCATCATCAGCACGGGCACCAGTGTCACCGAGAGCAAGGCTGCGCCGGCCATCGAGAAGGTCTTTGTGTAAGCCAGCGGCGAGAACAGGCGACCTTCCTGCGCCTCCAGTGTGAATACCGGCAGGAAGGACACCGTGATGATGAGCAGCGAGAAGAACAGCGCGGGGCCAACTTCCTTACACGCGGCAATCATCGCCTCGACCCGCTCGCTGTGGCTGTGATTTTCCGGCAAGCGTTCGATGTGCTTATGAGCGTTCTCAATCATCACGATGGCCGCATCAATCATCGCGCCAATGGCGATGGCAATGCCGCCCAGACTCATTAGGTTGGAGTTCATGCCCAACAGGCGCATGGCAATGAAGGCCATCAGCACGCCGACCGGCAGCATCAGGATGGCGACCAGGGCGCTACGCAAATGGAGCAGGAACACTATGCAGACTAGGGCAACGATGAGGCTTTCCTCGGCCAGGGTGCGAGTCAGCGTATCGATGGCACGGTGAATCAGCTCGGAGCGGTCGTAGACTGTCTCGATGGTGACGCCTTCAGGCAGGCCAGCCGAGATTTCACCAATCTTCTCCTTCAGGTTATGGATAACTTCCAAAGCGTTCTGACCGTAACGGGCCATGGCGATGCCGGAAACCACCTCGCCTTCGCCATTGAGTTCGGTCAGGCCGCGACGCTCATCCGGGGCTAGCTCGACGCGCGCAATATCGCGTACCAGCACCGGCGTGCCCTTGTCCGATTTCACGACGAGATTTTCGATGTCACCGGCACCGCGCAGATAACCCTTGCCGCGCACCATATATTCGGTTTCGGCCATCTCGACGACCCGACCGCCAACATCGCGGTTGGAGTCGCGGATAACCTGCGAGACCTTGGCCAGCGGAATGCCGTAGGCGCGCAGTTTCACCGGGTCGACAGTGACCTGGTAGGTCTGGACGAAGCCACCGATGGAGGCAACTTCTGCCACGCCATGCGCCTTGGTCAGTTGATAGCGCAGATACCAGTCCTGGAGCGTGCGTAGTTCGGCCAGCGTCTTGTCCTTGGCCAGGACAGCATATTGATAGACCCAGCCAACGCCAGTCGCATCCGGGCCGATTTGCGGCGTGACACCTTTGGGCATGCGACCAGCCGCGAAATTGAGATACTCGAGAACGCGCGAGCGCGCCCAGTAGATGTCCGTGCCGTCCTCGAAGATGATGTAGACAAACGAAGCGCCGAAGAACGAGAAGCCACGAACCACTTTGGATTTCGGCACCGACAGCATCGATGTCGTCAGCGGATAGGTGACCTGGTCCTCGACCACCTGCGGCGCCTGGCCGGGATACTCGGTGTAGACGATAACCTGGACGTCGGAGAGGTCGGGGAGTGCATCCAGGGGCGTGCGCATGACCGCCACAACACCAGCGACGATGACAAACAAGGTGGCAAGCAGGACGAGGAACCGGTTGCGTCCCGACCATTCGATGATTTTGGCCAACATCGGGATAGTCTCCTCAGTGACCGGCGTGCGGGTTGGCCTTGCCGGCCGGTTGGCTGGCAAGTTTCACCGAGGTGATGACCCATTCACCCTGACCACGCTCAACGAACTCGAAATCAATCGCAGCACCGGGCTTTAATTGCTTGAGGATGGCTTCGTTGGCAGCCTTGAACTCCATGGTCATGCCGGGCCATTTCAGACTCGCCACCGGGCCATGCGTCACACTGACCGTGCCTGCCTTCGTATCGACTTCCTCAACCTTGCCTTCGGCCTGATGGCCAACCTTGGTTGCGGCAGGTTTCTCGGGCGCGGCCGCGCCACCATGACTGGAATGCCCGAAGCTGCCGACGGCTGCTTTCAGATTGCTCTCCGCATCAATCAGGAAATTGGCGGCGACGACCACCTGCTCGCCTTCACGGACCCCATCCAGTACCTCAATACGCTCATCACTGCGGGCACCGAGCTTGACGTCGCGCGGTTCGAAACGGCCTTCCTTGGCTTGCACCAGAACGATTTGGCGCGTGCCGCTATCGATGACCGCTGAATTCGGTACGGTGACTACCGCACCCTTGGCCGCCGTTGGCAACTCAAGCTGCGCAAACATGCCCGGTTTCAGTTGGTTGTTTGGATTCGGCAAGTCAATTCGAACCGGAATGGTCCGGGTTTCTGCTTTCAGGGTCGGATAGACATAGCTGATGGTGCCTTCGAAGCTCTTGTCAGGGTAGGCATTGATTTTGACCTTGGCCTTGGCACCAGGCTTGACCCAAGCGATGTCCTGTTCAAAGACATCAGCGACGGCCCAGACCGACGAGAGGTCGGTGACTTGATAAAGTGCTTCGCCGGGCATGAAGCGCATGCCCTGGACGGCCTTCTTCTCGGTCACGATGCCATTGACTGGCGAACGGAAGGTTAGCGTGCGCCGGGTTTCACCGGATTTGGCGAGGGACTTCACTTGTTCTTCCGAGATGTCCCAGTTGCGCAGACGCGCCAGACTGGAGTCGGCCAACTGACGCATCCCGTCCTGAGTGCTCCCATCAGCCCCCTTCAGGCTCTCGACGCCTTGGGCGGCAATAGCGTACTCGCGCTGCGCCGAGACCAGTTCCGGACTGTAAACCTCAAACAGCGGCTGCCCCTTGCCCACCGGCTGACCGGTCACATTGACATGCAGACGCTCAACATAGCCTTCGAATTTGGGCGAGATGGCATAGGTGCGGCGCTCGTCGGGCTCAATTCGACCGGCCGCCCGGATAACCTTGTCCAGGTTACGCAGCGTTGCCGCTTCGGTACGCACCCCGAGCTTCTGAATCTTCTCGGTGCTGATTTTGATTTGGTTGGCGGAAGCCGGTTCATCATCTTGCTCGCCTTCATAGACCGGGATGTAGTCCATCCCCATGGGGTCTTTCTTGGGCGTTGGCGAAGTATCAGGCAAACCCATCGGATTGCGGTAGAAAAGAACTTTCCGTTCTTTCTTCCCCGCATCGGCCGTCATGCTGGCAGGCCCCTCGGCGTGTGGAAGCGAACTATTCTTCTGGCCCGCCCAGTAACCGCCACCAGCGGCCAATGCAGCCACGACGGCAGCGGCAATCACTCCCTTGTTCATAGTTCTTCTCCGAGGATGCGTTCGATTTCGGCGAGGCGAACCTGGGCCTCTGCACGCGATTTGATTTGGTTGAGCTTGGCCTGGCGAATCTGGCGCTGGGCATCCAGCAGGGTGGCAAAGTCCACTTTGCCGGTTTCATAGCCCGACAGCGCCGCTTTGAAAGTCAGTTCAGCCTGCGGTAGCAAGCTGTCGGTAGTCAGGCGTTCGGTCCGCCGGGCCGCTTCCAGTTCGAAGAGGTTGGCCGAGAGGTCGGACAGGAGTTGGTTGGATGTGGCATCACGTTTTGCTCGGCTCGCCGACACCATGGCTTCGGCCTCGCGTTCCTGGGCGCGTCGGCTGGACTGCTGCAAAGGGATGTTGATTTCGAACATCAAGTCCCATTGCTTCACTTCATTCTGCATCTGGTTCGGTACAACACCGACCGTCACATCGGGATAACGATTCTTGTAGGCCAGTTCCCGGCTTTTCTCGGCGGCTGCGATTCGGTGGCCTTCGGCCGACAACATCGGGTTCCGGGTCCGCGCACGCTCTTCCAGGGTCGCGTAGTCAAGTTGGGCGGGAGCCGGCAAGGGGCGCAGGGATTCCGGCATGGCCAATGGCGCAGCAGCGGGGCGCCCCAACAAGGCGTTCATGCGTGTCTTCAGGTGATGATGTTCAGTCTCGATAGCGATGAGTTCGTTACGCATCGAAGTCTGTTCGACCTGTGCCCGGATAACGTCCTGCTGCGCTGCCAGGCCGCCGGCGTAGCGAACCTGGGCAATTTTCTCCAGGCGCACCATCAGGTCGAGAATTTCCTTGGTCAGGCTTTCATTGCGGTTCAGGTAGTAGAGCTGCGCGTAGGTGGTCTTGATTTTGGCGGCGACTTCGCTCCAGGTGCCGTAGGCGCGCCCCTTGGCGCCCTCTGCCTCCAGTTCGGCAATTTCGCGCTTGAGGTCGCGTTTTCCGAACCAGGGGATGTCCTGCATCAAGGTGTAGCGCGTGCTACCGACCCGGCTGGGGGACAGGGAGGCGCTTTGCGAGCCGCCCTTGGTAATGTCCATCAATTCGGTGCGCAATTTAGGGTCAGGCAATGCCCCGGCTGGGGTAATCCGCTCAGTGGCGGCATCAGCTTCGTAGCGCATGCTGGCGAAGTCGGGGTTTCCTTCTCGTGCCATCGACAGCAAGCTCTCAACATTGCTGCCCGGTTGAACTTGGGCCTGGGCACCCAGGCACCAAGATGCTGTAAGCGCGGCGCACAGGAGTTTGCGCGAGGGTGTTATTCGTTTCATCGGCTTGTCCTCGTGATGTTTTACGCTGGCACCGCGTGCCAACATGTTCTTACTTTGGCAGTTCCAGGCGGACGATAGTCATTGCACCATTGATGTTGTCCGATGCGAATCGGATTTTCTGTCCGCTCTTCACTTTGTCGAGCCAGGAAGCATCCTTGACCTTGAACGCCATGGTCATCGCTGGCATGCCGTTGGGCAATGCATCATGGGAGACGGTCAGCTTGCCTCCAGCCTTGTCCACCTTTTTCACTAGGCCGTCGATGAGCGGGGATTCCGCAGCCTGAGCGTGCATTGCACCGTGACCGGCATGCGCGCCATGGTCAGCGGCCAACGCAATTGCGGGAGCCAAAGCGCCGATAACGGAAAGGGAGGCAATCAATTTCTTCATAAGTGTTCTCCTTGTGATAAAGGTTAATGTTTTGCGAAAACCTTGTGGCTTCCGTCCGCCTGGACGAGCAGCGTGTCATACGGTTGTGGATGATTGGTTTCCATACCCGGCGAACCTTGGGGCATGCCGGGTGCGGCTAGGCCGACGGCCTTGGGCTTTTCTTTCAGCAGGCGCTGGACATCGGCTGCGGGCACATGCCCCTCGACCACATAGCCACCGACCTTGGCAGTGTGGCAGGAGCCAAAACGTTCCGGCATGCCGGTCAATTTCCGGGCAGCAGGCACGTCGTTAACGTCCTTGGTGACGACGTCAAAACCAGCCTTGCGCATGTGTTCAACCCATTTTTCGCAGCAGCCGCAGTAAGGGCTCTTGAAGACCTCGACGCGCTCGGCCGCATGGGCCTGTGGGATGGCAGCAAACAAAGTAAAGGCAATGATGAGAGGTCTGGTCTTGAGCATTTCGGTCTCCGTTAAGCAGTGAGGGCTAACGTATAGGAACAGAGTTTAGATAGGCGCAACCAACAGCTACCTGACCCCAAAATTACATTTCTGTAAGCATGGGCCCTAGTGGCTGTGTTTGTGGCGGCTGTGGGAGTGGCTCTCATGGTTATGTCCCTTCTCCGACGGTTGTTGTAGCGCGGGCTCATGAGGCATGCCGCCATGCGAATGCCCCTCGCTTGCAGCAACACTGGCCTCATACGCGTTGGCTGAGAGCTTCGGTAGCACCTTGATGAAAGCCGTCAGGTCCCAGATGGCTTCGTCATCCATACCACCTGCAGCCCATGCCGGCATGCCGGAACCTTTGATTCCGTGTTTGATAATCCAGAAACGACGTCCATCGCCTTCAGACGCATTCGTTACGGCATCTGCTAAGGCGAGATTGGGCGGAACGGGATACAGACCTTTACGAATCTCGCTGTTTTCCATGCCAGGGGAGAGATGGCAACCAACGCACATGGCTTCGTAGTTGCCCGCACCGCGGCGAATACGCTCTCCGGATGCCAAATTTTCGGGGGGAACGATGTCTTTCGCTTGCCTCGTGATGGATTGCTCACGCGCCCAAGCAATCAGCTTGGTCACGCCATCTGAGTGTGTCCTATCCGCCGCGAAATCGAGACCGCCATTCTGGATATAACCAAAGCCCGCAATAGCCCCAAGGCCAATCACAGAGGCTGCCCCCAACAAAAATTGCTTCATACGCGTCCCCTGATTTCAATATGCACCATTTTGGGGAAAGTGACCTAACCAGAAACTGACCGAAAAATTACATTTCCGTAATCTGGATGGATAAGCTGCCGCCTGAGAGCAGAATAAGTCGCATGAAATGAGTCACAGGGAGTAGTTCGATGAGGATATTGGTCGTCGAAGACGAGCCGAAAACAGGCGATTACCTTAAGCAGGGCCTGACAGAAGCCGGTTTCATGGTCGACTTGGCCAGAGACGGCTTGGATGGGGTACATCTTGCCTTGACTGAGGCTTACGAATTGGCCGTGCTGGATGTCATGTTGCCGGGCATTGAGGGGTGGCAGGTATTGCAGGGCATTCGCAAGGCTGGCAAGGACATGCCAGTGCTGTTTCTGACAGCCCGCGATTCCGTCGATGACCGGGTGAAGGGATTGGAACTGGGTGCTGACGACTATCTGGTTAAGCCATTTGCCTTTTCGGAACTATTGGCACGAGTGCGCACCCTGCTGCGACGAGGCTCCAAAACCAAAGAGGCCGACGTGCTGCGAGCGGCCGACCTCGAGCTTGATTTGATGCGCAGGCGGGTTACTCGGGCTGGAAAAAAAATCGACCTCACCTCCAAGGAGTTTTCATTGTTGGAGTTGCTGCTGCGCCGCCAAGGGGAAGTCCTGCCGAGGTCGCTGATTGCCTCCCAGGTCTGGGACATGAATTTCGATAGCGACACCAACGTTATCGAGGTGGCGATACGTCGCCTGCGAGCCAAGGTTGATGACAGCTTTGAATTGAAGCTCATCCACACTGTTCGCGGCATGGGTTATGTGCTGGAAACAACCGAATGATGCTACGCCGAAGGAAATCACTGACCGCCCGGCTAACGCTTCTCTTTGCCGTCGTTTCATCCAGTGTTCTTCTGATTCTGGGATTGGTTATCGCCGAGTTGGTTGAACGTCACTTTGAGGACATGGACCTGGAGCTACTCGAGGGAAAGCTTGAACTCATTCAACACGCGGTCATTTCAGCACGCGCTGAAGGAAACTTCGATGGTTTGCCTGCGCAGCTCGATGCTGCCTTGGTTGGTCACCATGGTCTAGCGGTAGGCGTGTGGAGCTCCGACGGCAAGAAACTGTACTTGTCTGAGGGGGCAGACTTCCCGCAAAAAACTCTTCCACCAAAACAAGGCAACCCCCTTCCTAGAACCTGGGAGGGAAAGGAAGAGCAACACTATCGTGGCATCTCGGGCCTAGCTCCAACTGGCGCTGAAGGCGAGGCGCCAGTGGCGGTGCTTCTCTCAACCAGTCTTACTCACCACGAGCATTTCATGCAGTCGTTCCGCCTAACGATGTGGGCCGTCGTAACGCTTGCTGCCTTGCTGAGTGGATTCTTGGGTTGGTTAGCTGCCAGACGAGGACTGGCCCCGTTGCGAAACATTACCCATCAAACATCAGACATCACAGCCAACAGCCTGGACCAGCGGATTGAAGCAGGCGAGATTCCGGCCGAACTGGCTGAGGTAGTCAACACGCTGAACGACATGCTGGGCCGTCTCAAGGAATCATTTGACCGGCTCTCTGACTTTTCGTCAGATATTGCCCACGAATTGCGAACGCCAGTCAGCAACCTGCTGACTCAAACGCAGGTAATGTTGTCCAAGGTGCGCTCGATTGATGAATATCAGGATGTTCTTGCATCGAATGCGGAAGAACTTGAGCGATTGTCTCGCACTATCGCCGACATGCTTTTCTTGGCCAAAGCCGACAACCATCTCCTGGTGCCGACACAAGAGCCCATAGACCTCAAAGCTGAAATATCGGGCATGCTTGAGTTTTACGAGCCGCTGATTGACGAAAAACACTTGCAATTGACGTTGCATGGCAACGCCGAAGTTGATGGAGACCGGTTAATGCTGCGGCGAGCGGTCGGCAACCTGCTTTCAAACGCAATCCGCCATACGCCAGAACATGGTTTTATCAACATTGCTCTTGAGATTGAGGATGAGAAAGTCAGAGTCCGCATTGAAAATAGCGGAGAAACGATACCTTCAGAACATCTGCCAAGACTGTTCGACCGCTTCTACCGAGTCGACTCATCTCGGCAACGCGCAGGGGAAGGCTCTGGTTTGGGATTGGCGATTACCAAATCCATTGCTTTGGCACATAACGGAAGCGTCAGCGTCAATTCTACTGATGGGGTAACCAGGTTTTCACTTTGGTTGCCTGCACGGAAGAGTTAAATACAGCTCTCGCCGAACCTCAGCGACCGCTTTCGAATAGCTAGCAGTCCTCGCGTAAATGGGGGCTGAATGTCAGCTTGGGGTCGGGTGCCGACTGATTAGGATTAATATTACTTCTTTAGGTAATTTCTAACATTTTCTAGTGGCGTCGATAATTTTACGGAGTGCTGTTACAAAACCCGCTTTGAATACTGGTCGTCCGTCTTTGGTAACTTTCCCCGTCGCTTCATCGGCAACCCACCCATTTTTTGCCAACGTTTCCAAGGATACGGCGTCCTTCAGTGCAGCAATTTCGGCTGGCAAAAGTAAATCTAGCGCCGGGAGCACTTGATAGCCGGAATACTGTTTTGCCGGAGTGGCAGGCAACGTTCGTTTGTCAATAATTACCTCGGCTTGATTTTTCAAGAGTGAATTTTCAGTTTTCAACTTTTTGTTTTCTGCCAATACGACTCCAACCAAAGCTCGCACTGAAGCATCAGTGATTATGCTCAGCAAGTCGCTTCCAGCGGACTGATTTTGAACCGTTGGCGGCTTCTTTTTATGACCGTCACAATAACGAGCCCACGTCGCTAATAGCTCTCTATAGCGGACACCCTCTTTATTACGGATTGATTGAGTTGCGGGGCCTCCTGCTTCGGCAGAAAGTCGACCAATCGTAGCGACAGAAAAATCTAAGCTTCCACGCTCATATTGTTCTTGGCAAATTTTGTGAAGGATATCTAAGGACCGCTGAGTACGAGCTGTTGCATTCGATTTTAGTGCATCAATAACATCACTAGGACTTGGAACATCTGAGGTCATAATAGGTGCCATGCTTATTTAAATTAAAGCTGAGGAAGTAGTGTCGAAGCTTTTCCTATTCGAAGAGCAGTATTGTTGGTTGCTGCTAATGCATCAACAAGTTGCTCTACGTTGGATGAAACCCCTAACTCTATTAACTGTTTTGAGCCTTCGACAAAGGGAACTGCGCTGGCAATAGACCCCGTTTCTGCTCGAAGCAATTCGGTCATGTGCTGAACTGCCACTAGCAACTCTTCCTCCTCAAGGCGAAAGAATACTGGGGACTTTTTATTCATGGCCAGCATCATGTCAAAGCTCTTTCCGGCCTTCAGAGCTATTTTTGAAAGGTCAGTTTCTGGAAAAACAGAAGACCCCGACAATACGGTGAGAACCTGTTGAAGCTTGTCGCATTCATCAATGGCAATTTGTACGTCAGAAATTTTTCCAACGGCAACAAGCTGAATTCCATCTGCAGATTTCGAGGAATCAATGATGGAGCGGCATCTGGCAACAAGTCGCAGTGTGGCAGTTGAATCGTTCGCCAACTTGTCATTCTGCTCAATGGCCGCTTGTAGCGCCTTTTGCAGCGAAACAAGCTCACCTTCCTTCATAAACGGCTTGTTAATCGACTGTGCAATGAATTGTTCGTCTTCAAGGGCTGCAACTTTTTGTTCGAGCTCGAGAACTCGGGTACCAATTTCTGACATATTGAAATGAACAATATTCCAGTGGCTCACCAAGCCAGTTAAAAAGGCAGGACCGGAGATGAACCAACGACAGCGGACGCAGTTTTTCTCGGGAAATCCTTGTATCGGTCCATAAGAAATTTTCCCTGTATCATCGTTTACGTAGGCACCGCCAGAGTCGCATCCCGCTCCACCCTTTGGGCAGATACCCCTACTATCCATAATAAAATTGGCACCACTGGATTGCGCTGAAAGAACTGCTTGTATTGCAACAGGGTCTGTATAAGCACCATTGTTTTCGATTTCTCGATAAGTGGCATCTTTCAACCAACGTGAGAAATTTGCCTGTTCTTCATTTTGCAGCCTCTTTTCAGCTTCTGCCATGTGCTCTGAAACATAAGAAATGCCCGCTTTTGTGTAGTAGAGGGTCATTACTAATCGCGAATGGCCCGCAATACACTTTGACAATATGGGCATCGAAACGCCACCTTCAAGGGCGTAGGCAGTAATCAGAGATACCCGAAGAGAATGCAGCGGATAAAGTGTTGTTGCCGCCGAATCTTTGACAATAAACGCGAAAGGGATTCCTCCTGGACCGAAGCGCTTGTTGGTCTTGCACTGTAATTCAAAAGTTGCAAGGAGCTTATACCAAAGCAGCGTGAGGCTGTTTTCCGGGATAGGCTTATGTCTATCTTCTCCAGTGGCAGTGGCATCTCTGAACAAAAAGCAGCAGACGCCCATTCCACGAAGCGTAGGCTCTGGCTTAACGACGCCAAAATGTTTTGCATTGAGTTTGACCCAAGGCATAGGAGAATCAATTGGGTTATATTTTTTCTGCCAGCCCCTTAACTTTGACATCCAGTAGAGCACATTTTTATGCTCCCAAGGGATTGCATAACCCTTTTGACTTTCATCTTTATCTATATCAGCAGTTTTATTTGTATTTATGAACAACCCGGTCATGGTGATATTTTTGTATGAATCCACCATTTTTCGAAACACCCCCTGGCGATAAGGACGTTTGTTGTCACCTAGCCGGAAGGGGACTAAATTTTCATGCCATTGTTCATTTTCATAAATTGATGTGTCAGCTTCGCCGCTATCCAGCATCCGAACCTGATAAGTTCTTATTGGTAATTCAAGCTTAATCAATAGCGCGACTGCACGGCCAGGAAACCACATCTCATGGACAGTTATTTTCTTTCTTCCGCCAGCACTGATTTGTCGCACCCTCCAGACGCAGTCGGGGTCGGTTTCATCGATTGATTCGGGTGAAACCTTGAACCAATCTCCACCGATTTCATAAGCCGCGCGTGCCCAAGTCCAATCTGAAAAATTCTTCGCACTTGCGGGGCAAAGAAGCCAGGGCCGTCGCACTCGGACGTCATTGACGGCCCTCGATATGCCAATTGATGC
>OFDN01001327.1_pt1 | contig 16731 bp, 18 predicted proteins | sample 1520971 | NCBI WGS metagenome assembly OFDN01 (sample SAMEA94257418, study PRJEB24077) | hot springs metagenome | biome: Aquatic biome; feature: Geographical feature; material: Water | place: India | collected 2012-06-12 | depth 5 m
GGTGGCCAGCACCACCGCCCGCGCCGGCAAGGTGTGCACTTTCTGTGTCTGGATGTCCAGGGCATACACCCCGTGGCATTGCGGTGCCTGCGCCTGCGGGAGGTGGCGTTGCGTGATCAAGTCCACGGCCATCCAGTGCTCGCGCAATTCGATCAGCGGGTGGGCGCTGGCTTGTGCCAGCAATGCCTGGTGGATGGCCTTGCCCGTGGCGTCGGCGGCATGGGCGATGCGCCGCACGGCGTGGCCGCCTTCGCGCGTCAGATGCAGACCCAGCGGACCTTGGGGGTCGGGCGAAAAAGGCACCCCTTGCTGCACCAGCCAGGCAATCGCCTGGGCGCTGTTTTCGGCAATGAAGCGGGCCGTTTGCTCGTCCACCAGGCCGGCGCCGGCATCTTGCGTGTCGCGCACATGCGAGGCCACGCTGTCGTCCGAACCCAGCACGCCCACAATGCCGCCCTGCGCCCAGGCCGTGGCGCCCTCGTCCAGGCGGCGCTTGGCCAGCACCACCACGGCCTGTCCTTGCGAGGCCAGTTGCAGCGCCACCGTCAGCCCCGCCAAACCGGCGCCAACGACGACAACAGGTGGGTTCGACGGTGCGGCAGTGTGAGATGAGGAGATCATGGCAAGAACCGGGTGAACGAAGGGTGCATTCTAGGCAGGCGGTTCTCTTTTGGGCTGTGCACGATATTCCCGGGGCGTTTTCACCTGTGAGCGACATTGCTGCACGCATGCCATGCTCGGGCTCAGAGGGGCCATGTACGATGCGCTCTGTCATGACCGAAGCCACCACACCCTTGCCAAGCCCCACGAAACACAGCCTTTTTGAAGACGCGCAGGGCCTGCTCACGGGTACGCTGATGGTGGCGCTGGCGGTCTCCTTTTTCAAGGCGGCGGCCCTGCTCACGGGCGGCACGGCGGGTCTGGCATTCCTGATCCACTACCCCACAGGTTGGCACTACGGGGCGGTGCTGTTCGTGATCAATCTGCCCTTCTACGCCTTTGGCTACAAGGCAATGGGCAAGGTCTTCACCCTCAAGACCTTCGCTGCGGTGGGCTTGCTGTCGGGCTTTGTGGAGCTGCTGCCACACTGGGTCACCCTGGGCAACATCGATCCGATGTTTGCGGCCATCATGGGCGGCTTGCTGGCGGGCACCGGCATCTTGATCCTGATCCGGCACGGTGCCAGCCTGGGCGGGGTGAGCATCATGGCGATCTACCTCCAGAAGACACGCCAATGGCGTGCCGGCTGGGTGCAGATGGCGGTGGTTTCCATCGTCAATGTACAAGGCTATCAGAATGACTGGTTCTTTGGTGTATGTACTACTCAGAATGATGCTTCCATTTCCCGCATATCCACCAGACATAAAGGCATCTTTGACTCGCGACATACCGACTCCTGGAAAATTTCCAAGCTATCAATTTAACCTATTTAGCCAACTATCCCACCTGCTGGCACGCCTCTTACTTTGCTACTTGCGCAGTGGTGTGGTCCAAGCACAGAGAAACACAACTAGCGTCAATTGTCTGACCCGCCTTGGCTTTCAGATCCATGGTCAATCCGCTGTCCATCTTCGACACCTGCATGGAATCCAGTTTTTCGTACTCGGTCGTCTAGCAAAAGCAGATGCCGTTTGCACACTTGGCAAACTCTTCCACGAGCTTCTGAGCTTGCTCAGGGTTCACCTTAGCTTTGACCTGCAGACATTCGTCAGTGGGTTTGATGTTGAATTCCATGCTCATACCCTGGGTGCCTCCAAAAGTTTGCGACACAGCCTTGCAAATTCAATTGATCCGCATCAAAACTGCCTTTAGGCATACCTTGCGGGCATAAATTCGCTATATTGAGCCAACTGCTATACCAGTCGTCCACTCAAACTATTTGACGTTTTGCCGCATAAAACCGTGGGTCTGCTCCGGTGCGCACCGGAGGGTCTGAGCGAAAACAGCGAAAAACAGCGAGTTTTTGCCCCTGAAATAGGTGATCTGGAGGGTTTGCCAGGCGATCAACGCACCGCAGGCAGATTGCGTAAGTGGTTGATGAAAAAGAGAAAAAAGAAAGGGGTCAAACTCAGCGATGAATTTGACCCCAGGTGGTGATTGGTGGTGGCCGTGGACCCGGGTTCAATTCCGTTCAAGTGTAAGCCTGCTAAGCCTTGCCTGACGCCTGCGACCCTTGAGGAAAGATGCGGAAGTATGGATAAGCCTGAGGCACACCCTCGTTTTTCCGCACGGGCTCGCATCCGTCCCGCCGCCCCCAACGCACCCGTTTCTTCCAGCGCAGGTTGACTTCTGTCCGAACCGAAGGGTTCATGGCGTCGTATCAACAATTAGCTGGAGCACACATGGACGTTGTACACCTCAACCAGAAGCAATTGGCCATCCGGTGGGCTGTCAGTGAAGCCACCTTGGAGCGTTGGCGATCAATTGGGATCGGCCCGGTTTTTCTGAAGCTATCCGGCCAGGTTCGGTACCGACTGGCGGACATCGAGGCGTTTGAAGAATCATGTCTGGCAACATCGACCAAGACTGTTTGAACCCCCTTGTCCGTGACCGACTGCGAAAGAGCTTCAGAAGTCCCCAGTTATGCACCTTCACACAACATAGGTGTGTGCTGGTGGATTGCCATTTTTAACCCAGTCATTGAAACAGGCTTCGGTCGACAAGACTTGGAAATGTTGAAACCAATCCGACTGACGCAAGGCATGCTCGGCGGCACCATCAATCCAGCCACTGATCACCAGGCAGAGGTCCAACAGAGATTTTCTGGAGTACGTGAAGCTGGTGAAACAGTTTTACCAGACTGGCGAAGCACGGCTGGCGGACTGGGATGTTCCGGAGACTACGGATTGATGGACTATTCCAGATGGCCGATCACGTCGAGGCGTTGGTCGCCGCGCTGAAACGCACCAAACCATTCGGTACGTGAGTTGGCGCGTGCCCGGCTCAAGAGTAATGCAAAGCCCTCGCAGCCTCGCTCATTTGCTGTAGCGAAATCTGATGTATCGAACTTGGCCTCGCGGGCAAGAGTTGCCGCAACCGTTTTCATCGCGTACTCAAACAAATCCAGCAGGCTTGCCTGCAAGGTTTCGTCGATGCTTCGGCAGGACACGTCGTCGATGACTGCCTTTTTAAATTGATTGCTCATTAGCTGTTCTCATCAGTGGTGTGTGGAGGACATAAACGCTCTGTTCGGCCTCAAAGCCAAGCTGTTCCACTCGGTTTGGTATCAGGCGTTGCGAAGAAGCAAAGCGGCCTCGGCCTCCCGCCGTGTAATAAGTCCCGGCAGTACTTTCCCGCCGCCATAAATCCACCGTCGCAGCTCCTGTCCGGCCGCAACCCAATCGCGTTGATTGACTCGCCGGCGTAACGTCGACGTCTGCAGCCGTCCTGCACCAAGGTTGAACGCAAAATCCACTATGGCCGAGAGTCGCCCTTCGGGCTCGGCGGCAAGCACCGGGCAGTAGCGCAGCGTTGCGGCCAGCGCCGTTTGCAGGTCACGCGCCAGATAGACCTCAGCCTCGGTCCCAGTGATCGGAGGATGCTTCGGATCGCAAAGATGGCCATAACCAATCGTCCAGTAGCCCGCTGGGCATATGTAAGGGTGTGCGCGACAGGGGTCGGTCCTCGGCACCCGATGGAACCCCTCGAACCGCTTGGCCAGTTCGATGGCCGTTCTTGGCACCCCGATCATGAGCGCGCCCGGTCGAACACACGCCCTAGGAACCAGAAGTTCAGCACACCAGCCCACAGCGCCTGATCGGCTTCCGTCCAAGCGTGCAAGGTGGCCACGCCCCACCCCGCGCCTGCAGTCACGGCGGACGCGAACGCTGCCGTCTTGGCGGCACAGTACAACGCCATGAACCAATAGGTGATCACGGGACGAACGCTCGCGGAGAGCGCGTCGGCCCAGGCGATGCCAGACCGCTGCCCTTGGGCTGCCACAGCCTCCTTCAGGGCCTCAATGGCGCCGGTGTTCCAGGCAGCGTCAGCTGCCGCTCCGATCTCAGCCATACGCTGGGCGCCGCGGAGTTTCTCGAACTCAAGCGCCTTGTCTTGCATGGCAAGTTCGTGACCACGCTCTCCCTTGCGGTCAAGCCACTTCAGAATTTCAGGAGCCAGTCGGAAGGCTCCGCCAAGGAAGCCACCTAGCAATGTCTCGATCATTGGGCGCCTCCCATCAACTTGAGCTTGATGGCAGCACCCACCAACAGAGCAGCCAGGATGCCTGTTGTGGCGACCTTAATGGTCGTTTGCCACGCCGTCCTACGGGCATCACGCCACGCTTCGAGAAGATCCCGAAGCTCCCTGATATCCCGAGCTGCACTGCCGTTTTCAAGACCTAGGTGCGCGAGACATCGCTCAGCTCCGCGTTCAGCAGCACGAGTCAGTAGCTCGTCGAGGTCCTCCTGGCGCATGCTGAGGACCGAGGGGTTCTGGGTGTCATCGGTCATGGTCGTCTCCAAAATGAAAAAGCCCGCTCTGGCAGGAGCCAGGCGGGCCAAACAAAACGGTATCTAATTAAGCGGCTACAACTCGGATCGGAAACAGCCGAACAGGATGATTGATAGCTTCCACTCGAACGGCACGCAGTTGACCAAAAATGTCTTTTCGGTCATCACGCTGCGGTCCGTCGATATGGATCGGTACCAAGCCGGTCAGAAACTCGACGCCTGCTGCAAAAATAGGTACAGCGTCCGAGAACGCGTTGTCGCAGGATCGGTCCCACAAGGGTCCTTCCAGGAACATGCAGGAGCCTTGGCAAATCTGCAGCATTGGGCAGTTCGGGCAGTCGTCTCGCTTGCTCCAGTGCGTGGCGGTGTTGAGCTTTACGCTGGCCAGATCCGACACATGACCGATACGATGGGGCTGACCATTGGGCGCGTTGCTGGCCGCACTCACGTTCTGGCAGGTCAGAACGTTGCCGCGCAGATCGACGGCGATGCTATCGGTCTTATCCATGCCGCATTTTTGGCCCAGGCTGGATGCCGGCCGCCGACTGCGAATAGAGTTGACGAAGCTGGCCGTCTTGCTACTAACAGCCTGAACGTTACCGGCCTGACCGGTACGAATTTCGTGGAAGGCCAGATTTCGATAGGCGTGCAGTTCGTCTGGCCGCAGCGAATGGGCAATGCCTCCTTCGTCATAGGCATCCACGAAGCTGCCCTCTCCAATGGGTACCGATGAGTCGCCGGTCAGCTCGATGAAAAAGCGCTGGATGGCCGCGCGCGATGCGTTCTCGCGGTTGATCATCGCGTTGAAGCTGATACGCCCCTGCGGTGCCAGGCGAGCGTACAGCGCCATGATTGCGGCGCGCTGCTCGGGGTCATGCAGCGGGTCTGGGCCACGCACAGGCTGGCCAGGACCATCGTGAGAGATGCCTACACTGAACCCCATGCGATCGAGCCAATCGTTGATCTCATCGTTGAGCAGCGAACCGTTGGTGATGACGGAGAGTTCAGCGTTGGGAAACTTGGCACGGATGGCCTCGGCAAGGGGGCGCATGGTCTTGATGTAGACCAGGGGCTCGCCGCCCCAGAACTCGACCCTCTCAGGCGGGCTCGTCACCCAGCTACCTAGGCCGTCAATGAAGGCCTGCACGTTTCCAGGATTGGTCTCGTCGGCACGCGGCACGAAACGCTGCGAGCAGTATTCACACGCATAGTTGCACGACAAGCCCAGGCTAATCTTGAGCACGCGCGGGCTGGTCTTGGCCAGCGGTGTCTGCTTGGAGACTGCGGGAGCATTTACGCGTGCTGCGACTTCGACTCTCTGCACTAGTGGCTCCCCTGATTCGCTGATCAGTTCGCTGGTAGCGTTGTCGTAGTGCAAACGGGCACGTTGGCCATTGGCGGGGTTAAAGGCAGTGACAATGAATTTGGCCATCAGACCGCTCCGTCGCGTGTAGCAAAGTAATCGGCCTGCGCTTGGCGCAGCGCCGTTTTGAAGGACATGACGCCGGCGACGATTTGCTCGTCGGTCTTACCAGCATTGGCGCTGGCTTCATCGATGATGTGTTGCAGTTGTTCGACCAGCTCAATGGCCTCATGGCCAGGCACCAAGGCAGCCAGTTGAACGACCAGGGCGCTGAGCAGGTCGACCTGCTTTTCCAGGGCGGCCAAGCTGTCAAGCGGGTTGAGCTTGCGCAGAAGTTCGATCTTGGCCAGGTTGCGTGTGCCCAGTTTGTCGCTGCTCGGGTAGATGCCCGGCAGAACATCACGAGGCTTGCCCGGTTGCACGATGTCAAATGGGCACTGGGCCATCATTGCTTTGGTGATGCACAAACAGGCCTCGCCGGTGCTGACTCCGAAGTAGAGCCAGCCCAGACCTTCGGTGAGGCCATGTTGCGCCAGAATCGTCAGCCCATCGCGGCTGTCGACATATTCACGTTGCGACACGATCCCAATGACCTCGTTTTCGTACTGCTTCCCATACATCAGGAACTGCAGCTCGCCCTGCTTGAACAAGTGCGCGCCGATGTCGATGGATGCGCCAGCGAATGAAACGGTGTAGCCGTCTGCAGTCTTCTCGACCCGCACGGCTTTGTTTTCGTCAACGCTGGTGCCGAAGGTAATGAGCTTCATGCTGCCTCCGCGAGCATTTCAAAGTGGAGTTCCACACCTGGACGCTCGCCGTTGTAAGGGAAGACAAAATGCGGCATGTGCGATGGGAAAACAAACGCATCGCCAGGTGCAGGCATTTCCATGTGGTTGATGTTTCCAAACACCCCACTTGCACGGCCTCCAAACAGGAGATGTGGGTTGTGCAGGCAGAACATGCCTGAGTAGTCCCGCTTGGCTGGGTCGGGCTTGGCCGGGAAGTCGAGCCAGAGCACGCAGGAAATGTCGGCGTGCGGCTCGGTGTGAAACGGCAGGTGCTGGCCATAGCGGAAGATAGATTCGCGCCCGACCATGCTGCTGACGTTGCATTTGAATTCGTCCTCGATGTGCCGTCGCAGGCGTCGGAAGATCGGTTTGAAAAACTCCGGGTACATGAAGTCCAGGCTGTCACGGTAGGTCCGTGAATACGGCACCTGGTGGTCGTTCAGGCGGTCGTTGGCTTTGAGAGCCAGTTCAGTTGCCTGCTCGACCTCCATGGCACCCAGCAGTTCCCGGATGCGCAGCACCGGAGCCGGGAAGATTTTGTTCACAGCGTTCATGTGACTCCCTGGTTTAGCAGTAGCAATCGCAGTTGCAATTGCAGTTGCAATTGAAGTTGTATTGGGTTCTACGCACGGCAATCTGGCTGCCGTTGTCCACCAGTTCATCGCGAACAAAAGATGCGCTGCCGCAGTTGGAAACAACGGATGTCGCGTTGTTGCCCACTGGGCTGCAGTTGCCCGTATTTCCCGGGCAGTTACCGTTGAAACAGTTCGCGATAGTGCTAAAAAAGTAGTCGTGCAACCACCCGTAGTTCGCGGTCCACATAGATCCGCTGTTGTTCATGTACATGTCCCAGTTACCGTCGGACTTCAAAAAGCCCATCAGGTTGCTGTTGACATGCAGATAGCGGGTCACGTTGTCCGTGTCCTGCATATTGATGGTCGGAGCGGTGTTCTGAATCGTCAGATTCCCCGTCATCGTGTCGCCGGTCTTAGCGACTCGGCTGGACAGATCAATGTTGACCGTCGCGTTCCCAGCGGCATCAGGTCCAGCACCGTTAACCGACCTAACAAAGGCTGTGGAGTCATAGCCATCGAGCTTGTCGGCGTCGGCGGCCTTGGCGGTGATGCCGAGGTAGGCAGCGTTGTGGTTGTGCGTGCTAGAGGCAAAGGCGCTCGCATGTTGGCCATCGAGCAGGTCGGCATCCAGTCCAGTACCTGCCCCATCCACAGTGAGCAGTTTCGCCAGGACATCAGCCGCCGTGTAGCTCGCTGCATTGAGCTTGGCGGCGAATTGCGTATCGATGCCGCTTGCCAAATCCATGATGAAGCGCCAGTTGTCTGGGTTCGTGCCGATCAACTGGTAGAGCTTCAGCTGGTCCGTGCGGTAGCACAGCATCCCAATCTGAAGGTTGGTCGTCGGGAAGGTGGTGCCGCTGTTGCACGAAATGGCCGTCTTGTCGTTGTTCAGGATCTCGATCAGAGAATCGGACAGCGTTCTGGACGACGGTATGTCGGTGAAGTTTTGCATCTAGTACCCCTGTGCAATCCAGGTGAAGGAGCCGGTCACGCGCGTGCCGGAACTGTTTTCGAGGACGGCGGTGAAGCCAGTCGTGGTAACTGCGCCTAGCAGCCGAGGGATGGCCACGGCGGTACCCCCCTTGTGGGTCATGGTCACCTCCGGTGCGACCCTAAAGGCGCGCGAGAAGTAGATCGAGGCTCCGGCCGCTGGATCGGTAATCTGGGCAGTACCTCGGTCGAAGATGTCAGGGACGTCAACCGTCACCCGCAATGCGTCAATGAAGGCTCGGTCAGAGTTGCGCGAATTCAGAATGGCTCGGAAAAGCGCGCGACGGTAGGTGTAGTCGCCTTGGATGAAATCCCGGAAGTCGGTGTACCCGGGCGGGTGACCGGCCTCGACGATGGCAGCAAATTCCTGCTCGGTGATCTCAGTGCTGCCAACGATCATGTCGCTGATCACGCCGTTGGCATGCCTGCGGTACTGCTCGGCAAGCGCTAAGGCCTCCTGCGCGGTCAGTCGGATTGCTTTACGTAGCGCATCCGATACCGCAAAGCCCTCGGTCAGATTTCGGCGGTAGGCTACCGTTCGCCCCAGTGCCTCGCCTAGGGCGACAGCCTCAGCCACTCGCTTGACCGTCCGCCGTGCAGCCTTGTCGGCCGTTCCAAAGGCCTCCGAGAACGGTTTTCGGAGCTGTTTGGCTCCCAAGTCGCTCACGCCCAGGCCTTCGCTGATTCGCAAGATGAATGCGATCAGATCTGTATAGGTCTCAGCAAACGCGACGGCTTCTGAAATGCGCTTGGTCATCTGCCGATCCAAGTCGTCACCTAGCCCAAAAGCTTCGAATGCGTTCTTGGTTACACCCCGTTGAGGCGTCTCCGACACCGGCAGGCTTTCGGCCAGGCGCTTCGTAGTACTTTGGCGAAGCAAGTCACCCCAGGCCAAGTTTTCCGCAGCGCTTTTTGTCAGCACTCGGGTCAGGTATTCAGAGGTCTGGAACGCCTCCCGAATCTCTTTGCGACTGGCTTTTCCGGCGCCCTCCGTGAAGGCCATCGTCTCTACCCATCGAAGCACGTATGCGATCAGGTCCGAATAGGTTTCTGCAAAACCTACGGCTTCAGACTCCCGCAGCGTCAACTGCTTAGTTAAACCTTCGGCTAACGCCAGAGCTTCGCTGGATCGCTTGGTCCAATTCCATACTGTTGACTCCACCAGCGCCAGAGACACTGCCACGGCTACGTTGTATACAGCTGGATAGGCCGTGGTCCAGTTCTTCCCGGCGCTGGCGCTCGACCAAGTAAAGCCAGCCGCTGCCCAGGTGTACCTCGCTCCCTGGGTTTCGCTGACCGTCACCGTATCGGGCATCTCGATCAGCTCATCGTGAAGGTGAAGACTGCGGTCAGGCTGTCATCTGCACCCTTGTTGACCACCGGGAACACCACGCGATCAAGCATGATGCCCCCGGTCGCTGCGTTGAATACCCCGGCCTCCGTCAGGGCGCCCGTGCTGTCCCCCGCCAGGAAATCCGCGCTGAAGGTGAAAGTCTTGGTTCCCGCTGTGTGCGCGTAGGTCGCGGCATTTCGGTCAATTTCAGTCACCAGCGCCGACTGGGTGGCCGCCGCCGCGGTAGTGCCGGTGCCCAGCGCAATAAAGCCCATCACAGCGGGTCGGCTGGCGGCTTTACCAATGGCGTCAGCGATGAAGTCAAAGCCAACGTTGACGATGATGTTGTCTTTGTGGACCGTCTCGACCTCACCGCTTGCACGGCGAAGGATCAGGGTCATAGCACCGTGAAGCTGCATGGATTCGTCGATCATGAAAAGTCCTCGTGAAACGGAGAAAGAAATGGCGCTGTCTCTTTCGAGAGCAGCGCCACGGTTGGAGATGAGTTGAAAACCTGGGGGCTAGTACAGACGCAGACTGGTAAAGGCTCCGATTGGCATAAGCGCCGAACTGGCTGACTCCACATCACCTCCCATCCGACCGACAAAAAGCCGTCGCTCGGTGGCGGTCTGGCACACGCCGATGCAAACCCGATCAGTGATCGCGATGCCACAAGGCACGCTCAGTCGCCTGGAAAGTTGGTCTTCGAGAAAGAACGCACCCGTCGTGGCGTCATAGCCCACCAGGAGCGATCCTGCGGGGCCAAGAGCCGCCCAAATCACACAGGTTGTGACCTCTGCCGGTATGAACCAAAAGGAGGTGTGAAAAACCGACGGGATATTCACCGACCAAGCCACCCGGGTGGTGTCTTTGACCATGAGACCGTCGCCATATCGGCCGGCGGCATAGGCGACGCCTGCCGCCTGGCTCGAGACTGGATTGCCTAACCCTGCGGTAGAACCGTTCAGACGCCATCCGTAGACTTCGCCGGCTTGCAGTGCATCTTCCCGGGCGATCTGGAAGCGGGCATCCACGTTGGCAATCGCTCCGTCATAGGCCCACTGACGCCTTGCAGCATCGCTGCTCCAGGGGAAATTCGCCTCCAGCCATGTGGTCCGGTCATCAACCGAGGCCCCAAGGCTATTGAGCAGCGTGTTCTGGGCGCGGATGGGTGAAACAAGGTCCACCTCAAAGAGGTACTCAGCCATCTGGGCACCGGTGCTCATACGCAGGGCGTTTCGACCGTTGACCGAGACGACAGAAGCGAAGTGCTTGGTGCCAGGGAATCCCAGCGCCTGCTCATCGCGTGCCAGGATCAAATTGGCGTTCTGCGGCTGGGCAACCACCGTCGACACAAAGGTCGGCGTGTCACTGTAGATGCCTGGGGACGCAATCGCCTTGATCCAAAACTTGCGCTCTCCATCAAACCCTGAGGGCAGCGTGTAGCTGGTGGACTTGACCTCAGCCACAAAGAGCGAGGCATCCCAGGCCGCGCCCTCACGAAGCTCATACCCGACAACTTCGGGTTCAGGATTGGGCTGCCACCGAAACTCCAGCCGGTTGGCCGACTGGACCACATCGAACTGACGCACGGCCCTAGGCGCTTGCAGGCTCAGCACAAAGGTTGTGACGTGGGCGCTGTAATTGCCAGAAGTGTCGTAGGCCCGGATGTGATACGGGTAGAGGCCTGCCGCGCTTTGGTCGTGGACCATCTGCGTGCCCGCGGTCTTGGCCACCAACTGGCCGTTATCCCAGCCAGCACCCACGCGGACCTCGTAGCCAGCAAGGTCTGCATCTTGGAGTTCATCCCAAGAAATCAGCAGATCGGAGACCCGGCGCTGGACCAAGAAGCCCGTGACATCAGACGGCGGCTGGGTCTTGCCCAGAACCGTTGCGCTCAGGGTCGCAGGAACACTCTCCTTGCGCGTGATCCCGATCGCACGCAGGCTGAATTCATACGCGCCTTCTTTCGCATCCCGGATTTCGACGTAGTTGGCACTGGTGAGCGGAAGGCTCACGAAGTTGCCGCCTGCCACCCGGTAGGACAGTCGGTAAGCGACTGCGGTCTGCACCTCGTTCCAGGACACCTGAACCAGCACCTGGGCCTGGTCTTTGACACGGTACAAGCTCTCCTGCATGGAGAGCCCAGTCGGTGCTGGCGGCATGTCCGAAAGCACGGTGATCGAGCGGGGCTGCAATGCCAGCCCTTTTTCAATCGCATCGAACTTGCTCGGGTTGTGAGCGAGTGCGGTGACTTCGTGAACCCCCGGGTCCCGCTCGGCGACCGCAACCACCCGAAAGAGTTGCGGCTCAATGATGGACGAGGAAAGCACCCAAATGGCGCCAGCCTGCGGCACCGCACTGAACGGGATCGTCACCGTCAGGGCTCGACCCGAAATCGGACCTACCAGCCGCTCCTCAACCACCCCAGTGGGCAGAATGACCGATAGCCGCCATGGGAGATCCGCTGGCGGGTCCTGATCCAAAGTGACCGTGCTGGCAGTTGCCGCAGCGATTCGGCCCCCAAGGCGCATGCCGCCTCGAACCGGATCGGCGATCTTGATGACGTCACCCGGACGCACCACGGCACCCTCCAGGCCCGTGCGGAAGGTGACGATCTCGGATTCCGACTGCTCGGAATACAAGAGCCACTTACCCACGCGGTGAGCCTGGCCCCTTGAGGTACATCCCAGCGCCACGACTTCGCTTTGCACGATGCCGTAGCGGGCGATGCCGGCGGCGTCCTCGACGTACTCCACCTTCTGGCGGTAAAAGTCTTCGGGGTCGTTCCATGTGACCAAGGCCACCGTGTGCCGCGCCTTCGCCGAAGACCCCTGGTAGGCAAATTCGCCATCCACGACATTGCTGGGGGCGAACTGGTAGACCGGATCAGCGGGTGCATCCTGCGTGACCGTGATCGCCCCACCGGACCAGTACACCATGCCCCGAAAGATAGAGGCCATGTCCTGCACGACCTTGTAGGCCTGCTCCCGCGTCTGGAGGTACAGGTTGCAGGTAAAGCGCGGCTCAAAACCGCCCAGCCCGTTGGGAACCGACTGGTCGCAGTATTGGGCCACCCGGTAGAGCGCCCACTTGTCGACCTGGGCCTCAGGGATGTAGCCACCCAAGCCGTAGCGGGTGCTGGTCACCAGGTCGTAAAAGCACCATGCAGGGTTATCGGTCCAGGCTATCTTGAAGGTGCCATTCCACACACCGCTGTAAGCGCGCGTGGCTGGGTCGTAGTTCACGGGAACACGAACCCGCAGCAGCTTCATGTCATAACTGCGCCGCGGGATGCTCGAGAACTGGGACGCATCGACCCGAAGCGCTACCAGGGCACTGTTGGGGTAGCGCAGCTTACTCTCGATGACCTCGGTGTAGGACTCCACAAAGGTCTTGTTCTGAATCGCACTTGAGGTCGAATCCGCCGTGATCCGGCGCACACGGATATCCCAAGGGCCATTGCCCGCGAGAGGCACGTAGTAGCTGCGCTGGTACTTGGTCGTGGTCTTGCCGGAGATCGTGTCGTTGATCATCTCCACGAACCCACCGCCGTTGACTTGGCGATCGATAGCAAAGTTCACCGTGCTGCCATTGAGATCGCCATTGGTCGTGTCCTGGTTGGTCAACTGCGGCACGCTCACCTTGACCCGAACGGCATCTACATCCGGGTCGGTGATGGAGCGCACCACCGGCTGGCTCGCCTTGACCTCTACACCGACGACCACCTCATTCTCGACGGACGAGAACCCCGGCACATAGCTTTGCTGCTGGCTGCCGTTACGGGTCTCCAAGGTGACGCCTGAGAAGTTGGTCGAGCCATCAGGGTTCTGAATCGGTGTGTCGTCCAGGTAAACCGATTGCAGGCCGTCGACCAGCCCCTCGATCTCACCCTCGGAAATGAGGTCAACCACTCGCGCATAGGCTTTGGACCGCAGGCTGTCGGGGGCCTCTTGCGCCACACGGGCGCTTCCTCCACCGCCTTTGCCGCCACCGCCCGCCCCAATGATCAGTTGGCTCATGCGGCGATCTCATCCACGTCAATGCCGGCGCTGATCACCGCTGAGCCCACTATCAATCGGCCGTAACCCACCGGCACGGGATGCCCCTGGGCGGTGGTGTTGACCGCACCATTGAAACTGTAGCTGGGCTTGTTTTCTGGGCGCTCAGAGGGTTCCGTGGCCTTGGGCGTAGGGGCGATCATCTGCGCCACGCCACCCAGAATCATGGCGGTGCCCACCGAATAGAGCGTGGCCTGAGACAAAAACGCACCCGAAGCCGCCCAGCCCAGCGGGTTCCACCAGGCAACGGCCAACAGGGCTGCACCCAGCAAGATCTGACCGAGGCCATTGCCACCCGCACCAGAGACCACCGGTGCAATCGTGATGCGGCTCTGTCCAGTCGGCTCATGCAGGCGGTCCAGCGACAATGCCTCACGGCCGGCCAGTACGCGGTACCCCACGCCGCGCTCGCCTGAGGCCACCAATTCCCGCTCGAAGGCGGGGAAATTGGCCGCCAGTGCCCGAATGGCCTCGGCAGCCGAGGAGATGGCCAGGCTATGTCTGCGGCCGAAGCGGCGCCCAAGTTCACCGAGAAGAATGATCGTGATCATGCCTGAGGATGTGTGTTGTTACTTTTTGCCAGTAGCCGCCGTAGACATCACGGCTGGAAAGACGCCCCTGCAAGTGATGAAGGATCAGCCCGTCTCCTAGATAGACGGCTGCGTGATTCGGTACGGGGGATGCCACCTGCATCAGGAAGCAGTCCCCAACCTTTAGTTCGTCTGCATCCACCGGGAAGAAGCCAGCCTGGGCAAAGTTCTCCAGGTAGAGGTTCTCCCCGCGCTTCCACCAGTCGTCAAAGCGCACGAAGTTGGGCAACTCCACCCCGCGCTCTGCGCGGAACCAGTCGCGCACCAGGGCGTAGCAGTCGAGCACGCCGTGAGACCATTCGCGGCCTACCAACGGGGCGACATAGCCCGACGGCTCGATACTTGCCCAGGCGACGCTTGGGACACTCACGATGTGCCAAGGCAAGCCACTGGCCTCACACGCCACCCGGTCAGCCTGACTCGGCTCGGGCGGCAGACCGGGGTGGCTGTGCACCACGGCAGCGATCTGGCCCTGCTCATCGGCTTTGGCGTAGTCCTCGGGGTGAATCACGAACTGATCGGTTCCCACACCCAGGTTTCGGCACGGCCAGTAAACCTCCCGACCTTTTCGGATGACAAGCAGCCCGCACGACTCGCGCGGACCGTCTGGCCCTGAATATGCCTGCCGGGCGTGATCGAGCGCCAGGGCTTGGTTCTCAGGCAGCATCAACGAATCAGCCCCGCGGCCGGGAAGCCACCAAAAGGCAACTCGGCGTTCTGCCCAAACCGGGCCTTGCACGATGACAGGCGCTTGCCGCAGACATCCAGGCTGCTGGAGCCAACCGCCTGATCATTGGCATCCAGGTAGACCGTCCCGGTGTAACCGCACTCTGCCCCACGGTAGCGCCAGGGGCACACGTTTTGAACGATCTGCCGACGAGGGAGTGTGACCCCCTCCAAATCAAACGATGCGGCCAACTCAAACTCGACCACATCCCGCGTTTCTCTGGACTTGCGGTCGACGTAGTACACGTCATCCGCGAATTCAGCCGAAGGATCGGCCGTGGGATTGACGCCGCCTTCAAAGTTCACCGCGTCGAGGTATTTCGCAAGCGTCCTCTTGCGCGTGATCTTGGCGCCCACCAGGTCCTGGTAGGTGAGTACCAGCGCGGTGATTGCGCCGGTGACATTCGCTACCCGCAGGCGCGGCCGCGGCACCTGTCCGTTGCCATTGAATTCAAAGCCTTCGACCTCAATGGGAAATGCCTCGTAGGCGTTGCCCTGCCAGACAACCCGCTGCTGTAAGGCATTGGTTCCGGCATGAAAGCGAACCGGTCCTTGACCAAACAGTGCCAGATCCAGCACAAAAAGTTCGATCACGCTGCTGGGTGCAAGCTTCTGGATTTCGGAGGTAATCGCGGATACGGTCATGACAGATCAAACACCTGCTTGAAGGTAGCCCGCACCGATTCGACATTGGGCTCATCCACTGATCGGCTCCACTCCTCGCACACGAACTTGGCAGCAGTTCCTCCAGGAGGAGTCCAGTCAAAGGCCTGCACGGCACCCCGTGTACGCAAAAAAGCATCGATTGCGGCCGCATCAAGGCTGGTGCGCCCCCGAAACTCCAGCGACCAGACCTGGGGCTGGGTGTTGATGCCAAAGGCCAAACGCTGCTCATAGCCATCGCCAAAGGCCACACGGCGCACGGTGGGCCGCATCGACAGGTTGGCTCCAACCGAAGGGATCCAGGTGAAGGTCGCCATTTACACCGCCCTCCGGCCATCGAGCAGGCCACCGGCGCGCTTCTGGGCAAGCAGTTCTTGCCGCACGGCGCTGGCAATCGCCCGGCCAAGATCGCGTCCGCCCGGGTCTTCCCCGCGGCTTGACGTTCCTGCATCGGAGACGCTGACCGAGATGTTGAATATGTCCCCACCGGACGCACCACCGCTCATCGTGACCGGAATGGATCGACCGTCAGGCAGCGGCACATAGGCCTCTGGCCTGCTGCCCTCGCCAAAGAGGGCCAACTGTGGCGAGTTGGCAATGCCGCCCGAGGCATAGCTGCGCAGCGCCATGGGGCCTGATCCGGTCATGACGCCCCCGTTGGCAAAGCCAAAGAGGCCCATCATGGCGTTGGCCAACGGAATGGTGATCGCTCGCTGAATCTGGATACGTATGAGGTCGGAGATGATCGAGTTGGCCAGACTTTTGAAGTCGAGCTTTCCGGTCATCACAAACTGGGTGAGCGCATCGGTCATTCCGTTGAAGGCTCGGCTCGTAATCGACTCGATCTGCTTGCCCATGGCCTCGGCATCTTCGATAAAGCTTTTCAGCCCCTTTTGAAATCCAGCTGTGAAGGGCTCAGCAACCTCCTTGGCGCGCTGCCCCAACTCCTTGGCACCTGCGGCCGCAGTACGGGCCGCTTCGGCGATCTGGCGCATGGCTTCGGCAAAGCGCTCATTGCCAGGCGCAGCCTCTGCCACCGCACGCGCCTCTGAGGCCAACAGCTCAAGTTGCCGAGCACTTTCTTCTCTGGCGGTAGCCAGACGCCGCAAGGACTCGAGTTCGCTGATCGCACCCGACTCACGGAGCAGCCTGACCTGCTCCTCGCGGGTCTTGAATTCCGACTCGGCTCCC
>OFDN01001328.1_pt1 | contig 16725 bp, 15 predicted proteins | sample 1520971 | NCBI WGS metagenome assembly OFDN01 (sample SAMEA94257418, study PRJEB24077) | hot springs metagenome | biome: Aquatic biome; feature: Geographical feature; material: Water | place: India | collected 2012-06-12 | depth 5 m
ATACGAGACGATGGTCGACCGCGAGTCGGCCTACGAGAAGATCAAGGGCCGGGCCGTGGCCAGCGCGCACACACGGTCGAGCACCCGGCCCCAGTCGGGCTGGCCGCCGTCGTTGTCCTCCCAGCGGATGCGCCGCGCGATGCCGTCGGGGTGCAGCAGCATCGGCGCGAAGTCGTACAGCGGCGTGAGCGCGATGTGGCCTGCAAAGTCGCGCTGTACCGCGGTGTTGCGGGCGTGGTTGTCCTTGTTGCCCAACGCCAGGTTGGCCACGTCGCGCTTCAGGTACTCGAGCACTTCTGCTTGAGGGTCGCTGCAGTGACGCAGCAGCGCGGCGCACACCTGGTCGTGGCTGGGTACCGCGTCGAAGCCGGGCAGGCCCGTCAGCGTGGCGATGCTTTCCTGTGCCAGGCGGGTGACGCGGCCATCGGCCACCCGGCGGTCGAAGCGTGGAATGAACAGCGCGCGCTGGTGCAGCATCAGCGGCGCATGCACCCGCAGCTCCAGGCGGCGCGCGATGTCCATATAAGGCGCCTCATGCTCCAGGATGCGCGCGAGCTGCCGGTCGGTGCCTCGGCCGAACTTGACGATGTAGTGCTGCACCGCCAGTTCGTCGGGCAGCGTGTGGTCCAGATAAAGCAGGCCGTCCCCGGCCCGGGTGAGCAGCACTTTCGGCCATTCACCCTGCACGCCCGACGAACCCGCGACGAACAGGCCGTGCGAAGCCAGGTACTCCGAGAACCCGTCGCCGCGCTCGGCCACCTGCTCATCGGTGAAGCCGAGGTGGGGGCCGGTTTGCTGCGCCAGCCATGCGGCCGCTTCCTTCACCCGGAGATGACCGATGGGGTTGCCCGCCCCCACCAGCAGCAGCCGCCAGTCGGCGGGCGTGCCGGCGGTGGCCGGCTGGCCGATGCGCCGCAGCAGCTCCTGGCGACCGAAGCCCTGCGGCAGCATGTCGATCAGGAACACCGGCCAGTGCGGCGCTTGCAGCGGCTCCAGGCCGACCGGCCAGCGCGCGCAGGCGGCATGGGCGTCGGCCGCGCCGGTGTGCTCGAAGGCCCAGTCCACCGCATAGCCGGAATAGGTCTTCGCGCGCCAGCCCTCTGCCTCGGCACCTTGCAAGCCAACGCTGCCGACGTTGCGCCAGGCGCCGTCGATGTGGAGTTGCAGCGTGCAGGCGGCAGTCATTTGCACGAAATTCTAGGGGATTCAGCAGCCAGTGCGGGATTGATTTAGCTATTTTTCCGTGCTTAAACCACCGGCAACGCCACCACCACCCGCGCCCCGCGCGGCACTACGCCCTCCATCCACACCTGCCCGCCCTGGCGCTCGACGATCTCCTTGACGATGGACAGGCCCAGGCCGCAGCCCTCGGCGTCCTCGGCCACGCGCATGAAGCGCTCGAACACCCGCTCGCGGGCCTCGGGCGGCACGCCGGGGCCGTTGTCCTCCACCTCCAGGCGGGCGCGGTCGGCCTGCTGGCGCACGCGCAGCGTCACCTCGGCACCGCGGCCGGCATAACGCAGCGCGTTGTCGATCAGGTTCAGCACCGCCTCGCGCAGCAGCAGTGCATTGGCATGCACCCGCAGCGGCGGCAGCCCGTCGCCGGTGTCCACGCCCAGGTCGATGCCGGCGCGCAGCGCCCGCGGCACCTGCTCGGCCACCAGCTCCTGCGCGAAGCGGCGCAGGTCGAGCTCGGTGCGGTCCTGGGCGATGCTGGCCTCGGGCTCGGCCCGCGCCAGCGTCAGCAGCTGGTTGACCAGGTGGGCGCTGCGCGCCGCACTCGCCTGCACCCGCTGCAGCCGGGCCTGCATCTCGGGATCGGTGGCGCTGTGCAGGGCCAGCTCGGTCTGGCTCTTCAGGCCGGCCAGCGGCGTGCGCAGCTGGTGCGCCGCATCGGCGATGAAGCGCTTCTGCACCGCCACGCTGGCGCGCACCTCGGCCAGCAGCTGGTTGAGCGCGCCGGCCAGCGCATGCAGCTCCAGCGGCGCTTCCTGCAGCCGGATGGGCGCCAGGTCGTTGGGCGCGCGGCCTTCCACCTCGCGGCGCAGCCGGGTCAGCGGCGCCAGGCCGGCGCGGATGCCGGCCCACACGATCATGGTCATCAGCCCGATCAGGCCCGACAGCGGCAGCAGCGTGTCGAACAGGATGCTGCGGGCCAGGTCCTCGCGGTTGGCGCTGCTGCGGGCCACCTGCACCAGCATGGTCTGCGGCGGCGCGTCGATGCCGCCATAGCTCAGGTACAGCGCCGCCACCCGCACCCGCACCTCGGGCGCGAAGGGCGCCTGCGAGATGCGCATGCTGCCGTCGTAGAAGGTGGGCGTGTTCAGCGGCGGATGCGCCACCGGCGGGGGCGGCGGCACCTGGTTGTTGCCGAGGATGAACTGTCCGGGCGGCGTGCTCACGGTGTACATGAGCTTGTCGGTGGGATCGGCCTCCAGCACGTCCTGCGCGGCCCGCGGGAAGTCGATCAGCAGCCCGTTGTCCAGCGGCTTGAGCTGGCGCGCCAGCGCGCGCGTGGCCTGCAGCAGGCTGGCATCCACCGCGCGGTTGGCATAACCGGCGGCCAGCCGGTAGGTGGCGGCGCCGCCGGCCATCCACAGCACCAGCTGCGGCAGCACCAGCCACAGCAGCAACTGCCGGCTCAGGGATCGCTGGCTGCGCATGGCGGGCGCTTCAGCGCGCCTCGGCTTCCAGCAGGTAGCCCAGGCCGCGGATAGTGCGGATCACCAGGCCCGAGCCCTCGAACTTGCGGCGCAGCCGGTGGATATACACCTCGGTGGAATTGCCGCCGGCCGGCTCGCCGCCGTCGGTGCCCCAGGCCTGCGCGATCTGCTCCTTGGTCACCACGCGGTCGCGGTGCGTCACCAGCAGGTCCAGCAGCGTCCATTCGCGCGGACTGAGTTCCAGCAGGCTGCCGTCGATGCTGGCGCGCCGCGCCTCGCGCGCGAAGCTCAGCCGCCCCACCTCCAGCTCGCCGGCGGCCGCGGCCGGCTGCGTGCGGCGCAGCAGGGCGCGCAGCCGGGCTTCCAGCTCGGGGAAGTCGAAGGGCTTGGTGATGTAGTCGTCGGCGCCGGCGTTCAGGCCGGCCACGCGGCTGTCCAGGCCGTCCATCGCGGTGAGCACCACCACGGGCAGCGTCGGCTTGGCCGCGCGCACATGCTTGAGCACCGTCAGGCCGTCCATCATCGGCAGGCCCAGGTCGAGGATCGCGAGGTCGAAGGGCTGCTTGAGCAGCAGGTATTCGGCCACCGGCCCGTTGGGCGCGTGCTCCACCGTGAAGCCAGCGCGCTGCAGCTGCGCCACCAGCGCATCGGCCAGCAGGGCATCGTCTTCGGCAAGCAGCAGGTTCATGGCTGGGAGCTTAACGCGGCGTTAAGGCTTCGGCCATGCGGGCCCGCCCGCGGTGGGCGTTGGCGACGCACCGCACCCTGCGTTAATAAACCGTTAAGGGTTCCCCCGAATGACGATGTTGGCAAGGCAACGTTAATCTTTCGTTCATCCGGAGTTCAGCTTCGGACGCTGCATCCCTGTTCAACCCAACAAAGCACACCGCCATGAGACAAGACACCGCCTCCACCGCGTTCGCCCCCCGCCTGCTGGCCCTGGCCGCCGCGCTCACGCTGGCCACGGCCGCCCGCGCCGGCGACCTGGAAGTGCTGCACTACTGGACCAGCGGCGGCGAGGCCAAGGCCGCCTCGGCGCTGAAGGCCACGATGCAGCAGAAGGGCCACACCTGGAAGGACTTCGCGGTGGCCGGCGGCGGTGGCGATGCGGCGATGACGGTGCTGAAGTCGCGCGTGGTCTCGGGCAATGCCCCGGCCGCGGCGCAGATCAAGGGCCCGTCCATCCAGGAATGGGCGCGCGAAGGCGTGCTGGCCAACGTCGACGACGTGGCCAAGGCCGAGAAGTGGGACGAGCTGCTGCCCAAGGCCGTGTCCGACGTGATGAAGTACAAGGGCAACTACGTGGCCGTGCCGGTCAACGTGCACCGCGTCAACTGGCTGTGGGCCAACCCCGAGGCGCTGAAGAAGGCCAATGCCAAGCTGCCCACCAACTGGGACGAGTTCTTCACCACCGCCGAGGCGCTGAAGAAGGCCGGCATCATCCCCGTGGCCCACGGCGGCCAGGCCTGGCAGGACTTCACCACCTTCGAGAGCGTGGCCCTGGGCATCGGCGGCACCGACTTCTACAAGAAGGCCTTCGTGCAGCTGGACGCGGCCACGCTGGGCGGCGCCACCATGGAGAAGGTGCTCACCACCTTCAAGAAGATCAAGGACTACACCGACAAGAACGCCAACGGCCGCGACTGGAACCTGGCCACCGCCATGGTCATCAAGGGCGAGGCCGGCATGCAGCTGATGGGCGACTGGGCCAAGGGCGAGTTCGTGGCCGCCGGCAAGGTGCCGGGCAAGGACTTCCTGTGCGCCGCCGCTCCCGGCACCGGCAGCGCCTACACCTTCAACATCGACTCGTTCGCGATGTTCAAGGTCAAGGGCGACACCAAGGCCCAGAAGGACCTGGCCGCGGCCATCATGTCCACCGACTTCCAGGAACAGTTCAGCCTGAACAAGGGCTCCATCCCGGTGCGGCTGAACATGAACATGGCCAAGTTCGACGACTGCGCCAAGCTCTCCAGCAAGGACTTCGTCGACACCGCCAAGACCGGCGCGCTGGTGCCCTCCATCGCCCACGGCATGGCGGTGCCGCCGGCGGTGGAAGGCGCGATGAAGGACGTGGTGAGCCAGTTCTGGAACAGCGACCGCATGACCGCCAAGGACGCGATGGCCAAGCTGGCCTCGGCCGCCAAGACCAAGTAAGCGCGCCGCCGCGCCGCCCCTTCCGGGAATCCCCATGTCCGCACCGTCCCAGCTGCGCACGCCGTGGCTGCCCAGGCTCGTCGTCGCGCCGAGCTTCCTGCTCGGCTTCCTGTTCATCTACGGGCTCATCGCGTGGAACGGCTACCTCTCGGTGTCCGAATCGCGCCTGCTGCCCAACTACGAGTTCGCCGGCCTGCAGCAGTACGTGGCCCTGTTCGAAAGCGAACGCTTCCGCGTCGCGCTGACCAACATGGCCATCTTCGGCACGCTGTTCGTGGCCGGGGCGATGGCGCTGGGGTTGCTGCTGGCGATCCTGCTGGACCAGAAGGTGCGCGCGGAAGGGGCGCTGCGCACCATCTACCTGTACCCGATGGCGATCTCGTTCATCGTCACCGGCACGGCCTGGAAGTGGATGCTCAACCCGGGCCTGGGACTGGAAAGCGTGGTGCGGCAATGGGGCTTCACCAGCTTCACCTTCGACTGGCTGGTGAACCCGGACAAGGCCATCTACTGCGTGGCCATCGCCGGCATCTGGCAGAGCGCCGGCTTCGTGATGGCGCTGTTCCTGGCCGGGCTGCGCGGCATCGACGACTCCATCATCAAGGCCGCGCAGGTGGACGGCGCCAGCCTGCCGCGCATCTACTGGCGCATCGTGGTGCCCAGCCTGCGGCCGGTGTTCTTCAGCACGCTGATGGTGGTGAGCCACCTGGCCATCAAGAGCTTCGACCTGGTGATGGCGCTCACCGCCGGCGGCCCCGGCTATGCCACCGACCTGCCGGCCACCTTCATGTATGCAATGGCCTTCACCCGCGGCCAGATCGGCCTGGGCGCGGCCAGCGCCACCGTGATGCTGGCCACCGTGGCCGCCATCGTGGTGCCCTATCTCTACAGCGAACTGAGGAGGCCGAAATGAAGGCCGCGACCGTCCACCGCATCCTGCTGTGGGGCATGCTGGTGCTGTTTGCGCTGTACTTCCTCACGCCGATGTACGTGATGGTGAGCACCTCGCTGAAGGACATGGACCAGGTGCGCGACGGCAGCCTGCTGTCCCTGCCCACGCGGCCCACCACCGAGGCCTGGGCCAAGGCCTGGAGCGGCGCCTGCACCGGCACCGACTGCAACGGGCTGAAGCCCTTCTTCCTCAACTCGCTGCTGCTGGTGGTGCCGGCGGTGCTGGTGTCCAGCGCCATCGGCGCGGTCAACGGCTACGTGCTGGCCAAGTGGCGCTTTCCGGGCAGCGAGACGATGTTCGCCTTCCTGCTGTTCGGCGTGTTCATGCCGATGCAGGTGGTGCTGCTGCCGATGAGCCAGGTGCTGGGCTGGCTGGGCATCGCCAGCAGCCTGTGGGGGCTGATCCTGATCCACGTGCTGGCCGGCATCCCTTCCACCACGCTGTTCTTCCGCAACTACTACGTGGGCCTGCCGGATGAACTGGTGAAGGCGGCGATGCTGGACGGCGCCTCGTTCTGGCAGATCTTCTTCCGCATCGTGCTGCCGCTGTCCACGCCGATCGTGGTGGTGACGCTGATCTGGCAGTTCACCAACATCTGGAACGACTTCCTCTACGGCGTGGTGTTCTCCGGCGCCGACAGCAAGCCCGTCACCGTGGGCCTGAACAACCTGGCCAACACCAGCAGTTCGGTCAAGGAATACAACGTGGACATGGCCGCTGCCTTGATCGCGGCGCTGCCCACGCTCTTCGTCTATGTGGTGGCGGGCAAGTACTTCGTGCGCGGCCTGACGGCCGGCGCGGTGAAAGGTTGATGAACATGGGTGCGCTTTCGATCCGCCAGGTCCGCAAGACCTTCAACAACACGGTGCACATCCTCAAGGGCATCGACATCGAGATCGACCCGGGCGAGTTCCTGATCCTGGTCGGCCCCTCGGGCTGCGGCAAGAGCACGCTGCTGTCGATGATCGCGGGGCTGGACACGCCCACCTCCGGCAGCATCCACATCGGCGAGCGCGATGTGACGCACCTGCCGAGCAAGGACCGCGACATTGCGATGGTGTTCCAGAGCTATGCGCTGTACCCGAACATGAACGTGGCGCAGAACATCGCCTTCGGCCTGGAGATCCGCAAGGTGCCCAAGCCGCAGCGCGAAGAAACCGTGCAGCGCGTGGCCAAGATGCTGCAGCTGGGCCACCTGCTGGACCGCAAGCCGGGCCAGCTCTCAGGCGGCCAGCGCCAGCGTGTGGCCATGGGCCGGGCGCTGGCCCGCGACCCCAAGCTGTTTTTGTTCGACGAGCCGCTCTCCAACCTCGACGCCAAGCTGCGCGTGGAGATGCGCGCCGAGATCAAGCTGCTGCATCAGCGCACCAGGACCACCACGGTGTACGTGACGCACGACCAGGTGGAGGCGATGACGCTGGGCGACCGCATCGCGGTGATGAAGGACGGCGTGGTGCAACAATTCGGCACGCCGGAGGACATCTACGAGCGGCCGGCCACGCGCTTCGTGGCCGAGTTCATCGGCTCGCCGGCCATGAACATGCTGCAGGCCCGCCAGGCGGGCGGCAGCGTGGTGGCACACGGCATCGAGCTGGCCACGCACGAGGCACAGCGGGTGGCGCTGGCGGGCGCTGGCGGCGAGCTGATCTACGGCCTGCGCCCCGAGAACATTGCGCTGGCCGACAGCGGCCTGCCCGGCACGCTGTCGCTCATCGAACCCACCGGCCCCGAGACCTACGCCACGGTGGACACCGCGGCCGGCCCGCTCACCATCCGCGTGCCGGGCAACCTGCGGGCGCATGTGGGGGATGCGGTGCACCTGCGCTGGGACGCGGCGCATGCACATCTGTTCGATGCCGCGACGGAGTTGCGGGTGGCGTAGCCGGTCGGTGCGATAAGCGTTGGTTGTATACAACGACGGGCCAGCAGGCCAGGGCGGCGGGCAGAGAATCCGCGACCCCGCTCCGGGGGAAGAAGTCAAAACATCATGAACAAGACAGCCATCGCCATCGTCTCCCTCGCCGCCGCCGTGTGCGCCGGCACTGCCTCGGCCCAGGCCTACCTCGGTGCCGGCGTCAGCGCTGCCCGCATCAACGTCGACTGCGACGGCGCCGACCGCTGCGACCGCAGTGACACCGGCGGCAAGCTGTACGGCGGCTGGCGCTTCGGCAACGGCCTGGCAGCCGAGCTGGGCTACATCTCCTTCGGCAAGGCCACGGCGTCCGACGCCGGCCTGTCGGGCGACGTGAAGGTCAGCGGCTTCACCGTGGCCGCCGCCTACCGTGCGCCCATCGCCACCGACTGGGCCCTGACCGGCCGCCTGGGCATCGCTTCGCTGAAGACCAAGGTCTCGGCCTCGGCCGGCAGCCTGAGCGGCTCGGACGACGAGCGCCACACGAGCCCCTACCTCGGCCTGGCCGTGGACTACGCCTTCACGCCCATGCTGAAGCTCGAGCTGTCGGCCGACTTCAGCCGCGCCAAGTACGACAGCGAGAAGGCCGCCGTGCGCAGCCTGGGCCTGGGCCTGCGCTACGACTTCTGAGGTCGGCGCAAGCGACCCCATCGAAGCGGCCTGCGGGCCGCTTTTTTCATGGCTGGCGCGGCGGTGGCGTGTCCACGCTTCATCGGCCAGGCGCAACCGGCTCCGGCTGCGGCCTGAGCGGGCTACCTGCCTCATCCACGGCCGGCGCATCGGCGGCCGGCCGCACATGCGCCTGCACCCAGTCCACGATGCGCGAGGCCGCATCGCGGCGGCAGGCGGGCTGGCCCTGGCCCAGGAAGCCGTGGCCTTCGTTGGGGTAGAGCACCATCTCGGCCGGCGTGTCGCCGGCGCGCAGCAGGCTCACGAACAGCTCCTCCGACTGGCACTTGGGGCAGCGCTCGTCCTCCTTGCCCTGCAGGAACAGCGTCGGCGTCCTGGAATGCTCCACATGCTGGATCGGCGACAGCCGGCGCGCGGTCTCGCGGTTGAAGCGGGGCGCCGAATCCACGTACAGCGGGTCGGCGTAATAACCGCCGTCGGAGGTGCCGTAGTGCGTTTCGATGTTGCCCACCGGGGCCATCACCACCGCCGCCTGGAAGCGCTGCGTGTGGCCGGTGGCCCAGCAGCTCAGGTAGCCGCCATACGACTTGCCCGACACCGCCACCCGTCCATCGCACAGGCCCTGCGCCTGCAGCTGGTCGATGGCGGCCAGGTGCTGCGGCAGGTCCAGCTCGCCCCAGTGGCCGGACAGGCGCCGGCAGAACTCGGTGCCGAAGCTGGCCGAGCCCACCGCGTTCAGCGCCAGCACCGCCCAGCCGCGCGAGCACAGCACCTGCCAGAACACGTTGGTCTCGAAGTCCAGCAGCGCATAGCTGGCCGGGCCGCCGTGCATGTCGTTCAGCAAGGGCATCGGGCCCTGAGCGTCGGCCGCATGCAGCAGCCAGCCTTCGATGGTCTCGATGCCGCCTTCGCCGTCGGGCACGTCGAACCGCAGGGGCTTGGCCTCGATGGGCGTGCGCTGCGACCACCAGGGATTGAGGCTGCTGATGCAGCGCTCGTCGCCTTCGTCGGCGCCCGGCGTGCGGGTCCACAGCTCGTTGGGCAGGCTGGGATGGTCCACCGTGTAGACCAGCCGGTCCGGCAGGCAGGCCAGGGCGCCGAGCTGCCGGTCGCCGGCGGCCAGCACCTTCAGCCCGCCGTCGGCCACATCCACCGCCACCACCGCATGGCGGCCGCGGTGGGCGCGCAGCAGCACGATCCCGTCGCCATCGACCGACCAGTGCAGCGACTCCGGGTCGGCCACCTCCAGCAGGTCCAGCGCCAGGCCGCGTACCTGGCCGGTGGCGGCATCGGCCAGCCACAGCCGGGTCTGCGCATCGCCTTCGTCCACCGCGCCGGAGAAGGCGATGCGGCGTGCGTCCGGCGACCACATCGGCTGCATCACCGTGGCATGCCCATGCGACAGCTGCCGGTGACCCTGGCCGTCGATGCCGCAGGTCCACAGGTCGTAGCGGTGCGCGAAGCGGCCTTCGCGGTTGCGCGCATAGGCCACGTGCAGGCCGTCGGGCGAGACGTCGAAGCCCAGCACGTCGAAGGCGCCGTGGGTCAGCTGCCGCTGCCTGCCGGAGTCCAGGACGACGGTGAACAGGTGGATCTGCCGCTGCAGCAGGTAGCCCACGCCATCCTGCTTGTAGGGCAGGCGCCAGACCACCTCGGGTGCGGCGGCGCTGCGTGCGGGCGCGGGCGCGTCCGAAGGGCGGCCGCGCAGGTCGGGGTCCACCGCCACCGCGGCGGTGACCAGCAGCGAGCGGCCGTCGGGCATCCAGCGCAGCTGCGTCACGCTCTGCGAGAACTGGCCCACCTGGCGCAGTGAGCCACCTTCGGCGTCCATCACGAAGAGCTGCGGTGAGCCACCGCCGCGGGTGGACAGGAAGGCGATCTGCCGGCCGTCGGGCGACCAGCGCGGAGCGGTGTCCTCGCCTTGGCCGTCGGACAGCAGCCGGCCTTCGCCGCAGCCGTCGAACGCAAAGATGCGGATCTGCGAGCCGTGGCTGTCTTCCTGGCGCTGCACGAAGCGCACCGCGCACAGCGCGGCAGGCGCCGCCGGTACCGCATGCAGGGAAGAGACCTTGCGGTGAAGGTCCAGGTCGTCGATCTCGAATGGTGTGCGCACGCCGTTCCTCCTGGTGTTGACAGGCCGGGCAGGGCAAGCCGCGCGCCGCTGCAGCTTTGTGCAAGAGCCCGCCAGGATCGGGCAGGTGCCGGGGCAGGGCGCTTCCTAGGATGAAGCCCTCAGCAACCGGCGCCCAGCGCGCCACCGACGGGAGTCAACGACATGAGCAAGGTGTGGTTCATCACGGGCGCGGGCCGGGGCATCGGCGCCCACATCGCCAACGCAGCCCTGGCCGCCGGTCACCGGGTGGTGGCCACCGGCCGCAACCTGGAACAGCTGCAGCAGGCCCATGCCGGCCACGGCGAACAGGTGTTGTGCCTGCGGCTGGATGCGACGCAGGCGGTGGAGGCCACGGCCGCGGTGGAGCAGGCCGTGCAGCGCTTCGGCCGCATCGACGTGCTGGTGAACAACGCCGGCTACGGCCAGCTGGGCCTGTTCGAGGAAGTGGGCGCCGAGGACGTCGAACGCCAGTTCCAGACCAACGTCTTCGGCCTGATGCACGTCACCCGCGCGGTGCTGCCGGTGATGCGCCGCCAGCGCCAGGGCCATGTGTTCAACCTGTCGTCCATCGGCGGCTTCATGGGCTTCGACGGCGCCTCCATCTACTGCGCAGCCAAGTTCGCGGTGGAGGGCTTCTCCGAATCGCTGGCACCGGAAGTGGCGCCCTTCGGCATCCGCGTGACCGTGGTGGAACCGGGCTTCTTCCGCACCGATTTCCTGGATGCCAAGTCGGTGCGCTATGGCTCGCGCCGCATCGAGGACTACGCCGGCGCCTCCGGCCAGAACCGCTCCACCTACGAGGCCTACAACCACCAGCAGCCGGGCGACCCGGCGCGCCTGGGCCGGGTGATGGTGACGCTGGCCGACATGCCCGAGCCGCCGCTGCACTTCGTGGCCGGCAGCGACGCGGTGGGCTTCGCCGAAGGTGCCTTCGAGCGCCGCCGCGTGGAGCTGCAGGCCCATGCGGCGCTGTCGGTGACGACGGACGGGCAGTTCTGAGTCGCGTGGCGCGCCGGCTCGTCCACTGCGGCAGCCCGGCCGCGGCTGCTGCCACCGTGCGGCGCGCTTCGGTGCTGCGTTGCCGGCACCTCAACGCAACGCGGCCAGCATGCGGGCCAGCCGCTGCGCATGCCGCTGCAGCGCGGCGCCTACCTCGGCCCGCCGGCCTGCGTCCAGCCGGGCCGACACCGCGGCCACGCTGATGGCCGCCACCGGATGCTCGGCCGGCAGCGCCACGCCCACGGCGGCGGTGCCGGCGAACACCGGGCTGTCGAGGAAGGCGTAGCCGCGGGCCCGGCCTTCCTCCACCGCGGCGCGCACCTGCGCCGCATCCAGCGACGACAGCTTGGCATAGCGCGAGGCATTGGCGTCGATGACGTCCTGCGCCTCGTCCGGCGGCAGCTGGCACAGGATGGCCAGGCCGCCGGCGCCCACGCCCAGCGGCCGGCGGATGCCCACGTCCAGCGTCAGCGCCTTGATCGGATAGTCGCCCAGCGCGCGGGCGGTGCACACCGCCTCCAGCCCGCGGCGCTCGCTCAGGTACACGGTGTCCTGCGTCTCGTCGGCGATCTCGGCCAGCACCGGCTCGCAGTGCGCGGCCAGCTGCAGCCGCGGGTAGGCCAGCATGCCCAGCTCATGCAGCAGCGGCCCCAGGAAGTACTTGCGCGTCACCGGATGCCGCTCCAGTAGGCCTTCCACCTCCAGCCGCTGCAGCATGCGGAAGCAGGTGGAAGTGGGCAGCCCGGTGGCGGTGGCCACGTCGCCCAGCCGCATGCCGCCGCGCCCGCGGGAGGCCACGGCCCGCAGCAGGCCCACCACGCGCTCGATGCTCTGGGTGCCGTGGCGCGGCTCGGCCGATGGGGTGTGCGGTGTCATGGTTCGGGGCCTGCTGAAGAACGTTTCCACGATGCGGCAGAACCTGGGGTTCCACCCGAACGCCGCGGCGGGGCTTCCATCCTTCAATGGTAGGACAGGCCCACCGCAGGAGTTTCCACAACGTGACAACCACACCCACGCGCGTGCCGCAGACCATGACCGAGAAGATCCTCGCCCGTTGCAGTGGCCGGGCCTCGGTGCAGCCCGGCGACGAGATCGAGGCCCGGCCCGATTTCGTCATCAGCTACGACTTCCCCGGCTACACCGACGTGTTCTTCAAGGAAGCGCGGGAGGAGTTCGGCGTGCAGCAGGTGGCCACGCCCGAGCGCTACGTGCTGTTCATCGACCACATGATTCCCGCGGCCGCGCCCAAGGAAGAGGAACTGCACCGCGGCACCCGTGCCTGGGGCGCGGCGCAGGGCGTGCCGGTGCATGAGCGCAAGGGCATCGGCCACCAGGTGTCGGCCGAGCTGGGCTATGCCACGCCGGGCGCCTTCATCGTGCACTTCGACGGCCATGTGAGCCAGCTGGGTGCCTTCGGTGCCTATGCCTTCGGCGCGCGCAAGGGCGTGCTGGAGGCCTATGTGTCCGAGACCATCGCGCTGCGCGTGCCGCCCACGGTGAAGATCGTGCTCACCGGCAGCTTGCAGCCCGGCGTGATGGCACGCGACGTGTTCCACCACCTGGTGCGGGTGATGGGTCCTTCGTCCTGCGCCTTCAAGGCGGTGGAGCTGTGCGGCCCGGTGATCGACGCGATGAGCATGGAAGGCCGCCAGACGATTTGCGGCCAGGCGATGTTCCTTGGCGCCACCACCATGCTGGTGGCGCCCGATGCCCGCACGATGGACTGGCTGCAGGGCCGCCAGCGGCTGCAGGTGCCGCCGGTGCAGCCGGACGAGGATGCGGTGTACGAGCAGGTGGTCAGCATCGACGTGTCGGCACTGCAGCCCATCGTGGTGGTGCCGCCCAGCCCGGCCAACACCCGCGACCTGTCGGCCCACCTGGGGCTGGCGGTGCATTCGGGCTACCTCGGCTCCTGCGCCAGCGGCCGGCTGGAAGACCTGCGCATCGCGGCGGAGGTGCTGCGCGGCCGGCAGGTGAAGCCCGGCTTCCAGCTGCACGTGGTGCCCACCTCGCAGGCCATCATGGCGCAGGCCGCCAGGGAAGGGCTGATCGAGACGCTGGTGGAAGCGGGTGCGTTCATCAGCTCGCCCACCTGCGACTACTGCTACGGCCGCATCGCCACCATGGCCGACGGCCAGCGCGCGGTGTCCACCGGCACGCTCAACACGCCGGGCCGCATGGGCAGCGTGGATTCCGAGATCTACCTGTGCAATGCCGCGGTGGTGGCCGCTTCCGCGGTGGAAGGCTGCATCGCCGACCCGCGGCCCTACCTGGAGGCCACCGCATGACAGTCCTGCCCAACCTGCGCGGCCGCGTGGCCTGGGTGTTTGCCGACGACGACTACGACATCGACCTCATCGTGGGCGTGCGCAACATCAAGATCACCGACCTGGACGAACTGGCCGGCCTGGTGCTGGCCGACCAGGCGCCCGGCTTCGCCGCCACGGTGCAGCGCGGCGACCTGCTGGTGGGCGGCCGCAACTTCGGCTATGGCCATCCGCACTATCCGGCCATGCGGGCGATGCGCCACCTGGGCATTGCCGGCGTGGTGGCCGAGTCGTTCTCGCCCGGCTTCTTCCGCGGCGAGATCAGCATGGGGTTCCCGCTGGTCACCTGCCCCGGCATCCTGGGCATGGCGCAACGTGGCGACCTGCTGGAAGTGGACTGGGCCGCGCAACAGGTGCGGCTGCCCGCCCAGGGCCGCTCGCTGCCGCTGCAGCCGCTGGGCGCGGCCGAGCAGGGCACGCTGGAAGCCGGCGGCCTGATTCCCTACCTCAAGGCACGGCTGGCCCGCGCGCAAGCCCGAACAGGAGACATGGCATGAGCCTGACCAACCGCCAGGAACTTCGCCGCCGCGTGCAGGGCGGCCCCACCTTCTGGTTTGCCGGCGCGCAGGATGCGCTGTCGGCCCTGCTGGTCGACCAGTCCGGGTTCGACGGCGTGTTCTCCACCGGCTTCGGCATCTCGGCCTCGCTGCTGGGCCAGCCCGACATGGAGCTCTACACGCTGAGCGAGAACGTGCAGGTGGTGGACCACATGGCCAACGTGGTGCGCAAGCCCATCTTCGCCGACGCCGACACCGGCTACGGCAACGTGCTGAACGTCGGCCGCACCGTGCGTGCGTTCGAGAAGGCCGGCGTGGCCGCGCTGTCCATCGAAGACCAGGTCAGCCCCAAGCGCTGCCCCGCGGCGGCCGCCCAGTCGCTGGTGGTGCCCGTCGCCGATGCGGTGGCGCGGGTGCGCGCCGCGGTGGATGCGCGGCAGGACCCCGACCTGCTGATCGTCGCCCGCACCGACGCGGCCGACCCGCAAGAGGCGCTGGACCGCGCCGCGCTGCTGGCCGAAGCCGGGGCCGACCTGATCCAGCCCATCTCACGCACCTTCAGCCGTTACGAGGACCTGGTGCGGCTGCGCGAGGTGTGCGGCCGGCCGCTGTCGCTGCAGCTGATGGAAGGCACCTGGATGGCCAGGCTGGACCGGGCGCAGATCGAATCGGTGGCGGCCTTCGCCACCTATCCCATCGTCACGCTGCTGAGCGTGGTGCATGCGATGCAGGCCAACCTGGCGGCGCTGTCCGCGCAGCGCGGCGTGCCGATGGGCGAGCTGCCCTGCGGCCGCACCACGATGGCCGACTTCAAGCACACCATCGGCTGGCATGTGCTGGAGCAGCGCCAGGCGGTGTACGAGCGGCCCGCAGAGACCGCCGCCTGACCGCGGTGCGGCGCGCCCGCCGGCCGCCCGCCATCCCTTCCGCAAGCCCCGAGGAGACCTCCATGCACGTCATCCGCCGCCGCGCCGTCGCCGCCGGCCTCATCGGCTCCGCGCTGCTGGCCGCGCTGCCTGCCGCGGTGCAGGCCCAGGCCGCCTTCCCCAGCAAGCCGCTGCGCATCATCGTGCCCTATCCGCCCGGCGGCGCCACCGACGTGGCGGCCCGGCTGCTGGCGCCGCGGTTGCAGGAGGAGCTGAAGCAGAACGTGGTGGTGGAGAACAAGCCCGGTGCCAGCGGCAACCTGGGCATGGTCTCGCTGCTGCAGAGCCCGGCCGACGGCCACACGCTGGCCATGAGCCTGACCGGCATGCTGTCCATCAATCCGGTGACCTTCAGCAAGGCCGGCTTCACCGCGGCCGATTTCGTGCCGGTGGCCCGGGTGTCGCTGGCGCCGCTGGTGCTGGTGGTGCCGGCGGATTCGTCCTTCAAGACCGTGGGCGACCTGGTGGCGGCCGGCAAGTCAGCCGGCAAGGGCGGGCTGCCCTACGGCTCGGCCGGCGCGGGCGGGCTGTCGCACCTGGCCTCCGAGATGCTCAATGCCCATGCGGACGGCCACTACACCCACGTGCCCTACAAGGGCGGTGCGCCGCTGGTGCAGGCGCTGATGTCGGGCGAGGTGAAGTGGGGCCTGCTGGGCACGGCCGATGCGCGCGGCTTCATCCAGTCGGGCAAGCTCAAGGCGCTGGGCCAGCTGCGCGCCAGCCGCTCCGAGCTGTGGCCCGACGTGCCCACGGTGACCGAGCAGGGCTACCCCGGCGGGGTCGACTTCGACGTGTGGTTCGGCCTGGTGGCGCCCGCGAAGACGCCGCCGGCCGCGGTGCAGCTGATCAACCAGAAGGTGGCCCAGATCGTCACCGAGCCCGAGTTCCGCAAGCGGCTGAACGAGATCGGCGGCGTGGCCCCGCTGACGGGCAACACCGCCGCCGCCTTCAACGAGGTGCTGCAGCGGGAGGTGACGGTGTTGTCCAAGGCGGCGAAGGACTTGGGCCTGCAGCTGGACTGAGGCCAGCCGCCGCGGCGGCCTCAGTCCGCCGCGAAGCAGTAGAACCGGCCCACGCCGCCGGTGCGGATCAGCGCCTCCGTGCTGCAGCCGGCGGTCTGGTGCGAGAAGTTCCAGCTGGTGGCCCAGTTCTCGGGCAGCGGGCCGATGCGGTCGTGGTGGCCCACGATGGCCGAGCCGTCGGTGCTGCTCGTCCAGGCCTTGCAGGTGGTGTCGGTCTGCGGCGCGAAGGCGGTGCCGTCGGCGCGCGAGCCGGTGAGCATGTCGTGCTCGTTGGGGTTGTCGCCGCGGCCCTTGACCACGTTGCCGCGCTCGTCCAGCGCGGTGGCCTTGCTCAGGTGGTTGCCGTTGTGCAGGTGCGCCAGGTCGCGGGCGATCAGCTCGCCCTTGGCGTTGTGCCAGGGGCCCTTGCCGATGCGGTCGCGCGCATGCACCGACGGCACGCCGGTGGGATTGCCGCCGCCCGGGAATTGCCCGGGCGTGCTGAGGTAGGCGCGCCAGGTGCGGCTGCCGGCGCCGGCGGCGCCGGCCAG
>OFDN01001329.1_pt1 | contig 16717 bp, 7 predicted proteins | sample 1520971 | NCBI WGS metagenome assembly OFDN01 (sample SAMEA94257418, study PRJEB24077) | hot springs metagenome | biome: Aquatic biome; feature: Geographical feature; material: Water | place: India | collected 2012-06-12 | depth 5 m
GGGCGCTCGGCGCGCTCGATCGCGAGGCCGACCGTCGCGAGCGCCATCGCCGCGAAGTGCCCGGCCGGCAGCACCAGCAGCAGCAGCATGATCGCCCAGCAGGCCAGCACGCACCACCCGGCCCGCGCGAGGCCGATCGCCGCGCCGTCGCGGTAGCCGCGCCAGCCGAAGGCGGCGAAAGGCGGCAGGCGGTGGCAGGCGTTGAGCGCGCTCTGGCGCAGCGGCGAGACGTGCCAGAGCAGCGCCGCGCCCAGCACCGGGAGCACCGCCGCGAGCCAATGCACCGCGCCCATGCGCAGCAGCAGCGCCGCTGGCACCAGCACCAGCCCGGCCATCAGCCAGACCGCGAAGTAGCCCGCAGCCGCCGCGACGATCATGCCCCAGCGCCGCGAGCGCAGGCTGCGCGCGCCGAGATCATCGAACAGGTCGAGTTGCAGCGGCACCATCATCGCCGCGATCATCACCGCCCACCCTGCCGCCAGCCGCTCGGGCCCGAGCAGGGCGAGGGCGGCCTGCAACGATCCGATCGGCGGCAGGCTCCACAGCATAGCTCCGGTGCACAGCGTCGGCAGCGCCGAGCCCGGGCCGGCCGCCGCGAGCGCCAGCCAGGCGAGCGCCGCGATCGCGACAAGGCCTTGACGCGGCGCCATCGCGAGGCCCGGTCGCAGCGCGTCGCCTCCCATCAGAACTGCCGGTAGAGGCTGATGCGCCCGATCGTGACCTCGGCACCTTCGGGCACTTCGCCGAAGGGGATCACATCGACCGTGATGTCGTCGCCCGAGAACTGGTCGCTGAGGTGCAGGCTGTCGATGATGTGCGAGATTTCGAGCACCGCGTTGAGGCCGTTGCCGCCGTGGGGCGCATCGCTGCGGCTTGCCTTGGTGACGCCGAACAGCGACACGGTGCCTGCCAGCAGCGCGGGGGACGAGGCGGCCTCGGCCTGATCGGCAAGACCGACATAGACCCCCAGCGTGAGCGCGTCGTTGTCACCCACGATGTTCTCGAGGTTGAGGAACACCCGGTCGGGCGATCCGAGCGATTCCGCCCCGGCAAGGCTCGCCGACACGCGCTTGCGGACGCTGCTGTCGAGCGCGACCGCGGTGCGCAGCGGGCTGCTTGCCGAGACCTGTAGCCCGGTAGCGCTCGCCCCGACCAGTTCGACCTTGTCCTGCTGCGCCATGGCTGCGCCTCCTTCGGGGCCGGCCCCGCCCAGCTTGAGCCGCGCCCGGCGATCGGCGGTGGTGCCCAGTGCTTCGGGCCCGGTCGCCGGATCGAGCGCATCATACGCGAAACCGAGCGCTGCGATATCGGCAACATCGGCGGGGGTGTAGGTCCACTGCGTGCCGTCGGGTCGGGGCATGGCGAAAGCCCGGTCGCCGATCCGGGCCGGTCCCTCGCTCCAGTCGGGGTCGGCCGGGTTCTTCCAGTCGGACGGCCCGGGCGGCGGGGTGGCGGGTGGGGTTGTCCGGCTCCAGGCCTCCCAGAGGCGGTCGATATTGCAATGATGCAGCCAGAAGATCGGATCGAGCGCGGCGGTGTCGGGATCGGTCATCAGCCCGAGACCGGCGGAATTGGACCGCCCGATCAGCACGTGCACGAGATTGTGCGGGAAGCTCTCGATCAGGCCATTGGTGGTGCCGCTCCAGCTGAAGCCGGTCTTCACGCCGCCGAACCCGGGGCTGCCCCCGCCGCCGGGGCCGGTGAACCGGCGTTCGGCGAGGGCATCGAGCATCCGGGTGCGGCCGTTGACGGTCTTGAAGTCGAAGGGTGTCGCACCGCTCAACTCGCCATAGCGCTGGGTGACGAACAGCGGATTGTCGCCGGTGCCGTCGGGCCAGTCGGGCGAACGGAACGCGGGCGGCAGGACGTTCTCGCCCGCGTTCATGTAGTTCCAGTAGGGCAGCGCCCAGGTCGCGTGCGGGCCGCCGAGATCCCTGATCGCCGCGCGGATCAGGTCCTCGAAGGCCTGCAGATAGCCGCGATGCCAAGGGAGGAAGTACCACGACTGGTGCTGGCACTGGTCGAAATAGGTCGCGACGTCGGCCGCCGAGGGGGCCGGGTCGTTCGGCAGGGGCCTGGTGATGTTGTAGCCGTCCCACACCGACCTGTTGATGCCGTGGATCGCGGCCATGAAGCGCCAGCTCGTCCGGTCGGCGAGGGCGCGTGCCTTGAGCGCCTTGACCGCGCGGGCATACCACAGCAGCGTATCGGGCCAATCGCCTGGCCCCAGCTTGTAGACATTGCGCCGGGTACGCACAGTTGGAGCCGCCAGCACCGAGCCCGGCTCGGCGACCAGCCCGGTGTCGATCTCGTCCCCACCGTTGATCCTGACCTTGAGAGTGTCGGTCGGCTGCGGCGGATTGGCGGCGTAGCCGGTGAAGCCGAGCCCGTGCTGGTCGATCCGGATCCCGGCGATTTCCTGCGCGCCGATTGCCGCGCTGACATCGGCATTGGGGCCGAAGCTCGCGGCCGCCCAGGCCTGCACCTGGTGCGCGCCCCAGGGCGAGGGGGTCGCGGCTGCCGGACCAACCCGGAACCCCTTGAATTCGATGGCCATCCCTGCTCCTCCTAAAGCTGGACCAATTCGATCGAATCGATCCAGATTTCCCCCGTGGCGGCTGCCGTATCAAAATCGATCTCGAGTCGGCGAATGTCCATCCGCGGATCGTTCACGACCGAGGTCTCGGGCGGCAGAGCGAACATGGCGGCGGTATCGAAGTCGATCGTGTGCATCACGATCTGCGTCGCGTTGATGTCCGGCCCGCCGCCCGGATCCTGCATCGGCTTGTGCCGCGGCCGCCCCAGCGGGCCCTTCCACCCGGCATAGACCGCCGCCGATCCGAGCTCGCCCGCCGTGCCCGCGCCGTCGATCATGCGCACGACGAAGTTGGGCTGCGCCATGGCGTCGATGCTGGCCTGTCCGGTGACGTCATAGGCCTGCCCGATCCGCATCAGGAGCCGCGTGTAGCGCGTCAGGTCGGCGCCGTTCCCGGCCGCGTCGGTGAGATCGTAGGCGAGCCGCGCGAGCGAGGTGGTCGCCGCGGCGACATCGACGATGCAGGCGCCGGTGGCATGGTTCACCTGCAGGTCGCGGACCGTGGCCGCTCCGGCGGCGGGCGTCTGCACCGGTGCGAGCGACGCGATCGCCATGATCGGATCGAGGGTGCGGGCGCCGAAACTCGCGCTCACGCCTTCGAAATCGTCGATCGTGAGGAAGCCGGTGCCGAAGTGCCATTGCTGCGCGACGTCGATCCCGCTTGCGGACTTGACCTCGCCGCTGCGGAACGCGGCCTGCCGCGCCGCGTTGCCGTTGAGGATCAGGTCGAAGAACGCCCAGCCATACTCCTTGAGCAGCGCCTCGTGCGCCGCTTCCGAAGCGGCTGCGGCGGGCACGTCGAGCGCGGTCGCGCCGCCGGTGGTGCGCTGCCATTCGCCGTGGTCGCTCCACACGGGATTGTTGAAGCGGTTGTGGGTGCAGGGCGGGGCGAAGACGAACGCCTTGTGCGCCTTGCAGCGGTCATAGATCCGCGGGGCCGCGCCGGCAAAGGCGAAGCCGCCCGCCCGCCGCGCGCCGCTGACGTCGCCGTCGAGCCCGCCCCAGATGCCGAGATAGGCGGTCTCCGGATTGTCGACCGCAACCTTGCTTGCCGCGGTTGCGCCGGTGAAGTCGGTCGGCGCGAGCGAGACCACGGCCTTGCAGGTGTAGCCCTTGGCCACGAGGTTGAGCTGGTGCGCACGGATCACCGCCTCGCCCCCGCGCGAATGGCCGAGCAGGCCGACCTTCGCGAAATCGACCGCATCCCTGAGGAAGTGCCCGGGGTCCGCGGCAATCGCCGCCTTCAGCGCACCGATCGCGGCATTGATCATGCGCGCGCGCCATTCCACCCACGATCCGGTCGCGTTGGCGAGATTGGTGCTGATCGAGAGGCTGATGATGCCCTCCGGCTGCGCCGCCAGATGTTCCTGGAGATAGCGGTAGCCTTCGTGATTGGGGATGCTGGAGAGCGTCCCGGTCGCTGCCGCCGCGCCGTTCTTGAGCGTCACCGGCTTGGGCTTGCCGGTCGCGACCAGCGCCTCGTGATTGCCGTGGACGATCACCGCCAGCGGCATGGCGCGCTTGCCCGAATGCGGGAAATGCACCGCCTTGGGCGTACCGGTAGAGGATGACTGCGCCGGATAGCACAGCCGCGCGTCGATCCGCGTCAGGAACTTCGCGGGATCGGCCGGATCGGGCTTGATCAGCCCCGCGTCCTTCGCCGCCTGGAGGAAATCGAACGGCTGGTTGCCGGCGAAGTCTGTCACCCTGCCGAAGGGATCGATCACGGCAAAATCGCCGGCCGAATTGACCGGGTAGCTGGCGAGCGCGGCGATCCGGGCATCCTCGAAATCGGCATGTTCGCTGACGTCATGGCGGCGCGTTCCCGCGGGCGGCGCGACCCGGGAGAAGGCATCGGCGACGAACGGCAGCGAGACCCACAGCGGCAAGTCGATCCATTCGGTGACCGGCGCCTTGCCGATCGCCAGCTCCTCGCCGATGGTCTCGAAGCTGACCGTTTCGGAGGTATCGCCATCCGAGCGGCTGACGGTCGCCTTGCCGTTGGGCGAACTGGCTGCATCCTCGACCAGCTTGGCGACGGTGTCGTTGCTGGTGGCGGGCGTTTCGGCGGGCGCGGGCGTCGCGCCGATCGACCCCATCAGCGCCTTCTTGGCCGCCGCCGAGGCCTGAGCGTCATCGAGATAGCCCGACTTCTTGGCCGATTCGATCTGCGCCAGCGTGCGGTCGAGCGTCATCGCCTTGTCGCGCGCCAGCGCCAGCGACACTGCTTCGCCCGCGAAGGCCTCGGCCGAGGTCATCGAGGCGGTGAGCGCGGCGAGCGCGTTCTTCTGGTTCTCGCTGAGGCCGGTCAGGTCCTTGAACACGTCCTTGCCCAGCGCCGCGAGCGCAGCTGCCATGCCGGTTGGCGCAGGCGCGTCGGGGATGGACTGGTACTTGATCAGCGCATCGGGAAAGGCGCTCGGGCGCAGACGGGCCGGCTCGGCGAAGCGGCTGTCGGTCGAGAGCGCGGCGATCGCCGGGGGGCTGTCGGGCAGCGGGAAGTCGGTCCAGCGCCAGAACCGGTCCTCCTCGATCGTCTCGCAGGAATTGCACGATCCGGTCACCGCCTCGCCGAACACGCCGCGCGTCGGCACCGAAAGGCGGCGCGGCGGCGAGGGGGGCTGGTCGTAGAGCCTGAGCAGCACCTCGCCGGGGTCGATCCGGCCATCCTCGCCCGCCTCGGCCAGCGCCTCGCGCAGCACCGGATCGAGCTGGAAGCCGGGCGCCACCGGCATCACCAGGCAATTGCCGAGCACGCCGATCAGCCGGTTCTCGACCACCGAGGCGATCGAGCGCCCGCCCGAGAACGGTGCCTCGAACCCGTCGAGCAGCATGAACCGCCGGTCGCGGTCCATCCCCAGCCAGATCGCGCGGTGATAATATTCGAGATTGTCGTTGAGGTGCCGCAGCAGCCGCCGCCGCGCCTGACGGTCCTGCGTGAGCTGGTTGCGCTCCTCGCGCCAGGTCATGCGCGAGGTGCTCATGAAGGCGGGATCGCCGGGCAGCAGGTCGTCGAGCACGCGGTCGCTGTTGAACAGGGGCGCGGCGATCCGCTCGGTGCGGTAGCCGAGCTGCGCGCCGACCAGCACCACGCTGGAGAAATCGGGGAGAGCATAGTCGGTGCGCACCTCCACCCCGGCGATCTGCGCGCGCGGGATGCGGTTGCCGATCGCATTGTCGTTGAGTGTCACCTCCATGATGTCGCCCTCGCGGTAGCGCGAGGCGACGGTGACATCGAATTGCGCCGGATGCGCGATCCCGTCGCGGTCGATCAGCATCACGTCGATGCTGTCGAGGAACGCGCGCGCGACCTGCGGGGCGATCTCGGTCTGGAAGATTCGGTCCTTCTGCGCCTCGTTGCGCCTGAACTGGTCGTAGATGAAATAGGGGCTGACCTTGATGATCGTCCCGAGCAGGCCCCACTGGGTCTGTTCGAGCACCGCGGCCGAAGCCTCGTCGGGATCCTTGGGCCGCGCGATCGAGACCCGGAAGCGCAGCCGGCCACTGAGTTCGGCGATCGGATCGTCGGCATAGCGCCGGTTGGGCGGCGTGGTCGCGGGATTGGACAGTCGCTCGATCGCATCGAAGCCGCGCCGGATCGTGCTGCTGGGACAGGCGCGCTCGAGGATCTCGCGCCAGCGCAGCACCTTGGCATCGTCGAACAGCCCCATCTCGAGCGGCACGAACAGGCACTCGCTGACCCCGGCGAGGCGCTCCTGCACGGCGAAGTGGCGCAGCACCTCGAAGTACTGGATCGTCAGCGCGTGGCAGCGGTTGTAGTTGGCGATGCTCTCGGTGATCGCGGTCACGTTCTCGGACTGGCTCACCGTGTTGACGACGGTGGAGCGCTGATCGCGCACGGCGGAGACGGCCTGCGAGGTCTGGTCCCGCAGGGCGTTCATGGTCTCGGCCGAGAACGCCCGTGCCGAATCCGCGCTCGCGCTGGAGCTTGCCCAGCCCGATCCCCCGCCGCCGCCGATCACCAGCGGCCCGATCGCCAGCCCCAGCCCGCCGCCGACCGCGCCGGTGGTGGCGCTCGAGCTGCCCGAAAGGTTCTCGCGGAAGGCCGCGTTGGCGACTTCGTTCATGTCGCGATCGCGCGACAGCGAGGCGGTCAGCTGCTCGCGCGCGTCGGTCGATTCCTGCCGCGTCGCGCTGTCGCGGCGGCTCCAGTCGAGCGTGACGATCTGCATCTGCTGGCCGGGCGCGAGCGGTATGCTCTTGACGAGGTCGCCGAGCGAATAGCCGTCGGCCTTCCATTCCTGCTTCAGGTGCAGGATATGCCCGTGGGCGACGCTGGTCGCCTGATAGAATTCGGGCGTGTGATCCCAGTCGATGCGATGATCGGCGTTGAGTTCGGTCCGCCCTGCGGTGCCCTTGGCCCGGGCGCCGAGATAGTCGCGCAGCGCCTCGGCACTGACGCGCCGCTCGGCGGTCATCAGCTTGTCGGGGGTGAAGCCGTCGGGATCCTCGATCGCGGCGCTCAGCACCGCCAGCGGCAGCTTGGCGAGCGCGGTTTCCATCGCGGTGACGGCGACCTTCTCGCTCGCGGCGTCGCGCCACAGCGCCGATGTGCCGACGCCGGCGGTCGACAGCTGGTCGGTCGCGATCCGCGCGCGCAGTTCCTCGGCGAGGCCCGAGGCGCGCAAGGTCGCGGGCTCGATCATGCGCAGGCTGGTCTCGGCAGCGATGAAATCGTCCTCGCGGGCCGAACTGCGGCCGGTCTTGACCTGGCGGGTCTGGAAGGCCTCGGTGTGCATCGCGATGGCCGAGGCGCCGCTGACCTGGGCGAGCGTGCCGACATCGAAGACGATCTTGCCCCAGTCGCCGGTCTTTGGCGCGGCGGGCTGACGGTCATCGGCGATCACCGTGCCGCGGATGGCCGGATCGGTGGTGCGCACGATGCGAAAGAAGTCGAACTCCTCGAGCGTGCGGTTGGGCCGGGTGAGCGACTGGCAACCGGTGCCGAGATCCTGCGTGAACACGTTGCCCTGCACCGCCAGCGCGGCGGCATCGGGCAGCGCCGGGATGGCGAGATCGCAATCGCATTCCTCGGCGAGGTCGCTCGCAACCGCCGGATCGACGCCGACGAGCAGCGGATCGGGCACCTCGCCGTCCTGGAGGACGATGTCGATCTCGCGCGCGGCAGCGCCTGCGCCGACCTTGAGCATCGCCACCGCATGCGGCCCTGCGGGCACCAGGGCGCGGAAATAGCCCTGCTTGTCGGACTGGCCGCTCCAGACCAGCCGCGCCGCGCTGTCCGGGCCCTCCAGCCACAGCGAGACCGGCAGGCCGGCGAGCTTGCCGATCTCGCCCGTGGCGATCAGCAGCCGCCCGGCGATCGCGCGCTGCGCCCGCGCGGCCGCAGCCAGGGCCGAGGGGCTGAACGAGGGTGACGGACGCCGGACCTCGATGACGAGATCCTCCCGGCCCCCGCCCGCGCGCGGCGCGATCTCGTCGAGCCGCCGCACCGCCAGGGTCTCGCCCGAGGGCGCGGTCACTGCGAGGCGTCCATCCGGATCGGCCACAGCATTGGACGTGAGCGTGAAGGCGAAGCTGCCGTCCTCGCCGACATTCTCGCGGCGCTCGATCAGTTCGGGCCCCTCGTTGGTCTGGTGCGCATAATGCAGGAGGATGCCGTAGCCTTCGAACCGTGCCGCACCGCCGCTGGCGCCGCCGTGCGCGCCATTGTCCGTGATGGCGACGATCCTGCCGCTCACCTGCCGATCCGCCTTTCGCGCCATGGCCCATCCCCTCACCCGTGACTAACGCAGCACCCGTGACGCCCGCGCAATCGCACCGGATTGCGCACAGCAGTCCGAGACAAGACCATCTAACGATGACTTACGCCAATCAGCCAAATCGATCATTGTTACGAAATCTTTTCGGAAGCGTGACTGCGAATCAACGCTTCCGGGCAAGTTTTGCTCGCGCTGGATAAGATATCAGCTTGCCGTCCAGCAATTGTCGATTTGCGACAATCCTGATTTGATCCTCGGCAATGTCGCAAAGCTACAATCAATAGGGGCGGTGTTGCCGGAATTATTCCAGCACATTCTGCCATTAGAGACTCAGGGCGTAGTCTTCGTCCTGCGTTGGCGCGCGGGGAAGATCGACCGCCCGGCTGGCATGGCCGACAGATTTGCGTCGCGGCGCGCAGAGCGGCCGGGCGGTTCAGCATCGGGGAGGTGGCAATGGCGGCGGAAGGCAGGCTGGTGGCGGCAGGTGGGGGCAGCTTTGCCAATCACTTCGTCGATCTGGGCATCATGGTCACGCTCGAGCCTGGCGGTGCGCCGGTGCCACTGTCGCTGAGCGCGCCGGTCGCCGCCGATGGCGCCTTCGTGATCGCGCTGCCCGATGGCCAGCTGGCCGAGCGGGCCGAGCTCACCGTGCGCGCGCCCGACGGCACGCGGCTGGTGCGCCAGACGGTCGAGATCGGCGGGGGCGAGAAGCTGCAGATCGAGGTCGAGCCGCAAGCCCCCGTCGGCGTCGCGGCAGCGCCCGATCCGCTCGATCCCGCCAACGGCCCCTTCGTGATCCGGGTGCATGTCATCACCCGCACGGACGGCCTGCCCGCTGCAAACCAGCTGGTCGCGCTGTGGGGCACGCCGCAGCACCGCGCCGCGGACGCCCCGGCGATGGCGATCCTCGCGGCCGACTATACCGACGCCGCCGGCCGCGTCCGGCTCGAATTCGCGCGCGCCGCCTTCGCCGCGCTCGAAGTGCGGCTCCCGGGGGCGGCCGGCGGCGAAGCGGTCGAGGCCGTGGCGCTCGGCAAGGAGGGCGTGCCTGAAGCCGAAGTGCGCATCGCTGCCGACTTCCCGCCCGCACCGGAGGTGGCGGCGGACGGCGCCAGCGAGAGCTCGTGCGCCTGCGAGACGATCGATGCCCCGCGCACGCCCGATCACACCGATCTGGTGAACACCCAGGGCGTGTTCGAGACCGATCTGTCGGGCGGCACCTGTCCCAGCCCGGCGGTCGCCAATCGCACGCTCGAGGAGTTCCGCTACTACGCGCTGGTGCGCACCACCGATCCGCAGCTGCCCGGCGTGCGCCTCGCCGATCGTCCCCCGCTGCCCGAGCGCGTGCTCGCGATGCTGGCGGAGCTGAGCTACGGCTTCGGCAGCATCGACGACACGCTGGGCAGCGGGCGGGCGGGCGTCATCGAGAAGCGCGGCGCCGCGCCCATGCAGAACTTCGATGTCCTGCGCATGCAATCGGCGGCCTATGCCCAGAGCGGCCTTGCCACCGTGCGCGCCTGGCGCGAGACGGCGGAGGGTGACGAGTTGCGCAAGGAAATCCTCGCCCGCGCCAGCGCCCTGTCCGAAGACACGCTGCGCCATGCGCTCGCCGATCCCGACGGCTTCACCCCGCTCGGCCTGATGACCGCCGAACGCCAGGCCGCGATCGACAATCTCCAGAAGTCGATCAAGCTTGCCAGCAAGGCCGGACAGGGCCGGACCCCGATCGCCAAGGGCAACATGCCGCAATGGGATGCGGTCGGGACGGCCTATCAGGCGATGTCGGTCGCGCACGGGCACATCCTCGAATGGCGGCAGGTGTGGCGCGCGGACGGTTACTCGCTCGGCGACCTGCTCTACTCGCTGCCGCTTGCGCCGGGGCAGAAGCGCCGGGTGTCGGTGGTCGACTGGGACCGCGAGGAGCGCGGCTTTCGCACCTCGCGGCGCACCTTCAGCGAGAGCTTCCGTGCCGATCTCGAGCGCAACCGGTTGATCAACGAGGTGGTCGATTCCACCGTCAACGAGGCCGTGCGCGCCGGATCCTCGGTCAACACCTGGGCAGCGGGCGGCGGTCTGGGGCTGGGGATCCCCTTCAGCGGCGGCTTTTTCGGCCTCGGGGTTGCGGGCGGGGCGGGGGGCTCCTCGTCGAGCGCGTGGCAGAACTCCTCGCGCGCGCTGGCGGCATCCTCGGGGCAGAACCTGCTCGACCGGACCAACCAGGCCGCCTCCGCCGTGCGTTCGCAGCGCGCGAGCGTGGTGGTGGGCAGCGAGCAGTCGGAGGGCCTCTCGATCACCTCGGAGATCGTCGCCAACTACAATCACTGCCACGCGATGACGATGGAGTATTTCGAAGTCCTCCAGCATTTCCGCGTCGATCAGGAACTCGCCCATGTCGGCGAATGCCTGTTCATCCCGCTCGAGATCCGGCCCTTCGACATGTTGAAGGCGCAGCGCTGGCGGGACATCCTGCAATATCGCCTGCGCCGCCCGCGTCTGTCGCGCGGCTTCGCCGCGATCGAGCGCATCTTGCAGTCCTACGTCGACTCCGGCCTCCCCACGGGCCGCTATGCCGACGAGCCGATCACCGAACTTTCGGGCGAGCTGCGCCTGCAGCTGCGCATTGCCAACCCGCGCGCGCGCAATGCCGAGGAGGAGATCGACGCCTATCTCGCTTCGGCCTGGAACTTCTGGAACACCCTGTTCGGGTCGAACACGGCCAGGCAGGCCTATGATTCCGCGATCGCCGACCGCGATCTGGCCAACCGCATCTTCGAGCGCGAGTACGCCCCGCGGGTCGCCCGCGCCTATTGCGACAGGCTGAAGGCGACGCTGCTGGTGCGCAACCCCAATACCGGTGAGGTCAAGGAGGAGTCGTGCAACGCAGATTTCACCATGGTCTCGTCCTATCGGCCGGACGGCCTGCATCTGGTGACCTTTCGCGCCACCCGGATTCCCGCCAATGTGACCCGCGCCGACATTGTCGCCATCCGCTTCAGCAGCGACCTCGACACGCTCTCGCCCAATTCGGTGACGACGCTGCGTTCCGCCAACGTGGTCTATGCCACAGCCTTCCGCCAGCACGAGCTCGTCCCGCGCCGCTCGATGAACAACGACATCATCGGCGATGACACCGCGCAGATTCCCACTCGGCTGCTGTCGCGCAGCGAGGAGCGCAGCCCGCGGGCCGAGGATCGCGACGCGGTCTCGGCGCTGCTGAAGCACCTCAACGAATTCGTCGAGCACTATCACCAGGTGATCTGGTGGCGTATGGACCCGAACCGGCGGTTCATGCTGCTCGACGGTTTCGTCGCCCCCAATTCGGGCGGGCGCTCGCTTGCCTCCGTGGTCGAGAACCGGGTGATCTCGATCGTCGGCAATTCGCTGGTGATGCCGGTGGCGCCGGGTTACCGGCTCGATCCGCTGATGCGCGAGGCGGACGCGGGCAAGCTCGATCTGCTCGAACTCTACCGCCCGCCGGTGCCGCTCCCGCCGCGGCGGATCAGCCTGCCGACACGCGGCGTCCATGCCGAGGCGATCCTCGGCGAGTGCAACAGCTGCATGGTGCGCGATGACACCCGCTTCTGGCACTGGGAGAGCGAGAAGTTCCCCGGGGTCGAGCCGCCGCAGATCGCCGAGAGCTCGACTGCGACCCGGCGGCAGGCGCCGCTCGACACCGAGCCCGACAGCCTCGCCGCGCCGGTGGTGGCGATCCAGAACGCCCCCGCCGCCCCCGACCCGACCCCGATCACCGCGCTCGGCACGCTGCTCACGCAGCAGGGCCTGTTCAAGGATATCACCGGGCTCGAAGGCAACCAGAAGAACGCCGCTGCCGCCTTCGAACAGGCGCTCAAGACCGGCAATGCCTTCGCCAAGATGGCCGCAGGCGGCGCGAAGGAGGCCTTCGCCAACCGCAATGCCGAGCGCACCATGAAGAAGATCGACGAGGCGCGCGAAGCCAAGATCCTCAGCGAAGCCGATGCCAAGGAAGTGGTCGCCCATCTGTTCGGTGTCCCGCCCGGCAAGGAAGGGGCCAAGGCAAAGCCGCTGACCGAGGATCCGAGTGTCGCCAAAGGTCTCGCCAAGGTGCAGGAGAAGCCCGGCAAGAAGAAGGTGACGGTCACCACCAACACCGGATCGACCAGCCAGACGGTCGAGACCGAGTTCGAGTCCGCCGGATCGCCCGCCGCGCCCAAGGTCGCATTCAGGATCGCCGACGTGCCGCCGCTCAAGCAGCCTTCGCCCGAAACCTGCTGGGCGGTGGCGCTGACCATGCTGCTTTCCGAGCAGCGCCAGCAATCGCTGCCGGTCGAGACCGCGCTGCTCACCGGCGGCGAGGCCTATGTCGAGATGTTCCGCCAGGGCAAGCCGCTGCCCCTGCAGCAGCTCGGCGCGTTCATCGCCGACTTCAAGCTCAAGGAAGCCGCAACCGCGGTGCTGACCGCCAGCACGGTCGAGGCCGCGCTGCGCCGCCATGGCCCCTTGTGGGTGGTGGGCGACGAGCAGGCGGGGGCGGGTTTCTCGGTGCATGCCCGGGTGATCACCGGGATCGCCGGGGACGGCACGCCCGCGGGCACGCAGGTCTATTTCAACGACCCGGCGGCCGGCCAGGCGGGCGAGGAGACGCTCAAGCTGTTCACCGAGAAGCTCGCAGAGCTGATGGAAGGCGCCAGAAGCGCCTTCGGCGGCATCGCGCCGATGGTGCTGGCGCTGTAGCCCTGCGCCCGGGCGGCGCGCCTGTGCGGCCTTCTTCTTTCCGGGGATCGAGTTGACGCCGGTCTGGAGCACATCGCCCGCATCTGGTCTTCCTCCTCGCCGGTTATGTCACCATTTCCGGGGGGGCGGGGTGAGCGGGTTCTGGACGTGGTCGCTGGTGGTGATCGTGCCGCTGCTGCTGGCGGCGATGATCGCCGCGCATGAGGCGGGCCTCGGGATTCGAGCCCGGTCCGGATGTTAGCGCATATCATGCTGCTTGCTGACACTCGGCCCACCGCAGTATGGCGGGGGCCATGAGCTTCAAGCCGGAAACCACGGCTCCCGCCAGCCGCAAGCGCGCCGCCCGGCGCTCCAGCGCCGCGCCCACCATCACCGATGTCGCGCGCGAGGCGCAGTGCTCGCCGATGACGGTGAGCCGCGTGATCAACGGCGAGGAGAACGTGCGCGAGGACACGCTGCAGAAGGTGCTGGGGGCGATCGCCAAGCTCAATTACGTCCCCAACCGCGCGGCGCGCTCGCTCGCGGCGGGATCGCAGCTGCGCATCGCGCTGCTGTTCGCCAACCCCTCGGCCTCCTACCTCAGCGAATTCCTGATGGGCGCGCTGCAGGAGGCGAGCCGCCGCGACATCCATCTGATGGTGCAGGCCTGCGAGAACACCGCCGAGGCGCAGGGGGTGATCAGAAAGCTGCTCGAGGGCGGGATCGAGGGCTTCATCCTCCCCCCGCCGCTGTGCGACGACCAGAGCGTGCTCGACCTGATCCGCTCCTCGGGCGGGATCGCGGTCGCTCTCGGCCCGGGGCGGGCGAGCGGCAGCCACGGGGCGGTGCTGATCGACGAGTTCCAGGCCGCCTACGACATGACCCGGCACATCATCGGGCTGGGCCATGAACGCATCGGCTTTATCATCGGCAACCCCGATCAGGTCGCGAGCGGCCAGCGCCTCGAGGGTTATCGCAAGGCGATGACCGATGCGGGCCTTGCGATCGACGAGAGCCTGATCGCGCAGGGACAGTTCACCTACCGTTCGGGCATGTTGGCGGCCGAGCGGCTGCTCGGCGCGGCGCACCGCCCGACCGCGATCTTCGCCTCCAGCGACGCCATGGCCGCCGCCGCCATCGCCATGGCGCACCGCCGCGGTCTCGACGTGCCGGGCGACATCACCGTGTGCGGCTTCGACGATACCGAGCTCGCCAGCTCGATCTGGCCCGAGCTCACCACCATCCGCCAGCCGATCCGCGCGATGACCGCCGAGGCGGTGGCGATGATCGCCCGTATCCACAGGCAGAAGCCTGGCGCTGCCCGCGCCGAGGCCGAGCAGCGGACGCTCGCCCACCAGCTGATCCGCCGCAATTCCGACGCGGGGCCGAGCGAGGCCGCTTCCATCAGCAAGCCTCCCGGGGGGCAATGACCGAAAGCCGGACCGAGTGGGAGGAACTCCACCGCGAGCAGCCCGGCCAAATTGCCGGGAGCGGGGTGATAGGCCGGTCGTTCTTCACCGAAGGGGCTTGGCCTGCCAAGTCCTCCAATCCTTCGGCAGCGGCATCATGAAAGCCTCGCGCGGGCCTGTGCGAAGCCGGCGACCGGGGCGGGGAAGGCGAACAGGTTGCCGGCGAGCGGGCGCTCGGCCATGTCCTCGGCGCTCATGTTCTTGGTCGCCGTGGTGACATAGGCGGTGGCAAGGGCCGGTCCGCCGAAGGCCATCTTGGTGATGTCGCGCGCGGGAATGGCCACAGTGCCCGCGAGCGTGCCCTCGGGCGTGAAGCGCGCGACGCAGCCGCCCAAATACATGCCCGTCCAGACATGATCGACGCTGTCCACCACCGGCCCATCGGGATAGGCATCCGGGAACAGTGCCCCGGTGTCGGCGAACAGGCGCAGTTCGCCGATCCCTTCCTCGGACAGGTCGGCGACGAAGATCTTCTGCCGGGCGGTGTCGGTGAAGTAGATGCGGCTGCCATCGGCGTTGACGGCCGGGCCATTGGTGATCGCGATCCCGCTCGGGCCGGCAGGGCGGATCGCGCCGCGGTCGAAGACGTAGAACCGGCCCGTCGCGGCGGCCTCGCCGTCATCCATCGAGCCGAACCACACCCGGCCCCAGGGGTCGGTGCAGGCATCGTTGAGACGGTTGCCGGCAGGCTCGCCGGGCACCTCGCACAGCTTCGTGAAGGTGTCGGTTTCGGGATCGAAGGTGTAGAGCCCGTCCTTCAAGCCGCACAGCAGCAGGCCCCCCTCCTCGGCCGGGATCGCCCAGCCGATTGCCGAGGGCGCCTCGGCGAAGCGGCTGCTGCCGGTCGCGGGGTCGAAGTGCCACAGCCGGCAGCGCTTGATGTCGACGAACCACACGACGCCGCGCGCGGCATCCCACAGCACGCCTTCGCCCAAGCGGCAATCGGCGGCGAGCACGTTGGTCACAGGCAGGTTCATCGTCATCCGGCATCCACCCAGTAATTGCGCCCGGTGCAGTAGCACGCATCATCGGCCGCGTGTCGCGGCGATGTGCGCCGCCTATCCCCGCGCGACCGTCTCCAGCAGTTCGCCTGTAACCGGATAGCCCGCATCGGCAAGGATCGTAAGCCACGGCTTGCCGTCCTGCTCGACCACCTGCGGCATGATCGTGCGCACCGGGATCGCCTCGGCCTGTGCCTTGGCTTCGGCAAAGCTCGCGAACAGGGCGAGGCGTTCGAGGTTGCGGCGGGTCGGGAAGATCAGTTTTATCTCGCCCCGCGCCGCCGCATCGAGCGCGCCCTGCGCCGTCGTCCAGAACAGGTGGGTGTTCTCGGCGTGGTCGATCGACACCTCGACCGACCCGGTGCCGAGGTCGGCGAGGTAGAAGCGCGTGTCATAGACCCGCGCGATCGCCTCGTTCTTGGGAAACCAGCGGGCAAAGGGCGTGATCTGGGCAAGGTCGAGCTGCCAGCCGAAGGCTTGGAGCACCGGGGCGAGCGCGCCGCATTCCGCCAGCATTTTTCGCGCGGCATCGGCGCTGGCCGCGTTTATCTCGCCCGACAGGCCGAGCGCGAGGCCTGTCTCCTCGAGCGTCTCGCGCACCGCGGCGATCTGGTGCGCGGCCTCGTCGGGCGCGAGCCCGTGCGCGGCTGCGACCGCCTCGCCGAGTTCGTAGTCCGCAGGATCGACCCGTCCGCCGGGGAACACCGCCATCCCGCCCGCAAAGGTCATGTTGCGCGAGCGAACGGTCATCAGCACCTCGGGCGCACCGCTGCCGGTGGGCGGGTTGCGGAAGATGATGATGGTCGCGGCAGGAATGCCTTCGCGGGCGGATTCGGTGGTCATCGCGGCAAAGGATGGCCGCACGGCGCGTCCTTGCCAAGACCCCAGGCGAATTGCTGCCGCACCGCGTCGGGCAGCCGCCGGAAGGGGTGTCGGGACGCTTTACAACTCGCGGTTAAGGGCGTGGCAAGGCTAAGGAAAAATTGGCTGATTTCCGTGCTTTTTCGAGTTTGGCACGGCGTGTGCATTGAAAGGTGCGGTCCCAATGGTCTTCGACGCGAGGCGCGACCCTTCCTGGTCTCCGGGTTGCGCCTCCCCGAAAATGAAAAAGCGCTCCGCACTGGTCCTGCGGGGCGCTTTTTTGTTTTGGGGGCCTCAGGCGCCGGCGCGGGCCGTCCGGCCCGCTTGGCTTCCTCCAGGGGCCCGGCCCTTACGGGC
>OFDN01001330.1_pt1 | contig 16715 bp, 9 predicted proteins | sample 1520971 | NCBI WGS metagenome assembly OFDN01 (sample SAMEA94257418, study PRJEB24077) | hot springs metagenome | biome: Aquatic biome; feature: Geographical feature; material: Water | place: India | collected 2012-06-12 | depth 5 m
CCCGCCGCCACGCCGCCGGCCCCGCCGCACGGCTTTCCGCCCCCCAACGCCGCGGCGTCGCCGCCGCTGTCGGCACCACCGCCGCTGTCGGCGTCCGGACCGGCGCCGTCCTTCGGCGCGCCGGGCTCCGTGGTGCTGGACGACCGTGTTCTGGCCGCCCTCGCCTCGCTCGGCCAGAACCCGCTGCTCAGCACCGCCGCCCCCATCCTGGCGCTGGTGGTGCGGGTGCGCGACCTGCCGACCCACCGCGACGTCGATGCCTTGCGCGAGCGGGTGATCGTCGAGATGCAACGGTTCGAGACGACGGCGATCCAGGCCGGCCTGACCGCCGACCAGATCCGCATCGGCCGCTACGCGCTGTGCGCCACCATCGACGACGTGGTGCTCGCCACCCCCTGGGGCGGGCAGAGCGTGTGGGCGACCAAGAGCCTGGTGTCCACCATCCACCGCGAGACCTGGGGTGGCGAGCGCTTCTTCGAGCTGCTGGAGCAGATGGTCCAGGAGCCCCGCCGCTATCTGTCGGAGTTGGAACTGTTCTACGCCTGCCTGTCGCTGGGCTTCGAGGGCCGCTACCGCGTCCTGCCCCGCGGCCATGCGGACCTGGCGCGGCTGCGCGACGCGCTCTACCGCGCGATCCGGCGCGAGCGCGGCGATTTCGAGCGGGAGCTGTCGCCGCACTGGCGCGGCATCACCGACCGCTACCGCCCGCTGGGTGCCGTGGTGCCGCTGTGGGTGACCGGTGCCGTGCTCGCCGCCCTGCTGATGTTCCTCTACATGTGGTTCGCCTTCGCGCTGGGCGAGCGGACCGACGGGGTGCAGGCGCGCATGGCGACGCTGCTGCCCGACCGGCCGGTGGAGATCGCCCGCCTGACGCCGCCCCCCGTCCCGGCTGCGCCGGCGCGGAGCAGTGCGTTGCAGCGCGTCACCGACCTTCTCGACGCGGAGGTCAAGGCCGGGCAGGTGACGGTGCTCGCCGGCACCAGCGGCGGCGTGGTGGTGCGGGTGCTCGCCAGCCTGTTCCTGTCCGGCAGCGACACGGTGGACGCCAAATGGCGCCCCCTCATCGACAAGATCGGACAGGCGGTCGCGGCGGAGAAGGGGCCGATCCAGGTGATCGGCCACACCGACAACGTGCCGATCCGTTCCATCCGCTTCCCCTCCAACCAGGAGCTGTCGGTGGCGCGGGCGGAGATGGTGGCCGGTCTGATCGGGCGTGTGCTGGGCAGCGGCGACCGGCTGAGCTCGGAGGGCCGAGGCGACACCGAACCCGTCGCCAGCAACGCCACCCCGCAGGGCCGCCAGCAGAACCGCCGCATCGAGGTCATCCTCGAAGCGCCCTAACCACATGCCGATGTTCTCCCCTCTCCCCGGGGGGGAGAGGGTGCAAGCCCACACGCGCCGGACCCCATGCTGAAGAAGCTGCTCTCCATCCTGACGTCGCGCTGGCTGGTCACCCTGGTGGGAGCGCTGGCGCTGGCGGCGATCGTCTGGTTCCTCGGGCCGCTGTTCGCCTTCGCCGACGCGCGCCCGTTCGAGGACCAGACGGCGCGGCTGGTCGCGGTGTTCGTGATCCTGCTGGTGTGGGCGCTGTCCATGCAGTGGAGCCTCGCCCGCCAGCGCGCCGCCAACGAGCGCGTGGTGGAGGCGCTGGCCGAGGCGACGGCCCCGCCCAAGGCCGATCCCGACCAGGAGGCCGGCAACGACGAGATCGACCTGCTGCGCCAGCGCCTGCGGGAGGCGATCGCCAGCCTCAAGCGGACCCGGTTCGGTGGACGCTGGAACCGCCGCTACCTGTACCAGCTCCCCTGGTACCTGCTGATCGGCGCACCGGGATCGGGCAAGACCACCGCGTTGATGAACTCCGGCCTTCGCTTCCCCCTGGCCGACGATCTGGGGCGGGCGGCGATGCGGGATCTCGGCGGCACCCGCAATTGCGACTGGTGGTTCACCGACGATGCGGTGCTGATCGACACCGCCGGGCGCTACACCACGCAGGACAGCCGGCAAGCGGTGGACGGCCGGGTGTGGACCGGGTTCCTCGATCTTCTGAAGGAGCACCGCGCCCGCCAGCCGATCAACGGCGCGCTGATGGCGGTCAGCCTGTCCGACCTGCTGGTCTGGAACGACGCCGACCGCGCCCAGCACGCGCTGACGCTGAAGCGGCGGTTGCAGGAACTGCGGGCCCACATGGGGCTGCGCTTTCCCGTCTATGTGCTTCTGACCAAGGCCGACCTGGTGGCCGGCTTCAACGAGTTCTTCGAAACGCTGGGGCGCGAGGAACGCGACCAGGTCTGGGGCATGACGCTGCCGATGGACGTGGGGGACGACGGGGAGCCGGCCATCCGCTTCGTCGGACCGGAGTTCGACGCGCTGGTCGCCCGCCTGAACCGGCGGCTGCTCGACCGCGTGCACCAGGAACCGGACCTGGGCCGCCGGTCCCTGGATTTCCTATTCCCGGCGCAGGTGGCCCTGCTGCGTCCGGCTCTGCTCGATTTCCTGTCGCTGGTGTTCGAGCCCAACCGCTTCGAGGAACGGCCGCTGCTGCGCGGCGTCTACTTCACCAGCGGCACGCAGGACGGCGTGCCGCTCGACCGGCTCACCGGCAGCTTCGCCGACAGCTTCGGCATCGAGCGCCCGACGCTGCCTCCCTTCACCGGAAAGGGACGGAGCTTCTTCATAGGGCGGCTGCTGCGCGACGTGGTGTTCCCCGAGGCCAACCTCGCCGGCATCGACGGCCCGATGGTGCGACGGCGGCGGCGGGTGCGCCGGATCATCGTCGGCACCGCGGTCACCGCCTCGCTGGCGCTTGCGGGCTTCTGGACGGTGAGCAACCGGGGCAACAACGCGCTGCTCGACGCCACCGCCGCGGCAACCGCCGCCGCCGCCGCCGCGATCGGGCCCCTGAACACCCCGCCGTTCGACATGACCCGCGTCAACGATACCGATTTCGCGGCCATCGTTCCGGCCCTGAACGCGCTGCGGACGCTGCCCTGGGGATGGGAGGAGCGGGGGTCGTGGCCGCCGCTGGAACTGACCGGGGGTCTCTTCCAGGGTGGACGCATCGGCCGGCAGGCCGAGACGCTGTATGTCCGGGCCTTGCGCACCATGCTGCTGAGCCGGGTGTTCCTGCAGCTCGAGGAGCAGGTGCGGCGCGAGCGGACCCGGCCGGATTTCCTCTACCAGGCGCTGAAGGTCTATCTGATGCTGGGCGGCAAGGGGCCGCTGGACAAACAGCTCGTCGTCGATTGGATGGCCCTCGATTGGCTCACCGCCCTGCCCGGCCCCTTCCTGGAGGACGCCCGCAACGATCTGCGCACGCATCTGGAGGCGTTGCTGGAGGCGAAGTTCGCCCCCATCCCCGTGGACGAGCGGCTGATCCGCGAGGCGCGGTCGACCCTGGCGCAATACCCGCTGGCCGAACGCGGCTTCAACGCCCTGCGCCGCCAGGAGGAGCTGCGCCGGCTGCCGGAATGGCGGCTGGTGGACAAGGCCGGGCCGTTGTCGACCCTGGCCCTCTACCGCCCGTCCGGCAAGACGCTGTCGGAGGGGATTCCCGGCCTCTACACCTACGATGCCTTCCATGGTCCGGTGCTGGACGCCATCCCGGGGGTGACCCGGGCGCTGGTCGGCGAGGGCTGGGTGCTGGGCCAGCCGACCCTGGGCCCCGACGCGGTCACCATCCAGAACCGCCTGCAACGGGACATCATCGCCCTCTATCTCAACGAGTACGGCCGGCGCTGGGACGCGCTGCTGGGCGATGTCGGCATCGTGCCCTTCCGCAACCTGAGCCACGCCGCCGACGTGCTGAACGCGCTGTCCGGCCCGGATTCGCCGCTCAAGCGCTGGATGACCGCCGTGGTGCGCGAGACGACGCTGGTGCCGGGGCCGCAGCAGCCGGTGGCGGGTCAGCCGGGGGCCGCGTCGGGACCGGGGGCGGCGGCGCTCAACCAGGCGAACCAGGCCCAGCGCAACCTCGCGCTCGGCTCGCAGAACCTCTCCGCCCTGGCGCGCATCGCCGGGGTGCAGGTGGACCAGGGCGGGCCGCCGCCGGGGCAGGTCATCAACGACCGCTTCCAGGCCCTGCGGGATTACGTGAAAAGCGAGAACGGCCAGCCGTCCAAGCTGGACGAGACGGTGAAGCAGCTCGGCGACCTCTACCAGCAGGTGGCGCGCGCCGCCAACGCGCCGGACCAGAACTCCGCCCTGCTCGCCAACCTGTCGGGCGACCGCGGCCAGCTCGTCGCCGCCATGAAGGCGACCGCCAAGAACCTGCCCCCGCCGATCGGCGGCATGGTGGCCGGCGTGGCCCAGGCCAGCACCACCATCGCCGTGGGCGGGGCCAGGAACCAGATCAACCAGGTGTGGACCAGCACCGTCCTGCCGCTGTGCAAGGCGGCGCTGGACAACCGTTTCCCGATGGTCCGCAACTCCCCGGTCGATGTGGCGCCGGCCGACTTCGTCAAGCTGTTCGCGCCGGGCGGGATGATCGACCAGTTCTTCAACGCCAACCTGAAGCCCTTCGTGGACACCAGCCAGTCGCCCTGGAGGTTCCAGAAGGTGGACGACGCCGCTTTGGGGATGAGCACGGCGGCGCTGGAGCAGTTCGAGCGCGCCGCCAAGATCCGCGACGGCCTGTTCCCGCCCGGTGCCGCGGCGCCCAGGGTGGTGTTCGAGATCACGCCGGTGGAGCTCGACGCGCGCGCCACCCAGGTGGTGTTCGACGTGGACGGCCAGTCGCTCACCTACCAGCACGGGCCGCCGCGGCCGATGATCATGAAGTGGCCCGGCGGCAGCGGACCCAGCACCGTGCGGGTCAGCTTCGGGCCGCCGTTGGCGGGGCAACCGGCCGGAAATGTAAGGACCGGATCCTGGTCGCTGTTCCGCTTCCTGGCAGATGCGACCCTCACCCACACCGACCAGCCCGACCGCTTCGTCCTGACCGTCACCGTCGGCGACCGCCGGGCGACCTTCAGCCTGCGCGCCGACAGCATCAACAACCCCTTCTCCAGCAACCTGATGGAGTCCTTCCGCTGTCCGCCCAGCCTGTGAGCGACGCGCGCGGTTCCGGTTTTGGGCCCGGCTTCCTCGGGAAGATGCCGGCGGTGGGGGATTTCGTGCGCCACGGGCTGCCCCGTGCCATCGCGGATCCGTGGGACGGGCTGCTGACCGACGTGGTCGATCTCGGCCTGCGCCGTCATGGCCGCGACTGGGGGACGGTGCTGGCGGCCGGTGCCTGGTGGCGCTTCGCGCTGGAGCCGGGCGTCTGCGGCGGGCGCGCCGCGGCGGGGCTGCTGGTGCCGAGCCTGGACCGGGTCGGCCGACCCTACCCGCTTCTGGTGGCGGCCTCGCTGCCCGACGGGACCGACGCGGCCCAGGCGCCCTTCGCCTGCGACGGGTGGTTCACCGGGGCGGAGGCGCTGACCGGCGGGCTGATGGCCGGCGCCTGCGGTTACGAGGGCTTCGCCGCCGGGCTGGCGTCGCTCGGGCGGCCGGTGCCGGGGGGCGGCATCGCCGCGGCGCTCTGCCGGCGCGCCATCGAGGAGCACACGGGCGCGTTGCCGACACCGGCCAGCCTGTGGTGGAGTCTTGGGAATGAACGGGCCAGCTCGGCCTTCGCCGCCTGCGCCGGGCTGCCGGCCGCCGACCGGCTGGCGTCGATGCTGGACGGCGGTTGGCGGGCATGGTCCGGCGGCCATGACCGGCCACAGGGAGAACACCCATGAGCATGCTGCAGACCCTGGGCCGCTTCCGCATCGACGGGGTTCTGGGCCAGGGCGCCATGAGCGTCGTCTACCGCGCCGCCGAGTCCGGCGACCATCCGGTGGCGCTGAAGGTGCTGCGCAGCGAGCTGCTGGCCGCCGCCGAGCGCAGCGCCGTGCTCGCCCGCTTCGAGCGCGAGGCGCGCATCGGCATGCGGCTGAACCACCCCAACATCGTGCGCGTCTTCGACTACGGCCAGGATTACGGCTGCCCGTGGCTGGCGATGGAGCTGGTGAAGGGCCGCGAGCTGAAGGACTTCATGGAGGCGGAGCCGCCGCTGCCCATCGAGCGGGCGGTGGAGATCATGCTGGCGGTGCTCGACGCGCTCGCCTGCGCGCATGCCAACGGCGTGGTCCACCGCGACGTCAAGCCCGCCAACATCGTGCTGCAGAACGACGGGGTGCCCAAGGTCGCCGATTTCGGAATCGCGCAAATCCCGTCGTCGGACGTCACCCAGTCCGGCGAGCTGCTGGGCACGCCGGCCTATGTGGCGCCGGAGCAGCTGCGCGGCGAGGGCACGGACGGGCGGGCCGACCTGTTCTCCGCCGGGGTGGTGCTCTATTACCTGCTGACGCGCAAGCGGCCCTTCACCGGCTCGGTCGCCACGGTGATGCAGCAGATCCTCTACCACGAGCCGCCGCCCCCCTCGACCGTCAACCCGCGCGTGCCGGCCAGTTTCGATCCGGTGATCATGAAGGCGCTGGCCAAGGACCCGATGCGGCGCCACGCCAGCGCCGGCGAATTGGCGGCGGAGCTGCGCGCCGCCCTGGCCGCCGCCCCCACCGGGGACCGCGGGGCCGACGCGTCGTCGGATCCGGACGCGGAGGAGACCCTGGTCACCCGCGACCGCGACACCATCGCGACGGAGCTGGAGGCGCTGCTGCGCGCGGTGGCCGGCACGCCGCTGGGGGAGAGGCGGCTGGCGGAGATCGGCCGGCTGATCGAGGAGTGGCTGACCGGGGCCGGCGGCGACGCCGCGCGCTTCGGCCTGATGCTGGCCGAGGCCGGGGTGGAGCCGCTCAGCGCCCTGATCCTGACGGGGGTGCCGGCACCGCGCGCGGTTCTTACCGGCGGGCGGGCCGACTGGATGGCGCTGGTGCGGCTGTTCGCACGGCTCAAGGCCACGCTCGGCCGGCTCGGCACGCCGGAGCGCGCCGCCATGATGGCGGCCCGCATCGCCATGGAGCTGAGCGGCGCCGTGCTGCTCTATTCCAACGAGCTGAACCGCGAGCTGATGGCCGACGACAACCCGGACATCATGCGGCTGTCGGCCGATTTCATGCGGCTGGACATCCTCGCCATGGCGCTGGAGGAGCTGGGGGCGGAGACGGAGCTGCGCGGCGCCCGCGGCACCATGCTGATGTTCGCCGGCCAGGTGATGCGCAAGGTGAACAGCATCCTGCGCGCCTGCACCGACGGCAACGACGGTTTCGCCCGCTTCGGGGTGGCGGTCATCCTGTCCGACATCGAGGATCTGATCGTCATGGCCGGCCGCGTGCTGGAGACCAGCCCCGACGGGATCGGCGCCTTCCAGGCCATCGGCCGCGAGATCGTGGTGGAGTTCATCGAGCTGTCGCGCCGCTTCGCCGCCCTGTCGATCGAGGAGCTGCGGGCGCTGGCCGGCAGCGCAGCCCCCGACGCCTTCGCCGCCAAGCTGCGCCCGGTGGGCGCCCTCTACGCCTTCGCCACCCGGCTGCCCGCCGCCGACGGGGTGGAGGCCATGCAGGCGCTGACCGCCGACCTGCACCGCCACATGGGCACGCTCGCCGTCGAGCTGGCCCGCGCCACCGACGCCGACGCCCATGCGCGGCTGGAGTCGCTGCACGACATGGCGTCCGGCCTCGGCTGGACGGAGATCGAACGCATGACCGTGGACGCACTGCGCCGCTGGGCGCTGGCCACCGGGCGGGCGGCGTGAGGACGACGACGAGCGCCGGGCGCGGGGCCCCCACCCAACCCTCCCCCACTGCGCGGGGGAGGGCTATCTTCCCCCTCCCCCGTCGCCAGATGGGGGAGGGTCGGGGTGGGGGCCCGGTTCAGACACTTCCCCCCAACCAGGATCCCCCCATGAGCGTGACCTTCGCCGCCAACTGGCAGGACCCCACCGGCATCGTGGTGCTCGACCATCTCGTGGTGCAGCGCGTGCTGTGGCAGGCGCCGGAGCCGGTCGGCTCCGTGGCGCGGGCCAAGCGTGGGACGCGGGATTGTTTCGTGATGCGGGTGCGCTCGCCCTTGCATGGGCTGGCGAACCGATCGCTCCAGGGCACCGAGCTGACGGTCGAGTTGTCGGGGGAGGAGATGCCCGCCGCCCGCTACCGCATCCGGCTGGCGCTGGTGCCGTCCAACCCGATGATTCTCGACGTGACGCCGGAATCGATTCCGGAGTGATCCGAACCGCGCGCCCCTGCGTATCAGGGTATGAGCATGGTTGCTCGGATAGAGTGGGAACCTAGGCGCCTCCGCCCCATCGGGCCGGAGGCGTTTTTTTTGGCCGGGAGCGAACCGCCCGCCACGGCGTTTCCACCGCTGACGACCAGGAGGACGGAACCGCATGTTCGATCGCATCGCCAAACTCTTCGACCGGCTCGACGGTGACGACGCCACGGCCGGACAGGACGAGCTGCCGCTGGCCGCCGCCGCCCTGCTGCTGGAGGCCGCGCGCACCGACGACACCGTGACCGACGCCGAGCGCACCCACATCATCGCCGCGGTGCGCAGCCATTTCCGCCTGACCGACGGCGAGGCCGCGGAACTCTACGAGGAGGCCCGCGCCCAGACGCGGGGCCCGTCGCACCTGTACGACTATGTGCGCATCATCAACGACCATTGCCCGCCGGACCAGCGGCTGTGGGTGATCGAGATGCTGTGGGAGGTGGCCTACGCCGACGGCGCGCTGAACGACCTGGAATCGAACCTGCTGCGCCGTCTGGGCGGTCTGCTGGCGGTGTCGGACGTGGAGCGCGGCGCCGCCCGCAAACGTGTGCTGGAGCGGCTTGGGCACACCGTCGATTGAGCCCATGACCGCGCGTGCGGCAAGAATGAAACTCTCAGGCTTTCGTATAGTTTCTTAGTGATCGAACGTTATACTCCTCCCGGATACTCGACGCCGGCTCTGCCGGCCACGACCGGGAGGATGTGTCGCGATGACGTATGTGCGGAGCCTGGGCCTTGCCGCCAAACTGACGCTGCTGGCGACGGCGGGGCTGGTGATGCTGGCGATGGCCCTGACCTGGGCCACCGTGGTGATCGTCGGCGACCGGATCGGCGCGGAGGCGCTGGAACGGCGCGAGCAGGCGATCCGCACCGCCCGCATGCTGCTGGAGCAGAAGGGCGGCGAGTTCCGCGTGGTGGACGGCGTGCTGCAGGTCGGCGGCACCCGGCTCGACGGCGCCAACGAGATCGTAGACGCCGTCAGCCGCCTGAACGGCGGCGTCGCCACCATCTTCCAGGGCGACCGGCGGATCGCCACCAACATCAAGAACCCCGACGGCAGCCGCGCGGTCGGCACCACGCTGGCCGCCGGGCCGGCGCGCATTGCGGTGATCGACCAGCGCAAGCCCTACCGGGGCGAGGCCGACATCCTCGGCACCACCTACTTCACCGCCTACGACCCGCTGTTCGACCGCAGCGGGGCGCCGGTGGGCATCCTGTTCGTCGGCATCGCCAAGAAGGAGACGCTGAAGGTCATCGACGCGGTGGTGTCCAGCACCGTCACGGTGGCCGGCGGCATCACGCTGGTGGCGGCCCTGGTCATGCTGCTGGTGGTCCGCCGCCAGTTCCGCACGCTGGACCGCATCCGCGGCGCCATGCGCGCGCTGGCCGACGGCGACACCGCGCTCACCGTGCCCGGCCTGGACCGCACCGACGAGATCGGCGCCATGGCCGCCACGGTGGAGGTGTTCCGCCAGAAGGCGCTGGAGAACCAGCGCCTGCACGACGCGCAGGAGCGCCAGCGCCAGGAGGCCGAGGCGGCGAAGGCCGCGGCACTCCGCACCATGGCGGAGACGGTCGAGCGCGAGGCCGGCCGGGCGGTGGAGGAAGTCGCCGCCCGAACCGGCGCCATGGCCAGCGACGCCGACGGCATGGCGGAGGCGGCCGACCGGGTCAGCGTCAACGCCCAGAGCGTGGCCGGGGCCGCCGCCCAGGCGCTCGCCAACGCCCAGACCGTCGCCAGCGCGGCGGAGGAGCTGGCCGCCTCGATCAACGAGATCTCGCACCAGATCGCCCAGTCCGGCACGGTGACCCGGCAGGCGGTGGAGACCGGGGCCGAGGCGCGCGAGACCATCCGCTCACTGTCCGACGCGGTCGGGCGGATCGGCGAGGTGGTCGGGCTGATCACCGAGATCGCCAGCCAGACCAACCTGCTGGCGCTCAACGCGACGATCGAGGCGGCCCGCGCCGGGGAAGCCGGCAAGGGCTTCGCCGTGGTGGCGCAGGAGGTCAAGAACCTCGCCACCCAGACCGCCCGCTCGACCGAGGAGATCACCCGCCAGATCGCCGACATCCAGGGCGCCACCGGCAGCGCGGTGGCCTCGGTCGACGCCATCGGCCGCTCGATCGGCGAGATCGACCGCGTGTCCGGCAGCATCGCCGCGGCCATGGAGGAGCAATCCGCCGCCACCCAGGAGATCAGCCGCAACGTGGTGGAGACCGCGACCGCCGCGCGCGAGGTGTCGGTGCGCATCGCCGCGGTGTCCGAGGAGGCCGACCGCACCGGGGACCGGGCCCGCAAGGTCCACGCCGGGAGCGACGACGTGGCCCACAGCATCGAGGATTTGCGCCAGGCGCTGCTGCGCGCGGTGCGCGACGGCACCGCCAGCGCCGCCTGACGGCGACCGCCGGGCCGGGCGGTCGCCGGTCCGGGCTACTCGACCGTCCACGCCTCCTGCCGCTCGGGCTTCGGCCGCGGGCGGAAGAGGCCGCGGACGACGGTGTAGAAGACCGGGGTGAAGATCAGCCCGAACAGTGTCACCCCCAGCATCCCGAAGAACACCGCGGTGCCGAGCGACTGGCGCATCTCGGCACCCGCCCCCTGCGCGATCATCAGCGGCACCACGCCCAGGATGAAGGCGAAGGAGGTCATCAGGATCGGCCGCAGGCGGGCGCGCGCCGCCGCCACCGCCGCCTCGAAGCGGTTCTTGCCCTCCTCCTCCGCCTGCTTGGCGAACTCCACGATCAGGATGGCGTTCTTGGCGGCAAGGCCGACCAGCACGACGAAACCGACCTGCGCCAGCACATCCACCGCCATGCCGCGGGCCAGCAGACCGGACACCGCGGCCAGCAGGCACATGGGCACGATCAGGATGACCGACAGCGGCAGCGCCCAGCTCTCGTACTGCGCCGCCAGCAGCAGGAACACGAAGACAACCGACAGGCCGAACACCAGAAGCCCGGTGTTGCCCGCCGCCTTCTCCTGATAGGCCAGCTCGGTCCATTCGAAGCCGAAACCGTCGGCCAGCGTCTGGCCGGCCAGCCGTTCCATGCTGGCGAGCGCCTGACCGGTGGACACCCCCGGCAGCGTGTTGCCCTGCAGCTCGGTCGCCGGGAACAGGTTGAAGCGGGTGACGCGGTAGGGGCCGGTGACGTCGCGGAACTCCGCCACCGAGCCGATGGGCACCATCTCGCCGCGGGTGTTGCGCGTCTTCAGGTTGGCGATGTCGCGCGGGTCCTGACGGAACGGACCGTCGGCCTGCGCCGTCACCCGGAAGGTGCGGCCCAGCATGTTGAAGTCGTTGACGAAGGACGAGCCGACATAGACCTCCAGCGCCTCGAACACCAGGTTGGCCGGCACCCCCAGCATCTCCGACCGCTGGCGGTCGATGTCGGCGAAGATCTTCGGGAAGCGGGTGTTGAACAGCGAGAACACCCCGGTCAGACCCTCGGTCCGGTTGGCCGCGACCATCATCTCGTTGGTCGCCTGCTCCAGCGCCTGGAGGCCGCGGCCGCGGCGGTCCTGCACCATCATCTTGAAGCCGCCGGCGTTGCCGATGCCGCGCACCGGCGGTGGCGGCACCACCATGATGAAGGCCTCCTGGATGGCCCCCAGCCGGCGGTTCAGATCGACCAGCACCTTGTCGGCGCTCAACCCCTTGCCCACCCGGTCCTCGTAGGGCGCGAGGGTGGCGAAGATGGCGCCGGCGTTGGACGCGTTGGTGAAGGTGGCGCCGTCCAGCCCGGCGAAAGGAACGGCGTGGATGACGCCCGGCGTTTCCAGCAGGATGCCGGTGGCGCGGCGCACCACCTCGTCCGTGCGCGAGATCGACGCGCCCGGCGGAAGCTGGATGACGGTGATCAGATAGCCCTGGTCCTGGTTCGGGATGAAGCCGGTGGGCGCCCGGTTGAACTGGTACCCGGTCAGCACCAGCAGCCCGCCATAGACCGCCAGAACCATGAGCGGCGCCCGCACAAGCCGCCGCGTCATCCCGCCATAGCCGCCGGACATGCGGTCGAAGACGCGGTTGAAGCCGTTGAAGAAGGCGCGGATCGGCCAGGTCAGGGGGGAGTGCTTCTCCTCGTGGTCCTTGTGGTGCGGCTTGAACAGGATGGCGCAGAGCGCCGGGCTCAGCGTCAGCGACACGATCATGGAGATGACCGTCGCGGTGGCGATGGTCACCGCGAACTGCCGGAAGAACTGGCCGGAGATGCCGCTGACGAAGGCCGCGGGGATGAACACCGCCGCCAGCACCAGCGCGATGGCGACCAGAGCGCCACCCACCTCGTCCATGGTGCGGTGCGCCGCCTCCCGCGGCATCAACCCTTCCCTCAGCTTGGTCTCGACGTTCTCCACCACCACGATGGCGTCGTCCACGACGATGCCGATGGCCAGCACCAGCCCGAACAGCGACAGGTTGTTCAGCGAGTAGCCGAGTGCGGCCAGCACCGTGAAGGTGCCGATCAGCGACACCGGGATCGCCAGGATCGGCACGATGGAGGCGCGCCAGGTCTGCAGGAACAGCACGACGACGATGACCACCAGGATCACCGCCTCGATGATGGTCTTGTAGACCTCCTTCACCGACTCGGCGATGAACTCGGTCGGGTTGTAGACGATGTCGTGGCGCAGGCCGGTCGGGAAGCTCTGCGACAGCTCGGCCATGGTGGCCTGGATGCGCTCGGCGGTTTCCAGCGCGTTGGAGCCGGGGCGCTGGAAGATCAGGATGGGAACCGCCTGCCGGTCGTCGAGATAGCCGTTCAGGTTGTAATCCTGCGCCGCCAGCTCGACGCGGGCGATGTCGCGGATGCGGGTGACGGCGCCGGAGCCGTCCTCCTTCACGATGATGTTCTCGAACTGCCGCGGGTCGGTCAGCCGGCCCAGCGTCTCGACGTTGAGCTGGAAGGCGCCCGGCACCGGCACCGGCGGCTGGTTGATGACGCCCGACGCCACCTGGACGTTCTGCGCCCGGAGTGCGGCCACCACCTCGCCGGCGGTCAGGTTGCGCGCCGCCACCTTGCCGGGATCGAGCCAGATGCGCATGGCGTAGTCGCGGGCACCGACCAGACGCACGTCGCCCACGCCGTCCAGCCGCGCCAGCCGGTCGCGCACCTGGAGCGTGGCGTAGTTGGACAGGTAGAGCTGGTCCCGCGAGCCGTCCGGCGAGCTGATGTGGATGACCATCAGCATGTCGGGCGAGTTCTTGCGCACCGTCACGCCGAGGCGCCGCACATCCTCCGGCAGGCGCGGCTCGGCGATGGCGACGCGGTTCTGCACCAGCACCTGCGCGGTGTCGAGGTTGGTGCCCAGCGCGAAGGTGATGGTCAGCGACAGGTTGCCGTCGCCGGTGGCCTGGGAGACCATGTACAGCATGTTCTCCACGCCGTTGATCTCCTGCTCCATCGGCGTGGCGACGGTGTTCGACACCACCTCCGCCGAGGCGCCGGGGTAGGTCGCGCGCACCTCGATGGTGGGGGGGGCGATCTCCGGATATTGCGCCACCGGCAGCGTCAGGTAGGCGAAGGCCCCGATCAGGGTGATGAAGATCGACACGACCGCCGCGAAGATCGGGCGGTCGATGAAGAAATGGGAAAACCGCATGGCCGGCCCCGCTTTGTTCGGATCAGTTGGGCTGGGCCGGGGGCTCGATCTTGCCCGGCTGTGGCGTCACCTTGGCGCCGGGTCGGGCGCGGACGATGCCGGTGATGATGACGCGGTCGTTGGGATCGAGCCCGGCGCGGACCACGCGCAGCCCGTTCTCGATGGGGCCGAGGCGCACCGGCTTGGGCACCACGGTGCCGTCCTCCTTCACCGTCATGACGATCTTGCTGGCCTGGTCGCTGACCACGGCGGTGTCGGGGATCAGGGTGGCGGTGTAGCGCTCCGACCCCGGCAGCCGCAGCCGTCCGAACTGGCCGGGCGTCAGGAACAGGTCGGGGTTGGGGTAGAGGGCCCGCACCCGGATGGTGCCGGCGCTGGGGTTGACGCGGTTGTCGATGAAGTTGAGCTGTCCCTTGAGCGACCAGCGGGTCTGGGGCTCATCGAACAGGCGCCCCTCCACCGGCACGCCGTCGGGGCTGCCGCTGCCGTTGTTGCGCTGGAAGGTGATCCGCCCGTCCTTGATCGCACGCTGGTAGGCGAGGAAGTCGCGCTCGCTCATGTCGAAGTCGAAGTAGATCGGGTCGAGCGAGACGATGGTGGTGAGCGGCGACGCCTGCGCCGCCTCCCCCGTCGCCACCAGGTTGCCGACGCTGACCGAGCGGCGGCTGATCCGCCCGGCGATCGGCGCCGAGATGCGGGTGTAGCCGAGGTTGAGCTCCGCGGTGCGGACGCTGGCCTTGGCGACCTCCACCCCGGCGGCGGCGACGCGCACCTCCTGCTGCCGCTCGTCGAAGACGCTGGCGGAGATGTTGTCGCCGCGCCGCAGCTCGCTGGCGCGGGCGAGCTGGCGCTGGGCCAGATCGAGGCGGGCCTGCGCCTGCGCCTGCTCGGCCTGGGCCGAGGCCAGCGTCGCCTCGAACGGCCGCGGGTCGATGACGAAGAGCAGGTCGCCCTTCTTCACAAGCTGGCCGTCGGTGAAGTGGATGGATTCGAGATAACCGCTGACCCGCGCCCGGATCTCGACGAAATCGATCGCCGAGAACTGGCCGGTGAACTCGTCCCACTCCACGATCTCCTGCCGCAGCGGCTGCGCCACCGTCACCGGCGGCGGTGCTGCGCCCGGCGCGCCTTGCGCCAGGGCCCCGCCCGCCGGCCACAACGCCGCGACAACCGTCACCGCCAGCGCCCCGAGGGTCGCCCCCATTCGTCCCGCCACGTCCTGCCTCGCCCTTGTCCTGCCCGCGTTGACCGCGGGATTGCCCGCCCAAGGTGCGTGAGCAGCCCGGCGGATAGAATAGCCCCCTGTTCACGATTCCGTGATCGGAGGGAACCGGGGCGGTTCCGGGTCAGATCATCGCCAGCGGCGTCTTGCGCACGGGTGGCGGAAACCCGCGGTCGATGGCGGCGACATCCTCGGCCGTGAGCGCCAGATCGGCCGCGGCGGCGTTCTCCGCGGCGCGGGCGGCGTGGCCGGTCTTGGGGATGGCGATGACACCGTCGTGGCGCAGCGCCCAGGCCAGCGCCACCTGCGCCGGGGTGGCCCCGTGCCGGCCGGCAACCGCCAGGAGCGCCGGATGGCGCAGCAGCCGCCCGCCCTGCCCGATCGGGGAATAGGCCATCACCGGCATGCCGTGGCGCCGCTGCCAGGGGATCAGGTCGAACTCGATGCCGCGGTGCTCGGGGTTGTAAAGGACCTGGTTGACGGCGCAGTCGCGGATGTCCGCCACCTCGGCCAGCTCCTCCAGATCCTCGACGTCGAAGTTGGACACGCCCCAGCGGCGAATCGTGCCGGCGCGGCGCAGCGCCTCGAACCCCTCCACCGTCTCGGCCAGCGGCACCCCGCCGCGCCAATGCAGCAGATAGAGGTCCAGGGTCTCGACCCGCAGGTGCTTCAGGCTGCGCTCGCACGCCTCCACGACGCCGCGGCGCGACGCGTTGCTCGGCAGCACCTTGCTGACCAGGAACAGGCCGTCGCGCCGTCCCCGGATCGCCTCCCCCACCAGCGCCTCCGACCGGCCGCCGCCATACATCTCGGCGGTGTCGATCAGCGTCATGCCATGGTCGATGCCGGCCTGCAGGGCCGCGATCTCGGCCCGCCGGTCGGCCTGCCCCTCCCCCATCATCCAGGTGCCCTGGCCCAGGGCGGGGACGGCCGTGCCGTCCGTCAGGGTGACCCGCTTCATGCCCAACCTCCCTCGCAGCGCCGGTGCCGGCGCGGAACCCGCATCCTGCCGCCCGTGCCAACCCAAGGCCAGCCCCCGCCGTTCCCTTTCCGGGATCCGGCACGGGATGGGACCCCCGGCTGTTGTCCCCCGCAAGATCCACGATGCGGAGGGGCGTGCGCCATGGGAACGACGACGGAGAAGGAGCCCCTGGGCTGGACGCGGGCGGCGGCGGCCGGTGCCATGGCGGGATGCGCGGCCACCGGCCCGATGACCATCGCCATGGCGCGGCTGTACCAGCGGCTGCCGCCGGACGACCGCCACGCCCTGCCGCCGCGGCTTCTCACCGAACGCATCCTGGCACCGGACGGGTCGGCGGAGGCGCTGCCGGCGGCGGTGCGCGCCGACGTCACGCTGCTCGCCCATTACGGCTACGGCGCGCTGACCGGCGCCCTCTACCCGGCGGCGGCCCGCGCGCTGGGGCTGACGCCGGTCGTCGGCGGTGCCGCCTATGGCGTGGCGGTGTGGGCGGCCAGCTATCTGGGCTGGATTCCGGCCGCCGGGCTGCTGACCCCCGCCACCCGCCATTCCGCCCGGCGCAACGGGCTGATGATCGCGGCGCATGTGGTGTGGAGGGCGGCGACCGGCATCGCCTACGACCGCCTGCGGTTGCGGCCGGACGCCTTCACCGCGCCGGTGCCGCGGGACGCGCCGGAACTCCCGCGGCGCGACCGCCGGGCGCTGCGCTGGGGGCTGGCGGC
>OFDN01001331.1_pt1 | contig 16704 bp, 11 predicted proteins | sample 1520971 | NCBI WGS metagenome assembly OFDN01 (sample SAMEA94257418, study PRJEB24077) | hot springs metagenome | biome: Aquatic biome; feature: Geographical feature; material: Water | place: India | collected 2012-06-12 | depth 5 m
ATTGTGCCACAGATTGTGCACTTGACGCTGGCCCGCGATTGATTCAGGAAGGTCGACATCCGGAAAATTCCGCGGATTGCAGTGGCTTGGGCCGCCTCCGCTGAGTGCCCGAATTAATTGGTCGGGAATCCTCTCTCCCCGACCAAATTGCTTATGCATTCTTGCGGCATATCTGCGACCCGGAATCGGCTTCGCCCCCGCCGGTGCTTGCCGGGCGTCACGCGTTAACCCTGATTCGCAAGGATTTGTCGATCCGCTATGGGTGCGGGCGCACAGCAACGGATCAGGCTCACCGTACCGCTGAAAAAAGAAAAAGCCCCGGTTTCCCAGGGCTTTAACTTATATCTGCGGCAGCCTATTAGCGGGTGCCGATCAGCTCAAAGAACCATGCCCACATAAAGGCCTCCATTGCACAGATTTACCCGATGCAATGGTGTTTAACACATTATTAACCCTAATCAAGCGTTAAGCGCAGCCCTCCCGCCGCCCATCATCGCCAGCAGCTCGGGCATTCCGATCGCTTGCGAGAACAGATAGCCCTGCGCCTGGTCGCAGCCCATCGCGCGCAACGTCGCGGCGACCTCCAGATCCTCGACCCCTTCGGCGACCACCACCTTGCCAAGCGAATGCGCGATCTCGATCGTCGCGCGCACCACAGCGCGGCTCTCGTCCGACTTCGCCATGTGCTGGACGAACTTCTTGTCGATCTTGAGTTCGGAGCTGGGAAGCTTCTCGATGTACTCGAGATTCGATTCGCCCGTGCCGAAATCGTCGATCGAGAGGCCGATCCCGCGCGCCTTGAGTGCCGCGATCTGCGGCGCAATGCGGTGATCTTCCAGCTTGGCGGTCTCGGTCAGTTCGAGGGTCAGGTTCTCCGGCGGGAAATTGTAGCGCCCGAGCATCGTCATGATGTCGAACAGCAGGTGCGTGTCGGACAGGCTCTTGGCCGACATGTTGACCGCCAGCTTGAAGCGCGGATCGAGGGCGATCGCCTGCTTGCCATCGATCAGCGCGGACTCCATCACCAACAGGGTCAGCTCGTTGATCCGGTCGCCGGCCTCGGCGGCGAGCACGAGATCCTGCGGATTGATGAGTTCGCCCCCGCCAGGTCGCCAGCGGATCAGCGTCTCCGCGCCCACGATCCGGCCCGAGGCAAGATCGATCTTGGGCTGGTAGGCGACGCCGATGTCCCGTTCACGTAGCCCCTTCTCGAGCAAGCGGATCAGCTCGAGCCGCTGGTTGCGCGCCTCGAGATGCGCGGCATCGTTGATGATGAAGCGCACCCCGCGGGTCGCCGCCTCGTCGGCCGCCTGCATCGCCTTCTTGATACGCAAGGCCACCGGCAGGTCGTGATTGGTATCGACCCCGATCGCGGGCGCACCGTTGGAGGATTGCCAGTCATGGCTGATCGCGGTCTTCAGCATCAGCGCCAGACCGTCGGTGTGGCGCTCGAGCTCGACATTCTCCATCCGCGGCGCAAGCCAGATCAGGACATCGCGTTCGAAGGCGATATCCCCGACCTCGCCCGGGCCCTTCACATAGCCGATGAGCGTGTTGACGAAGTCGCCGATATCGCGCGAGCTCCATTCCTCGGACAACTCGGAGAGGTTGGCGATCTTGAGCGCGAACACGTCCGAATCGGCGTTGGCCTTTTCGGAGCTGATCGCAGTGGTCGTCATCGCATCGATGCCGGCGCTGAAATATTTGCTGTTGATGCGGCTGAAACCGATCGCGGCGAAAATGAGCGCAAGGAAGGCCGAGATCATATCGATATTGATGGTGTATTCGTCGAGTATGAAGGCCGCGAGGGGCAGCGCCGCCACGGGCAGCCACAACACACCCATCGAGCGTCTTCGGCTCAACGCCTGCGTGATGATGAGGGCGGCGGCAATCAGCATTGCCGGGAACCACATCAAGTCGATCGGCTGGCCGCGCAGGAGGGTATTGGCCGAGATGATCTGATAATATGTGCCCGAAACTTTCCCGTAAATCGGGTGCCGGTGCATATCGGGAGAATCGATAAAGGTGTTGCCGATGATCACGGATTTGCCGGCAAACTCCTTGGCCCCCACCCTTCCTCGCAGAACGTCGAGGTACGAGTAGGTCCGGATCGTGTTCAGATTGAACGCCAAATCAGGGCGAAATCGCGCCGCTGGTCCCCGGTAACCGGCGAGGACCGCCGAAATCGCGGGATACTTGATGCCTTTGTATTCAACCTCTGTGGGAATCTGCAAAGAGAGGCTGAAAGGGCTGAAGTAACCCACCATCGAAGCTTGCGGTGCCGCCAAACGAAAGGCTTCGACCGGGAAGATGGGCTCGCTCTTTTGAAATCCGATCTGATGTCCGGGCGACATTCCTAGCCACACCTTCCCGCGGTGCTTCGCCAGCGTTCGCGCAAACTCGGCGTCGTTCTCCGAGGAATCGGGATCTGCGTGGGCACGGTCAAAGACAATAGTCTTGGCCCCCGCCTGCACGAGTTTCTCGATGACCGCGCTGTCCTGATGCCTGTTCGGCATCGGCTGACCGAGTTCATTGAGCGTGAAATCGTCGATCGCGATCATCACGATATCCGGAGGCGTCGGGCGCGTGCGCAGTTGCGCGCGGGCCAGTCGCAGCGCGTCTTCGGCAGGGAGCGGCAGGTCGATCGCCGCCGAGACCACTCCGAACAGGATCGCCATCACCGCCACCTTGATGCGCTTGCGGCGCAGCAGGTCGGCGCCCGAGCGGCGGTCCAATCTGGCCTTGAGCACGGCCTCCTCGCCTTCGGACGAGCCGAAAGCGCGCCGCATCCTGTCGGCCAGAGACTTGAGCGATGCAATCATCAAACGCGCCATCCGAGGGGAAACCCGAGCTTCTCCCTAGGCCGCGTTGGTTAATTCATCGCAAACGATCCGGCCTTGCAAGACCGCGCGCGAGGCCTGCTAGATCACCCCGGGCGCGAGCAGGCCGAGCGCAATCGTCAGCACGCCGAGCCCGATCGACAGGTGCCAGCGCAGCCGCAGGAAATCGGCGGCGGCCAACCCCAGAGCCCGGTCGACCAGCGGCGAGGCGAGGATCAGCGCGCCAAGATAGAGCAGCGCCGGCCCCGGCCACTCCCAGCCGAAGCTCCACGGCAGGAACAGCGCCACCGCCAGCAGGCTCGGCAGCACCGCCACCAGATAGGCCCCGGTGCCGGCCCGCCCGCTCAGGAGCGCCTGCCCCCACCACACTCCGCCGAGAAAGCTGAAGATCGCCGCCGCATAGGCAAAGCCCCCCGCGAGCGCGGCATAGCGCCATTCGTGCCCGGCAAGCAGCATGGCGACGCAGATGAGCTGCGGCAGAAGCCCGGCGTAACCCAGCACGCGGGCTGCGGGGGAAAGCGATGTATGTCCGTCCATGGCAGGGCAAATCGCGGGCACCGCCTCGGGTTCCCGTGCGCTTGCGAACCGGACGGGTTTGGGCCACTTGAGCGGCCATGGAAATGTTCGACCTCACCGGCCGCACGGCCGTCATCACCGGCGGCAATGGCGGTCTCGGCCTGGCGATGGCGCGCGGGCTTGCCAAGGCGGGCGCGAATGTCGCGATCTGGGCGCGCAATGCGGACAAGAACGCAGCGGCGTTCGAGGAACTTCATGCGCTCGGCCCAGGCAACGTCCTGACGCAGGTTTGCGACGTGTCAGACGAATCCGAAATTGCGGAAGCAATGCGCGTGACGCTCGACGTTCTGGGCAGGGTCGACGTGTGCTTCGCCAACGCGGGCATCTCCGGCGCGGGCACGGCGATTCCCGATATCACCGCTGAAGGCTGGGACCATACCCTCGCGGTCAACACCCGCGGCGCGGCGCTCACCTACAAGCATGTCACCCGCCACATGATCGCCCGCGCGGCCGCGGGCGAGCCCGGAGGCAAGCTGATCGCGACGTCCTCGGGCCAGTCGATCATGGGGGTCAACCGCTCGTCCGACTATGCCGCCTCCAAGGCAGCCCTCAACGGCCTCACCCGCGCTGCCGCCTTCGAGCTTGCGCGTCACCGGATCACCGCCAACGCGCTGCTTTTCGGCTTCTACGAGACCGAAATCACCGCCAAGGCCGACCCCCGCTTCGCCGAGTGGATGAGCCGCCGCATCCCGCTGCGCCGCCCGGGCGACCATGAAGGGCTCGAGGGCCTCGCGGTGTTCTTCGCCTCGCCCCATTCGGACTACATCACCGGCCAGTGCCTGGCCGTGGACGGGGGCCTGTGCATCTCCTGAGGCAGGAACACCGAACCTGCCAGATCGTTAGCGATCAAACCCTTCCCCTTTCGGAAAGCCCCCTCCCCCGTGCCCGACGACGACCAGACCCCCGAATTCGCCGACCGTCCGGAAGACCGCGCTCGCCAGCGCGCGGTGCCAGCGGGGCGCATCGCGCGTTTCGGCACCTTCGGGCGGCTGGTGGGGGGCGTTGCCGGCGGAATGGTCGCCGAGGGCGCGCGGCGGCTGGCGAGCGGCGAGGGCATCTCGGCGCGTGACCTGATTCTCACCCCCGGCAATGTCCAGCGCATGACCGACCGCCTGTCGCACCTGCGCGGCGCGGCGATGAAGATGGGGCAGATGATCAGCTTGGACGCGGGCGATTTCCTGCCCGAGGAGCTGTCGAAGATCCTTGCGACCTTGCGCGATCAGGCCAATTTCATGCCGACGAGGCAGCTGGATCAGGTGCTCCGCGCCGAGTGGGGCGCCGACTGGCGCAAGCAGTTCCGCTGGTTCAACCCCCGCCCCATTGCTGCGGCGAGCATCGGCCAGGTCCACAAGGCCCTCACCCGCGATGGCGAGGAGCTGGCGATCAAGGTGCAATACCCCGGCGTCGCCAAGAGCATCGACAGCGATGTCGACAACGTGATGACCCTCCTCAAGGTCGCCGGCTTCGCCCCGCCCGAGCTCGAGATGGACAAGCTGATGGCCGCCGCCAAGCAGCAGCTTCACGAAGAGGCCGACTACCAGCGCGAAGGCGCGCAGATGGCGAAGTACCGCGCGATGCTGGCGGACACCCCGGGCTTCGTCGTCCCGCGCCTGCACGAAGGCCTGACCCGCGGCTCGATCCTCGCGATGAGCTTCGAGGAGGGCGTCAGCATCGAGGAGCTCGGCAACGAGCCGCCCGAGCGCCGCGATGAAGTCTTCGCGCGCCTGATCCGGCTCGTTGCGCGCGAGCTGTTCGATCTTGGCGTGATGCAGACCGATCCCAACTTCGCCAATTTCCGCTACCGGCGCGAGACCGGCGAGATCGTGCTGCTCGATTTCGGCGCCTGCCGTCCGGTCGACCCAGCGGTGGCGAACGGCTATCGCAAGATGCTGCTCGCCGGATTGCAGGGGAATGCGCAGGACGTGCTCCAGGCCACGATCGAGGCCGGTTTCATGATGCCGATCGTCGCCGAAAAGCACCCGGAGCGGGTGGCCCGGATGATCGAGATCGTCATCAACGAGATGCGCGCCGATGCGCCCTTCGACTTCGGCGACCGCGCCTTCATACCGCTGCTGCGCGATGAAGGCTGGGCGATCGCGCAGGACAAGGACACCTGGGCCTTCCCGCCGATCGAGACCCTGTTCGTGCAGCGCAAGGTCTCGGGAACGGCGCTGCTCGGGGCGCGGCTGAAGGCCAAGGTCAACATCCGCCGCATCACCGAGGAGGTGCTGGCAGCCACCGCGCCGCTGGGCGAGGCAGCGGCCTGATCGCCGCCCTGCCGCGCAGGCGCGCGCGAGTCCCGGGGGGGCGCTTTGACGACGTCTGTGACGGTCATCACATTTTCTTCATGATGTTCCACATGAAACCAACAAGATAGACGGTGGACAGCGCGCCGCGTTTGTAATAACGCCGCTCGCATGCATGGGGGGATAGATCACAGGACGAGCGTGCTGTTCGTGTGTCTCGGCAATATCTGCCGGTCACCGATGGCCGAAGGCGCATTCCGCGTGGCGGCGCAGGCACGCGGCCTTGCCGCGCTTGTCGATTCGGCCGGAACCGCTTCCTATCATCTCGGCCACGAGCCCGACCCGCGGGCGATCACGGTCGCCCGCAAGCATGGGATCGACATCGCCGGGCAGACCGCGCGGCAGATCGAGCGCGACGATTTCTACCGCTTCACCCACATCATCGCGATGGATCGCGCCAACCTCGAGGGCCTGCGCTCCAAGGCCCCGCGTGACGGGACCGCGCGTCTCGCGATGTTGCTCGATGCGGTCGAGGGGCGGCGCGGCGAGCCGGTGGCCGATCCCTATTATGGCGATGCCGCCGCCTTCGAGGCCGCCTGGCAGGTGATCAACCGCGGGGTCGAGGCCTGGGCCGAGCGGCTGCTGCGCGAGACCGCACAGCAAAACGCCTGAGTTTCGCAGCGAAGCGTTACAGCCCCTTGCGTCCGAACCCGCCCGCGCGGGCGGGCGCGGCGGGAGGCTGAGCGCCGCGCTCGTGCCAGCCGGCGGGCGCCGCCGCCGGAGGCGAGGGCGCGCGGCGCGGCAGCGGGAAAGGCTCGGGATCGGGCGCGCCGTTGGTAATCAGATCGGCCACGCCCTCGCACCCGCCGAAGCGGTTTTCGAGCCAACGTTCGGCAAACTTGATCTGTCCGCCGTGCCCCTCGTGCGGGACGAGGACCAGCCTGCGGGTGGTGACACCATTCACTTTCTGGGTTTCGACCATGATGTTCGCAATCTGGTCGAGGCGCAGGCGGCGGGTCGAGACCATGCCGTGGAACTCGATCCCCGTCGCCCCGACCGACAGGATCTTGTTGTCGAGCAGGTAGCGCGCGAAGTAGACCAGCATGTAGGCAAAGCCGATCGCGACGATGCCGCCCACCAGCAGGGCCTTGAGGCCGCCGAGCGTGAGCACCCACACGCCGAGCCAGAACATGCCCGCGCTGCCGACCAGCCCGAAGGCGAGCTTCACCCGCGAGAAATAGACGTCCGACATCGTGCTGGCCCCCTTCGACTGTGTGAGCGAGAGCTAGGCCGCAAGTTGCAAATATCTGTTTAACGCCGCAATAATTCGAAACTCCGCTACCCGCCGCGCAGCAGCTGCACACCCCAGTCGCGCTCGAACAGGTAGAGGAGGATCCGCGCCGCCTCGCCGCGGGGGCTGGTGAGGCCCCCGTCACGCTCCATCAGCAGCCGCGCGTCGCCGTGGGCGATGGGGAGCAGGCGCTGGGTCTGTTCAAGATCGGCGATGCGGAAGCCCGCCTCGCCCGATTGCCGCGTGCCGAGCAGCTCGCCCCCGCCGCGCAGCTCGAGGTCTTCCTCGGCGATCCGAAACCCGTCCTGCGTCTCACGCATCAGGGCGAGCCGCCGCTTGCCCGTTTCGGAGAGTTCGTCGCCGCGCAGCAGCACGCAGCGGCTCTTCATCGACCCGCGCCCGACCCGCCCGCGCAATTGGTGCAATTGCGCGAGGCCGAAGCGTTCGGCCTGCTCGATCACCATAAGCGTTGCGGTCGGGACATCGACCCCGACTTCGATCACCGTCGTCGCGATCAGCAACCGCGCGTCACCCGTGACGAATCGCTCCATCGCGGCGTCCTTGGTCTCGGGGCGCAGCTGGCCGTGGACGAGGACGACCGCATCGCCCAGCCGCTCGCGCAGGGCGGCATAGCGCGCCTCGGCGGCGGCGATGTCGGCGAGGTCGGGGACGCCGTCGACCTCGCGCACCATCGGGCAAACCCAATAGGCCTGTTGCCCACTGGCAAGGTGCCGCTCGACGCCTGCGACCATCTCGTCCATCCGCGCCTGCGGGAACACGAGCGTTTCGATCGCCTGCCGCCCAGGAGGAAGCTCGTCGAGGCGGCTCACGTCCATCTCGCCATATTGCGCCAGCGTCAGCGAGCGCGGGATCGGGGTCGCGGTCATCGCGAGCGTGTGTGGCGCGCGGCGGCCCTTCGCCGCCAGCGCCAGCCGCTGCGCCACCCCGAAGCGGTGCTGTTCGTCGATCACCACGAGGCCAAGGTCGCGGTAACTGACCGTGTCCTGAAAGATCGCGTGGGTGCCGACCAGCAGCTGGATCGAGCCATCGAGCAGCCCCATCAAGATGCTCTCGCGTTCCCTCCCCTTGGCGCGGCCGGTGAGGAGTGCAATCTCGACCCCCGTGGGGCCGAGCATCTTCCTCAGCGTCTCGAAGTGCTGGCGCGCGAGGATCTCGGTGGGGGCGAGCAGCGCGGCCTGCTTGCCCGCCTCGACCGCGATCAGCATCGCGTTCAGCGCCACCACGGTCTTGCCCGCCCCGACATCGCCTTGCAGCAAGCGCAGCATCGGGGCCTCCTGCGCCATATCGCCCGCGATCTCGGCGATGGAGCGCTGCTGCGCGCCGGTGAGGCCGAAGGGGAGTTGCAGTTTCTCCCTGAGCGACCCGTCGCCGACCAGCGCCTGTCCGCGCCGTTTGCGGCCATCGGCCTTGACCAGCAGCAGCGCGAGCGAGTTCGCCAGCAATTCGTCATAGGCCAACCGGTCGCGCGCCTTGGCATCGGTGCTCTCGTGCCCGAGCCTCAGCGCCTCGCGCCACGAGGGCCAGCCGGAGCGTTCGAGCTGGCCGGGCTCGATCCACTCGGGAAGCTCGGGGAGGCGCTTCAGGGCCTGCTCGGCAAAGTCGGCAATGCGCGGCTGGGTGAGGCCTTCCGAGAGGCGATAGACCGGCTCGGACATGCGCCCCATGTGCGCGGCACTCGCCTCCTCGATATGATCGGGGTGGACGATCTGGAGCATGTCGCCATAGCGGTCGAGCCGCCCCGCCACCCAGCGCGTCTCGCCCACCGGCACCAGCTTCCTGGCGGTGTAGGCGGCCTTCCCGAACCAGTTGAGCGAACAAACGTTGCCCACCGCGTCCTGCGCCAGCACGCGATAGGGTCCGCGGCTGCCGGCCCGCGGCGCGCGATGTTCGATCGCGGTGAGCGCGATGATCACCTGCTCGCCCTCGGCGGCCGAATCGAGATCGGCGACCGCCCGCCTGCTGACAAAGCGTTCGGGCAGGTGATAGGCCACGTCCTTCACGCGGGTGAGGCCGAGCTTCTCCAGCGGCTTCATCAGCTTGGGGCCGACGCCTTCGAGCGTTTCGACCTCGGCGAAGAGCGGATTGAGAGCCTCGGGGCGCATGATTGATGCGCTACCACCCAATTCTCGTCTTTGCGAGGAGCCGAAGCCGACGTGGCAATCCATGATCCACTGTCACACCAAAGGGCGGGGTGTGGTCATGGCTTGCTTCGCTTCGCTCGCAAAGACGAGTTGAACGGCGTGCCGTCCGCAATTATCGCGACAGCATGACCGACACCCCCTCTTTCGCAACCCGCCTCGCCCGCGCCAAGTTCCGCGCCTGGCACCGCGGCACGCGCGAGGCCGATTACATGATCGGCGGCTTCTTCGATCGCTACCACGCCGGATGGGGTGAGGCGGAACTGGCGTGGTTCGAGACCCTGCTCGACGAGGACGACGTCGATGTCATGGCCTGGGCCTTGGGGACGCAAGACGCGCCCGAGCATATCGCGGGCGACCTGCTCACGACGATGCAGAAGCTCGATTACGTCGATATCCCGCGCTGAGCGCGCCAGCCGTCGGGCGCCGTTCGACAAGCGGCGCGTGTCGGTCTAAGGCCCGGAACAAATCCGGTGCCCCTGCTGTTTGGCATGGGCGCCCCGCCCCTTACCTGACCCCCTCCTCCTTTCGAGTTGGGGGTGTTCCTGCGTTGCCCCCTTGGCCCAAGTGAAGTGACCTCATGCCCGATTTGAACCGCATCCTTGCGGCCCGCGAACCGCTGACCCTCGCCTCGCTCCCGCGCGGGAGCGTGCCGCTGGTGCTCGCCGATCTCGCCCGCGCCGCGAAACGCCGCGCGGTGTTCATTGCCGAGGGCGATGCCGCGATGCGCGCGGCGGCCGAGGCGGCGCGCTTCTTCGCGCCCGAGGTGGAGGTCGTCACCTTCCCCGCGTGGGACTGCCTCCCCTATGACCGCGCCAGCCCCGCGCTGTCGATCAGCGCCGAACGGCTCGCCGCGCTCCACAAGCTGCAAGCGCCCGGCAGCCAGCAGCAATTGCTGGTGACCACCGTCAACGCCGTGCTCCAGCGCGTGCTCACCCCCTTCCGCGTGCGCGAGTCCGTGCGCGAGTTCCGCGTGGGTACGCAGATCGGGCAGGAGAGCCTGACCGCGCTCCTCACCCGGCAGGGCTACAGCCGCACCGACACAGTGATCGACCACGGCGAATTTGCGGTGCGCGGCTCGATCGTCGACATCTTCCCCTCGTCGCTCGAGAGCGGCCTCAGGCTCGATTTCTTCGGCGACGAGCTGGAAAGTCTGCGCCTGTTCGATCCCGCCACCCAGCGCACGGTCGAGCGGATCGACAGCCACCTGCTGCTCCCCGCCTCCGAGGCGCTGCTCGACGAGGAGAGCGTCAAGCGCTTCCGCACCCGCTATCGCGAGCTGTTCGGCGCCAATGCGACGCAGGACCCGCTCTACGAGGCGGTGTCCGAGGGCCGCCGCCTTGCCGGGATGGAGCACTGGCTGCCGCTGTTCGAGACCAAGCTCGCCAACCTGTTCGATCACCTCACCAAGGATGACGTGGTGGTGATCGACCAGAGCGCGCTGGGGGCCGCAGAGGAGCGGCTCTCCGACATATCCGATTACCACGAACAGCGCGGACGGATCGCAGGCGAGAAGAAGGGCAGCTATCGCCCCCTCGCCCCTGACGCGCTCTACCTGTCGCGCGCCGAATTCGATGCCGCGCTCGCGGGCCAGCCCGCGCACCGCGCCACCGGCTTCGCTTCGGAGGAAAGCGCCGGGGTGGTCGACTTCGGCTTCCGCTCGGCCCGCGACTTCGCGCCGGAACGCGGGCGCGGGGAGAATGTCTACGAGGCCGCCGCCGCGCACCTCAAATCGGTCGGCAAGTCGGCGAGGAAGTCGCTGGTCGCGGCCTATTCCACCGGCAGTGCGCGCCGCATCGCCGCGATCATCGACGAGGCGGGCGCCCCCACCGCGCTCGCCGACAATTGGCAGCAGGCGCTGGGACTGGCGGCGAAGAAAACCACCGCGGTCGTCGTCCTGCCGCTCGAAACCGGCTTTGCCAGCGACGCCCTCGAAATCCTCACCGAGGCCGACATCCTCGGCGACCGGCTGGTGCGGCGCAAGAAGAAGCGCAAGGATTCCGACACCTTCCTTGCCGAGCTTCAGGCGCTCTCGCAAGGCGATCTGGTCGTGCATATCGAGCACGGGATCGGCAAATATCTCGGGCTCGAGGCGATTCCCGTCGGCAAGAGCAAGCACGATTGCGTCGCGCTCGAATATGCGGGCGGGGACAAGCTGTTCATCCCGGTCGAGAACATCGACGTCCTCACCCGCTACGGCTCGTCCGAGCAGGCGGTGGCGCTCGACAAGCTCGGGGGCGAGGCGTGGCAGCGGCGTCGCGCCAAGCTCAAGGAGCGGATCACCGCCATCGCCGGCGAGTTGATGCAGGTCGCCGCCGCGCGTGCGCTGAGGCAGGCCCCCGCCCTCCCCGCCGATCCGCAGACATTGGGCCAGTTCACCGACCGCTTCCCCTGGTCCGAGACCGAGGATCAGGAGCGCGCCATCGCCGACGTGCTGTCGGACCTCGAAAGCGGCCGTCCGATGGACCGGCTGGTGTGCGGCGATGTCGGCTTCGGCAAGACCGAGGTCGCCCTGCGCGCGGCCTTTGTGGCGGCAATGCACGGGCAGCAGGTCGCGATTGTCGCGCCGACGACGCTGCTCGCCCGCCAGCACTACCAGAATTTCGCGGAGCGGTTTGCAGGCTTCCCGCTCAAGGTCGGCCGCCTCTCGCGCCTCGTCACCAGCAAGGAAGCTGCCGAGACCCGCGAGGGGCTGGAGAGCGGCGATATCGACCTCGTGGTCGGCACCCACGCGATCCTCTCCAAATCCACCAAGTTCAAGAACCTGGGCCTCGTCATCGTCGACGAGGAGCAGCGCTTCGGGGTCACCCACAAGGAAAAGCTGAAGCAGCTGCGCGCCGACGTCCACGTCCTCACCCTCACCGCCACCCCGATCCCGCGCACGCTGCAGATGGCGATGAGCGGCCTGCGCGAACTCTCCACCATCCAGACGCCGCCCGTGGACCGCCTCGCGGTGCGCACCTACGTCATGGAGTGGGACGACATGGTGATCCGCGAGGCCTTGCTGCGCGAACATCACCGCGGCGGGCAGAGCTTCATCGTGGTGCCCCGCATCTCCGACATGGCCGATGTCGAGGACTGGCTGCGCGAGAATGTGCCGGAAATCAAATCGGTTTCCGCCCACGGCCAGATGGCCCCCGGCGAGGTCGAGGAGCGCATGGGCGCCTTCTACGACCGCAAGTATGACGTGCTGCTCTCGACCACCATCGTCGAAAGCGGGCTCGACATCCCCTCTGCCAACACCATCATCATCCACCGCGCCGACCGCTTCGGCCTCGCCCAGCTCTACCAGCTGCGTGGGCGCGTGGGCCGCGCGAAGCTGCGCGCCTATGCCTATCTCACCCACGAGGCCGGGGTGGCCCTGTCCGAGATCGCGCAGAAGCGGCTCAAGGTGCTCGGCGATCTCGATACGCTCGGCGCAGGCTTCCAGCTCGCCAGCCACGATCTCGACATTCGCGGCGCGGGCAACCTGCTGGGCGACGAGCAGTCGGGCCATATCCGCGAGGTCGGCTTCGAACTCTACCAGGCGATGCTGGAGGAGGCGATCCTGGCTGCCAAGGCGGGCGAGATGGGTCTCGAAAAACCGCGCGACAAGCTGACCCCTCAGATCACGGTCGACGCGCCGATCATGATCCCCGAGGACTATGTCCCCGACCTCGCGGTGCGCATGGCGCTCTACCGCCGCTTGAACCAGGCCGAGGGGCAGCACGAGATCGAGAGCCTCGCCGCCGAGATGATCGACCGCTTCGGCGATCTGCCGCAGCCGACCAAGAACCTGATCCGCCTGATCGAGGTCAAGCATCAGGCCATCAATGCCAACATCGCCAAGATCGACGTGGGCACGCAGGCCACGCTGGTCACCTTCCACAATGACGACTTCCCCGATCCGGCCGGCCTCATCGCCTATGTCGGCCGCCTCAACGAAGGCGGCAAGGAAACCGCCAAGCTGCGCCCCGACATGAAGCTGGTGATCAACCGCGCCTGGAGCGATCCGCTGAGCCGGATGAACGGGCTGTTCCAGCTGACCAAGGGTCTCTCGGGGATCGTGAAGAAGGCGGCCAAGGCGAAGAAGGCGGCCTAGATCTCCCGCACCGAAACGCTCTGGCTGTTCATCACGAGCGGGCCGAAGGCGGTGAGGAAGGCGACGTCGCCCGCGTCGCGGCCGATGCCGATGACGGCGCAGTCGTGCGCGCCTGCCATGCCGGTAGGGTCGACGATGTGCCACTCCCCGTCGAGGAACACCTCGGCGACCGCATGGAAATCGGGCGGGTCGGCGCTCAGGGCATAGACGCTGGCATAGCGCGCCGGAATGTCGGCGGCGCGGGCGAGCGCGATCATCAGGTGGGCATAGTCGCGGCACACCCCTACGCGGTCATGGAAGGTGTCGAGCGCGCTGGTGTCGGCCGTGCTGCTCCCACGCACATAGGCGATGTGTTCGGCAATCCATCCTGCCATCGCCGCGACCTGCGCGCCGCCTTCTAGCCCGGCAAAGCGCGCCTCGACCAGATCGAAGAAACGCTCGGAGGGGCAATAGCGCGAGGGCAGCAGATATTGCACGGCCTCCCCCGGCAGGCAGTGGAGCGGGGTGGCAGGCAGCGCGGCGATCGCGTGTGCGGGCCGCGCGATCGTGAGGCAGGCGGCGTAATCGACCAGCATCCGCCCTTCGGCCGCCAGCCACGCCCGCGTCCCCACCCCGTCCTGCGCGGCAACCCGGGTGAGTGCCGTTCCGGTCGTGATGATCGAGCTCTCCACCCGCTGCCCCGCCAGCGCGGCCACCTCGATCTGGAGCAGCACCGCGCAGGGCTGCTCGAACCAGTAATCAAGCTGGACGTCGATCTGGAGCTTCACGGGCGCAGGGTTCCGTTCGGGGGCTGGGAATCGGGCTTGAGCGCTGCCCCTAGACCGGAATGCGCAGGCAGGCGCGTTGTTTCTGAGCGCCGTGCAAGGGCTTGCGGCCCCGACGCACCAGCGATCCGCCGCGCAACCCGAACCCCGCGCCGTCGGCCCGGCGTGATGCGCAAAGGTCACAAGTCGCCAAAGCAATCGCGCGGCCTGCATCGCGCCGCTTGCCGCGACCAAGCCAGTGTGACACGATTCTGGCCCAAGCAATATCAGAGGCTAAACTCTGAAGGAGAGGGCACAATCATGATGAACGCCGTCGTCACCCGTAATCTTTCCCGCTCCATGCTGCTGGCCGGTGTTGCCGCCGTGATGTGGAGCAGCCCGGCCCTTGCGCAGGACACCGCCGCCGCCCCGCCAGAATCCGACGAATATGAGGGCAACGTCATCATCGTCTCGGCGACCAAGCGCGACACCACGATCCAGGACGTGCCCTTCTCGATCAACGCACAGACGCAGGAAGACATCCAGCGCTCGGGCGCGGTGACGCTCGAAGACCTGTCGCGCAATGTCGCGGGGCTCACCATCCAGAACCTCGGGCCTGGCCAGAGCCAGGTCTCGGTGCGCGGGATCTCGGCAGGGCAGGTCGTGCGCGACCAGCCCGGCGTGAAGGAGCAGGTCGGCGTCTATCTCGACGAATCGGTGATTTCGCTCTCGCTGTTCACCCCCGATATCGACCTGTTCGATCTCAACCGCGTCGAGACCCTGCGCGGGCCGCAGGGCACGCTGTTCGGCTCGGGATCGGTGGGCGGCACGATCCGCTACATCACCAACCAGCCCAAGCTGGGCGTGACCGAGGGCGCTTTCGAAGCCAACGTCAACATCATCGACGGCGGCAATGCCGGCAGCCACCTCAAGGGCGCGGTCAACCTGCCGCTGGGCGACAGCGCCGCGATCCGCGCGGTCGGCTACTACACCCGCTACGCCGGTTTCATCGACGCACAGGGCCCGGGCGGCGGCGAGAACGTCAATGACGGGGAGCGCTACGGCGGCCGCATCGCGCTGACCTTCGAACCGAGCGACAACCTCTCGATCACCCCGCGCGTGATCTACCAGAAGATCGAGGTCGGCGGTTTCAACCGGCAGGAGATCTACAACCTCTTCGCCAACCGCTTCACCACCACCCGCCCGGCGGTGCAACTGGGCGAGCGCGAGCAGTTCCTGCTGCTGCCCGAGCGCTTCGAGGGCGAGACCTTTATCGCCGATCTCACTGTCAAGATCGGTCTGGGGTCGATGGATCTGACTTCGGTCACCTCCTACATCAACCGCGATATTCTCGTCAGCCGCGATGCCAGCGCGCTGACCGGCTCGGTCTCGGTCGATCTCGGCTTCCCGGCGGCGGGCGTGGCGCTGGCCTCGAACCTGCGCGACACGACCGACCTGTCGACCTTCACGCAGGAATTGCGCCTCGCCTCGGATTACGACGGCCCGTTCCAGTGGCTGATCGGCGCGTTCTATTCCGACGTGCAGCGCGACTACCGCCAGCGCCTGCCCACCCCGGGCTATGACGCCTTCACCGACGCGGTGCTCGGCGCGGGCACCTCGGCGGCGGTGGCGAACGGCTTCCCGGCCAATTCGCCGTTCAATTCCGACCTGCCCTTCGACATCGAGCAGTTCGCGATCTTCGGCGAGGCGACCTACGACATCACCGACAGCCTGACCTTCACCGCGGGCGGGCGCTACTACGATTTCGATGAAACCCGCACTATCACCACCGGCGGCCTGTTCGCCAATGGCGATGCGGGCGTGGTCGACACCACCGCGTCGGACGGCTTCACCCCGCGCTTCCTGCTCAGCTACGCGGCGAGCGACAGCGTGACCATCAACGCGCAGGCCGCGCAGGGCTTCCGGCTTGGCGGGGTCAACGACCCGCTCAACACCCCGCTGTGCAATGCCCAGGATCTAGCGCTGTTCGGCGGCTTCCAGGACTACGACGACGAAACTCTGTGGAACTACGAGCTGGGCGTGAAGACGCAAGGCGCCGGCTTCACCTTCAACGCCGCTGCCTTCTACAACGACATCAGCAACCTTCAGGTGACGCTCGATGCGGGTAGCTGCTCGTCGCGCATCGTGTTCAACGTGCCCGAGGCCTTCGCCGCCGGGATCGAGGCCGAGCTCGGCTTCCAGCCCGCGCCGGGGCTGAATTTCGACCTCTCGGGCAGCTACATCAAGTCGGAGTTCAACAGCACCCTGCCCGGCGCGCTCGCCAGCGCCACCGGGATCCGCGACGGCAACCGCCTGCCCTCGGTGCCCGAATTCCAGCTTTCGGCGAGCGGCAGCTACGAATGGGATCTGGACGAGAGCACCACCGCTTTCATCAGCGGTTCGTTCCAGCATGTCGGCTCGCGCTTCACCCAGCCCGCCGACCAGGAGAACAATCCGCGCACCTTCGTCCATGGCCTGCCCTTCGGCGGCGCGCCGGCCGATGCCTCGACCACGGTCGATCTGGAGCTGCCCGATTACCAGCTGGTCAACATCAGCGCCGGGGTCGAACTCGACCGCGGGTTGTCGCTGACGGCCTATGTCACCAACCTGTTCGACGAGAACCCGCTGCTGTCCTTCGACCGCGAACGCGGCGGGCGCGCGCGGCTCGGGTTCAACATCGGCCAGCCGCGCACCTTCGGGGTGACGGCGCGCCAGACCTTCTGAGGCGGCGCAAGGCGCGGCGGGCAGCGCAAGTCGCCCGCCGCGCC
>OFDN01001335.1_pt1 | contig 16675 bp, 17 predicted proteins | sample 1520971 | NCBI WGS metagenome assembly OFDN01 (sample SAMEA94257418, study PRJEB24077) | hot springs metagenome | biome: Aquatic biome; feature: Geographical feature; material: Water | place: India | collected 2012-06-12 | depth 5 m
GACCGTGCTCCAGGTGCCGCCGGCCGCCGCCGAGACGCTGCGGGCGGATGCGGCGCCCGGCGCACCGGCGACCGCCATCCCGGTCACCGTCGTCCCGCCGCCCGCGGCACAGCCACCGTTGCCGCCCGGCGGTGTCAGCGTCGAGACGCTGGATTACGACCGTGAGGGCAGGGTGGCGCTCGGCGGGCGCGGACGTCCCGGCAGCTCGGTGCAGCTCTATCTCGACAACGTGCTGGTCGGGCGCGCCCACACCGATCCGAACGGCCGCTGGCGGCTGAGCCCGGACCGGCCCATCGATCCCGGTCTCTACACCCTGCGCGCCGACCAGGTGGCCGAGGATGGCAAGGTCACGGCGCGGGTCGAGATGCCCGTGCAGATGTCCGACGTGCCGCCCGACCTTCCGGAGGGGCGGTCCATCGTCGTTCAGCCTGGCAACAGCCTGTGGCGCATCGCGATGAAGTCCTATGGAGACGGCTACCGCTACACCACCATCTACCAGGCCAACCGCGAGCAGATCCGCGATCCCGATCTGATCTATCCCGGCCAGATCTTCGCCCTGCCGGCGTCGAACTGACCGGGTCGCTGGATTATCGGATCGTCAGCACCGCGGCGCGTGGATCGAGGGCGGTGACGCGCTGGAACATGGCGGTGGATTCCGCCGTCCGCCCCACCTCGCGCAGACATACGGCCATGCGATAGTAATCCTCCGCTTTCGGTTCGCCGAGCTTCAGGAAACGTTCGTAATTGCTGACGCAGCGGTCGTAGAGTCCGGCTTCGGCATAGGCCCTCCCCCAGTCGCGGTAGAAGTGCGGCAGCAGCGGATCGAGCGCAAGGGCCTTCTTCGTGTACTCACGGGACTTCGGCATGTCACCGGACACTTCGCTCAACACCGCCAGATTGGCGAGCGGTGCGGCATAGTTCGGGTCCAGCTCGTGGGCGCGGCTGTACATATCGGCCGCCTCCGTGTTCCGTCCGGCCAGGTGGAAGGCGCGCCCGACCAGATTGAAGAGCTGCGGGTGCAGGTCGAGCGTCAGGTGGAACTGCGCCTTGTCGGCGAGCGCCAGCGTCTTGGTGAAGTCGCGGGTGTCGCTGTCCGCCGCGAACTGCACCTTCAGGGCGTTCATCGGGTCGATCACGGTCAACATGTATTCGGCGGTCGCGCGCACCAACGCCGCAGGATCCTCCTTCGGCGCCGACAGGATGGCACTGGCCGCCCGTCCGCGGGCGCTGCCGGTCATGTGCATTTCCAGCCGGTCGGCGGACTCGACCACGGCCCCGTCGAATTCGAACTGGATGAAGCCCAGAGAACGGAAGGCGGCGTTTCGCACCGGGGTCAGCGAAATCTCCGCGACCTCCAGATCGACGTCGAAACGCTCTCGCTCGGTCTGCACGGTTTGGGTTCCGAAATCGGAGCCGGCGATGAACTCGTGCCGGTCGATCTCCTCCATCACCAACTGGTTGAACACTTCACCCGAATAGCCGCGTTCCTCCATCGAGGGCGGGACTTCCGTGGGGTGGAGAAGCACCGATCCCACCGCTCCGGTGGCGACCTGAAAACCCATGACCGCCGCCAAAAGGCCGGCCAGCATCGACAAGGATTCGAACATCGCAGAGCCTCCGCAATCGCCGGGCAAGTCTAAGGCGATAACCGGACCGCGTGAACCACCGACCGTCGGTGTCAGAGATATTCGGCCAGCAGACGCAGGAAGGGCCGCGCCTCCTGCACCATCAGCATGGTCTGATGCGCCAGATCCTCGGGCCGGACATGCCCCTCGATGCGGGACTCGGAGAAGAGCAGGATTTTCTGCCCCTCCTGCACCACGAAGCGGGCGTGCTTCAGGTCGCCGATGCCGCCGAGGACGGACAACAGGTTGCGCCGGCGGTCCGGCGACTGGGCGGTGTAGGGGATGTGCCCGACCTCCGCCCAGATCTGGCAGACCGCCTCCTCCCCGTCGGGACTTACGGCGGCGTTGAACGGCAGCCCATCGACCACGAATCGAAGACGCGAGGAGCGGGGCGGCTTGGCAATGCCCAGCACCCCCTCCGGCGTCATGAAGATGGCGTTCATCCCGATCGGCAGGGATTCCGGGGCGACTTCGGCCAGGGAGTGGATGGCGTCGAGGCGGGCAACGAGCGGAACGGACACGGCGCTCATCCATTACAGTCCGGTGGAGTGTACGGAGCTTGGCCGCTCCCTGCTAAAATTCTGTAAAGGTCGCAGCACTCCCGCTATCATCCGCGCCTTCCGCCACAGCATGAGCGAAGTCCACGTCGATGAAGGCCATCGATACCGTTCTCGTCCCCATCCACCGCGCCGGCTGGCCCTTCATCGCCGGCTTCGCGGTGGTCTCCCTGGTCCTTGGCCTTGCCGTGGCGGAACCGCTCGGCTGGATCGGGCTGGTGGTCACGGCCTGGTGCGTCTATTTCTTCCGCGATCCGGAGCGCATGACGCCGGTCCGCGACGGTCTGATGGTGAGCCCGGCCGACGGGCGGGTCATCATGATCGTCCCGGCCGTGCCGCCGCCGGAGCTGGAGATGGGCGACCGGCCGCTCACCCGGATCAGCATCTTCCTCAACGTCTTCAACGTGCATGTGAACCGTGTGCCGGCCGAAGGCACGGTGCTGAAGACCGCGTACAGCCCTGGCAAGTTCCTGAACGCGGCACTCGACAAGGCCAGCGCCGAGAACGAGCGGATGGCGGTCCGCCACCGGCTTCCGGACGGGCGTGAGATCGCCTATGTGCAGATCGCCGGGCTGGTGGCGCGCCGCATCATCTGCACGCTGAGCCCGAACCGTCCGGTGCGCGCGGGTGAGCGGATGGGGCTCATCCGCTTCGGCAGCCGCACCGACGTCTATCTGCCCGACGGGGTGCAGCCGCTGGTGTGCGTCGGGCAGACCATGATCGGAGGGGAGACCGTGCTGGCCGACCTGCATTCGCCCGAGCCGCAGCGCCTTGGCGAGGTCCGCCGATGAAGCGGCCGAAGGTCTTTCGGGAACGGATGTTCCGCGCGCGGCCACCGGGGGCGCGGCGCCCCCGGCGCACCCACCCGCGGCTGAAGGGGCTCCCCTTCAACACCATCCTGCCGAACGCCATCACCGTCCTGGCGCTGTGCGCCGGCTTGACCGGCATCCGCTTCGCCATGGCCGACCGCTGGCAGCCGGCGGTGCTGGCGATCGTCATCGCCGCGGTGCTCGACGCCATGGATGGCCGCGTCGCGCGCATGCTGAACGGCCAGAGCAAGTTCGGCGCAGAGCTGGACAGCCTGTCGGACGTGATCAGCTTCGGCGTCGCGCCGGCGATGCTGCTGTATCTGTGGACCTTGAACGGGGCGGGAACCTTCGGCTGGGTGGCGGCGCTGGCCTTCGCGGTCTGCTGCGCGCTGCGGCTGGCCCGCTTCAACTCGCGGCTCGGTGCCCCCGATCTGCCGCCCTGGGCCTTCAACTATTTCACCGGCGTGCCGGCTCCGGCCGGTGCGGCGCTGGCGCTGCTGCCGATGATCCTGGGCTTCGAGGCGGGATCGGAATGGGCCGGGCATCCTCTCCTGGTGGTGCCGTGGACGCTGCTCATCGCCGGGCTGATGGTGAGCACGATCCCCACCTTCTCCTTCAAGAGCGTGCGGGTGCCGCAGCACTATGTGGTGCCGGTGCTGGTGGGCGTGGGGCTGCTCGCCGCCGCGTTGGCCAGCCAGCCCTGGTGGACGCTGGTCGCCATCGGCCTCGCCTACATGGCGACCTTTCCCGTGTCCATCCGGCAGTTCCAGAGGCTTCAGGCGGCGGCCGCGCTGATCCAGACACCCCCGGCCGAAGAGCCGGGGGAGGTGCCGGATGGCCTGCCGGTCGAGGCGCGGCTTGCGGAGACGCGGCCTGCGGAGACGCGGGGAGACGGCTGACCGGTCAGGCGAGCGTGCGCTCGGTCGCCAGCACCTGCATCACCATGGGGATGGCGCGCAGGCAGTTGGCGACATGGTCGGACTCCTGCCGCACCATGCCGGACACCTCCATCTCGATGGACAGGGTCTCGCTGTCGGGGTGCCGGCGGCTGGTCAGCAGTTCGGGCACCAGCCCGCGCTTGGCGACCAGCTCGAGCACACGCGGCAGGACACCGGGATCGGCGTCGGTGCGCAGCGTGAAGGTCACGAGGCGGGTGGGATCGGTGGCGCGGGCTTCGGGGGACGCCGCGAGGGCAGCGGTGCTGACGGTCGACATGGATGCTCTTCCCGGTCTGATGGCGCGATGGATGCGAAAGACGGCCCCGGCCCTCAGAGGAGGACCGGGCGGATAATTCGCAGCGCGCAGGGGAAGGCTTGTCCGACCATGGCGCGGAGGGTAGACCGGACCGGCGGCGGGGTCAACCCGGCGTTCCGCGACACCGAGGATCGAGCGATGCCGACGACCGCCACCGCGACCATTCGCCCCGCCGAACCGGACGACGCCGGCGACATCGCGGGCTTCCTGTCCATGGCCGGCGGCGGGGTGTACGAGTTCCTGCTCGACGGGCTGGTGCCCGGGGTGTCGGCGGTCGAGATGCTGACGCCCGGAATCGCCGGCCGCAGCGGCTCCTTCTCGCACCGGCAGTGCGCGGTGGCCGAGTGCGGTGACCGGATCATCGGGGCGGTGCACGCCTATCCCGCCGACTGGATGCGCGACGCCGACCGCAGCTTCCTGCCGCAGGATCGGCTGGACCACCTCGCCGCCTTCGACCGCACGCAGGATTGGGGCAGCTACTTCCTGTCCGCCCTCGCGGTTGATCCGGCCTATCGCCGCGCCGGCCATGCCCGGCGCCTGCTGGACTGGGTGTACGTCAGAGCGCGTACCGGCGGCTTCTCCCGCCTGTCGCTGCATGTGTGGGCCGACAACCCGGCGGCACGTCGCCTTTACGAAACACAGGGGTTTGCCGAACTGGCCCATGTCCCGGTGCCGTGGCACCCACGCCTGCCGCGCGAGGGAGGCTGCATCCTGATGGGCCGGAACGTGTAGGTCAGGCCAGCCCGTGCCGGTTCTCCGGCCAGAACTCCTCGTCCAGAAGCTGGTCGAGCGTCCAGGGGCAGTGGTCGGGAAGGTCGTCGATGCTCAGGTCGTCGTCGATCAGGCCACGGGCGGCCTTCCGACGGGTCGTGTGATAGATGTCGCCGATCGCCGGCTCGATGTCGTTGTGCAGGGAGCGGGTCAGGTAGGTCTCGACGTCGATCCGGGCGTTACCGACGCTGCGCCGCCAGCCGCGGCGGGGATCGGAGGCCGGTGAAACCATCAGTTTCAGCAGATGCTCGATGATGGTTTCCAGATGGCTGCGCACGCTGCGGAAATCGCTCCGACCCAAGCTCTCGATCTCCTCGGCGACATTCTCCCAGTCGACATCGGCGTTCACGCGCGACGCGCCGGCGCGCCGGATGGCGGCCGCCTGCGCCTGGGTCCAGGCGTAGAAGTCGTGGTCGTAGTCGGCGTCTTGTCGGTCCATGAGGCGGTGTACCTCCGTCCGTGATCCTAATTCAACCCGTGCCGGTTCTCCGGCCAGAACTCCTCGTCCAGAAGCTGGTCGAGCGTCCAGGGGCAGTGGTCGGGAAGGTCGGCGGCGGTCAGCCCGTCCCGCTTCAGGCTGTTCACCGCAAGGCGGCGGCCATGCCGGTAGCGCTCCTCGAAGGTCGCCTCGAGGTGGGCGCGGAGCGTGGCGGAGAGTTTCCGCGCCAGCTCGAAGCGTCCGTTCAGCACACTGCGCTCCCAGCCGTCCCGCGGGTCGGCGGCGGGGGAGAGCATGAGCTTCAACAGATGTTCGATCACGGTCTCCAGGTGGCTTTCCACCGTGTCGCGGTCGCTCCGGCCCAAGCTTTCGATCTCCTCGGCGACATTCTCCCAGTCGACATCGGCGTTGACGCGGGACTCGCCGGCGCGCCGGATGGCCGCCGCCTGGGCCTGGGTCCAGGCGTAGAAGTCGTGGTCGTAGTCGGCGTCCTGTCGGTCCATGGCGGTGACCCGGCTCCGGAAAGCGTTGGGCAGAATAGCACTACTCCGCCGCGTCCGGCAGCCGCCTGTTGTCCTGGCGGGGCTGAAGGCGACGGAAGCGGCGGCGCCACCAGCCGCCAATCAGGCGCTGCTCCTTCTTCCGCCACTCCCGCAGGTTCACCCGCAGCATGAGCGCGCAGGGGGTGACGATCAGGGTCAGGATGGTGGCGAAGGTCAGGCCGAAGACGATGGCGGTGGAGAGCTGGATCCACCATTGCGTCGCCGGGGCGCCGAAGGTCACCTCCCGCGTCAGCAGGTCGATGTTCATGCCGTAGGCCAGCGGCAGCAGGCTGAGCACCGTGTTGAAGGCGGTCAGCAGCACCGGCCGCGCACGCTCCACGCCGGTGCGCAGGATGGCCTCGAACTCGCTGGGTTCGGTGGTCCTGTACTGGTCGTAGGTGTCGATCAGCACGATGTTGTTCTGCACCACCGTTCCGGCCAGCGCGATGATGCCCACCCCCGTCATCACGATGCCGAAGGTCTGGCCGGTGATGATCAGGCCGATGGTGACGCCGATGGTCGACAACAGCACCGAGGTCAGGATCAGGAAGGCCGAGTAGAAGCTGTTGAACTGCGTCACCAGGATGATCGCCATGATCGCCATGGCGGCCAGGAAGGCGCGGCTGAGGAACTGGGCGCTTTCCTTCTGCTCCTTGTCCTCGCCCTTGTAGGTGGCGACGATGCGCGGGTCGAGGGGGTTGGCGGTCAGCCATGCCCGCATGGCCTGGACCTTGTCGTCGGCCAGCACGCCGGGCGCGACGTCGGCCTTCACGGTCATCACCCGCATCCCATCGACGCGGTTGATCTGCCCGACCTTCTGCTTGGCCGACCGCTGGATGAAGTTGGACAGCGGCACGCTGCCCTTGCCGGTGTCGATGCGGAGCTGGTCGAGCTGGTCGAGCGAGCGCAGGCCCTGCGGGTAGCGGACGACGATGTCGATCTCGTCGTCGGCGTCGTCAGGGCGGTATTCGGCCAGCTTCAGCCCGTTGGTGACGAGCCGGACGGCGTCCCCAACCGCGGTGACGTCCAGCCCGAACTTGGCGGCCTGCGCGCGATCCACCGACACCTGCCATTCGATGCCGGGCAGGGGGCGGCTGTCCTCCACGTCCACCAGACCGCCGACCGACTGCAGGCCCTGGCGGATGTGCTGGACGGCGTTGGTCAGCAGCGACGGGTCGCGCGCCCCGAGCTGGAGCTGCAGCGGCTTGCCGGTGGGCGGTCCGCCCTCCTGCTTGCGCGGCTCGATGATGATTCCCGGTATCTCGGCGGTGCGCTTGCGGATCTCGGTCAGCACCGTGTCGGCCGGCGGGCGCAGCTTCCAGTCCTTGAACTCCACCGTGATCTGGCCGATCACGTCCTCCGCCAGATCGCCGCCCATGCCGCCGGCGTTGCCGGACCCGCTGCGGCCGACGCGGGTGTAGACGCTGGTGAAGGCGTCGAGCGGCAGGATCCGCTCCTCCACCTCGCGCACCAGCGCGTCCTGCTCCCAGACCGACAGGTTGCCGCGGGCGTGCACCAGCACCATCGCGACCTCCGGCTCCACGTCGGGAAAGAACTCCACCCCGTTGCCGTGCAGCGCGTAATAGCCCTGGATGCCGACCAGCAGCACGGCGCTCCCCGCCAGCACCTTGGCCGGGTGGCGCAAAGCGGTGGAGAGCACATCGACGTACCAGCCCTTGAGCTCCCGCCGCTCCTCCACCGGATCGGCGTCGTCCAGGTCGGCGGCCATGCGGTTGGCGGGGGCCAGCGGGTGCAGCGGGGCGTTGGGCTTGCCGAACAGGGCGCCCAGCACCGGCACGAAGATCAGCGCCATCAGCAGCGCCGCCGACAGGGTTGCGAACTGGCTGATCGGCAGGAACTTCATGAACTCGCCCACCACACCCGGCCACAGCAGGAGCGGCGCGAAGGCGGCGAGCTGGGTGGCGGTGGAGGCGATGATGGGCCACGCCATGCGCCGCGCGGCCAGCGAATAGGCGCGGCGCTTGTCCATGCCGTCGGCCATCTTGCGGTCGGCGTATTCGGTGACGACGATGGCGCCGTCCACCACGTTGCCGGCCGACAGGATCAGGCCGAACAGCACCACGATGTTGATGGTGTGGCCCATCCCCGCCAGCACCAGCATGGCGGTCAGGAAGGAGCCGGGAACCGCCACCACCACCAGCGTGCTGGTGCGCATCCCCAGCGTCGCCACCACGATGATCATCACCAGCAGCACGGTGACGGCCAGATTGTTCTCCAGGTCGCCCAGCATGGCGCGGATGTGCTCCGACCGGTCCTGGGAGTAGGTGACGACGAGGTTGGCCGGCAGGTAGGGCCGCTCGGCCTCCACGATCGCGCGCACCTGCGCGATGGTGTCGATGATGTTCTCGCCGCTGCGCTTGGAGATTTCCAGCGCGATGGCCGGCTTGCCGCCGACCCGGGCGAAGGTGTTGGGATCCTTGAAGGTGCGGCGGATCTCGGCGATGTCGCTGAAGCGGACGACGGCGTCGCCGTTCACCTTCACCGGCATGTTCCAGATGTCCTCGACCGTCTCGAACAGGCCGGGGACCTTGATGGGGAACCGGCCGTGGCCGGTGTCGAGGTTGCCGGCGGCGACCAGCCGGTTGGAGCGGTTGAAGAGCTGGGCGATGTCGGCGGGGTTGAGGCCGTAGCTTTCCACCCGCATGGGGTCGACCACCACCTCCACCAGCTCCTCGCGGTCGCCGGCGATCTCGGCGTTGAGCACGGCGGGGATGCCCTCGATCCGGTCCTTCAGCGCGCGGGCGATCTGGAGCAGCGTGCGTTCCTGCACGTCGCCGGAGAGGATCACCACCAGCACCGGGAAGAGCGACAGATTGACCTCGTTGACCGTCGGCTCGTCGGTCTCCTGCGGCAGTTCGGACTTGGCGCGGTCGGTGCGCTCGCGCACGTCCTGCAGCGCCTTGTCGGCGTTGAAGCCGGCCTCGAACTCCAGGATCACGTTGCCGCCGCCCTGGTAGGCGGTGGAGCGCATCTCCTTCACGCCTTCGATGGTGCGCAGCTCCTGCTCCATGGGGCGCAGCAGCAGGCGCTCGGCATCCTCGGGCGAGATGCCCTCGTGGTGCATCGAGACGTAGATGATGGGGATGTTGACGTCGGGTGCCGCCTCCTTCGGGATGTCGCGGTAGGCGATCCATCCCGCGACCAGCAGCAGGGCGAGAGTCGCCAGCACCGTGCGGGAACGGCCGAGCGCCGCGGTGATCAGGCCGTTCACGACGCGCTCCCGCCGTTCGATTCCACCGGCTTCACCCGGCTGCCGGACGCCGCGTATTCGTGCCCGACGGTGATCAGCCGGAACTCCGGCGGCAGGCCGTCCAGCCACACGCCTTCCGGTGTGGTGCCGAGGATCTCGGTGCGCAGGAAGCGCACGGTGTCGTCGGCCTCCACCGCTTTCACGCCGACGGTTCCGTCATCGGCCAGCGACAGGGCGGAGGGCGGTACGAAATGCGCCGGCCTCTGCTCGACGGGCAGCCGGATCTGCGCGGTAAGGCCGGAGACGATGGCGCCATCGGCGTTGGGCACCTCGATCTCCACCCGGAAGGTGCGAGTGAGTGGGTCGGCCTGCGCGGCGACATAGGCGATGCGCCCCTCCACCTCCCGCCCGCCGACGATGCGGGCGTGCCCGACCACCCCCGGCCGGAGCTGCGCCACGTGGCGTTCGGTGGCGAATCCAACCACCCGCAGCGGGTCCAGATCCACCACGCTGGCGACCGGGTTGCCGACGTCGAGGAAGTCGCCGACGTTGATGGGCCGCTTGTCGAGCACCCCGTCAAAGGGGGCGCGGATCTCGGTGTTGGCGAGGTCCACCTCCGCCTTGCGGATGGCGGCGTCGGCGGCGTCGAGCTGGGCGCGGGCGGCGGCGAGCTGCACGTCGGCGGCGTGGCCGCGCTGGTTCAGCGTGCGCGCGGCCTCGAACTCGATCTTCCGCTGCGCGGCCAGCGCGCGGGCCTGGTCCAGGATGGCCTTGCGCTCGTTGACGGCCAGCCGGGCGATAAGGTCCCCGGTGCGCACGGGCTGGCCGCGCTCCACCAGCACCGCCTCCACCCGGCCGCGCACTTCGGCCCGCATGTCCACCGTGCGCCACGCCTCCGTACGGCCCTGCAGGACCACCTCGTTCACCATCGGGCGGGCCACGCTGCGGATGACCCGCACGGACTGCACCGGAACCTCCGCCGGAGCCGGTGCGGCGGAGCCGGGCGCTTGTGGGTGCCCCGTCCCCCCCGGCGGGGGACCGAATTGGCCGGAGAGCACCCAGGCGACGGCTCCGACGGTGATGACGGTGGCGATGACGACGGAACGGTTCATGAAGGTGTCCTGCGGCACTGGCGCGCCGGTGGTTCGTTCCGACGTCTCTGCACATACGCGGGAGTCTGGCGTCGGATCACGGCATCGCCGTGGCGCCGATGGGCCGCCGAGCTCCCTTCCCAGTGGCACCGGGGGGCAAGATGCTACGCTCTGTCGTTCCGTTCCACAGCGAAATATCGGAATTGGATCGGCCGCGGCGCCGCCTCCGCCCATCGGCGCTTCCTATCGTTTCGGTCGGAAAAAACAATTTGACCCGATGCTGCGCTGCGATCATGTTTCGAACGGTTCTAAACAACAGTGCGCCGCATTCAGGCCGAAACCGGCCAGGCCGCAACAGGAGCGAGAGAATATGCTGACCGTTGGCGACAAGTTCCCGTCCTTCGACCTCAAGGCCACCGTCTCCACCGATCCGAAGTCGGCCTTTGCCCAGATCACCGACCAGTCCGACGCCGGCAAGTGGAAGATCTTCTTCTTCTGGCCGAAGGACTTCACCTTCGTCTGCCCGACCGAGATCGCGGCCTTCGGCAAGCTGAACGGCGAGTTCAACGATCGTGACGCCGTGGTGTACGGCGCGTCCACCGACAGCGAGTTCGTGCACCACGCCTGGCGCGTCCACCACGAGGACCTGAAGGCCCTGCCGTTCCCGATGCTGGCGGACATCAAGCGCGAGCTGTCCACCGAGCTCGGCATCCTCGACAAGACCGAGGGCGTGTGCCTGCGCGCCACCTTCGTGGTCGATCCCGAGGGCATCATCCGCCACGTGTCGGTCTACGACCTGTCGGTCGGCCGCAACCCGCAGGAAATCCTGCGCACCCTCGACGCCCTGCAGACGGACGAGCTGTGCCCCTGCAACTGGAACAAGGGTGAGTCGACGCTCCAGGCCGCCTGAGCCCCCCGCAAGGCAGCCTGATGCGCGGGCGGGCGCCCGTCCCCACACACCCGGGGCGCCCGCCCCTCCTATCGTTCTGTTGATCGCTGAGTTCCTCCCCCGGAGATTTCCATGTCGCTCGACGACCTGAAGGCCTCGCTTCCCGACTACGCCAAGGACCTGAAGCTCAACCTGGGCGGCGTGCTGACCTCGCCGAACCTGACCGCGCAGCAGATTTGGGGAACGGCGCTGGCGTCCGCCATCGCGTCGCGCAACGACGATTTGCTCCGCACCATCGAGTCGGAAGCGGCCCAGCACCTGACCCCGGCGGCGCTCACCGCGTCGAAGGCGGCGGCGGCGATCATGGGCATGAACAACATCTACTACCGCTTTGTGCACTTGTCCTCAAACCCCGACTTCAAGAAGCTGCCGGCCCGGCTGCGCATGAACGTCATCGGCAACCCCGGCGTGGACAAGCTGGATTTCGAGCTGTGGTCGCTGGCGGTGTCCGCCGTGAACGGCTGCGGCATGTGCATCGAGGCGCACGAGCATGAGGTCCTGACCAAGGGGGCCACCAAGGAGGCGGTGCAGGACGTGATACGCATCGCCGCCGTCCTCCATGCGGTTGCCGTGACGCTGGACGCGGAGCGCGCGCTGAAGGCGTGAGCCCGACCCGCATCGGCGGCTGGTTCCGGGGCCTCTTTCCGATTGGGGAGAGGCCCTTTGTGCGTCCGGGTCCTGTGAACCGTCACGCGCTCGACAGGGGCGCGGCCGGGTGGCACTCTTCCATGCGATAGCTGCTGCATCCTGGTGCATGCTTCATGGCAACCGTCGAATTCCGCCACCTGTCCACTCAGGAGCGCCTGGATCTCATCGGTGAGATTTGGGAGAGCCTCGACGACTCCGATGTTCCCGTGCCTGCCGAGCTGCGGGCGGAACTCGACCGCCGGAACACCGCCTTTCCGGACGAGCGCAAGCGCGCGGTACCGTGGTCGGAGGTCCGTGCCAAGATGCGTCCCGGGCGCGAATGAGCCAACCTGTGTTCTTCCTGGCGGCGGCCGAGGCCGAATTGCTGCGGGCACAGGCTTGGTACGATGAACGCGTTCCGGGCTTAGGAGAGCGCTTCTTCGACGCGGTCGACACCATAGTGGCGCGGATCAGCGAAACACCCCAACAGTTTCCCTTGGCGCATCCCCACATTCGTCGCGCGCTGGTGCGTCGATTCCCGTTCGCGCTCTATTTCCGCATCGAACGGGAAGGTGCATTCGTGATCGCCTGCGTCCACACCAGCCGTGCCGCGGAGCAATGGCGAAGCCGGCTGTGACGTGAGCCGCCCTATCCGTGGCGTCAGCTCATCGCCAGGCTTGCCATCCCCGTGACCGCACTCCCCAGCGCCCAGATGCCGAAGCCGGCGAGCGCCACGCCGGTGTAGTGGTTCAGCATGACCAGCCGGCGGTCGGAGACGCGGTGGCGGATCGAGGCGACGATCGAGGAGAGGGTCAGCCACCACGCCGATGACCCGATGAAGACACCGAACACCAGAGTCGCGGCATCGACGCGGCCGAGATCGCCGCCCAGCCCGAAGCCGGCGAAGATGGCGATGAAGGCCATGATGGTGGCGGGGTTGGTCAGGGTCAGCGACAGGCCGGTCATGAAGCCACCGACCCAGGTGCGGCTGTCGGGAGCGGCGTCCGCCTCGCGGGCTTCGGCGGCGGGGCTCTGGCGGAAGGTGCGGACGGCGACCACCAGCAGGAAGATGCCGCCGACCAACTGGAACACGATCTGGTGGTCGCGCAGATAGCCGACCGCCGCCGACACGCCGAAGGCGGCGATGGCGCCATAGATGGTGTCGGCCACCGCGGCACCCATGCCGGTGGTGAACCCCATCATTGGTCCGTGTTCGATGGTGCGGCGGATGCACAGCAGACCGATCGGCCCGACGGGCGCTGCGATGGCGATCCCGAGAACCACCCCTTGCAGCAGCACCATCAGTTCATGCACCAGCGGCCGCGTCCTTCCAGCGCCATTCGACCGTTCGGAGTATGCCCCGATCCGCCCCGCGGCGGAACGGTGTATCTCCGGCCTGTGCGGAGAAGGCGACGGTCCTGTCGTCGTGCCCCGGTGCCGGACGGCGGTGCCGGTACGGGGATGGGGCGCGTGATATCGTGGGCCGTCCCCCCCTGTCAACCGGCGACCCGTCGCGGTGTTGCCGGAGGCGGGCCGCAATCGGCGCGTGGCACCGCGGAATCCAGTTGTCGCCCGCGGTTTCGCGGCTATCCTTCCCATCCACGCGCAGGATGTGGAGGGGAAGGATGAAGCGCTTTTTCGCGGTGCTCTCGATGGCGGTTGCGATGGCCGGCGGTACCGCCGCGGCCCAGGAGTTCGCCCCCGCGCTGGTGTTCGACATGGGCGGCAAGTTCGACAAGTCGTTCAACGAAGCGGCCTACCGGGGGGCGGAGCGCTTCAAGCAGGAGACGGGCGTCGCCTACCGCGAGTTCGAGGTGACGAACGAGGCGCAGCGTGAACAGGCGCTGCGCAACCTTGCCCGCCGCGGCGCCACCGTCATCGTCGGCGTCGGCTTCGCCCAGGCCGCTCCGATCGAAAAGGTCTCCAAGGAGTTCCCCAAGGTCAAATTCTGTCTGATCGACGAGGCGCTGGACCTGCCCAACGTGCAGTCCTTCACCTTCAAGGAGCAGGAGGGCTCCTTCTTGGTTGGCATGCTGGCCGCCATGGCGTCGAAGACCGGCAAGGTCGGGTTCGTCGGCGGCATGGACATCCCGCTGATCCGCAACTTCCTGGTCGGCTACGAGCAGGGGGTGAAGCACGTGAACCCGCAGGGCGAGGTGATCGCCAACATGACCGGGACCACGGCCGCCGCCTGGAACGACCCGACCCGCGGTGCCGAGCTGGCGAAGAGCCAGTTCGACCGCGGCAGCGACGTGGTGTACGCGGCCGCCGGGGCCACCGGGCTGGGCGTGCTCCAGGCCGCCGCCGACAACAAGAAGCTCGGCATCGGTGTCGATTCGAACCAGAACTGGCTGCACCCCGGCTCGATGCTGACCTCCATGATCAAGGGTGTGGACGTGGCCGTGCACGGCTGCATGCAGTCGGCCAAGGACGGCACCTGGCAATCGGGCCACCGGCTGCTCGGCCTGAAGGAGGGGGCCGTGGGCTGGGCGCTGGACGAGCACAACCGTCCGCTGGTCACCGCGGAGATGGAGAAGGCGGTGAACGACGCGGCGGCGAAGATCGTCGCCGGTCAGATCACCGTGAAGCCCTACCAGCCCTGAGCCGCGACGGCATGACGGACACGCCTCCTCCGGCCCTCGACCTGCGCGGGGTCGAGAAATGGTTCGGCTCCAACCACGCCAACCGGGGCGTGTCCTTCTCCGTCGCCAAGGGAAGCATCCACGGCATCGTCGGCGAGAACGGCGCCGGTAAATCGACGATCATGAGCATCGTCTACGGCTATCTCCCCGCCGATGGCGGGGAGATCCGGATCGACGGCCGCCCGTCCGACATCCGCAGCCCGCGCGACGCCATCGCCGCCGGGGTCGGCATGGTCCACCAGCACTTCATGCTGGTGGACCCCTTCACCACGCTGGAGAATGTGCTGCTCGGGGCCGAGGGTGGGGCCACGCTGGGCCGCGGGCTGGCCCGCGCGCGGGCGGAGCTGGAGCGTCTCGCCCGTGACTACGGGCTGGAGGTCGAGCTGGACCGGCCGGTCGGTGAGCTGCCGGTCGGTTCCCAGCAGCGGGTGGAGATCCTGAAGGCGCTCTACCGCGGCGCCGACATCCTGATCCTGGACGAGCCCACCGGCGTGCTGACGCCGCAGGAGGCGGACCATCTCTTCCGCATCCTCCGGGCGCTGAAGGCGCAGGGCAAGACCATCGTCATCATCACCCACAAGCTCCGCGAGATCATGGAGCTGACCGATTCGGTCACCGTGATGCGCCGGGGGGAGGTGGTCGCGACCGTCCGCACGGCCGACACCGGCAAGGAGCAGCTTGCCGAGCTGATGGTCGGGCGCAAGGTGCTGCTGCGCGTCGACAAGGCGCCGGCCCGGCCCGGCGACGTGGTTCTGGCCGTGGACGGGCTGACCGTGCTGGACGGCAAGGGCGTGCGTCGGGTGAAGGACGCCGGCTTCACCGTGCGCGCGGGCGAGATCGTCGGCGTCGCCGGTGTCTCCGGCAACGGCCAATCGGAGCTGCTGGAGGCTCTCGCCGGGATGCGTCCGGTGGCGGCAGGCTCCATCCGGCTGAAGGGCCGGGAACTGAACGGCAGCGGTGCGTTCGACGCGCGCGGCTTGCGGGCGCTCAAGGTCGGCCATGTGCCGGAGGACCGGCAGAAGGTCGGGCTGGTGACGCAGTTCACCGCGCGCGAGTCGGTCATTCTGGGCCATCAGGGCGATCCCGCCTGCAACCGCGGCGTCCGTATGGACTGGGGTGCCGTACGCGCGCTCTGCGAACGGGACATGGAGGCGTACGACGTACGCCCGCGGAACCCGGATCTGCGCGCCGCCAACTTCTCCGGCGGCAACCAGCAGAAGCTGGTGCTGGCGCGGGAGATCGAGCGCGATCCCGACCTGCTGCTGGTCGGCCAGCCGACCCGCGGGGTGGACATCGGCGCCATCGAGTTCATCCACCGCCGCCTCGTCCGTCTGCGCGACGAGGGCAAGGCGATCCTGCTGGTGTCGGTGGAGCTGGACGAGATTTTGGGGCTGTCCGACCGCATCCTGGTGATGTTCGACGGCCAGATCGTCGGCGAGGTGACGCCCGACGCGGCGGATGAACGGCGGCTCGGCCTGATGATGGCGGGTGCCGCGTAGCGGGCTGCCAGCTTCCTCTTTGCTTCGTTCGAAAGCCAAAGCATACTTCGTTCGGACAGGGTGGCGGCGCGATGATCGCCGTCCCGATGGGGCAGATGGGGAACGGGTAATGCGGCTGAGGATGGCGCTCCTGTGCGGGGCTATGGTGGTGTGTGCGTCCGGTTCGGCGTTCGCGCAGCGGACGGAAACGTTCGAGGCCGCGGGCCTGCGCAACTGGTCGGGTTCGCGTGCGTTCGACGCCACTGGTCGGTTCGATCGTTGCGCCATGATGGCGAAGCCCGGCCCCACCACCTCGCTCTCCCTGCTGATGACCCGCGACCGGGAGCTGTCGGTCGTGGTGAACAACAGCCGCTGGACGCTGACGCCGGGTGCCAAGGAGACGGTGCGCTACGCCATCGACCGCGGCGCGCCCGAAAAGACCGAGGGTACGGTGACCGACCTCGGGCTGGTGATCGCGATCCCGCGCGTACCCGCCTTGCAGGCTGGTCTCCAGGACGGCCGCAGCATCAGCGTGACGGTCGGCAAGAACACCGTCAGCCTGCCCCTGGCCGGATCGCGCAAGGCGGTGGCCGCGCTGACCGCCTGCGTCGATGGGGCGCTGGCGGCCGAGGCAAAGGCTCCGGCACCGGTCCCCGTCGCCGCTCCGGCACCGGCTCCCG
>OFDN01001336.1_pt1 | contig 16672 bp, 16 predicted proteins | sample 1520971 | NCBI WGS metagenome assembly OFDN01 (sample SAMEA94257418, study PRJEB24077) | hot springs metagenome | biome: Aquatic biome; feature: Geographical feature; material: Water | place: India | collected 2012-06-12 | depth 5 m
ACGGCAGGACGATTTCCTTGCGCCCGCCGGCGCGGTCGCAGCCGCGCTCGAAGGCCCGGTCGGCTCCAGTTCGGTTTCCTGCTCCAACACGACGCTCAGCAGCGCCAGGCTGTCGGGCAGGGTGCCGGGCACAGAGATGGCGTTGAGGCCGGTGAACTGGTCGGAGATGAGGTTGTAGTAGGTGACGCCGCGTTCAGGGCCGAAGTACTTCGGGTTGGGGCCGGCGCGGATGGTCCGCACCGGCACCACGAAGCGCAGCCCGTCGGCGGAGGCGACGTCGCCGCCTCCCCACCGCCGCGCCAGGTCGCCGCCGTTCCGGGCGGCCACGAGCCGGGCATTCGCCAGAGTCAGGGTTTCGGCGCGCAGGTCGTTCTATTTCCACCCGTTTTGGATAGTGGTTGCCCGCAGCGGATAGAGTGGTCGACTCACGCCGCCTACACTGGCCGGACACCGCCGCGAAGACCGCTGGCGGACACAGAAAGTCCATCACAGGGGGGGCAAGGCATGATCGGGGTTCGTACCGTCGCTTGCACAGTCGCTCTGGCGACAGGGATCCTGGCATCGGCAGCCGCAACCGCCGCCGACACCGTGACGCTGAAGATCGCACATTTCCTGCCCGGCGTGGCGCAGGTGCAAAGGCAGGTTCTGGAGCCGTGGTGCGACGATCTCGGCCGGGAATCCGGGGGCCGCATCCGTTGCCAATTCTACCCCGGGCTGCAACTGGGTGGAACGGCGGCGCAACTGGTCGATCTGGCGCGCAACGGTGTGGCCGACATCGTCTGGACGGCCCCCGGCTATTCCGCCGGCCGCTTCCCCAAGACCGAAGTGCTGGAGCTTCCGGGCATGCTGCCGGTCGGCGGCGTCGCCGGCGGCCGCGCGATCTGGACCTTCAGCCAGGAGCATCTCCAGGACGAATACGCCGCATACAAGCTGCTCGCCCTGCATGGCGACGGTGGCATGACCATCCACACCGCGAACCGGCCTGTCGTCCGGGCCGCCGATTTCGCCGGGCTGAAGCTGCGCGCGCCGAACCGCACCATCGCCCGCACCCTGACGGAGCTTGGCGCCACCCCCGTCGCGATGCCGCCCGCGCAGATGACCGAGGCGATCTCCAAGGGTGTGGTGGATGGTGCATCCGCGGTCTGGGAGGTCATCGGCCCGACCAAGCTGGACGAGGTCACTCGCTTCCATCTGGAAACCTCGCCCGACGAGCCCGCCCTGGGCGCCACCGTCCTGGCCCTGCTGATGAACAGGAAGAGCTTCGACGCCATGCCCGCCGACCTGAAGGCGATCCTTGAGAAGAACAGCGGCCCGGTCCTCGTCGAACGCTTCGGACGGGTCTGGGACGCCACCATCGCCGCGACACGCGACAAGGTGAAGGCGCAGGGGCAGTCGGTCACCGTGCTGACGGGCAACGCCTATGACGAGGTGCTGAAGAGGCTGGAGCCGGTCACCGCCGAATGGATCGCCCAGGTGTCCGCCAAGGGCATCGACGCGGCCCCCCTCGCCGCTGCGGCCCGTCGGCTGGCCCCCCGGCCCCGCTGACAGCCCCGCCGATTCCGGCGCAACACCAACCATGAACAGCGAGACCAGACATGAGCACGGCCCCCCGCTATTTCGAACAGCCCGCCCGCTTCAGCCCGGCCGAATGGCAGGCGCGCGTCAAGCTGGCCGCGGCATACCGCATCTTCGACCATCTCGGCTGGTCGGAGCTGATCTACAACCACATCTCGCTCCGTGTTCCGAACGAGCCGGGCCACTTCCTCATCAACCCGTTCGGCCTGCATTACTCGGAGGTCCGCGCCTCCAACCTCGTGAAGGTCGATGTGGACGGAACCATCGTCGGCCATTCCGACTGGCCGATCAATCCGGCCGGCTTCACCTTCCACGGCGCCATCCATGCGACCCTGCCGGATGCCCATTGCGTGATGCATGTCCACACCACGCAGACGCAGGCGGTCTGCTGCCTGGAGGACGGGCTGGCTTTCACCAACTTCTACGCCGCGCAGCTCTACGGCAAGATCGCGTACCATGATTTCGAGGGGATCACCGTCCATCTCGACGAAGGGCGGCGCATCCTGGCCAGCGCCGGCGACAAGCCGGTCCTGCTGCTGCGCAACCATGGCCCGGTGGTGGTCGGCGCCACGCTGGCACAGGCCTTCTCGCTGATGTGGCTGGTCAACCGCGCCTGCGAGATCCAGATGGCCACCCATTCGATGGGCCGGGCGCGGCCGATCCCGGTGGCGGTGCTGGAGAAATGCGTCGCCGACAGCCTGAATTTCGATCCGAAATTCGGGGCCGGGGAAGACGCCTTCGCCGCGCTCACCCGCATCATCGACCGCACCGACCCGACCTATCGGTCGTGACGGACAAAGTCCAAGGCTCCGTTCCCAGATCCCGGTTCCCGTTCGAAGGGCCTTGACTAATTAACATGTTAATCGTTTTAATGTTCGTGTTCTCCACAAGGGGATTCGCGAACAATGGACGGATGCGGTCGGGACGAAGCGAGCCGGTCGGTCACCGAAGCCCGGCTGGTGGGGCTGGAGGCGGAACGGACCCTGGCCTCCCAAGTCGGCGATCGGACGGGAGACTGGGTCACCAGCGACCCCGACAGCGCCTCGGAGCGCCTGTTCCGCACCTACACCCCACACCGGATGCGGGTGATCGGGCCGCCACGCGATTTCCGCATGCGGCTGCGGGTCGGCTGGTCGGGCAGCATGGCGCTGCTGCGCTTCAACACCGGGGTGGAACTGTCGCAGGTGCCGACCGGCCGCTTCATCCTGGTGACGACGCAGGTCAGCGGCTGGTCCGAGATCGACACGCAGGCGCAAAGCTTCAGCGGCGGACCGGGATTGATGGTCGTCGATTCCGCCAGATCGCCGGTGAGGAAGCGCTTCAGCGCCGACAGCGAGCGGTTGCATCTCCGCCTCGGCACCGCGGCGCTGGATGGCCTGTACGAGCGGCTGGTCGGCAAGGCCCCCGTCCGGCCGCTCGAATTCGCGCCTTGCATCCGGCTGGGAACCCCCATGCACGCCCGCTGGCAGTCGGTGATCCGGATGGTGCTGGCCTGCACCGCACCCTCCGCCGGGCCTGATCCGTCCGACCGCCCGGCCCTGCCCGACCTTCTCCGCAGACAGCTGGAGGAAACCGCGATGCTGCTGCTGCTGACCGGGCATGAGCACAGCGGGGCGGAGCAGATGGCGGGCACGGCCGCCGCCCCTGCCCCACGCCATGTCCGGGCGGCCGAGGAGTTCATGCGCGCCAACGCCGGGGAGCCGCTGACCCTGGCGGAAATCGCGGAGGCGGCAGGTGTCAGCATCCGGACCCTGACCGCCGGCTTCCGCAATTTTCGCGACCAGTCCCCCATGCGGCAGTTGCGGGACATCCGCATGGCCGCTGCGCGGGACGACCTGTTGCGGGGATCCGGAACCGACGGTGTGGGCGACATCGCCCTACGCTGGGGCTTCGTCCATTTCGGACGCTTCGCCGGCGACTACCGCCGCCGCTACGGCGAGACGCCATCGGAAACGCTGCGGCGGCGCGGATAGGCATCATCAAGACAACCCAAGCAATGGAGACGGGACGTCGATGAAGACCTGCATCATCGGGGCCGGCGCCATCGGGGGCCTCGTCGGCATCCGTCTGGCCCAGGCCGGCTGCGATGTGTCGGTCCTGGCGCGTGGCGCCACCGCCGACACCCTGCGCGCCGGTCCCTGGAGGCTCGTCACCGCGGACGGACCGGTCGCGGTCCGCGTCCGGGTGGCCGATGATCTCGCCGCGCTGGGCCCCCAGGATCTCCTCGTCCTTGCCGTGAAGGGGCAGTCGCTGCCTGGTCTCGCCCGGTCGCTGGCGCCTCTGATCGGGAAGGAAACCATGGTTCTGCCGGCGATGAACGGCGTGCCCTGGTGGTTCTTCCACCGGTTCGGCGGGCCGCTCACCGGAATGCCGCTCGACAGCGTCGATCCCGGCCGGCGGATCGCCACCGCCATCCCGGCGGATGCGGTCGTCGGCTGCGTCGTCCATGCCACCTGCTCGGTTCCCGAACCGGGCCTGGTGCGTCACGGCTTCGGCAACCGGCTGATCGTGGGCGAGCCGGACGGCAGCACATCCACCCGCCTCGGCAGGCTGACGGACTGTCTGACCGGGGCGGGGTTCGAGGTCCAGCCCTCCACGCGGATCCAGACCGACATCTGGTACAAGCTGTGGGGCAACATGACGATGAATCCGGTGTCGGCACTGACCGGTGCCACCTGCGACCGGATTCTCGACGATCCGCTGGTCAGCGGCTTCTGCCTGTCGGTGATGGCGGAGGCGGCCGAACTCGGACGCCGCATCGGCTGTCCCATCGACCAGAGCGGCGAGGATCGCAACGCGGTGACCCGCAGGCTCGGCGCCTTCAAGACGTCGATGCTTCAGGATGCCGAAGCCGGCAAGCCGCTGGAAATCGACGCGCTGCTGGGGGCGGTGAAGGAGATCGCCGGACATCTGGGACAGGCGACCCCCAATCTCGACGCCCTTCTCGGCCTGACGCGGCTGATGGCGGGCACCCGCGGTCTCTACCCGGCGATGGACTGACCCTCGCAAAAGCGGTCGTCGCGCCTCGAGCGCCTCGCACATCGCGCTTGACAATTTAACATGTTAATGTTTAACTCGTTAACAGCATCACGTGCCATCAATAAACAACGCGCCAAGAAGAAGGCGAGCGGACCCTGCGGTCCGTTCGGTTCCCCGCGCACCGGTGGAGGAAACCTCATGATGACATCGATCAGGTCGACGGCGTTCGCCCTGGCCGCGCTGCTGCCGCTTGCCGCCGCCACCCCGGCCACCGCCGCGGGGGGGCTCACGCTGAAGATCGCCCATTTCCTGCCGCCGGGCGCACCGGCGCAGAAGCAGGTGATGGAACCCTGGTGCAAGACCCTGGGCGAGCAGTCGGGCGGACGCGTCACCTGCCAGTTCTATCCGGCGATGCAACTCGGCGGCACGCCGGCCCAGCTGGTCGATCTGGTGAAGAACGGCGTTGCGGACATCGTCTGGACCGCTCCCGGCTATTCGGCCGGCCGCTTCCCGATCATCGAAACAATGGAGCTGCCCTTCGTCGTGCGCGACGGCCTGTCGGGCAGCCGGGCGGCCTGGGATTTCTACCAGCGCCATGCGGTGGAGGAATTCGCCGCCTACAAGGTGCTGGCGGTCCATGTCGATGGCGGCGTCGCCTTCCACACCGCCGGCAGGCCGATTGCCGGGACGGACAGCCTGAAGGGGCAGAAGCTGCGCGCCTCCACCCGCATGGTCTCCAAGATGCTGGCCGCGCTGGGCGCCACCCCCGTCAACATGCCGCCCGCCCAGGTGACGGAAGCGATCTCCAAGGGGGTCGTCGACGGCGCCATGGGTGCATGGGAGGTGGTGACGCCGACCAAGCTCCAGGAAGTGACCAGGTTCCACACCCAACCGCCGTCCGGCCAGCCCTACTACTCCACCACGGTCCTGACGGTGCTGATGAACAGGGAGCGCTACCAGTCGCTGCCCGCCGACCTGAAGGCGGTGATCGATCGCAACAGCGGCCCGGCACTGGTCGAGAGCTTCGGCGAGGTCTGGGACCGTGTGACCGCCGAGACCCGCAGGCTGGTCGCAGGGGAAGGCGGCACCATCCGGAACCAGGACCCCGCGGATTACGAGGCGATGCGCGCCGCCGCGGCGCCGGTGGAAGCCGAATGGCGCCAGGACATCGCCAAGCGTGGCATCGATGGCGCCGCCCTGGTGGCCGACGCCCGCGCGCTCGCAGCCCGCTGATCCCCTTCGCGGAGACCGTCATCATGCATGAACCCATCGGGAGCCCGGGCTTCCGGCCAAGGGCCGGGGTCGAGCGCGCCCTGCTGCTCGCTGCGAAAGGCTTCGCCCTGGCCGGCGGCGGCATCTTCATTGCGCTGATCGGCATGTCGCTGCTGTCCATCTTCGGGCGCAAGCTGGTCAACCTGCCGGTCACCGGGGATGTGGAGCTGATGCAGGTCGGCACCGCCGTGGCCGCCTGCGCCTTCCTGCCGCTCTGCACCATCCTGGGCGAGAATCTGCGCGTCGATTTCTTCACCGAGTTCGCGCCCGCCTGGCTGCGCCGGCCGCTCGACGCGCTGGCCGATCTGCTGCTCGGCGCGTTCGCCCTGCTGCTGGTCTGGCGCACCGGCCTCCAGGTGGTCGATATCCGCGAGGCGGGAGAGGTCACTCCGCTCCTGAGCCTGCCGGTCTGGATGCCGATGCTCGCCATGCTGCCCAGTCTTGCCCTGACGGCGCTGTGCGCGCTGACCCGCGGGTGGCGCGGCCTGACATCCGGCGAACGGCGGATGGTCGGCGCGGCGGAGGTGGCGCGATGAGCGGAACCGCGATCGGACTTGCCGGCTTCGCCGGGCTGATGGGCCTGCTGGTGCTGCGCATCCACATCGGCGTGGCGATGTTCATCGCCGGCGCCGCCATCTATCTGACCATCAACGACGGTCAGACCGCCGCCCTGCTGTTCACCCTCAACAACCTCGCCTTCGCCCGCTTGTCGAACTACGACCTGTCGGTCATCCCCCTGTTCCTGCTGATGGGCCAGTTCGCCACCCATGGCGGCCTGTCGAAGGCGCTGTTCCGCGCCGCCGGCGCCCTGATCGGCCATTGGCGGGGTGGCCTGGCGATGGCATCCACCGCCGCCTGCGCCGCCTTCGGCGCCATCTGCGGATCGTCGCTGGCGACCGCGGCCACGATGGGCCAGGTCGCGCTGCCGGAATTGCAGGCGCGCGGCTATTCCGGGAGGCTGGCGACGGGAACGCTGGCAGCCAGCGGGACCCTGGGCATCTTGATCCCGCCCTCGGTGCCGCTGGTGGTCTATGCGGTGCTGACCCAGGAATCCATCGGCAAGCTGTTCGTCGCCGCGGTGGTTCCCGGCGTGATCGCGGCGCTCGGCTATCTCGCGGTGATCGCGCTGATCGTGCGGCGCAACCCGGCCGCCGGTCCGGCCAGCGCCCCGCTCCCCTGGTCGGAGCGGCTGCGCGCTCAGCTCGGCGTGCTGCCGGTGCTGCTGGTCTTCCTGGTGGTGATCGTCGGCATCTATGACGGCTGGGCCAACCCGACCGAGGCAGCCTCCATCGGTGCTGCCGCCTGCGGCCTCATCGCCGTCGTCTCCGGCGGCATGCGCTGGCCGCAGCTGGTCGCCAGCATCCACGGCACCGCCCAGGCGACCGCGATGATCTTCGTGGTGCTGATCGGCGCCGACCTGCTGAACTCCGCGCTGGCGGTGTCGCAGATGCCGGTGGAGCTGGCCGCCTGGGTGCGCGACAGCGGCATGCCGCCGCTTCTGGTCCTGTTCAGCATCATCGGCATCTACATCCTGCTGGGATGCGTGATGGATTCGCTGGCGATGATCCTGCTGACCATCCCGATCTTCTATCCGGTGGTGATGGGGCTCGACTTCTTCGGCATGGACGCCACCGACAAGTCGATCTGGTTCGGCATCCTGGCGCTGATGGTGGTGGAGATCGGTCTGGTCCATCCGCCGGTCGGCATGAACCTCTACGTCATCAACCGGCTCGCCCGCGGTGTGCCGATGCGGGAAACCGCCTGGGGCGTCATGCCCTTCCTGGCGTCCGACCTGCTGCGCATCCTGCTGATCGTCTTCGTGCCCGGCATCTGCCTGTGGCTCGTCCATGCCTTGGGAGGCTGACACCATGCACACCGCGTCCCCCGGGATCGGCCGGGGAATGGTCTACGGCACGATCCTGAACGACCGCGCCACGCTGGAGCGTCTCGGCCCGGCCCTGTCGCAGTCGCCTTACGGCGCACCGCCGAAGGCGCCGGTCCTCTACATCAAGCCCTACAACACCCATGCCGGCAACGGCGCCACCGTGCGGATGCCACGCGGGGCGGAGCGGGTGGAGGTGGCGGCGACGCTGGGCCTCGTCATCGGCCGCCACGCCACCGCCCTGGACGAGGCGACGGCGGAGGAGGCGATCGACGGGCTGTGCCCGATCCTGGACGTCAGCCTGCCCAACCCGTCGGTCTACCGGCCGGCGGTGCGGGAACGCTGCTTCGACGGCTCCTGCCCGATGGGCGGGACACGGCCGCGCGCGGCGGTGGATGCGGTGGGGACGCTGACCCTGCGCACGCTCGTCAACGGCAGCGTGGTGGCGGAGCGCAGCCTGTCCGATCTGGTGCGCCCGCCGGCCCGGCTGCTGGCCGACGTGACCGGCTTCATGACCCTGCGCGCCGGTGACATCCTGCATCTCGGCATCGCGCTCGGCGGGCCGCAGGCCGGCGCCGGCGACCGCGTCCGGCTGGAGATCGACGGCTTCGCCCCGCTGGACATCCGCATCGAAAACGCCGCGGCGGGAGGAGAAACGCCATGAAGCACGCCCGCATCCTGCTGGACGGCACGGTCCATGCGGCCGTAGAGGAACAGGGACGGCTGCGGCTGTCCGACGGCCAGCTGGTTGCCCCCGAAGCGGTCACCTGGCTGCCGCCGGTGGAGCCGCGCACCATCTTCGCGCTCGGCCTCAACTATGCCGACCACGCGAAGGAGCTGGCCTTCAAGGCGCCGGACACGCCGCTGGTCTTCCTGAAGGGGCCGAACACCGTCACCGGCCACCAGGCCCGCACCCGGCGCCCGGCCGACGCCACCTACATGCATTACGAATGCGAGCTGGCGGTGGTGATCGGCCGCACCGCCCGCGACGTGCCGCGCGACCGCGCCTACGAGGTGGTGGCCGGCTACAGCGTCGCCAACGACTACGCCATCCGCGACTATCTGGAAAACTACTACCGCCCGAACCTGCGGGTGAAGAACCGCGACGGCTGCACGCCCCTCGGTCCCTGGCTGGTGGACGCCGCGGACGTGCCCGATCCGATGAACCTCCCGCTGCGCACGCTGGTCAACGGCCGGGTCACGCAGGAAGGCAGCACGCGCGACATGATCTTCGATGTGCCGCACCTGATCGCCCACCTGTCGTCGATCATGACCCTGTCGCCGGGCGATGTCATCCTGACCGGAACGCCGGACGGGCTGGCGGACGTCAGGGCGGGCGACACCGTCACGACCGAGATCGAGGGCATCGGCAGCCTCGTCAACCACATCGTCGCGGACAGCACCGTCGCCGGCCGCTGACGGCTTTTCGGACTTCCATCGCCAAGCCGGGCCGAACCGGCCGCATTCCGGAGGAAAGCATGGGCAAACTCGCACTCGCCGCCAAGATCACCCACGTCCCGTCCATGTACCTGTCGGAGCTGGACGGCCCGCACAAGGGGTGCCGCGACGCCGCCATCGCCGGCCACAAGGAGATCGGCCGGCGCTGCCGCGATCTCGGCGTCGATACCATCGTGGTGTTCGATACCCACTGGCTGGTCAATTCCGGCTACCACATCAATTGCGGGGCCCATTTCGAAGGCGTCTACACCAGCAACGAGCTGCCGCACTTCATCAAGAACCTGCCCTACGATTATGACGGCAATCCGGCGCTCGGCCATCTGCTCGCACGCGCGGCGACGGCCGCCGGGGTGAACACGCGGGCCCATTCCGAAACCACGCTGACGCTGGAATACGGCACGCTGGTGCCGATGCGCTACATGAACGAGGACCGTCGTTTCAAGGTGGTGTCGGTATCCTCGCTCTGCACCGTCCACGACCTGAAGGACAGCGCCACGCTGGGCAGCGCCGTCCGCCGCGCCATCGAGGAGGAGTATGACGGCACCGTCGCCATCTTCGCCAGCGGCTCGCTGTCCCACCGCTTCGCCCAGAACGGCGTGTCGGAGCAATACCTGCACAAGATGTGGGATCCCTTCCTGGAGCAGGTCGACCTGCGCGTGGTCGATCTGTGGCAGCGCGGCGACTGGGCGACCTTCACCGCCATGCTGCCGATGTATGCCGAGAAATGCTGGGGCGAGGGCTACATGCACGACACCGCCATGCTGTTCGGCGCGCTGGGCTGGGACCGCTACGAGGGCAGCGTGGACATCGTCACGCCCTATTTCGCCTCCTCCGGCACCGGCCAGATCAACGCCGTCTTCTCGGTCTGATACCGGGTTTGGAGATTTCTGACTTTCCGAACCCGGTATCGCCCGCGACCGCTGGCGCGCGCCGATAGGCGCGAAGCCTGCGTGGCGTATGAACGCAGCGGTCAGAATTTTTCTGACCGCGTATGATGAGGGAGGACCGGCGATGCCGCATCTGACCGTCGAATACACCGGCAACCTCGGCGCACAAGCCGACATTCCGGCGCTGCTGCGCAAGGCCAACGCCGTGCTGATCGCCCAGGGCGGCGTCTTTCCCACCGGCGGCATCCGTTCCCGCGCCATCCGGCTGGAGGATTTCTGCGTGGCGGACGGCACGGCCGACGACGCCTTCGTCCATCTGACGCTGAAGATCGGCGCCGGCCGCAGCGCCGAGCAGACGAAGAAGGCCGGAGACGATCTGTTCGCCATGGTCAGGGAGCATTTCGCCGAGATATTCGCCAGCCGCTTCCTCGCCCTGTCGCTGGAAATCCAGGAATTCAGCGAGGCCGGCACCTGGAAGCACAACAACATCCACGGCCGCTACAGGGCCGCTTGAGACGAGGCTCTACCGATGCTCGATCCCGACGTCATCCGCGCCGCCGCCGCGCGCCTGCACGAGGCGGAGAAGACCCGCGTCCAGACCCGCCAGATCTCCCTCGACCACCCCGGCATCACCATCGAGGACGCCTACGCCATCCAGCGCTGCTGGGTGGAGGCGAAGATCGCCGGGGGGCGCACGATCATCGGCCACAAGATCGGCCTGACCAGCCGGGCGATGCAGCAGTCCTCGCAGATCGACGAGCCGGATTACGGCACCCTGCTCGACGACATGCTGTTCCCCGATGGCGGCGACATCGCCATCGGCCGCTTCATCGCCCCGATGGTGGAGGTCGAGCTGGCCTTCATCCTGAAGTCGCGGCTGGAGGGGCCGAACGTCACCCTGTTCGACGTGCTGTCGGCCACCGACTATGTCGTGCCGGCGCTGGAGATCATCGACGCCCGCTGCCACCGCGTCGATCCCGACAGCAAGCGCCCGCGCAAGGTGATGGACACCATCTCCGACAACGCGGCGAATGCCGGCATCGTCATGGGCGGCCGGCCGATGCGGCCGCTGGACACCGACCTGCGCTGGGCCGCCGCCCTGCTCTACCGCAACGGCGTGATCGAGGAGACCGGCGTGGCGGCCGGCGTGCTGAACCACCCGGCCAACGGCATCTGCTGGCTTGCCCGCCGCTTCGCACCGCATGGCGTGGCGCTGGAGCCGGGGCAGGTCGTGCTCGCCGGATCCTTCACCCGCCCGGTGCCGGTGAAGGCCGGCGACACGGTCCATGCCGATTACGGCCCCTTCGGTTCCATCGCGCTGCGCTTCGTGTAGGGCTTCAAGGAGGGCATCGATGAGGAATCCCGAAAACGCCTTCAAGCGGGCGCTGGCGGCGGGGCGGCCGCAGTTCGGCCTGTGGCTCGGGCTGGCCGACGCCTACTGCGCGGAGATCGCGGCCGGGGCCGGCTTCGACTGGCTGCTGATCGACGGCGAGCATGCCCCGAACGACCTGCGCGGCATCCTGGCCCAGCTCCAGGCCATCGCCGCCTATCCCAGCCATCCGATCGTCCGCCCGGTCATCGGCGACGTGGCGATCATCAAGCAGATGCTCGACCTCGGCGCCCAGACCCTGCTGGTGCCGATGGTGGAGACGGCGGAGCAGGCTGCGACGCTGGTCGCCGCCACCCGCTATCCGCCCGACGGCATCCGCGGGGTGGGCAGCGCGCTCGCCCGCGCCTCGCGCTGGAACCGCATCGGCGGCTATCTGGACGAGGCCGACGGCGGGATCTGCCTGCTGGTGCAGGTGGAGTCCGCCCGCGGCCTGGACAATCTCGACGCCATCGCCGCGGTGGAGGGGGTGGACGGTGTCTTCTTCGGCCCGGCCGACCTGTCGGCGTCGCTGGGCCTGCGCGGCCAGCCGGGACATCCGACCGTGCGCGCCGCCATCGAAGACGGCATCGCGCGGACCCGCAAGGCGGGGAAGGCCGCCGGCGTGCTGGCGACCGACGAGACGCTGGCCCGCGCCTATCTGGCGGCTGGCGCCCTGTTCGTCGGGGTCGGGGTGGACACCACCCTGTTCGCCCGCGCCGCCGCCGACCTTGCCGCCCGCTTCCGCCAGCCGTCTTCCGAACCGACAACCTCTCCGACGGCGGCCGCTCCGCCGCCCGGTGGCTACTGACCGCCCCGCAGGATACTCATCGATGATCGATTTGACCGACAGCAGCCTGCTGCGCGAGCGCTGCTTCGTGGCCGGCACCTGGATCGACGCCGACGATGGCGGGCGCAGCCTTGTCACCGACCCGGCGACCGGCGCCACCATCGCCCATGTCCCCCGCTGCGGCACCGGGGAGACCGCACGCGCCATCGCCGCCGCCGAAGCCGCCTTCCCCGGCTGGCGGGCGGAAACCGCCGGCCGCCGCGCCGCCCTGCTGCGCCGCTGGTTCGAACTGATCCTGGAGAACCGCGAGGATCTGGCCCTGCTGATGACGCTGGAGCAGGGCAAACCGCTGGCCGAGGCGCGCGGCGAGATCGATTACGCCGCATCCTACGTCGAATGGTTCGCGGAGGAGGCGAAGCGCCTCTATGGCGACGTCATCCCGTCGCCCCTGCCCGACCGCCGCATCGTCGTGGTGAAGGAGCCGGTGGGCGTCTGCGCCGCCATCACGCCGTGGAACTTCCCGGCGGCGATGATCACCCGCAAGGCGGCGCCGGCGCTGGCGGCCGGCTGCACGATGATCGTCAAGCCGGCCGAACAGACGCCGCTGTCGGCGCTGGCGCTGGCAGCACTGGCCGAGCGCGCCGGCATCCCGCCCGGCGTCTTTTCGGTGGTGACCGGGTCGGCACGGCAGATCGGCGCGGTGCTGACCGCCAGCACGGCGGTGCGCAAGCTGACCTTCACCGGCTCCACCGAGGTCGGCCGGCTGCTGATCGGTCAGTGCGCCGGCACGGTCAAGCGGCTGTCGATGGAACTCGGCGGCAATGCCCCCTTCATCGTCTTCGACGACGCCGATCTCGACGCGGCGGTTGCCGGCGCCTTGGCCTCCAAATACCGGAATGCCGGCCAGACCTGCGTCTGTTCCAACCGCTTCCTGGTGCAGGACGGCATCTATGACCGCTTCGCCGCCCGGCTGTCGGAGGCGGTGGCGGCGATGACGGTCGGCAACGGGCTTGAGGACGGCGTGCAGCAGGGGCCACTGATCGATGCCGCCGCCCTGGCGAAGGTGGAGGAGCTGGTGGCCGACGCCACCCGGTCCGGCGCTTCGGTGGCGGTGGGAGGCCGGCGCCACGCGCTGGGCGGCACATGGTTCGAACCGACGGTGCTGACCGGCGTCACCGCGTCGATGCGGGTGGCGGTGGAGGAGATCTTCGGCCCGGTCGCCCCCCTGATCCGCTTCACCGACGAAGCCGACGCCGTGCGTCTCGCCAACGACAGCGACTACGGCCTCGCCGCCTATCTCTACACCCGCGACCACGCCCGCGTCTGGCGCGTCGGCGACGCGCTGGAATACGGGATGGTCGGCATCAACACCGGCCTGATCTCCACCGCGGTGGCGCCGTTCGGCGGGGTGAAGCAATCCGGCTTCGGCCGCGAAGGCTCCCGCTACGGCATCGAGGATTACGTGGAGATCAAATACCTGTGCATGGGGGGACTCTGAGGACATGCGCATGAGGGGGGCATCGGCCCCCGCTCCCCGCCCCCTACTCCTCGTCGCCGTCGCTGTCGTCCGGATCGCCCAGGCGATCGGCGAGTTCGTCGAGCAGCCCGTACAGCGTCGCCAGCCGCTCGGCACCGAAGGCCGCGGTGATCTCGGCATAGCGCCGTTCGCTGTGGGGGGCAATCAGCGCGATCATGTCGCGACCGGACGCCGTGATGGAGATCTGGGCCGCCCGCAGGTCCTTGTCCTCGATCCCGCGCTGGATCAGCCCGCGCTTTTCCAGCGTGCGCAGGATGCGCGACAGGCTGGGCATGCTGATGCTGCTGACCCGCGCCAGTTCACCGGCGCGGAATTCGTCCGCCGTGGTCAGAGCGCGCAGCACCCGCCACTGCTGTTCGGTCAGGTCATGTTCGTGCAGCAGCGGACGGAAACGCGCCATCACCGCCTCGCGCGCCTTCAGCAGCGCCATCGGCAGGGACCGGCGGAAGGCCCGCATCTCGCCACCGGAATGCCCGGCCACCTCTGTGTGTTCCGCCACCGGTCCGGCTGCCGTCGCGGCTTTTCTGGAAGGTCTGCCCAAGGCTTCGGCCTCATCTGGAAAGAGTCGACGCATGTCTGGAGGTTTCCCGCACCATAACGCGGCGGCCGCGCGCAGGGAAAGCGCTTGACAGCACCGCAGACCACATTATATCACATGTTAAATATTAACAGATCAAGTTTTTTGCCGCGGCGCAACGACCGCTGCACCTCGGCCAGCCACACCCAGGCCCAACAAGCGCCAACCGAACCCTGGAGAGAAACGCCCATGGCATCCGCTTTCGAAACAAATCTCGCAACCGCGGAACGGCTCCTGGTCCGGTTCCGGGATCGTCCGCTCGGCCATTTCATCGACGGGCGGGAGGTGCCCGGCCGGTCGGAGCGGCTGTTCGACAACCTGTCACCCATCGACGGCGGTGTCATCAACCGGGTCCATGCCGGCAGCGCCGCCGACGTCGATGCCGCCGCGACCGCGGCGCTGCGCGCCTTCCCCGCCTGGGCCGCCCTGCCGGGCACCGAGCGCAAGCGCATCCTGCACCGGATCGCCGACGGCATCCTGGCGCGGGCGGAGGAGATCGCCGTGCTGGAAAGCCTCGACAGCGGCCAGCCGATCCGGTTCATGAGCAAGGCCGCCGAACGCGCGGCGGAGAATTTCCGCTTCTTCGCCGACCGGGCGCCGGATGCCGCCAACGGCCTGTCGCTGCCGACCAAGGACCATCTGAACTTCACCGTCCGGCAGGCGCTGGGACCGGTGGCGGTCATCACGCCTTGGAACACGCCCTTCATGCTGTCGACCTGGAAGATCGCCCCGGCGCTCGCCGCCGGCTGCACGGTGGTCCACAAGCCGGCGGAGTGGAGCCCGCTGACCGCCATGCTGCTGGCCGAGATCATGGCCGAGGCCGGCGTGCCGGCCGGTGTGGCCAATCTGGTCAACGGGCTGGGCGAGGAGGCCGGCAAGCGGCTGACCGAGCATCCGGCGATCAGGGCGGTGGCCTTCGTCGGTGAATCGACCACCGGCAGCCACATCATGGCCCAGGGTGCCCCGACGCTGAAGCGCGTGCATTTCGAGCTGGGCGGCAAGAACCCGGTCATCGTGTTCGACGACGCCGATCTGGACCGGGCGCTGGATGCCGTGGTGTTCATGATCTACAGCCTGAACGGCCAGCGCTGCACCTCGTCCTCGCGCCTGCTGGTGCAGAGCGGCATCCATGACGCCTTCGTCGAGCGATTGGCGGAGCGCGTCGCCCGCATCCGCGTCGGCCACCCGCTGGATCCCGCCACCGAGGTCGGTCCGCTGGTGCATGAGCGCCATCTGAACAAGGTTCTGAGCTATTGCGCCATCGCGCGGGAGGACGGTGCGACGGTCAAGGTCGGCGGCGTCCGCGCCGAGGAGGCCGGCACGGGCGGCAATTACGTCCGTCCGACGCTGTTCACCGGCGCGCACAACCGCATGCGCATCGCCCAGGAGGAAATCTTCGGTCCGGTTCTGACCGCCATCCCCTTCACGAACGAGGCCGAGGCGGTCGCGGTGGCCAACGACGTCGCCTATGGTCTGACCGGCTATGTCTGGACCCGCGACGTCGGTCGGGCCAACCGCGTGGCGCTGCAGCTGGATGCCGGCATGGTATGGATCAACTCCGAGAACAACCGCCACCTCCCCACCCCCTTCGGCGGCATGAAGGCCAGCGGCATCGGGCGCGACGGCGGGGACTACAGCTTCGATTTCTACATGGAGACGAAGAACATCTGCGTGGCGCTCGATACCCATAAGGTTCCCAAGCTGGGCGCCTGATCCGTTGCCTGTGCGCGGTGCATCGGGAGGCATCGCCAAGGTCGTGCCCCTGGAGACGGCACGGGGCGAGACGCTGCCGGACATCGGTGACCGGCCGGTGGCCCGGCACACCAAGGCGGACACCGCGGGCGTGAAGGCGCTGCGGGCGAACCATCGCGTCGTCCCACGCCGACGCCGGCATCGCCACGCCGCTGTGTCAGCCATGTGCTATTATGGCCAGCGTCCCCAGGGGGCCACCCGCTCAGATGCGGATGCGCTCCACCTCGTCGAGGCTGACGGCGTCGCCGCGGCGGTCGTAGAGCTGGGTGGTGCGGGTGGAGGCGTGGTTGGCCATGCGGGCGGCGGTCTCCAGGGTGCCGCCGTTGGCGAGGTAGGCGGTGATGCCGGTGGCGCGGAAACTGTGGCAGCCCACCGGCGTGGCGATGCCGGCGGCGGCGGCGCGCCGGCGCACCATGGCGTGGGCGCTGGCCTGCGGCAGCGGACGGTCGGACAGCCGGCCGGTGCCGCGGGCGATGGTGCGGAACAGCGGCCCCGTGGGGTCGCCGCGCAGGCCGGCGCCGTCCAGGTAGGCGGCCAGATAATCCTCCAGCGTGTGGTGGCAGGGCATGGCGTGCGGCCGCCCGCCCTTCTCGCGCA
>OFDN01001338.1_pt1 | contig 16668 bp, 16 predicted proteins | sample 1520971 | NCBI WGS metagenome assembly OFDN01 (sample SAMEA94257418, study PRJEB24077) | hot springs metagenome | biome: Aquatic biome; feature: Geographical feature; material: Water | place: India | collected 2012-06-12 | depth 5 m
GCATTTGAGCGAGGCACACTGGGTTCTCGAGCGTTACGAATTCAAAATAGCAGCGCAGCGAATATTTTGGATGAGTATAGCGAGAGACCGTGCCAACCCGTGGCCAAACCCCATTGAGAATCGAGATTTGAGAATTGCGATTCACTCACACTCAGGAACCGATTTTTTTTCTAAAAACTAAGAACCAAAAACCAAAAACCCATTTCTGTATCTTCGCACTATGATCTCACGGGCCACCATTGATAAAATTTACCAAACAGCTATCATCGAAGAGGTGATTGGCGACTTTGTGAATTTGAAAAAATCTGGCTCCGCTTGGAAAGGGCTTTCACCTTTTGCAAATGAGAAAACCCCCTCTTTCTTCGTGGTTCCCGCTAAAGGAATCTACAAAGACTTTTCTTCCGGAAAGGGCGGGAATGTGATCGACTTTCTCATGGAGCATGAGAAGCTCAGCTACCCTGAAGCGCTTCGCTGGCTAGCTGCGAAATACAATATTGAGATCGAAGAGGAACAGCAAACAGAAGAACAACAACAAGAAAAATCGGAAAGAGAAAATCTTTCCATTGTTACAGAGTTTGCTGCAAAATATTTCCAAGAACAACTCTTCGAAAGTGAAGAAGGACAAGCGATTGGACTCAGCTATTTTCAAGAGAGAGGTTTCCGGAATGACATCATCCGAAAATTCCAATTGGGTTATTCACCTGATAAATGGGACGCACTTGCTAAAGCCGCTACCGAAGCGGGATACAACCTTCAGTATCTGGTAAAAACCGGTCTGCTTCGTGAACGCGAAGGTGGTGGAATGTTCGACTTCTTCAAGGGTCGCGTCATGTTTCCGATTCATAATATCAGCGGAAAAGTGATCGCCTTTGGCGGACGTACACTCAAAAGCGATAAGACGGTCGCGAAATATTTCAATAGCCCGGAAAGCGAACTATACATCAAGAGCAATGTTCTTTTCGGACTCCACTTAGCGAAGAACAGCATTGTAAAAAATGATGTCTGTTATCTCGTGGAAGGCTACACCGACGTGATCTCCATGCATCAAGCAGGAATCGAAAACGTAGTCGCCTCGAGTGGAACGAGTTTGACCGAAGGTCAAATTCGATTGGTAAAAAGATATACGCCCAATATCACCATCCTCTATGATGGAGATAGCGCGGGAATCAAAGCATCCTTCCGAGGAATTGATATGATTCTGAAGGAGGGTATGAACGTGAAAGTCGTTCTCTTCCCCGATGGCGATGACCCTGATAGCTTTGCGCGCAAGCACAGCAGCGAAGAGATACAAGCGTTTATTCAAGAAAATGCGAAGGATTTTATCACCTTCAAAACACAACTCTTATTAGAAGATGCGGGCAGCGACCCTGTCAAGCGCGCAGGCCTCATCCGTAGCATTGTAGAAAGTGTTGCGCTGATACCTGATGCGATCACCCGCTCTGTTTATATCCAAGAGTGCAGCCGTATATTGAATATTCAGGAGCAAGTACTCCTCTCTGAACTCAATAAAGCAATCATCAAATCCGCTAAAAAGGATAAAGATGAAGGGCTGCCGCTGCCTATTCTCGATGAGGTGCCACATACCGGTATTCCTGATGCAGAGCAAACGATCGAAGAGTTTACACTCATTCACCAAGAACGTGACTTCATTAGATTACTGCTTTCTTACGGAGAGAGACCGATTGAGGTCGTAATCATGAATGAACTCAACGAGCCAGAGCGCATTCCAATCAGTCTTGCCGAATATCTTATCGGAAGTTTGCAACAAGATGAAATGACCTTGGATTCAGAAGTGTACCGAAAAATTTTACTCGAATACATTGAATTCATTGGCCGCGACGAATTCCCTGAGGTAAAAAATTTCGCGCTTCATCAAGATCAAATGATTTCGAATGAAACCAGCCAAGTCTTGACCAGTCAACATTCACTCAGCGAAAACTGGTCGATTCGTCACAATGTATTTCCTGAAACCGAAGACATGCAATTGCGCAAAGCCGCTAAAGACTGCATCTTTAGACTGAAGCAAAGAAGGGTTTTGAAGATGATTGATGAAGTGGAAAAAGAAATCGAAACCACGTCAGACGAAGAAAAGCTGGATGCATTGTTAAGAGAAAAAATGTTATTAGATATAGCAAAGGCAGAAATTTCCCGATATTTCGGATCTGTTATTATCTGACAACTTGATTACGCTCGAATTAAAAAATTACCTGACGACAGAAAAAAAAATACTGACCGCCATTGTCAGACGTTTGCGTGAGGTAGATTTTTTTCGTCCGGATCAACTCGAAAACGAATGGAAGCTCATTTTTGAAATCATCGCTTCAGACCCTCTATTACTTCGAAAATATCAGTCAGAAATTTATACGCTCCTCGGATCTCAAGGCTTTGACGATATCCTCTGCGAAAGCAATATCTCTAGTCACGGTAGTTTTTGGCAAGAGTTTTTTTCCAAAATCAGACATAAAATACTCCCTAAACTAAGGAGTGAAAACCCTTTCAGATTTAAGCTGAGAAGGATTATTGATTTTGATAAAGATAAAAACTGGCTTTCAAAATTAAGCGACATACAGATTGAAGAGGCATGCCTTCTTTTTTTCAAAGAAAATAAATTACCAGAGGAAACAACAGAGTCCATGCTTCACTCGATGAGGGTAATTTCTCATCACATTGCTTCTATCGGAATTAATAACCGAATGAACATTCGGGGAAGAAAAGGCAGTGAACATCATGCTGATTTTTTCGCCGTATCTGAACTCACTTTTGCCTTTCAACAATCACTAAAAATAAGTGATAAGGATTGTCAATCCTGTTGTGACCAGCTCTTGCAACAGATTGATAGATGTAGAAAATATCTGAATGATCTCGCGCTCTCAGCCGTGGAGCAAGGAACGGATATTCAAAGAACCTTCATGATTCAAAAATGCAACGACCTTTTGAATCGTCTTCATCATATTACCGTTTGCTTGAGCGGTGGCATTCACAACAGCGTGCAATCTAGGAGCATTTTAGTCAAAGATATTTTTGAGGAGGAATACAGCTCACAAGACTTTAGTGATTTTATAAAAACCAATTTAAAAACGCTTTCTCTCCGCATTTCTGATCACGCGAGTAAAACAGGTGAACATTATATCGCAGCAAATTTCAGAGAATATTCAGGATTTCTCTGGGCTGCTTTGGGTGCAGGTTTTGTGGTAAGTATCTTGGTTTTTTTCAAGGCATGGTTACATCAAGCTGAACTGCCTTTGTTCTGGGAGGCCATGGCCTACTCTATCAATTACGCTTTTGGATTCCTATTGATTCAAATTTTTCACTTTACGCTCGCCACCAAACAACCTGCTATGACAGCGTCTGCCATTGCAAAATCATTAGATGTCAACAAGGACGGCAAGGTCGATTTGAATGAGATGGCAATCACTATTGCTCGAGTCTTCCATACACAAACAATTTCCTTCATAGGGAATCTATTAGTTACGTTTCCTCTTCCGTTTGTGCTGGCGTTTTTAATGGATTACTTCATGGACTACCAATTGTATGGTGCTCCAGAAGCCTTAAAAGTCATGGATAACCAACACCCTTGGCGCTCACTTGCACTCATGTATGCCGCTATCACCGGGGTGTTCCTATTCATCAGCGGACTCATCGCAGGATATGTAGATAACAGAGTGATCTTCTCTCGTATACCTGAACGCGTGCGCCAATCTAAAAGCCTACATCGTTTTCTCGGTTTTAAAACCACAAACAAATTTGCACGATACCTCAACCACAGCGCGGGTGGCTTAGCCGGCAATATCTCTCTCGGTTTCTTCTTGGGAACCGCGACTTTTTTTGGTTCCATTACAGGATTGCCTTTCGATATTCGACACATCACTTTCGCTGCGGGCACTTTTTCATCCGCGCTCTATTGCGCTGGAGACCTTGCCGTGTTATCCGATGTTATCATCACTATAATTGGCATTCTACTGATTGGCTTCGTTAACTTCAGTGTGTCATTCGGCCTAGCATTTTATCTCGCTTGTAAAAGCCGCGACATCAGCATTCGAAAGACCCCAGAGCTACTTTCTGTGCTGTGGAGGTACTTCCGTAGATATCCTATGGATTTTTTCCGCGCTCCGCAAAAGCCTAGAAAAGCCGAAGATCTGGCTTCACTCCACTAGTTCTCAAAGAACTAAGCACTCAATTAATCGCCCTTTTCACGTGTTTTGGCATTTTCAACACCTAAACTTTGGTGTAAATACCACATTCGTGGTATTTTTGCACCCTGAGAGCAATTTAGAAGTGGTCTAAATAAATCGTCAAACGCCGAACAAATAAGACCTCTCAATCGTTTTCATAAAAATTAGAGTCATGATTAAAGTGAATGATAGTGCAAAGGCACAAGTGGCTAAACTACTAGCCGATGAAAATTACCCAGAAGGGTCATTCGTCCGTGTTGGTGTGGAAGGTGGCGGATGCTCGGGATTGATGTATCAACTCAAGTTTGATAATGAAGTAAAAGAAGGTGATCAAATATTTGAAGACAACGGTGTGAAGGTGGTCGTAGATAAAAAATCTTTTCTCTACCTCATCGGCACTGAACTTCAATATACCGGCGGCCTCAATGGAAAAGGCTTTGTTTTTAGCAACCCTAATGCATCGCGCACTTGCGGTTGCGGAGAAAGCTTTTCAATCTAATTACAACTACAAATGGCATACGAAGGAGATGAACTATTAGAATCCGTAACCAATAAGGAATACGAATTCGGGTTCACAACAAATATCGAAACAGACAAGGCTCCTAATGGGCTCAACGAAGACATCATTCGTTTGATCTCTGCTAAAAAAGAAGAGCCAGAATGGCTTCTCGAATGGAGATTGGAAGCGTTTCGTGCATGGCAAAAAATGACGGAGCCTGAGTGGGCACACGTTCAATATACAAAGCCTGATTTTCAAGCGATATCTTACTACGCTGCTCCAAAAAATCGTCAGAAATATAATAGCCTCGATGAAATCGACCCTGAGCTTCGCCGTACTATGGAAAAGCTAGGTATCTCAATGGAAGAGCAAAAACGCCTAAGCGGTGTTGCAGTTGATTTCGTTATGGACTCTGTTTCTGTTGCGACTTCTTTCAAAGAAAAATTAGCAGAGCTTGGTATCATCTTTTGCTCGATGAGCGAGGCAGTTAAAGAACATCCTGAACTTATCAAGAAGTATCTCGGCACCGTTATTCCAAGATCAGATAATTTCTATGCAGCACTCAATAGCGCTGTATTTACTGATGGTTCATTCTGCTACATTCCAAAAGGCGTTCGTTGCCCCATGGAACTCAGCACCTATTTCCGAATCAACGAATCAGGAACAGGTCAGTTCGAGCGTACACTCGTAGTTGCAGACGAAGGAGCGTACGTGAGCTACCTCGAAGGATGCACTGCACCGCAAAGAGACGAGAATCAATTGCACGCGGCTGTAGTAGAACTCATCGCTCATAAAGATGCGGAGATCAAATACAGCACCGTTCAAAACTGGTATCCAGGAGATAAAGACGGTAAAGGCGGCGTATTCAATTTCGTTACAAAACGTGGATTGTGCGAAGGAAATAATTCAAAAATTTCTTGGACACAAGTAGAAACCGGTTCTGCTATCACTTGGAAATATCCAAGCTGTGTATTGAAAGGGGATAACAGCGTTGGGGAGTTTTACTCTGTCGCTGTCACCAACAATGCACAACAAGCAGACACGGGGACCAAGATGATTCATATTGGAAAAAATACCAGTAGCACCATCATCTCAAAAGGTATCAGCGCAGGCAGCAGCAACAACTCATACAGAGGTTTGGTGCAAATCAATAAATCAGCAGACAACGCGAGAAATTTCTCGCAATGTGATTCATTGCTCATGACCGATCACTGCGGCGCGCACACCTTCCCTTACATTGAAGTAAAAAACAAATCAGCGAAAGTGGAACACGAAGCGACCACTTCGAAGATTGGAGAAGACCAAATCTTCTATTGCCTACAACGTGGACTCAGTGAGGAAAAAGCAATCTCCCTCATCGTAAACGGATACGCGAAAGAAGTACTAAATAAACTCCCCATGGAATTCGCCATAGAAGCCCAAAAGCTCCTCGCGATTTCATTGGAAGGAAGTGTGGGGTAAAGGATATGGAGAAGCGGATATGGAGAAGGGGATATGGAGAAGCGGATATGGAGAAGAGGATATGGAGAAGCGGATATGGAGAAGAGGATGTGGAGAAGCGGAGAATGGAGAAGCGGAGAATGGAGAAGCGGAGAATGGAGAAGCGGAGAATGGAGAAGAGGATGTGGAGAAGCGGATGTGGAGAAGCGGATATGGAGAAGCGGAGAATGGAGAAGCGGATATGAAAATGACAAGCTTTCACTGACAATTGAGAAATGACAAATGAAATACGCTTGATTGAAGGATTTTGAATTGAGAATTGCGATTCGAGAATTGCGAGTCTCGAATTCCGAATCCCGAATTCCGAATCCCGAATTGAGAATTGAGAATTGCGAATTGCCAAGCATTTTAATGAATTTTTGAACCAACGATAATGTTAGAAATTAAGAACCTTCAAGCTAGAGTTGAAGAAAAAGAAATCCTGAAAGGATTAAACTTCGAAGTGAAACCCGGAGAAGTACACGCTATCATGGGCCCGAATGGATCTGGTAAATCTACCCTTGCATCTGTTCTTGCAGGAAAAGAAGACTACGAAATAACAGGCGGTGAAGTGAGCTTCAAAGGAAAAGACCTACTTGCAATGAGTGCTGAAGAGCGCGCACGCGAAGGACTTTTTCTAGCATTCCAATACCCAGTAGAAATCCCAGGAGTGAGCAACATCAACTTCTTGAAAGCAGCGCTCTCTGAAGTACGCGAACACCGCGGACTTCCACAACTCACTGCAAAGGAATTTTTAGCATTGGTAAATGAAAAATCTAAACTCGTAGAGCTGGATGGACAACTTGCTAATCGCTCGGTTAACGAAGGCTTCAGCGGTGGTGAGAAAAAAAGAAACGAAGTATTCCAAATGGCGATGCTCGATCCAACACTCGCTATTCTTGACGAAACAGATTCTGGATTGGATATCGATGCATTGCGCATTGTTGCAAATGGCGTGAACGCGATGCGCAGCCCTGAGCGTTCTTTCGTTGTGATCACGCACTATCAAAGACTACTCGACTTTATCGTTCCTGATTACGTTCACGTTCTTTACAAAGGACGCATCGTGAAATCGGGCACCAAAGAACTCGCTCTCGAACTCGAAGAGAGAGGATACGATTGGATCAAAGAAGAAGTAGAAGCCGCAAACGCTTAGTCATCAATGGAAGCAACAACAGTCATCAGCAACAAGGATAAATTCATTGCATTAAATGAATCAAAATCCTCTGTGCTAAAAAATAGTTGGGCAAACGAAATCGAAGCTGCAAAAACAGCTTTCACTACCTTCGATTTGCCTACCACTCGCCACGAAGAATGGAAGTACACACGTACCACACGTCTGGCGAATGAAAATTGGAAATGGTCTGAATCGCTTGATAATTCAGGGCTTGCAAACACCATCATCGAAGAACTTAACGCCGCGCGCATCGTCTTCATCAACGGTAACCTCAGCTTAGCAGATTCTTCTTTCAATCATGCAATTGGTTGTACTATTTCTGTAAATGAAAATATCCCAACCGCTGATCTTGCTCAAATAAATATTGCTCCCGCAGCAAATATTTTCGAAGCATTTCAACGCACAAATACCTCTGCTGCTATTTCTATCCGTGTAGAAAAAAACACAGCTGCTGAAATACCGATTCACATCGTTCATCTTATCACAGATAACGAAACCATCAGTACTCCAGCCATTTTCATTCACCTTGAAACCGGTGCTACTTTAGAAGTAACAGAAAGTTTTCATGGAAATGAAAATACCAAAGGCCTTACCATCCGCGGATTGTACGCACATGTAGGAACGAACGCACGCCTTGAATACAATAAAATTCAAGCAGAAAAAGACGAGCAGTTCCACATTTCTTTGGACAATGTGCGTGTAGAAAATGATGGCTATTCTAATTTCAACACCCTCACGATTGATGGTGGTTGGATTAGAAATGATCTACGCATGGACCTCAACGGTCAAAACATCGAAGCACATCTCAGCGGCTTCTATTTACCTCGCAACAAGCAACTCATAGACAACCATACCAAGGTCGATCACAAATTTCCTCATTGCATGAGCAATGAACTTTACAAAGGAATTTTATTTGATCAATCAACAGGAGTATTCAACGGAAAAGTCTATGTGCGTAAGGATGCACAGAAGACAAACGCATATCAAAACAATGCAAATATCCTTGCAAGTGATGATGCGACGATGAATACCAAGCCTGAATTGGAGATTTATGCTGACGATGTAAAGTGTAGTCACGGTACTACCACAGGACAACTCGATGAGCAAGCTATGTTCTACTTGAGAGCTCGTGGTATGAGTCCAGACTCCGCGCGCAAATTGCTTACTACGGCATTTATTAATGATGTTTTAAATAAAGTAGAAAACAAGATCGTGCGTCAACATGTTATTGATGCATTAGTCCAAAAAGGACTTTTATATATCTAAAGAAAAATGGAATTAACGAAGGTCATCAACGATGTCGATCAACTCAGAGATGAGTTTCCAGTACTTCATCAAGAAGTAAATGGATATCCGTTGGTGTATCTTGATAATGCGGCTACTTCACAAAAACCTTTGTCAGTTGTAGAGAGCATTACAAACTATTATTTAGGATACAATTCCAATATACATCGTGGTGTTCACCATCTTGCCAACCTTGCTACGGAAGCTTTCGAAAGCACTCGTAAAAAAGTTGCCGCGATGTTGCACACAACAGATGTTCGTGAAATCATTTTTACATCCGGCACCACCGACTCTATCAATCTTGTCGCGCAATCATGGGGACGAAAATTTTTGAAAGAGGGAGATGAAATTGTGCTTTCCATGCTCGAACACCACAGCAACATTGTGCCTTGGCAAATGGTCGCTGCGGAAACGGGCGCTGTTATTCGTGTCATTCCCATCACACCAAAAGGAGAATGGGATATTGCAGCAGTGGATCAATTGATTTCTCACAAAACAAAATTGATCGCTGTCAATCACGTATCAAATGCCCTGGGTACGATCAATCCAATCGAATACATTATTGAAAAAGCAAAAGCAGTTAGTGCCACGACGATGATCGACGGTGCGCAATCTGTGGTGCATTTTGATGTAGATGTAAAAAAATTGGATTGCGACTTCTATGCGTTCAGCGCGCACAAACTCTACGGTCCTACCGGCGTAGGAGTATTGTATGGAAAAGCGGAAGTATTAGAAAACATGAATCCTTACCGTGGTGGTGGAGAAATGATCAACACTGTATCATTTGACGGCACCACTTATAACGAAATTCCATACAAATTCGAAGCAGGAACACCCAACATTGAAGGCATCATTGCATTCGGTGCTGCGGTTGATTTTGTAAATTCATTGGATGGAGAATGGGTGAAACAACACGAGCAAGAATTACTTGCTTACGCTACCGAAAAATTAAAATCCATTGATGGATTAAAAATTTACGGAGAAGCAGAAAACAAAGTTTCTGTTGTTTCTTTCCTCGTCGACGGTATTCACCCATTTGATTTAGGAACCTTGCTAGACAATCAAGGTATTGCAGTTCGCACAGGACATCATTGCACACAACCATTGATGAGCCACTTCGGAATTCCAGGAACAGTGCGAGCTTCATTTGCGATTTACAATACGAAAGAAGAAGTTGATATGCTTTACAATGCCTTGATTAAGGCCATTGGAATGCTCAAATAATGATTATAGTGACCATCGAAGAAAGACAACAAGAGATTATTTCTGAATTCAACATGTTTGATGATTGGATGCAGAAATATGAATATATCATCGAGCTAGGAAAAGATCTTCCCTTGATTAAAGAAGAACTAAAGAGCGATGATATACTCATCAGAGGTTGTCAATCACGCGTGTGGTTGCATGCAGAGCCGAAAGAAGATAAGACACTACATTTTACGGCCGACAGCGATGCCATCATAACAAAAGGATTGGTATCACTTGTAGTAAGAGTTTTTAATGGAATGCCTGCTGATGAAATAGCAAAAGCGGATCTTCATTTTGTAAATGACATAGGACTAAACGCCCACCTCTCCCCCACAAGAAGCAACGGCCTAGCCTCCATGATCAAACAAATGAAAATCTACGCAACAATTTTTCGCTAACGCGAAAAAGCCGGGTAATCGCTGCGCTCATGACTGGTATCTCGCCTCCGGCGAGATGTCGGGTTTCCGCTTCGCGGAAGACGGGTTTCGCTACGCGAAGTCCCCCCAAGCAGAACAGCAGCGAGCAACCACCACGAGCAAAGCAAGCTAAAAAAGCAGCGAAGCTACCAACCACAAGCGAAGCGAGCTAAAAAGCAGCAAAGCTACCAGCCATGAGCGAAGCGAGCTAAAAGAGCAGCGAAGCTACCAGACACGAGCGAAGCGAGTACCCGTCACCGCAGGTACCCGACAGCGCAGCTACCAGACACGAGCAAAGCGAGTATATGATGCAGAATAAAGTTATTGAGGTTTTGAAGACCATTTATGATCCAGAGATACCTGTGGACATATATGAACTCGGCCTTGTTTATATGATCGATGTCAACGAAGATAACTTCGTTACCATCACCATGACCCTTACTTCACCTTCTTGTCCGGTGGCAGAAACCCTGCCTCCAGAAGTAGAAGAAAAAGTAGCCGCTATTCCTTCAGTGAATGGCGCGAAAGTAGAAATCACCTGGGATCCACCATGGGATAAAAGCATGATGAGCCAAGAGGCCATGCTCGAATTAGGATTTCTATAATTAATTTGTCTTATGAAAAAAATCGCCATCCTTGGATCTACTGGATCCATTGGAACACAAGCATTGGATGTTGTTAAATCAAATCCAGAAGCATTCAGTGTTGAAGTACTCACTGCACATAGCAATGCAGATTTATTGATTCAACAAGCATTAGAATACAAACCAAATGCTGTTGTGATTGGCGATGAAAGTAAATATCAATTTGTCAAAGACACATTGTGGGATGCTGGGGTGAAAGTATATGCTGGTGCCCAAGCATTGGAGCAGATAGTGGAGATGACCGAAATTGATATGGTATTAACCGCTCTTGTGGGCGCTGCCGGACTCAGACCTACGATCAATGCGATTCAATCAGGAAAACAAATTGCGCTTGCCAACAAAGAAACACTTGTGGTGGCAGGAGATCTCGTCACCAAATTAGCGAAAGAAAAAGCGGTAAATATTTATCCAGTAGATAGCGAGCACAGCGCGATTTTTCAGTGCCTTGCAGGAGAGTGGCATAATCAAATTGAGAAAATCATTCTCACTGCGAGTGGTGGACCATTCAGAGGCAAATCAAAAGAAGAATTAGCTACTGTTACCAAAGCACAAGCACTCAAGCATCCCAATTGGGACATGGGTGCTAAGATCACCATCGATAGCGCATCCTTGATGAACAAAGGGTTGGAGGTGATTGAAGCGAAGTGGTTATTCAATTTAACTCCCGATCAAATCGAAGTGATTGTGCATCCGCAGTCCATCATTCACAGCATCGTGCAATTCACCGATGGAAGCATGAAAGCTCAGATGGGATTGCCTGATATGAAATTACCGATTCAATACGCGATGGGATATCCCGAGCGATTGAAATCTGATTTTCCAAGATTTGATTTCCTCAACTATCCTCAGCTCACATTCGAACAACCCGATCGTGAGACCTTTAGATGCCTCAATATCGCATTCGAGGCCATGCGCCATGGTGGAAACATGCCATGCGTAATGAACGCCGCTAATGAGATCGCTGTGGCGAAATTCCTAAAAGATGAAATCGGCTTCCTTCAAATCGCCGATGTAGTTTCTGCGACAATGGAAAAAGTACCATTCATCTCAAACCCCACCCTCGAAGATTATCTAGCCTCCGACACCGAAGCGCGCCGAATAGCGAGTCTATAATTCGAGACTCGAGATTCGGGACTCGCAATTCTCGAATCTCAATTCTCAATTTTCGATTCAGAATTCTTCAATCAAGTCTATTTCATTTGTCATTTGTCATTTAGACTTTGTCATTCCCATATCCGCTTCTCCATTCTCCGCTTCTCCCTATCCCTAGCGCCCAAGCCACGGCCCGCAACTGTTTCACTGCTTCAATGCTTAACCGCTTCACTTTTTAACTGAACTTTTAAATCCAGTTAATCATTGAAACATTGAAGCAATTAAACATTTAAACAGTTTATAACTCCCTCACTCGCTAACTCTCTCACTCTCTAACTCCCTAACTCTCCAACTCTTCAGCCCATTTGGATATTTAATTAAAAAGTTTACTTTTAAGGCAGATAACCGCAACTTAATGCGAGTAAAAACTAATTGACTGCATTTAAAACAAACTTAAATTAGAATGAAAGATTTTTTGAGACGAATCAAACTGATAGACAGTATGACGACTACTCTACCCATCAGTAAAATTCAATTTGTAAATCGACTACATGAGATTACCGACGTAGGAAGTACAGCAATGATGTTAGATACTTTTGAAGCATTTTCTTCAAGTAAAAAAGAATTTAAAGGACAAATCAATTTTGATAATTTCAAAATAAGAAAAAGAAAACGATTCTTTGAAACTAACAAGTACATTGCAGTGGCGACCGGAACTTTTGATGAAAAAGGCGGACAACTCACTGTTGAGACCGAGATAAATGGATTCAGTGATTTCTATATTGTATTCTACGCATTCTTAATCATTATCTATTCCATACTCATTATTGCCTTTTCGACAGGCCTCGCTGGTGGTGGTTTCAGTTTTTTACCATTTATAATAATTCACGGAACCCTAATGTTTTGCCTTCCATACTTCATGATGAAACGCAGTGTCCGAAATCTTAAATACGAATTAGAAAGAGAGTTTTTCTACTTGACAAAATCTATTTGATGAATAAGCAACTGCATAAAAACCCTTCACCAATACGGGTTAGGTAAATTGATGAAAGATTTGACGTTTCGAAAACGACTATTGTTCTATCTGCTTCTGGCAGGACTTTGTTGTGTAGTACCAGTTATCTTGACAATGATATTTGTAATGATAACTAGAGATAGAGAGCTAGGAATGTCAATAGCAGTTATTCCATCCGTTGTAATAGTGCATTTAATATTCTCGGTAGTTTTTTTGAAAACAAATCGTTTGATAAAAATTACTACTCCAATCCTGACTGCAACATTTGCAATCGTAGGACTTAAATACATTTTACCTTTAAGAATAATTGCTCATCTTTTTGACGTAAATGATTTCTGGGACATAGCCATTACTCATTTATTGATAACAATAATAATTTGGGAAATTGCTTATCGAACTTTGACTAAATTAGTAAGACGAAAAGAATGACAACATTTATAATAGAAAAAAGCACCACTACCAACAAAGGTTTTGCAAAAGGATAGATCAACTGCAGTATCCAACGGCAGTTTTACAATTAATCTTTAGCAATAAATTCCACCAATGCGCAGCGCCCTTTCCCAAGGCAAAGCATAGGGTCGCTATTACCCATTGTAGAAATACACCGCAAACGAACAGACGAATTGAACTGGATAGACAAAATAAAACATTTGACAACTGTGCAGGATAATTAACCCGAACTGAAAAAAGGAGAAGTGAGAAGATTCTTCTCAAGACTGCAAGCGAAGTACTTCCTGACTTTGAATTTTTAGCAAATTAAAATAGTTGCTACACCTTTAAGAGACTAAGACTGGTAAACAACTTAACAATGAAAAGAAAACTCTTTGCAATATTGACAATCTCTCTCTTGACAAGCTGTTATAATTCCCCGACAACATCAGTGAACGAAAAGGGAATACTCATGCTTGAGCCTGGTCAGAAAAAGGAATTCCGAGAAGATTACGAAAAACAGTCAGAATTAAATAAATCTGTATGCGGGTTCATCAACCCAGACACTTCAGTTGTTGGTATAAAAATAAAAAATGCTGAGAGCACTTTGAATATAATAGGTAAGCTGACAAAACTAGAAGGAGATTCAACTCACCAATACTATTCAAGTGACAAAAAACAAAAACTTCGACTAACTGTGCATCCTGGAGACCATTATAGTGAGGTGAGTGTTTTTAATATTTCATACTCCGAAAATTCAAACCAAAATATTCCAATAATAAAATCAATGGAATTTGAGACAGAAAAAGGAATTAAACTCGGGTTGAGTAAAAGAGAAATCACTGAAAAACTCGGCACTTGCTATGAAGTCAAAGACAGCACGAAAAACGACATTACTCTTTTCTATAGAATTGAACTTCCCAATGACAGTAAGACAAAATTATTGAAGAGTAACAATATGCCAGCCTACTATGCAACATATAAGTTCACAGATGAAAAACTTAAAAACATCGAATTCGGATTTATATATCCATAGGCGGAATGAAGATCAACTATTAACACCCATTTTGAAAAAGCTAGCGTTTCGTACTTTTATGATAGCAAAGTGCTAAATTCAAGCTTTCTCTATCTTATGAAGCTCAGTAATAAAAAACCCAACTTCACAAATCCCTAAACCATTGGCATAATAAGCAACATGACAAAACTAAAACAAAAATATGGCCTACTAATTATCGGAATCGTAATTGGAATCGCATATGGACTTGTGACGAGGTTGGTGTTTGGACATAAAGCAACGTTGGCTTCAGTGACGTATCTATTCATCATTCCAACAATCTTAGGTATTATTCCTTTAATGTTTGCAGACAATGACAAACTCAAATCTTATAAGAACATAATCTTTATTCCCTGGCTTACGGTTGCAACATTCTTTCTGACGCTCTTCCTATTTGGTATTGAAGACTTCTTTTGTCTATTTGTCCTTGCTGCGCCATTTTTTATTTTAGGAACAATTGGAGCCTTGATTTATAGAATAGTTCAAATCAACCGACAAAAAAATAAAGGCAAACTTCTGACCTTGGTTTTAATACCTTTTCTATTTGCACCTCTTGAACAATACATCAACAGCCCATCCGACATTTATAATATCAAAAGTGAAGTAATCATTGACGCAACTCCAGTAAACATTTGGAACAATATTGTAGAAGTTCAGACGATTGCCCCTAGTGAATACCATTCCGGATTTTTCAATTCAATTGGTATTCCCAGACCCATTAGCGCAGGTGTTGACAAAAAAGAACTTGGCGGACAAAGAATCGGAAACTTCGAAGGTGGTTTGAAATTTATTGAGACCATCACGAAATATGAAGAGAACAAGACTATTTCTTTCGACATAAAAATTGACCCTGAAACGGTTCGACAAAAGGTATTTGATCAACATGTATTGAAAGGCAACTATTTCAACTTTGTTGATGCAACATACGAACTCACCGACCTAAAAAACGGACAAGTTAAATTGACACTTTCTTCAAGCTATCAACTTACTTCAACAATTAATTTCTACGGAAAATTCTGGGGCGACATCATCTTGACAGACTTTCAAGATAGACTATTAAACGTAATCGAAAACAGATGCGAAAAGAGCAAATAACTTTTGCTAACAGCCATTTTTCAAATGAGGTCAACTATTGCTGAAAAGCCCCATCTTCACGAAGCGTAAAAACGTCACCTCTAAATATGACCAGACAAATCGTAACATACATTTTACTACTGTTAGTAATATACTCCTGTCAAATTCTACAAAAGACAGAAAAGATTGAAGCCCTGGACCACAATTTAATGGTTGGAGAGTGGTGGATGGATTCGTCCTCAAATAGGTATTACTCAAGGGATAAATTAATCATTATGGAGGATGATAAGTTTTATATGTTCTCATCCTCTGACGGAGGCTCAATGTGGAATATGGGAAGGAAGTTTGACAAGTATTTTCTCGCTACTGACCGCGGAGATACAATGAGAATACATCTTCTTGACTCCAACCAATTATGTGTAAGTGGAGGTTGGAATAGCCGTGAAGACTTTTATAAACGTGCTGATTATGGTGACCACCGTGAAAACCTGAAGAATTATGTCAAATCTGACTCGCTGAGAAAGAAGTTAATTGGGTGGTGGAAACTAACCGCATCCGCAACACCAGTAAAACTAATAAATTACAGTGGCTACTATGAGAAGTTCACTCTGAACATTAGGGATAACGGGCAGGCTGTTTTTTATTTAGAGAATAAACTTGATTCAATCGTTGATTATTCATACAACGTTAATCCAGATGGAATTGATTTCAATCGTGGATGTATTGTTGGTTCGGACTGCAAGGTGTCTTTTGACAAAACAGGCAAAATGAAACTTCTTATTGATAGACAAACGGAAGACACCCTATTACTAGAACGACTAACAGAAATAAAATAACTGTTCGTAACACTGGGTATGAAACAGTAGTAATGTCTTACTAAAGGTTATCTGTGTGATAGCAATCAAAGATTAGCGACAGCTAACAATTAAAGTTGTAGTGATACTACTCCCTCTTTTTGAATTTTTTGGAATTCAGTTTATCCATGAAAACATCCGTCACACGCACTGAACTACTTGGTGAAATGACATCCTCCAGACATCTTAAATTCTGTTGCTATCACGACTACCCCCCCCCCGATTCGACTA
>OFDN01001339.1_pt1 | contig 16661 bp, 14 predicted proteins | sample 1520971 | NCBI WGS metagenome assembly OFDN01 (sample SAMEA94257418, study PRJEB24077) | hot springs metagenome | biome: Aquatic biome; feature: Geographical feature; material: Water | place: India | collected 2012-06-12 | depth 5 m
GCTTTCATGGCGCAGGTCGCACGCTGGTCGGCCAGCGGCGTGGCCGCGCCGTGGCCCGCTGCCGGAACCGGCGCGTGGGTTGGCGTACCCGCCATGAACGCCGTAGTCCGCGACCTTGCTGCGCAGCATGACGTGACCTTCGGCTGGCATGTGTGCGGCCTTGTGCGCAAGGACAACGCCTGGCACCTGGTCGGCGATGCGCCGGACGGAGCGCGGGTGCAGATCGGCCCGTTCGATGCCGTCGTCGTTTCGATCCCGCCGGAACAGGCCGCCGCCATCGTCGCGCTGCACGATCTTTCGCTGGCGTCGACGGCGCTGGCGGCCCGCTCGCAACCGTGCTGGACCACGATGCTGGCGTTCGAGCAGCGGTTGCCTGCGCGGCAGGACACGGTGCGCGACACCGGTTTGATAAGCTGGGCCGCACGCAATTCGGCCAAGCCGGGCCGCACGGGGCTGGAATCCTGGGTCATTCAGGCCAACCCGCAATGGTCGTGCGCCCACATCGACGATTCCGCCGATACAGTGACCGCCCACCTTTCCGAAGCCCTGAGCGCCGCACTGGGCGTCGCCCTGCCCCAACCGGTCATCGCTGCTTCCCACCGCTGGCGTTATGCGATGTCGACCGGCAGCAACCTTGGCGCGATGTGGAGCGAAACGTCGCGGATCGGCATCTGCGGCGACTGGCTGCTGGGGCCACGGGTCGAAAACGCCTGGGTTTCAGGCCGCGCGCTGGCCGGGCAGATCACCGCAACCGCGGCGCGCCAGGCGGCCTGAACAGAACGCCACTCTTTCCAGACATGGCGCGCCTGCAGCCCCGTATTTTACGGATGTAATGCCTCTGCCCGCCCTGCCGCTCCGCCGCCGCACGTTCCCTTCCCCGCTGGCGGAACGCTCGCTTGAATTGATTTAATCAATCAATTAAAGAGGTCGAAACCGGCAGGGATGGGAGATTCGCGCATGGCATCCGGGACACAGACCGTCAGCCCTCCTCCACTCCGGCCTGAGGAGATCGCCGTGCCCCCTGCCCCCACTTCCCGCGCCACCGGCATGGACGCCGATGTCTTTGCCCAGTTTCTGGACCAGCTCGAACGCTACGTCCGTGAACGCCTGATCCCGGCGGAAGCCGAAGTCATTGCCGGTGACGCCATACCGGCAGACCTACTGGCCGAAATGCGCGACATGGGCCTGTTCGGCCTGACCATGCCGGAAGAATACGGCGGCGCCGGAATGAACATCAGCCAGTACATCGAATCCATTCACACGCTCAGCTATGCGATGCCTGCGTTCCGTTCGATCATTTCGATCAATCTCGGCATGGTCTGTTCGGCCATCAAGAACGCCGGAACGCCGGAGCAAAAGGCACAATGGCTTCCCCGGCTGGCAGCGGGCGAAATCGCCTGCTTCGGGTTGACCGAGCCGGGTTCGGGATCGGACTCTGCCGGGTTGCAGACCACGGCGGTGCGTTCGGGCAACGGTTATGTCCTGAACGGGACGAAACGCTACATCACCAATGCGCCGTTTGCCGATGTCGGCCTGATCATGGCGCGCACGGCGAAGGAAAACCTGCCCGGCAACGGCCATGTCTCCGCCTTTATCGTGCCACTGGATACGCCGGGGGTGACGCGCGGCAAATCGGACAAGAAGATGGGCCAGCCCGGCAGCCACATCGGCGACGTGATGCTCGACGACGTATATGTTCCCGGCGATGCACTGCTGGGCGGCGAAGAGGGCAAGGGCTTTGCCATTGCCATGCAGAGTCTCGACAACGGGCGTCTTTCGGTGGGCGCGGCCAGCACCGCCTATGCGCGGCGCGCGCTCGACACCGCGATCCGCTATGCCAACGAACGCAAGGCGTTTGGCGAACCGATTGCCAATTTCCAGCTTATCCAGGCGATGCTGGCCGATAGCCACGCCGAAATCTATGCTGCCGAATGCATGATGCGCGATGCCATCCGCAAGGCCGACGAAGGGCGCAAGATCCTGCTCGAAGCTGCCGCCTTCAAGATGTTCGCATCCGAAATGTGCGGGCGCGTGGCCGACCGCTGCGTGCAGATCCACGGCGGCGCAGGCTATCTTGCCGAATACGAAGCCGAACGCTTCTTCCGCGATAGCCGCATCTACCGCATCTACGAAGGCACCACGCAGATCATGCAACTGGTGATCGCCAAGCAGATGCTGCGCGATTTTGCCGCCGGGGGACAAGGCTGACGCGCCCGCCGCATGCAGGAAAACCGCCGATGACCCAAAGCCTGCGCCGTGTCGCCATCGTATCCCCGCTGCGCACCGCTGTCGGGCGGCTTGGCGGCGCGCTGCGCGATGTCAACGCCGGGCAGCTTGGCGCGGTAATCCTCAAGGCGCTGGTCGAACGCAGCGGCATCGACCCGGCGCGGGTCGATGATGTGGTGTTTGCGCAAGGCTATGGCAGTGGCGAAGCGCCTGCCATCGGACGCTGGGCATGGCTGGCGGCGGGACTGCCGGTGGAAGTGCCCGGCTATCAACTTGACCGGCGCTGCGGATCGGGCCTGCAGGCCATCGTCAACGCGGCGATGATGATCCAGACCGGAGCTGCGGATGCGGTCGTCGCGGGCGGCGTGGAATCCATGTCGAACGTCGAACACTATACCACCGACATCCGCCGCGGTGTGCGCATGGGCAACCTGACGCTGCACGACAGGCTGACCCGCGGCCGCCTGATGAGCCAGCCGTCCGAACGCTTCGGGGTGATCAGCGGCATGATCGAAACGGCGGAAAATCTTGCCCGCGATTACGGCATCACCCGCGAACAGGCCGATGCCTATGCCGTGCGCAGCCACCAGCGCGCCGCCGCCGCCTGGGCACATGGCCTGTTTGACGATGAAATCGTGCCGGTTCCGGTGCCGCAGCGGCGGGGCGACCCGCTGCCGTTCACACAGGACGAAGGCTATCGCGCCGACGCGACGGTGGAATCGCTGGGTGCGCTGAAACCGATCGAAGGCGGCGTGGTGACCGCCGGCAACGCCAGCCAGCAGAACGATGCGGCGGCAGCCTGCCTGCTGGTGGTGGAAGACAAGCTGGCAGAGCTGGGGCTTGCGCCGGTCGCGTGGTTCCATGGCTGGGCGGCGGCAGGATGCGATCCCAGCCGCATGGGCATCGGCCCGGTGCCCGCGACCGAACGCCTGTTTGCCCGCACCGGCCTTGGCTGGGGCGATATCGACCTGATCGAACTGAACGAAGCCTTTGCCCCCCAAGTGCTCGCTGTGCTCAAGGCATGGGGCTGGTCAGACGATGACAGCCGCCTTGACCGGCTCAACGTCAACGGGTCGGGCATTTCGCTCGGCCATCCCATCGGCGCGACGGGTGGGCGCATCCTTGCCGGGCTGACCCGCGAACTGGCGCGGCGGGGCGGGCGTTACGCGCTGGAAACGATGTGCATCGGTGGCGGCCAGGGGATCGCCGCGATCTTCGAACGCGCCTGAACGAAGAGGGACTTTCCGACCCGGCTATTGCCCGGTCGTACCCGTCTGCACCGGGCCGGATTCCTCGCGCAACCCGCCGCCCAGCGCACGGTAGAGTTCGACCATGTTGGCAGCCCTGGCCAGCCGCGCCGAAACAAGGCTTTGCTGCGCTGCATAATAGGTGCGCTGCGCATCCAGCGGCTCCAGATAGGCAGCGACACCGGCGTCATAGCGCAATTGCGACAGGCGGAGCGCCGTGGCGGCATTGGCTTCGAGCGATGTCTGCGCGGCGATGCTGTCCCCCACCGTGCCGCGCCGCGCCAGCGCATCGGCGACCTCCCGGAACGCTGTCTGGATCGCGCCTTCGTAATTTGCCAGCGCCGCGTCGCGCGCCGCCTTGGCCGCCTTGAGATTGTTGGCTGTGGCGCCACCATCGAAAATCCGCTGGCGCGCGGCGACGTTCATGGTTTTCTGGAAATCGCTGCTGTCGAACAGGGTGGTCAGCCCCTGGCTGGCAAAGCCGAACAGACCGGTCAGCGAAAACACCGGGAAGAAGGCCGCGCGGGCCGCACCGATATCGGCATAGGTCGCACGCAGGGCGTGTTCGGCGGCCAGCACATCGGGGCGGCGCAGCAGCACCTGCGACGACAGTCCTTCGGGCAGGGCATCGCGCATCTGGTCGCCCTGCCCCAGCGTAGTGGGCAGCAGATCGGCCGCCACGGGTTTGCCGGCCAACAAGTCCAGCGCGTTGCGTGCCTGCGCAAGGCTCGTCCTGAAATTGGCGACCGCCGTTTCCGCCTGATTGAGCAAGGTGGTGGTAGTGGCGACTTCCAGCTTCGTACCGATGCCGTTGGCTTCGCGGCGGACATTGACCGCCAGCGTGGCGCGGCGCGATGCCACGGTTTCCTCGGCGATGCGCAAGGCATCGGCAGTGGCTGCATAAGTCAGCCAGGCACTGGCCGTTTCGGCAACCAGCGCGATCTGCGAAGCCTTGCGGCCTTCGTCGGTGGCAAGATAGCTCTGGAAGCCGGACTCGCTCTGGTTGCGCAACCGCCCGAACAGATCCAGCTCGAACGCGCTGGCCCCGGCCTGCACCAGAAAATTGTCGGTCACGACTCCCGCCCTGCCGCGCACCGCTGAAAGGGTCGCGCCGCCGTTGATGACCGGGAACAGCGCCGCCCGGTCCACGCGGTACAGGGCGCGCGCGCGTTCGACATTGGCCAGCGCAGCGCGCAAATCGCGGTTTTCGGCCAGCGCCGTGGCAATGACCTGCTGCAGGCGCGGATCGGTAAAGAAATCGCGCCAGCCGATGGTATCGACCGCGCTCTCGCCCGCGCCCAGCACCGGATAGGCCGCGCCTTGTGGCAAGGCTTCGGGCACGGGCGCGGCAGGCTGCACGTACTTGGGCGCTAGGTTGCATCCGGCCAGCAGCGGCAGGGCCGCAAGCGGCAAGGCAGCCCGCGCCAAGGTCCGGCGGGGAGCGGCGCGGCGCGCGATCATGCCGGTTCCTCCGCAGCCGAAGGCATCGCCTGCGGTGCGGCTGCGCCCTGCCGGAACAACCGCTTCACCAGCACGAAGAACAGCGGCACGAGGAAGATCGCCAGGACCGTCGCGGAAAGCATGCCGCCCATCACCCCGGTGCCGATGGCCTGACGCCCGTTCGCCCCGGCGCCGCTGGCCAGCGCCAGCGGAATGACCCCGGCGATAAAGGCCACGCTGGTCATGATGATCGGGCGCAAGCGCAGGCGCGCGCCTTCAAGCGCAGCGGTAACCGGATCGGTCCCCCGGTCCATCGCGGCCTGCGCGAACTCCACGATCAGGATCGCATTCTTGGCGGAAAGGCCGATGGTGGTCAGCAAGGCGACCTGGAAATAGATGTCGTTGTCAAAGCCGCGCAGGGTCACCGCCAGCACCGCGCCGACGATGCCCAGGGGAATGACCAGCAGGACCGCCACCGGCACGCTCCAGCTTTCGTACAGCGCGGCAAGGCACAGGAAGATGAAGAAGATCGACGCAGTATACAGCAGGCCCGACTGGCTCGATGCGGCGCGCTCCTGATAGGAAAGGCCGCTCCACGCCACGCCGAAGCCGCCGTCCAGCTTTCCGGCATTTTCCTCCATGATCTTCATCGCTTCGCCCGAACTCACCCCCGGCGCGCCGCCGCCCTGGATCTGCTGCGCGGCGATGCCGTTGAAGCGGTCCAGCCGCACCGGGCCGCGCGTCCAGCTCGACGATGCGAAAGCGGAAAACGGTGCCATCTGGCCGTTGCTGCCTCGCACGAACCACTGGCCAAGGTCGGCCGGTTCGTTGCGGTAGGGCGCATCGCCCTGCACATAGACGCGCTTGACCCGGCCACGGTCGACAAAATCGTTCACGTACAGGCCGCCCCAGGCGATCGACAGCGTGGAATTGGCGGTGGCCGGGTTGATCTGGAACGCGGTCAGCGCATCGTCGTCCATGTCGACCTTGAGCTGCGGGGTGTCTTCCAGCCCGGAAAGGCGGGCTTGCGCCAGCCGCTTGTCGTCGTTCGCCATCTGCAACAGGTAGCGTCGCGCAGCGGTCAACGCCTCGCGCCCGGCGCTGCTGGTGTCCTGCAGCCACATGTCGAAACCGGCCGAACTGCCAAGACCGCGGATCGGCGGGGGATTGAGCACGAAGATCTGCGCCTTGTACGACTTGCGGAAATGGCCGCTCAACCGTTCGGCTATGGCCGAGGCGCTGCGCTCCGCGCCGATCCGTTCCGACCAGTCCTTGAGCAGGATGAAGCCCTGGCCCGCGTTCTGCGCGGTCCCGGCCTGCCCGCGCCCCATGATGACGAACACCGCGCGCACGTTGTCGGCTTCGGTGTCGAGGATGTAGCGCGTCACTTCCATCGCCGTGGCGCGCGTCTGTTCGGAAGTCGAACCGACCGGCAACTGGAAGTTCATCGACAGCGAACCCTGGTCCTCGTTCGGCAGGAAACTTGTCGGCAAGCGGACATAGAGCGCCGCCATCGCCACGCAGATGGCAACGAACGTCGCCACCCACGGCCATGGCCGCGCAACGATCCCGCCCAGCCGCCCGCGGTAGCGCCGCTCAAGGTTGCTGTAGCCGCTGTTGAAGGTGCGGAAAAACCGCCCTTGCGGCTTTTCATGCTCGGCCACGGGCTTGAGCAACGTGGCGCACAGCGCCGGAGTGAACACCAGCGCGACCAGCACCGACAGAGTCATCGCCGAAACGATGGTGACCGAAAACTGACGATAGATCGCCCCGGTCGATCCCCCGAAAAATGCCATCGGTACGAACACCGCGGTCAGCACCAGCGTGATCCCGATCAGCGCCGAGGTGATCTCGTCCATCGACTTGATCGTGGCTGCGAGCGGGTCCAGCCGTTCCTCGTGCATCACGCGCTCGACGTTTTCGACCACCACGATGGCATCGTCGACCAGCAGGCCGATGGCCAGCACCATGCCGAACATGGTCAGGGTATTGATCGAATAGCCGAACAGCGACAGCACGCCGAAGGTGCCCAGCAGCACGACCGGCACGGCGATGGCCGGGATCAGCGTTGCGCGCCAGTTCTGCAGGAACACGAACATCACGATCACCACCAGCGCGATCGCTTCGGCCAGCGACCAGGCGACTTCCTCGATCGACAGCTTGACGAAGGTGCTGGTGTCGCGCGGATAGGCGACGGTGTAGCCGGGCGGCAGGCTTTTCGAAAGCTCCGCGATCTTGGCCTTGACCAGATCGGCGGTCTTCATCGCGTTGGCGCCCGACGCCAGATTGATGGCAAGGCCGGTCGCCGGAACGCCGTTGAGGCGGCTGACCGAACCGTAGTTCTCTTCGCCCAGTTCCACCCTGGCCACGTCGCGCAGCTTCACCACCGACCCGTCGACGTTGGTCTTGACGACGATTTCGGCGAACTCTTCGGGCTTTTGCAGCCGCCCGCGCGCGGTGACGGTGGCGTTCAGCCGCTGGCCTTCGGGCGCGGGGTTGCCGCCGATCTCACCAGCGGCAACTTGTGCGTTCTGCGCTTGCAGGGCGGCCGTGACATCGGCCGGGTTGAGCTGCACTGCCGCCAGCTTCAGCGGGTCCAGCCAGATGCGCATCGCATAGGACGAACCGAAGACATTGGTGTTGCCCACCCCTTCGACGCGCGAGATCGGGTCCTGGAAATTAGTGGTCAGGTAATCCGAAATGTCGGCGTTCGACGTGCGCCCGGTGGTGTCGAAGATCGAGACGACCATCAACTGATCGGTCTGCGCCTTGTTGACGTTGACGCCCTGCTGCTGGACCACGGCAGGCAGCCGGTTGATCGCGCGCGAGATCGCGTTCTGCACCTGCACCTGGGCCGTATCGGGATCGGTGCCCTTGTCGAACGTCACCGTGATCTGCGACGACCCGTTGCTGGAACTGGCGCTGAAATAAAGCATGCCGTCCAGCCCGCCGAGCTGCTGTTCCAGCACCTGCGTGACCGAGTTTTCAACCGTCTGCGCATCCGCGCCGCCATAGCTTGCGTTGATCGAGACAGTCGGCGGGGCGATATCCGGGAACTGTTCGACCGCCATCGTCGAAACCGCCAGCAGCCCGGCGGCCATGATGACGATCGCCAGCACCCACGCGAAAATCGGCCGACGAGCGAAAAAGCGCGACATCATCGGCGATCAGGCCCCGACCGGCTTGATCAGCACCGGCGGCGCGACACCTTCCCCGGCCACCGCCTTTTCCGCGCCGGAAGCAGCGCGCCCGGCGGGCACGACCTTGGCCTTCTGCCCTTCGCGCGCGTTGATAAGGCCTTCAACCACGACCCGGTCGCCCGCCTTCAGCCCGCTGGTGACCAGCCAGTTCTGCCCGACCGGTGTATCCGCAGTGATCTGGCGCCGTTCCAGTTCGTCGCTGGCGTTGGCGACCAGCACGCTGGCGCGGCCGCGCGGGTCGCGGCTGACGGCGGCCTGCGGCACAAGGATGCCATCGGGCACCGTGCCCTGGCCGATCCGGGTGCGCACGAACAGCCCCGGCAGCAAATCGCCCTTGGGATTGGGAACCACCGCGCGGATCGTGATCGTGCCGGTTTCCGGGTTCACATCAACATCGGCGGGGTTGAGCTTTCCGGCGATCGGATAGGGCGTGCCATCGGGCAGGATCACCTGCACGCTGGCGGCGCCCGCCACCAGCTTTCCGCTTTCGATCGCCCGGCGCAGCGCGATGAAATCCGCGCCCGACTGGCGGATATTGACATACATCGGGTCAAGCCGCTGCACCTTGGCCAGCGGGCTGGCCTGGCCGACCGTGACCAGCGCCCCCTTGGTGATCATCGAAATCCCGATGCGCCCGCTGATCGGAGAGGTGAGGCGGGTAAAGCCAAGGTTGACCTGCGCCGATGCCAGCGCGGCACGGGCCTGTTCCACCGCCGCGCGCGACTGGTTGTAGGCGGCCTGCGCATCGGCGGCATCCTGACGGCTGACCCCGCCCTGTTCGGCCAGCGTGGCAAAGCGTTCGGCGCGCAGCCGGTTCGCCTCCACCGTCGCGCGGGCCGAGGCAAGCGTGGCCGATGCCTGGGCCTGACCGGCCGCATAGATGCGCGAATCGATGCGGTAGAGCGGTTGCCCGGCGCGGACATACGACCCTTCCTGGAACAGGCGGGCCATGACGATACCCGCCACTTGCGGGCGAACTTCCGCGATTTCGGATGCTTCTGTACGCCCGGCGAGTTCGGTCGAAAGTTCGACCGGCTGGGTTTTGGCGATCATCACCCCCACCGTCGGCGCAGGCTTCCCTTTCTTTTCCTCTGCACTGCCGCATCCCGCAAGCGCGAGCGAGGCAGCACACAGGAGCAGCAGCGTTCTGAGGCTGTTCGGCAAGGACGATCTCTCTGTATTCGAAACAACACGTTTGCCGCACCGGACAAGCCCACCGCATGGTGCGGTGCAATACGCGATTCGCCACCTTCACGTCTTGCGGCACGACAATTGCGCGAGTGTCTAGCAGATTGCTGCACCTGCGCACCTTCCTTGATGGACCGGAAGCGGGTGCGCGACACAATGATACATTTGGCCGCGTATCGCCCGTAAACCGGCGATTCGCAGACCCGCAACACCCGTTTTCGAGGTAAAATCTTTGCGCAGGCGCCGATTTCAGTGGAAAGTCGGGAAAACACCATGGCTTTCCGCGTTATCCATGCGTTAGCCGTGCCATCCCGTTTCCAGTTGAGGATCAGAATACCATGAACAACAGCGACCTCGCCGATGTAATCGCCGCCAGCCAGGGCATGTCCAAGGCCGATGCCCGCAAGGCGGTCGACAGCGTCTTTGCCGCAATTGCCGACGCTGCCGCCAAGGGTGAGGAAGTCTCGCTCAACGGTTTCGGCAAGTTCAAGGTCAAGAACAGCCCGGCCCGCGAAGGCCGCAACCCTTCGACCGGCGCGACCATCCAGATCGCAGCATCGAACAAGCTGACCTTCTCTGCCGCCAAGGCCGTCAAGGACAAGCTCAACGGCTGAACCGTTCCTGCCCGGCATCTGCAACACAGGTGCCGGGCGACGGCCTGCGGCGCGCGCGGCGCCGGTACTATTCCCGCGCACTGCCTTCCCGCACACCAGCACCCCGGCAACCGCAGTTGCGCTCCGGCGCATCGCCGCCCCGGCACTGCAGACCTTACGCGGCCTATTCCATCGACGCGCGATAGACCCCGCTGCTCGGCGCCTCGAACAACCGCATCACCATCGGTTCGAAAAACGATAAAGGCGCGGTGTCATACGCCGGGTCGAAGGCCGGGCAATCGTAGCGATCCACGAACGCCATCGTTGCGGCATAGTGTTCATGCCCCTGGAACCGGTCGCGCATGTTGCGGTCCAGACCGATGTAGTGGAAGAAATTGTACCCCTGGAAAATCCCGTGGTGCTGCACGATCCAGTGCAGTTCTTCGGACACGAACGGCTTGAGGATCGCCGCCGCGATATCGGGGTGGCTATAAGCGCCCAGCGTATCGCCGATATCGTGCAGCAGCGCCATCACGACATAGTCTTCGCCCTGCCCATCGCGGTGCGCGCGTGTCGCGGTCTGCAGGCAATGCGTCAGCCGGTCTACGGCAAAGCCGCCGCAATCCCCTTCAAGCAGGCGCAGATGATCGAGCACCCGCGCCCCGCCATTGCGCGCATAGGGGAGGACATGCTGCATGATGGCGTCCCAGTCCTGCTGGGTGCCGTCCGTCATGGTGTGGAACGTGGCGAGGGGAAGATCGTCCATCTCGTGACTCCTGCTCCCGCACGCCACCTGTTCCCGGCGGCTTTGCGATGGACTGGAAGCTTATCGGTTTTGCCGCGGTTTGGAACCCGAATATGGTACCGGTACGATGCTTCCTGCCGCAAAACGGATCAGGGGATGGCGGGCGCCGGACTTTCGCAGATGTCGCACAGCGCATGGATGATCGCGCGCACCACTTCGTCGGTCAGCCGGTAGAACCGCACTTGCGCCGCCACACGGCTATCGACCACGGCTTCATCGCGCAGGCGCGCCAGATGCTGCGACACCGCCGATTGCGAAAGGCCGGTCAGTTCCACCAGCTCGCTGACCGAAACCTCGCCCTCGTCCATCCGGCACAGCATGAGCAGGCGTTCGGGATGGCTCATCGTGCGCATGCGGCCAGCCATCATCGCGGCATTGGCCTTGAGCACCTGAAGGTCGGTCGGCTTCGTCATACCATGGAGATAACGCCCGGAACCGGCCTTGCAAGGGCGCGCGGCGCGCAATTTCCTTGAATACATCGCTTTCAATTTATATAAGTATGTTCGAATATATATCCGGTATCGTCATTCCGGCAAGGAGCATCCCGTTGACCGACCTTCCCCTCGCCGCCGCCACCGCGCAGATCGAAAGCAGCGCCAGCGATAGCGCGCCGGTGGTCCGCACCTTCTTTGATGAAGCGACCTTCACCGCCACCCATGTCGTCCACGACCCGGCAACGCGCCGCGCGGCGATCATCGATTCAGTGCTCGATTTCGATCAGGCGTCGGGCCGCACCAGCCACGCCGGGGCCGATGCGGTGATTGCCTATGTGCGCGAACTGGGCCTTGGCGTGGACTGGTTGCTGGAAACCCACGCCCACGCCGATCATCTTTCCGCCGCGCCCTATCTCAAGGCGCAGCTTGGCGGCACGATCGTCATCGGCACGGCCATCCGCACAGTGCAGGACGTATTCGGCAAGGTCTTCAACGAAGGCCCGGCCTTTGCCCGCGATGGCAGCCAGTTCGATGCGCTGATGGACGATGGGCATCGCTTTGCAGTCGGCAGCATACCGGCCATTGCCCTGCACGTTCCGGGCCATACCCCCGCGTGCCTTGCCTATGCCATCGGGGATGCGCTGTTCGTCGGCGATACGCTGTTCATGCCCGATTATGGCACGGCCCGCGCCGATTTTCCCGGCGGCGATGCGCGCACGCTGTTCCGTTCGATCCGCCGCCTGATGCAACTGCCGGAACAGACGCGGGTTTTCCTGTGCCACGATTACAAGGCGCCAGGGCGCGATGCCTTTGTCTGGGAAACCACCATCGGTGCGCAGCGCACGGCCAATGTCCACGTCCACGATGGCGTTGCCGAAGATGCCTTTGTCGCCATGCGCGAAGCACGCGATGCCACCCTGGGCATGCCGCGGCTGATCCTGCCGTCGATCCAGATCAACATGCGCGCAGGCCACCTGCCCGAACCCGAAGCCAACGGCGTGCGCTACCTCAAGCTGCCGCTGGACCTGCTGTGATCCTGCTCGATCTGCAACACCTGCTGGCCGCCGTTTCGGGCGTGCTGGTGGGGTTCGTGCTGGGGCTGGTTGGCGGCGGCGGGTCGATCCTGGCCGTGCCGCTGATGGTCTATCTGGTCGGTGTCGCCAGCCCCCATATCGCCATCGGCACCAGCGCGCTGGCAGTGGCGGCCAATGCGCTGTCGGGGCTGGCCAGCCACGCCCGCGCGCGCAACGTCAACTGGCGCTGCGGCGGCATGTTCGCGGCGGCGGGCGTATTCGGCGCGCTGGCCGGATCGACGCTGGGCAAGGCCATGGACGGCCAGCGGCTGCTCGCCCTGTTCGCGCTGCTGATGCTGGGCGTGGCCTTTGCGATGTGGCGCGGGCGCGGCGATCAGGGCGTGGAAGGCGTGGTCTGCAACCGCGAAAACCTGCCGCGCGTGACCGTGTTCGGTTTTGGCACCGGGGCGCTTTCCGGCTTCTTCGGGATCGGTGGCGGCTTCCTGATCGTGCCCGCGCTGGTTGCCTCCACGGCGATGCCGATCGGCCGCGCCATCGGCACATCGCTGGTTGCGGTGTTCGCCTTCGGCCTTGCCACCGCGCTGAACTATGCGGCGTCCGGGCTGATCGACTGGCCGCTGGCCATCGCCTTCATCCTCGGCGGCATCGCCGGGTCGGTCGGCGGCACCCGCGCATCGGCCCGGCTGGCCACACGCAAGGGCGCGCTGAACAGCGTTTTTGCCGGACTGATCGTGATCGTGGCGCTCTATATGCTGGCGCGAAGCTGGCCGGCGCTATTCAACTAAATCGGCCTTGCCGGATCGTCCGCGAACGCCTAGGAGGCAGCCCGTCGGGGAGTAGCGCAGCCTGGTAGCGCATCTGGTTTGGGACCAGAGGGTCGTAGGTTCGAATCCTATCTCCCCGACCACTTCTCCATCATCGCCGGCCCATCATCGCCATCAACCGACCGGCAGGCCGCCAGTCTGGCGCAGGGCTTCGCCCAGGGCCACCGCGCTGGCGATGGCGAGGTTGAGCGAGCGGACCTCTGCCCGGATCGGGATGCGCACGCGGGCATCGCACGCCTGCGCCACGGGATCGGGCACGCCGCCGCTTTCCTTGCCGAACAGCAGCACGTCATCGGGCGCGAAGGCGAAATCGTGGAGCAGCCCTTCGCCCTTCGTAGTGAACAGCACGAGACGGCGCGGCGCCACCGCCGCCCGGAATGGCGCAAACCCGGCGTGGCGGGCAAAGCGGACGTGGTCGATATAATCCATCGCCGCGCGGCGCACGCGGCGGTCGTCCCACGCAAAGCCGAGCGGTTCGATCAGATCGACATCGACGCCGAAACAGGCCCCCAGCCGCAGCACTGCGCCGACATTCCCGGCGATCTCCGGTTCATACAGCGCAAGGCGCATCATTCCACCGTGACGGACTTGGCCAGGTTGCGCGGCTGGTCCACGTCGGTGCCCTTGGCCACGGCCACGTGGTAGGCCAGCAACTGGACCGGCACCGCATAGACCAGCGGCGCGATCAGCGGGTGGACGCGGGGCATCTCGATCGTGGCAAGACAGCCTTCACCGGCCTCGGCAATGCCCGCCGCATCGGAAATCAGCACGACCTTGCCGCCGCGCGCGCGCACTTCCTGCATGTTCGACACGGTCTTTTCGAACAGCGGGCCGGATGGCGCCAGCACGATCACCGGCACCGCTTCGTCGATCAGCGCGATGGGGCCGTGCTTCATTTCCCCGCTGGCATAGCCTTCGGCGTGGATATAGCTGATTTCCTTGAGCTTCAGCGCCCCTTCCAGCGCCAGCGGATAATCCGGCCCGCGCCCCAGGTAGAGCACGTCGCGCGCCGGCGCGATCAGGTGCGCCATGGCGGCAATTTCCTCGTCAAACGCCAGCGCGGCGTTGAGCGCGGCGGGCACTTCGACAAGCTGTTCGACAATCGCCGCCTCTTCCGCGCGGGTAACCCGCCCGCGCTTGACCGCAAGATGCACCGCGAGCGCGGCCAGCACGGCAAGCTGGCAGGTGAACGCCTTGGTCGATGCCACGCCGATTTCCGGCCCGGCGTGGGTCGGCAGCAGCAGGTCCGCTTCGCGCGCCATGGTGCTGGTGGGCACGTTGACGACCACCGCGATGGTCTGCCCCGCCGCCTTGCAATGGCGCAGCGCCGCCAGCGTATCGGCGGTTTCGCCGCTCTGCGAAATGAACAGCGCAAGGCCGCCCGGCTCCAGCACCGGATCGCGGTAACGGAACTCGCTGGCCACATCGATATCCACGGGCAGGCGCGCGAACTGTTCGAACCAGTACTTGGCGACCATCCCGGCGTAATAACTCGTCCCGCAGGCGACAATCGTCACGCGGTTGATGCGTGCCAGATCGAAGTCGATCTGCGGCAGCGCCACGGTCTGTTCGACCCGGCGCAGATAGCTGCGCAGCGTCTGCGCCACGACCACCGGCTGTTCGAAGATCTCCTTCTGCATGAAGTGGCGGTAATTGCCCTTTTCGATGGCCGCGGCGGTTGCTCCCGAAGCCACGATGGGCCGGTCCACCCGCTGGTTTTCGGCATCGAAGATCTGCGCGCCATCGCGGGTGATGACCACCCAATCGCCTTCTTCCAGATAGGTGATGCGCTGTGTCAGCGGCGCCAGCGCCAGCGCATCGGAACCCAGATAGGTTTCCCCTTCGCCATAGCCGACCACCAGCGGCGAGCCGAGCCGCGCGCCGATCAGCATGTCGTCATGGCTGCGAAACGCGATGGCCAGGGCAAAGGCCCCGCGCAACTGCGGCAGCACCGCCTTGACCGCATCCTGCGGCGAAAGCCCCGCTTCCACCTGTTCGGACACGAGATGCGCAACCACTTCGGTATCGGTTTCGCTTTCGAAGCGGCGCCCGCGCGCGGTCAGCGCATCGCGCAGCGGCTTGAAGTTTTCGATGATCCCGTTGTGCACCAGCGCGACATGATCGGTCGCGTGCGGGTGGGCGTTGCTGGTGGTCGGTGCGCCGTGCGTGGCCCAGCGGGTGTGAGCGATCCCGATCAGGCCGGACGCGGGATTGCGCGCCAGTTCGATGACGAGGTTGCCCAGCTTGCCTTCGGCGCGGCGGCGCACCAGTTGCCCGCCTTCGACCAGACAGATGCCCGCACTGTCATACCCCCGGTATTCCATCCGGCGCAGGCCATCGACCAGCCGATCCGCGACCTGTTCCTTGCCGACGATTCCGATGATTCCACACATGGAGAGCGATTGCTTTCGTTCTAGAGGGTATAAGGCACGCGGATTCCCGGCATGTTTGCGGGAAAATCCTTTGTATTTCGTGTAATCAGGATCGACCCGTTGACCTGTGCACTCGCAAGGATCAGCGCGTCGAGCAGCTTCATGCCGTGACGATGCCGGATATCCGCCGCAGCACTGGCAATCCGGCCGTCGATCTCGACAACGTCGAACGGGGTAATCAGCTTGCGAACATGGTCGCGCGTTTCGAGCGGCTCGCCCGCCAGCACTTCGGTCCACGCAATGCGGCTTATGCGGTGGCCGTTGTAGCGTGAAAGCTCGGCTGCGGCTTGCGGGCGATCCTTTAGCCAGTCGACCAGGATGTTGGTATCGAAGAACGGGTCTGACACGGATCAGATATCGTCACACGGCCGGCGGTCTTCACGGATACCTTGCTGATATTCGACCCCGTCACCGATATCGGCGCGATCCTTCCAGTATCCTGCCCCGCGCACGATCCAGTCCTTGCTGCCTGCTGCCGCGCTGTGCGCCTTGTAGCTCGCCACCGCCTCTCGCAAAACCGCCGCGCGCGACTTCCCCTGCTCCGCCGCACGCGCATCCAGCCAGCGGATATCCTCATCAGGAAGATCAGCAAGAATCCGGGTCATGGCGATATATTGATATCATATCATGATATCGTCAAGCTCCGTATACTTGTGCGCTCGCGCGCCAAGCGGAAGTGTTCACGCCAAATACTCAGGTGGATTAACGCGCGCGGTATAATCCATAGAAATTCGGCCATGGAAACCACCACCCTGCCATGCGTTCGCCATTGGCAGGGCAACCCCGTTGCCAATAATGTTGCAATTAACAATTCTACGCCTCGCTCAGCCGCAAAGCGGTTTCCAGAAAGCGTTAGCGCCAAACTCACGAAAATATTTTTGGTTTTAAAACAGTGGTTTAAATGTGTAATACGTACAAACATTTATTAAGTAGTTAACGACGGAAATCATTAATTTTGAACATCTAATACCCCAGTCGGGTCAAAGCGATGGTGACGAGGGTCATGTGATAAATTTCGATCAAACGCATTTTGGTGCAAAAATTTCGCCAGAAAATCAAAAAGTAAAGGCGGCATACGCCAAGCCCTCAATGTGGGCCTTAGATGCAAATAAAATCAGCAATAAACAAAAGCTTTTATTTTGTAATGCTAAATACATTTATATAAATGATTCGAAAGAAATTGACCGCCTTTCATATGTAATGGAAATTTTCCAAAGTAAAAATCACTTTAAAAAATT
>OFDN01001340.1_pt1 | contig 16653 bp, 14 predicted proteins | sample 1520971 | NCBI WGS metagenome assembly OFDN01 (sample SAMEA94257418, study PRJEB24077) | hot springs metagenome | biome: Aquatic biome; feature: Geographical feature; material: Water | place: India | collected 2012-06-12 | depth 5 m
CAAGGGCGCGGCGGTCCCCCTCCCCCAAGGGGGGAGGGATGGGGGAGGAATGAGGGGGAGGAATGGCGTCTCTCAGCGGTCCCAATCCCCGACCGCCGCCTGCCACAGGCTCATGGCGGCGATGGCGGCGGTGTCGGCGCGCAGGATGCGGGGGCCGAGCGAAACGGCGGTGGTGAAGGGCAGGGCGCGGAGCCGTTCGCCCTCCTCGGGCGAAAAGCCGCCTTCGGGGCCGATCAGTATCGCCCATTTGGCGGCCGGAGGAGACGCCTGGGTCAGCGCTCGGATCGCCGGCGCCCCGCCGGTCTCGTCGCAGAACATCAGCCGCCGCCCGGCCTCCCAATCGGTCAAGACGGCGTCCAGCTTGATCGGATCGTCGATGCGGGGGACGTCCAGGCGGCCGGTCTGTTCGGCGGCCTCCTCGGCGATGGCGTCCAGCCGGTCCAGACGGATGCGGTCCGCATTGGTGCGTTTCGTCAGCACCAGCCGCACCCGGCGGGCGCCCAGTTCCGCGGCCTTCTCGACGATGGTCTCGACCCGGGCCTTCTTCACCACGGCGACGATCAGCTCCAGATCTGGGCCGAGCGTCTGGGGTCGGGTCTGGGCCTCGGCGCGCAGGATGACGCCCTTCTTCAGCACCTCGGCGATCGAGGCGCGCCATTCGCCGTCGCGGCCGTTGAAGACCAGCAGTTCGTCGCCCGCCTTCAGCCGCATCACCTGGGTGAGGTAGCGCGACTGGTCCAGGGTCGGGGCGACGGCGGCGCCGGGCGACATGTCGCCGGTCACATAAAGACGTATCATGGGTCAGGTCTCGATCGCCGCAGGGGCTCAGCTGCTCATCATGTCCTGGGCGAACTCCAGGTCCATCTTCTTCATACGCTTGATCTCGTCGCGCAAGCGAGCCGCCTCTTCGTGCATGGACTTGGTCAGGTTCTCGGCCCTCTTCTTGGTCACGGTGGCGACCAGGGCGCGGCGGCCGGCGCGGCTTGCCGGAGGATGACGAACGATCAGGGGATAGCTTGGCCGCCGAAATGGAGACCGCCGCGCTCAACTTCTTCCTTCTCCCCTTGCGGGAGCAGGAAGATTTGAAAAGCCATGAATTGCCAAACGTCCCAAAAATGGACATCAATTCAGGCTCTTATCCCATTTTTGCACGCGGTCTCGGATTGCGGTCAGATGGGCTCGCCAGGGCCATTTGGGATCACTTAGGACCACTTACGACCACTGTTAGTGGCACGGTGGGTGGTCCGCCTGGCGTGGGAAGTGCTGCTCGAACCTCGAACTTTGAACGAGGTGAAGTATGACAAACCACGAGAACAGGAAGGGCAATCGCGCCCGCTTGACCCGCAAACTGATCGACAAGGCACAAGCCGATCATGTGCGAGGGAAACGGGTGCGCCTATGGGATACGGACGTGCCCCAACTGTACGTCCAGATTACGCCCGGAGGTTCTGCCAGCTACTACATCCGCTATCCCCGAACCGACGGCAGCAAGAATGACTTTCGGCTGTGCGCGGCTTCCATTCCGCCCGAAGAAGCCCGCCGTGGAGCGCTTCAGCGGTTGGCTGCGCTGCAACTGGAGGGGATTGACCCGGCCGTTGAACGTCGTGGCGACATTGCGGCTGCGAAACGCGGGAAGGTGGAAACGGTCAGTGCGCTGGCAGAGTTGTTTGACGAAGCCCACCCGCATTTTTCGGAAACGGATAAGAAGGCAAGAAGCTACCTCATGGGCCGTTTCGTGCTGCCACGCATCGGCGATCGTCCTTTCAGGGAAATTTCGAAACCTGAAATGAAGGACCTGGTTCGCAGCGTCCAAAGCCAGATTGCGACCGATGCCCGCCACCCCCGATTTAACGGGCATTCTACGGCCAACCAAATCCAGTCCATCGTCCGAAGGATGTACAACTGGGCGATCACTGATCGCGAGTGGCTGTCTGAAAACCCCGCGTCATTCCCGGCTCTTTTTGAAGACAATCTGGAACAGCGACCCGAATACTTTGATCCAGATTCGTTTTCCAAAATCTGGCATGAGAACGTTGCACGCGCCACCGGCAAGGACACACGGATCAGTGTCGCGCTTGCGACGCTGATCTATCTGGTGACGCTTCAACGGCCCATTGATGTTGTTCGTGCTCAGCGCGAGCATTTCAACCTGGCTGAAGCCACCTGGATTGTTCCAAAGCATCTGACCAAGAAGAAGCGAAAGCCCTACTATGTGCCTCTGTCTCCACTGGCTGTGCGGCTGATCCAGACGCAGATGGACCGCAGTTCAAGCACGTATCTTTTCCCAACATACGGGCGCGGCGATCATCTTTGGAGGGGGTCGATGGGGGGCGCCTTCATGGCCATGCGCAACCAGATGGTCGAAGCTGGCGAACTTCCATCGAAAGAACTGCAACTGTACGACGGTCGGCGATACGGACGCACTGTCATTGAAGAGGACCTGGGCTTTCCGGAGCGTGTCGCGGAGCACGTCATCAACCACTACGATGAAAACCACCCCTCGCGCCGATACAACGTTCGTACGATGCGCGAGAAGGTGCGAGCCGCTCAGCTTGCCTGGAGCGATGAAATCGCCCGAATGGTGGGGCCGCACGCATTTAGCCCCGCGCCTTCGGATGAACAGTAACGCCGTAGAAGATCAAATCCCTTCCGCCGCAAATGCCGGCAAAGACTGTCAATGCATTTGAAGTAGCCCTAGGCGCCGCATGTCAGAGATTCTGACACGCGGCGCCATTACAAATGGCGAGGGCTCAGCCCTCTAATTTGGGCGACGCTCATATGGAAATGCGTGGGTCCACATATGGCCCCCAAGCCCCACACTCACGAGTGCCGATCGTGCTGTCAGCGTCTGACGGCGCGCCGATGGTAATTCGGGGGATTACGAGTGCGCCGCCTCGCAGATATGCGAGACGGCGTGAAATTGATGGAGCGGTCGAGTGAAGGGTTCGTGCGTGGAGGGGGGGCTGGCCACGGGCCAATCGGTCACGCCAACCGCAACGGGCGCGTCGGTCGGCGCAGCGTCATCGGCGAATGCTCGGAGGCGTAGGAAATGCGAACGGTCCGCGCCTCGCGGGTGTTTGACACCATCTGAGCGGCCATGTGGTCCATGAGGTCGGACAGGCGATAGCGCGGGTCGCGCCGCAAGGCAGCCGAGTAGCGAGGACCGTGGCCGCGAAGACGCCATTTCGAAAGCGTCTCGACCTTCACCCCGATGTAGGCGGCGGCTTCTTCGGCTGTCAGCCAACGGTTCTCCAGCGGGCTCAGGCTGGGCGTATCACGTTCGTCGTTCTTCATGGCTTCTCCTTGCTTCGTTGCACATCTCCTGTGGGTCAGTGCGAGTTAATAGTGAGATTTACGAAAACTTAACCGACAAAGTTAGTCAAGAAAAAATAGCAAAATCCGAATATTTCCTTAGTTAATTCAGTATTAGTGTAAATGAAATCAGTAACGCTTCGCGACTATCGGGGCATGTATTCGCGAAAGCGGCTCTCCAGGAAGTCAGCGATCACCTGCCAGGGCTTGCTCGGCGACGGGTCGATCGCCGCCTTTCGCTTCACCTCGGCCAAGAGGGCTTCCCGCTCCATATAGGCAGCAACGGCGGCGTATTGCGCTCGTCGTTCAGGCGCCCCTCGTTGGCTCAGCCGGACGACCTGTTCCAGGCTGCGGTTGCTTTTCAGACGGTTGGCCTGATCGCTGATCACCCTGACATTGCCGGGTCGGTACCCTTCGGCGGGATTGATCCGGTCAAGCGAGGGAGAACTGGCAGACCTAGCCGCACCCACGGTCAGGGGCAGACCAAGGACGGGACAACGGCGCGGCATGGAGATGTCCTGCCGTCGAAGCGTGTAGGGCACGCCCTGGCGGACAGCGCGCTGACGCGCCCGCGTCAAAAGCGCGGATGTTGGGCGAGTTTTACGCGCAACGCTAAGATAGCCGCGCATATAGGCAGCGTTGCAGCTTCGGCAGGTCCGGCGATGACTCGGCTTTCCATGGAGCGGACAAGCCGGTTGATCCGGTTTAACGTCATTCATAGAGGCACCTCCTTTCACGTATTGGTGCTATTTATCAAACATGGTGCTATTGGTCAATCATGAATTCTGAGCGCGATACAAGCCCCTCCGGCGCCGCCGTTACCGGGGCGCAGTTGCGCGCAGCGCGTGGGCTCTTGAACATGTCCGTGTCCGATCTCGCGGAGCGCACTGGACTTGCGCTGAACACGGTCCGAAAAGCCGAAAGCACCAACGCCGCCGCTCCCGTCACGACGGCGAATGCGCGGTTGCTCGTTGCGACCCTGGAAGACGCAGGCGTCGTGTTCATTCCTGCGGGAACGCTCGGCGCTGGCGTGCAACTACGCTTCCCAGACCAGGAACCGCTGAAGCGACGGCGCGACTCTAAAGGCGAGTAGGGCCAACCGGCTGCGACCTTCATGCCGTTGCATCGTGGGCGGTTTCCCCGTAACGGAATTCGATCGGGGAATTTTCGATTTGCCACGCTTGTTCCGCCTTCTCTGCGTCTGCCTGGGCGTGACCGTCATGGTCGCGGTGCAGATGCATGGCGTGCAGAACAACCAGCACAGAATTGAACACGGCCTCCAGTTCCCCGGCGTTTCCTATGAAGACGCGGCCGACCTGGCTCACGACCATGACCACGGTCACAGCCACGACGCGGTGACGAGCGACGACGCATCGACGGCCGTCCTGGCGGTTGATGTCGCCGATGACGGCGGCAAATCCCCTCTCAGCCATCACCATCACAACGGCGGCGACATTCATGTGGCACTGGCGACGCCTGTTCATCCGACCGGCGCAGGGGTCGTGACCACGCTCGATCTCGGCCCGATGCCCGACGCCGTGCCGCCTGGCGCTATCCTCGACGCGCCACACCAACCTCCCAGACAGAACGCCTGATCGCCTGAAAAGCTGATCCTGCGCGGCCTCGCGGCCGTGCGCGTCCTGTTGGAGACATCTCTTGAAACCTTCCAAGTCCGGCTATGCCGGATGGCGAGGGCGAGGCGCGGCCGTATCCGCCTTCGCGCTCGTCCTGACGGCGGCCTGGTCGCCGCCTGCAATTGTGCTCGCCCAATCGTCCCCTGCCGGGGTCACGGTCGGCGGGCAGCCGCTCACCTTGAACGCCGCGCTTCGACGCGCCGTCGAAGCCGACCCCGCAAAAGCGGGCCTTGATGCGCGTCTGCGCGCTGTCGACGCCGGCGTTCGCCAGGCTGACCTCAAGCCCAATCCCACGCTCGGTCTGACGGTTGAAAACCTGCCGACGCTGGGCGGCGGCGACATCCTGGGGCGGACCGAAACCACCCTGTCCTACGAGCAGAGGCTGGAGCGCGGGGGCGATCGCCCGGCGCGCACCACCCTGGCGCGGAGCGAAGGCCTTCTGGTCGTCGCCCAAGCCAGGATCGCGCAACTGGACCGTATGGAAGCGGTCCAGCGCGCCTGGGCCGACGCCATGGCCGCCCAGGCCACGTTGGAGATCGCGCGCGAGCGGCTTTCGCTGGCGGAGCGCTTCCAGACCGAAGTGCAGCGCCGGGTCAACGCGGCCCGCGACCCTCTGTTCGCCGGCGCCCGCGCCGAGGCTGAACTGGCCCAGGCCCAGATCGACTTCGACCAGGCCGAGATCGCGGTCCGCGTGGCGCGGATCGTCCTGGCCAAGTTCTGGGACGGGACCGCCGACTTCAACCTGGGCCAGTCCGACTTCGAGGACACCAGCGCCTCGCGCGTCGCCGCCGGCGAAGTCGCCTCGGCTGACCTGGAGGCCTTCCGCGCCCGTCAGGCCATCGCCGAAGCCCAGGCGCGGCTGGAGGAAGCCCGCGCAGTGCCTGATCCCACGGTCAGCGTCGGCGTCCGGCATATCTGGGACAACGAAGTCGCCCTCGTCTTTGGCGGGTCGATCCCGCTGCAGCGCCATGATCGGAACCAGGGCGCCATCGACCGCGCCCGCGCCGAAAGCCTGGCGGCCCAGGCCGACCAGAACGCCCTGCGCCAGGAACGCGAACGCGAGATCGCCCGTCTGCAGGTTCAACTGCTGGCGCGGGCGAACGAAGCCCGGCGCATCGCCGAGGAAACCCTGCCGCAGGCGGAACGGGCCGTGACCTTGGTCCGGGATGGCTTCGCGCGCGGGGGCTTCACCTACAACGACGTGATGAGCGCTCACACGGCGCTGCTGCAGACCAAGGCCCGCCGCGTGGCCGTGCTGCAGACCTTCCACAACGACCGCGCGCGGCTGGACCGCCTGACCGGCGCGCACGCCGAACTGCTCGGCCTGGAGACCCAACCATGAAAATGTCTCGTACTTCAGCGACCGCATTGAGCGGCGTCCTGACCGCCGTGGCCTTGACGCTGAGCGCCTGCGGCGGCGGCGACCAGGCCGCCAAGCCGGAAGGCGAAGCAGCGGCCGCCGCCGACTACGAACGCGGGCCGCACAACGGCCGTCTGCTTCGTGACGGCGACTTCGCCATCGAGGTGACCATCCATGAGGAAGGGCCGGAGCCCCTGTTCCGTCTCTATCCCTACCTGAAGGACAAGCCGGTCGACCCAAAACTGGTCCAGGCCAGCATCGCCCTGACCCGCCTCGGGCCGAAGGTGGATCGCTTCACCTTCACGCCGGAGAACGACTACCTGGCCAGTCCGGGCGTCGTGTCCGAGCCCCACTCTTTCGACGTTTCGGTCGCCGCCACGCAAGGGGGAAAGCGCTCGACCTGGTCCTATCAGTCCTATGAGGGACGGACGGTCATCGGCGCCGAGGCCGCGCGCGCGGGCGGGGTGACGACCCAGCAGGTCGGCCCCGCCGTCCTGGGCGAGACCCTGCCTTTGAGCGGCCGGGTCGAGATCACGCCCGAAGGCCAAGCCGAGGTGCACGCCCGCTATCCGGGCCGTGTCATGTCCCTGACTGTCCAGTTGGGTCAACGCGTCTCGCGCGGTCAGGTCGTTGCCCGCGTGGAGTCCAGCGAAAGCCTGCAGACCTACGCCGTCACGGCGCCCATCTCCGGCGTGATCACGGCCAAGAACGTCAACCCCGGCTCGATCACCGGCAATGGCGCGCCCATGCTGGTGATCGGCGACCCGACCCGCCTGCACGCGGAGTTCTTCCTCTATCCGCGCGACGCCGAACGGGTTCGTGTTGGTCAGCGGATCGAGATCAAAAGCCAGGCCGGCGAACATACGGCCAGCGGCGTGATCGAGGCGATCCTGCCGTCGGACGATGTCCTCAGCCAGACCCTCGTCGCCCACGTCGAACTGCCCTACCAGGGCGGCGTCTGGCGGCCGGGTCTGGGCGTGTCGGGCCTGGTCCAGGTCGGCGAAGGCGAGGTTCCGCTGGCGGTGCGCACCAAGGCGCTCCAGCCCTTCCGCGACTTCACCGTGGTCTATGCCAAATTCGGCGACACCTATGAGGTGCGTATGCTCGACCTGGGCCGGCGCACTGAAGAGTGGACCGAGGTCCTGGGCGGCATCGAGCCGGGCACGACCTACGTCGTCGATGGTGCCTTCCTCATTCGCGCGGACATCGAGAAGTCCGGCGCGAGCCATGACCACTAGGGGGATGCGTCATCATGCTTGAACGCATCATCAGCCTGTCGATCCGGCATCGCTGGGTCGTGCTGGCGCTGGTCTTGGTGTCGGCGGTCATCGGCGTCTGGAGTTTCCAGAAGCTGCCGATCGACGCCACGCCGGACATCACCAACGTCCAGATACAGATCAATACGGAAGCGCCCGGCTATTCGCCGCTCGAAGCCGAGCAGCGCATCACCTTCCCGGTTGAGACGGCCGTGGCGGGCGTGCCGGGGCTGTCCTACACCCGCTCGGTCTCGCGCTACGGCCTGAGCCAGGTCACGGTCGTCTTCGAGGACGGGACCGACATCTATCGGGCGCGCCAACTGATCAACGAACGGCTTCAGACCGCGCGGGACCAGTTGCCCGCCGGGCTGTCGCCCGAGATGGGACCAATCGCCACCGGCCTCGGCGAAATCTTCATGTACACGATCGAGGCCAAGCCGGGCACCCGCAAGGCGGACGGCACGCCCTATACGCCTGAGGATCTTCGCACCCTGCAGGACTGGGTGATCCGCCCGCAGATGCGCAACACGCCCGGCGTCACCGAGGTCAACACCATCGGCGGCTTCGAGCGCCAGTATCACGTCACGCCCCGCCCCGAACGTCTCACCGCCTATGGCGTGACGATGAACGAGGTGGTGTCGGCGCTGGAGCGCAACAACGCCAACGTCGGCGCCGGTTACGTCGAACGCTACGGCGAGCAGTGGCTGATCCGCGTGCCGGGTCAGGCGTCCACGGCGCAGGACCTGTCCAATATCGTCATCACCACGCGCGGCGCCGATCCGATCCGCATCGCCGAGGTGGCCGAGGTTGGACTGGGCGAAGAACTTCGCACCGGCGCTGCTACCGAGAACGGCAAGGAGACGGTCCTGGCGACCGTCCTGATGCTGGCTGGCGAGAACAGCCGCGTCGTCGCCCAGGCGGCGGCGGCTCGTCTGGAGGAAGCCGCGAAGGCCTTGCCCAACGGGGTCGTCGCCTCGCCCGTCTATGACCGCACCGACCTGGTCGAGCGCGCCATCAAGACGGTCGAAAAGAACCTGGTTGAGGGCGCCCTGCTCGTGATCGTGGTTCTGTTCCTGCTGCTCGGGAACTTCCGCGCGGCCCTGATCACGGCGGCGGTCATCCCCATCACCATGCTGATGACCATCACCGGCATGGTGCGCACCGGCGTCTCGGGCAATCTGATGAGCCTCGGCGCGCTGGACTTCGGCCTGATCGTCGACGGAGCCGTCATCATCGTCGAGAACTGCCTGCGGCGTTTCGCGGAGGCCCAGCACCAGCAGGGTCGCCTGCTGACCCGCGAGGAACGCTTCTCCCTGGCGGCGCGCGCCTCCAGCGAAGTGATCCGGCCGTCCCTGTTCGGCGTCCTGATCATCACCCTGGTCTATGTGCCCATCTTCGCCTTGGACGGCGTGGAGGGCAAAACCTTCCATCCCATGGCGATCACCGTGGTGATCGCCCTGACCGCCGCCCTGGTCCTGTCGCTGACCTTCGTGCCGGTGGCTGTGGCCATGTTCGTCACGGGCAAGGTTCAGGAGAAGGACAGCTTCCTGATGCGCTGGGCGCGCACCGGCTACCAGCCGGCGCTCGACTTTGCGCTGAAGGCCCGCGTCGCCATGGTGGCGATCGCCATCGCCCTGGTCGTAGGGGCGGCCCTGGTCGCCTCGCGCATGGGTTCGGAGTTCGTGCCGAACCTGGACGAAGGCGACATCGCGATGCACGCCCTGCGTATTCCGGGCACCAGCCTGACCCAGGCCATCGAGATGCAGACCGCGCTCGAAGCCCGTCTGGCCAAGTTCCCGGAAGTCGAGCGCGTCGTCGCCAAGATCGGCACGGCGGAGGTCGCCACCGACCCGGTGCCGCCCTCGGTCGCCGACACCTTCATCCTGCTGAAGGACCGCAAGGACTGGCCTGATCCCCGCAAGCCGAGGCTCCAACTCGTTCGCGAGATGGAAGAGGCGGTGAACGAGATTCCCGGCAGCAAGTACGAGTTCACCCAGCCCATCCAGATGCGGTTCAACGAACTGCTGTCCGGCGTTCGCGCCGACGTGGCCATCAAGGTCCACGGGGATGACTTGGACCAACTCGTGGCCCTGGGCTCCCAGATCGAGGAGATCGTCGGCTCCGTTCGCGGCGCCGCCGACCCGCAGTCCGAGCAGGTCACCGGCCTGCCCATGCTGCTGATCACGCCGAACCGCGACGCCATCGCGCGTCTGGGCCTGAGCATCGACGACGTTCAGTCGGTGATCTCGACCTCCATGGGCGGCGCAACGGCCGGGCAAATCTTCGAAGGCGATCGACGCTTCGACATCGTCGTGCGCCTGCCCGAAGACCTGCGACGCAACACCGACGCCATCGGTCGCATCCAGGTGCCACTGCCGGGGTCGAACGGTCAGCCGCGCGGCTTCGTGCCGCTCAGTGAGATCGCTGTGATCGCGCTGGAGACCGGTCCGAACCAGATCAGCCGCGAGGACGGAAAGCGACGCATCGTCGTCACCGCCAACGTCCGCAATCGCGACCTGGGCTCCTTCGTCAGCGAGGTGCAACAAAGGGTGGATCGGGAAGTCGACCTGCCCGCCGGATACTGGGTCTCCTACGGCGGCACCTTCGAGCAATTGATCTCAGCCGCCAAGCGGCTGCAGTTGGTCGTGCCGGGCGTGCTGCTGCTGATCTTCGGCCTGCTGTTCGCCCTGTTCCGTTCCTGGCGGGACAGCGCCATCGTCTTCTCCGGCGTGCCTCTGGCCCTGACCGGCGGGGTGGCGGCGCTGGCGCTGCGGGGCCTGCCCCTGTCGATCTCGGCCGGCGTCGGCTTCATCGCCCTGTCGGGCGTGGCCGTGCTGAACGGGGTGGTGATGGTCAGCTTCATCCGGGGCCTGATCGAAGAGGGCAAGCCCGTTAGACAAGCCATTCGGGAGGGGGCGCTGACGCGTCTTCGTCCGGTGCTCATGACGGCGTTGGTCGCCAGCCTCGGTTTCGTGCCGATGGCGGTCAACGTCGGCGCAGGTGCGGAGGTCCAGCGTCCGCTGGCCACCGTGGTCATCGGCGGGATCGTCTCCTCGACCATCCTGACCCTGCTCGTTCTGCCGGCTCTCTATAGCCTGGTGCATGGACGCGACGCTCCGAACGATCGCCCTAGGCCCGCCTGGCTGGACCATCTGCCCTTCCGTCGTCGCCGCGCGCTCTGACGCGATCGGCCGCCCCGTTCAGGGGCGGCCGGTCTTCAGCGCCGCTTCCTCTACGCGACCGCCGCCGATGACGGCGGATGTCGCCTCACTGTTCCAATAGCAAGGATGCACATGACTTCCGCACCCTGCCGCGACCGACTGTCGTGGCTTCGATCACCCTGGACTCTGGCGGTCCTGGTGGTCGGTTTCCTCTTCCTTGAAGGCCTGCTCAGCCAGGTCCTCGCCCATGGCGTCGCCGAGGGCGACAAGGGCTACATCCAGGAAACCTCCGGCTTCCTCTTCTGGCCCTTCGTCTACCTGGGGGCCAAGCACATGGTCACCGGCTACGACCACCTGCTGTTTCTGTTCGGGGTGATCTTCTTCCTCTACCGGATGAAGGACATCGGCATCTATGTGACCCTGTTCGCCATCGGTCACTCCTCGACCCTGCTGCTGGGCGTCCTGACCAACATCAGCGTCTCCAGCTATCTGGTCGACGCCATCATCGGCCTGTCGGTCGTCTATAAGGCCCTCGACAACATGGGGGCCTATCAGCGGTGGTTCGGCTTCCAGCCTTCCACCAAGGCCGCCACGATGATCTTCGGCCTGTTCCACGGCTTCGGCCTGGCGACCAAGCTGCAGGACTTCCAGCTTTCGCCCGACGGCCTGCTCTGGAACCTCGTCGCCTTCAACATCGGCGTCGAGATCGGACAACTGCTCGCCCTGGGCGGCATCCTCATCCTGATGGGCTTCTGGCGCCGCACGGACGGCTTCTGGAAACACGCCTACCTCACCAACGTCGTGCTGATGACGCTCGGCTTCATTCTGACGGGCTATCAGCTCGTCGGCTTCTTCGTCATGTGATCGGAGACACCCTCATGTACAACGCAAACCGTCCCTCCAAAGCCGACCTGCCGTCCACGGGCCAACTGCTGAAGTCCACCGGCATCGCCGCCGTCGTCGCCTCCGCCCTACTGGTCACGGTCGTCCTGCCCGCCGAGTACGGCGTCGATCCCACCCGCATCGGTTCGGTGTTCGGCCTGACGGAAATGGGCCGCATCAAGCGGCAACTCGCCGAAGAAGCGGCGGCGGATGCTGCAGCCGACGCGGCGGCGATCGATGCCACGCCGGTGTCGACGGCCCCGGCCGCCACTCCCGTCGCGCCCACGGCCACGACGCCCGCGCCTACGGCGCCAGGCGCGCCGCGCACCGACGAAACCGTCCTGACGCTCCAGCCCGACCAGGGCGCCGAGATCAAGCTGGTCATGGAAGAAGGCGCTAAGGCGCGGTTCACCTGGACCAGCAGCGGCGGCAAGATCAACTTCGACACCCACGCCGACCGACCGGGCGTGTCCTACCACGGCTACGGCAAGGGCTCGTCCCAGAGCGAAACCGGCGTCCTGACGGCGGCCTTCACCGGCAGCCACGGTTGGTTCTGGCGTAACCGCACCGGCGAGCCGGTCACCATCACCCTCAAAACCGAGGGCGCCTATACCGAGGTCAAACGCGTCGTCTGACAGCGATCACGACCGATGAGGCAGGGGCGCGCCGTTCTGCGGCGCGCCCTCATTTCTTTACGGCGCCTACTGCCGTTGCTTCGGCCACCGGCGGTGATTGTCGTCAATCACGACAGGGTGGGCGTGCGAAACGCCGGCCGCATCGGGGCGCGTCCCTTCGTTGAGATGCTCATGATCCGGCTCAAGTTCATCGTGATGATGCAACAGGTTCAGCGGATCGTGGGCGGGCCAGATCACCAGCGCCAGGACTGCGCCGAGACCGCAGAGCGCCGCGAGCACGACGAATGCCGCTTGTGGATCGGCCTCGGCCGACACCAGACCCGCCACCGGATAGGCGATCAGCCAGCAGGCGTGTGACAGGGCGAACTGGGCCGCGAACAATGCGGGACGTTCGCCCGCCGTCGATGAGCGCCGCAAGGCTCGACCGGCAGGTGTGATGGTCAGAGAGTAGCCGAAGCCCATGATGATCCAGAGCGCGATCAGCACCGGGTAGCTGCGCGCGAACAGAGCGCCCGCGATCAGCACCGCCGTCATCAGCAGCGCGCCCGCAACCATGGCGCTGCGGTCGGTCACGCGTTCCAGGGTCTTGGGCAGGAGCACCGCCGCCGTCATCGACCCGCCCCCGAACGCGGCCAAGGCCCAGGCGGTCGCCTGTTGTGACAGGCCGAAGTTCGACTGCACCAGGACGACCGTGTCGACGAAGACCATGGCGCCGCCCGCCGCTGTCGCCAGGCTGACGGCCAACAATCCGCGCAGCCTTGGCGTCAGGGCGAACAGTTTCACACCTCCTGTCAGGCGACGCAGGAACGGCAAAGTCTGGGCCGTCGACAGCCGAGGCAGAACCGCCGTCACGACGAAGCCGGCGGACAGGATGAAGCCGAGCGCCGTGCCGACGAACAGGTTATGATAGCTGATGACTGACAGCAGAACGGCCGCCAGCACAGGACTGGCGACGCTTTCGAGGTCGGAGGCCAGCCGGGAAAGCGACAGCGCCTTGGTGTACTCGCCCTCGTCGTCCAGCAAGTCGGGGATCATGGCCTGGAACGCCGGGGTGAAAGCGGCGGAGGCGACATAGAGCACCGTCATCAGGCCATAGACCTGCCAGGCCTCGTTCACGAACGGCAGAGAGGCGGCGACGGCGGCGCGCACCAAATCCAGCGAAACCAGCAGGGTCTTGCGCGGTAGTTTGGCGGCCAGGGCGCTGGCGAAGGGCGCTACGCCGACATAGGCGATCATCTTGATCGCCAGGGCGATGCCGAGGATTTCACCGGCTCCTGCCCCCGCCAGATCATGAGCGAGCAAGCCCAGGGCTACGGTCGCCATGCCGGTGCCGAGCAGGGCCGCGACCTGGGCGATAAACAGGTGGCGATAGGCGGCGTTCTGGAGCGGGGAGAACATCAGGGGCCTTTCCCATGCGGCGTTTCGACGTTTGACCTATCCCTACCGGGGGGATAGGTCAAACCCATGGCACACATCTCTCATGCGTCTCATCCGGAAGTCATCAAGCGCCTCAAACGCGCCGAAGGGCATCTGCGTACGGTCATCCAGATGATGGAGGACCAACGCGCCTGCCTTGACCTGGCCCAGCAGCTTCACGCCATCGAGAAGGCGGTCGCGGCCGCGAAGAAGACCCTGATCCACGACCACATCGACCACTGCCTGGCCCATGCCGCCGACGGGGACCCCGTCGAGGCGAAGCAGGCGATGGCGGAGTTCCGCGAGATCACGAAGTATCTGTAGCGGTCTGCCGTTCTGAAGCGCGGCCGCCACCTGCCAATTCACCGCTGGTGAAGCTAGTATGTCGTGCGCGCGGTCGCGGCCGCGCGCTGGGGCGACGCATCATACGCCGCCTTGTCGTCAGTGTCCGCGCGATCAGTGAGACAAGGCCATGACCGTTTCTTCCGACGCCCTTGGACCGCCCCGCCTGACCCTGGCGGCCCTGTTCCTCAAGTTTCTGCGGTTTGGTTTCCTGGCGTTCGGCGGCCCCGTAGCCCAGATCGCCATGATCCGCCGCGCCCTGGTCGACGAAGAGCGGTGGATTTCCAGTTCGCGCTTCAACCGGCTTCTGGCCGTAATGCAGGCGCTTCCCGGCCCCGAAGCCCACGAGTTGTGCGTCCACATGGGCATGATGGCGCGCGGGCGGATCGGCGGCCTCCTGGCAGGCCTCGGCTTCATGTTGCCTGGCTTCATCCTGATGCTGGCGGCGGCATGGCTCTATGAGCGCTTCGTCGCCGGCCAGACCGGCCTGACCGGGCTGCTGCTGGGCGTTCAGATCGTCGTGGTAGCCATCATCATCCGCGCCGTCCAGCGCATCGGCGCCCATGTGCTGGAAGACCGACTGTTGTGGATGCTGGCGATCGGCGCCTTTGTCGCCTCCCTGCTGCACGCGCCCTTCTGGATACCGCTTGTCGCGTGCGGCCTGATCTACGCCATGGAACAGCGCCCGTGGGCGGCCGCCGCCATCGCCGCAGCCGCTGTGCTCATCGCCATCCTGCTCGGCGTCAGCCTGGACGTCACACCGCCTGCGATCACGATCTCATCCGAGCCGTCGCCTCAACTCATCGCCCTCTTCATCGCCGGATTGAAGGGCGGCCTGTTGACGTTCGGCGGCGCCTACACCGCCATCCCCTATGTGCGGGCCGACACGGTAGGGCGCGGCTGGCTGCCGGACGGGGTCTTCCTGGACGGGGTGGCGATCGCCGGCGTCCTGCCCGCGCCCCTGGTGATCTTCGGCACCTTCACCGGTTACGTCGTCGGCGGGGGGGCCGGCGCCCTGGCGGTCACTGCCGGGATTTTCCTGCCGGCCTTCGCCTTCTCCATGGTGCTGTTCAATCACTTGGAGGCCGTGGTCGAGAACCCGGCGCTGCACCGGCTCCTGGCGGGCGTGGCGGCCGCTGTCGTCGGCGTGATCGCCGCCACATCGCTTCAACTGGCCTGGACCACGGCCCGCTCGGCGCCCTCGCTATGGATCGCCGGAGCGATCTTTATCGTCGCGTTGATCGCCACCTGGCGGATCAAGCCGCGCTGGACGCCGATCCTCATCCTGGGCGGAGCGGCTAGCGGGCTTCTGGCATTTGCCTGATCTTCGAAAATCCTAAGCCACCCAATTTCGCCGCATAGCTGCAAGTCTAGGTTGGCGCGAAATACACTTCATCGAGTCTGCTCGCCGCGCGATAGACGCTGCTGACAGCTGCAATCTGTCCTGCCTCCACCAAGATTTTTAGACAAGTTGCAAGCAGGGCTAGCATGTCCTCCTTCGGCGGAGCGCCCACCGTAGGAACGCCTTGTAGGGCCAAGGCGATGTTGCCCGCAGCTTTGGCATCAGCGGGTGGCTGGTAGCTGCCAGAAAGGATAGCCGCCAGAAGCTTAGCAGGCGTGCCAGTATGCTTGGCTAGCGCAGACTGCTTACCCAGCGCGCGGTCGATCATTTTAGTCTTCGCCTTGGTTTTTGTGGTGGCGACCCCCTCCAACAAACCGGCCATTTCAGAACGGGACAGCTTGGCCTGATAGGCGAAGTAGAAGATCGGCAGCCAATCGCGGTTGGTCCCCGCGACCGCGAAGCGGATGTATTCGAAGGGTTCGAGAACCGATTCCTGGTCCAAAAAATTTCGCAATACGTCATCGTCGGTGATTAATCGTCGCCCGCCTGGCAACTTCTCTCCACCCGCCGTAGTGATTTCTCCCATTAGTTTGAGAGTTGGCGCGCCAATCACCTCGTCAAACTGGCCTTCCTTAATGAAACTGATCTGATCGATTAGGGCTTGATCGATCTGCATGGGGCGGCCCGCCACATCCAGAGCCCCGTCGGTAACGTTTAGGATGGCAGAATTATCCACTCCGATGTCGGCGATCTTGCGAGTCACATCGACTAGGGCGCGCAATCGCCTCGCATCACGTGCGTCGAGCAACGAGCGAAGATCACCAAATTTAATAGGCGCGCTTTCGGCCGGATAGCGAAACAGGATCGCACCATCATCAAGGCGGTCACCCGGCCTGTGAACGACAACCGGCTTGTCGCCAGCGGGTTCGACGCAGACATATCCGACTTGGAGTCCTCCAACCTCAACTACGCCCTTACGGAAGCTGGGTGTCGGCTGAAGATGCGCCTTCACTGCAAGCGTCAATTTGACCAAATCCAGCTTAGAGAAATCATCGTTGGCCAAGCCAACGACTTTTCCAGATTTGTCTTCCACGCCCAGCAGGATCATGCCGCCTTTATTGTTGGCCATACCGGCGATCGCCCTCACGACCGGCGCTAGCTTCCTGACATCGACTTCTCGCTTACATTCGATCTCGTCAGTCTCTCCCGACGTCAGGCGCCAGTCGTTGCCATTCTTATTCGAGAACAAATTCGCGACGTGATCCTCCCTCGGTTTGGTGGACACCCATGCTAGCTTTTCGGAGCTGGAGAGG